>Ga0070741_10009641_pt1 | contig 18623 bp, 9 predicted proteins | sample Coa_R1_4_FD_66440 | JGI IMG/M metagenome (GOLD analysis project Ga0070741, IMG submission 66440) | Surface soil microbial communities from Centralia Pennsylvania, which are recovering from an underground coalmine fire - Coalmine... | ecosystem: Environmental > Terrestrial > Soil > Unclassified ...
CGCGGAGCCCGAGGTACACCGTGGACGCGCCGAAGATCAGGCCGAACACGGCGCCGATGACGATCGCCTTCGCGGTGAATTCCGCCGGCGACTGGGAGGCGGGCACGTAGGGCTGAAACACAGTCGCTCTAGCCGTCGTCTCGGGGGCTCGTGTAGCCATGGCGCGGATATTACTGCGATTCGAGGCGATGGCTGCTCGCACCCGGCACCCAGCACCCGGCACCCAGCACCCAGCACCCACCACTCAGCACCCAGCACTCAGCACCCAGCACTCAGCACCCAGCACTCGACACCGAGCACTCAACACCCAACACCTAACACTCAACACTCTACGCGGGCAGTACGACAGTGACCGTCGTCCCGACGCCGCGCTGACTGCTGACCGCGATGGTGCCGCCATTCAGTTCGACGTTGCGTTTCGCGATGGTCAGGCCAAGTCCCGTCCCCGTCGCCTTCGTCGAGAAGTACGGCTCGAAGATCTTGGCGAGTGCGTCGGCGTCCATGCCGACGCCGGTATCGCTCACCTCGACGACGACGACGCGTTGCTCGTTGAGGGTCGCGCCACGAGACGTGATCGTGAGCGTGCCGCGGCCGGGCATCGCGTGCAGCGCGTTCTCGATCACGTTGATCAGCGCGCGGGCGAACAGCGTGCGGTCCACCGACACGACCGGCAGGTCTGGCGCGGCGTCGACAACGATGGTGATGCGGCCGGCAAGGCCCGTGCGGTACGGCTCCACCGCTTCCTGAATCAGCGCGGCGAGGTCGGTCGGCTCGGGCCGCGGCGTCGGTGACGAGGCGAAACTGGAGAACTCCGCCGAGATCTGACGCAAGAGCGTTACCTGACCGAGAATCGTATTCACGCACTCGTCGAGCACGGGCGACAGCGGCCGCCCGCGATCGATGTTGACGCGGCGCGCATGCTCGGCCGAAAGCTGAATCGGCGTCAGCGGGTTCTTGATGTCGTGCGCGACCTGCCGCGCCATATCGGCCCACGCCTCGAGCCGCTGCGTCCGCTCGAGTTCGATGCGCTGGCGCTTCAGGTCCGCGGCCATCTGGTTGAAATCGTCGACGAGCCGCCGCAGTTCGTCGGACGAGGTCGCGGCGATGCGCGCGTCGAGATCGCCGCGCGCGATGCGGCGCGTGGCGCGCGTCAGGCGATTCACCGGGTCGGCGATCCGTTCCGCCATCCAGTAGCCGAGCGCGGCGCCGAGCAGGCTGAAGAGGAGGGCGCCCGACAGCACGCGGCGATCGAGTTCGTCGATCTGCTGCTCGATGTCCTGCTGCCGGTTCGTCATCGGCACGGTGATGACGCCTTCGCGTCCCCCCGCGCGGACCGGCGCGGCGGTGAGCCGGTACGGGAAATTGCCGACGCGCTCGTCGCCGACGAACGTCGGCAGCCGATCGAGCAGGACGCGGCGGTACACGTCTGCCGGCGTCCGCGACGAGAGGAGCTGCGACGCGAACAAGTCGCGCGCGCTCGTCGCCTGCAGATGCTGACGGTCGAAGAGATTGACGTCCTCGTCGATCGCGCGGCTGACGAGCACCATGATCGGATCCTCGATGCCCGTCAGCGATCCGCCGCGCTGCTGCAGCGTCGCGTAGTCCTCGACGAGACGCTGCGCCGTCGTCACCGTCTTGGCGGCCGCTTCTTCGGCGCTCGCGAAGAGCTGGTTGGCGAAATACGTGCGCGTCGCGGCCGCAAGGATCGCGACCGGGACGACAACGGACGCGACGAACGCGAGAAACAGCTTCATGTAGAAGCTGGATCGCACTTCGCGCAGGAGCGCGCGCCCGCTCGTCGGCGTCCGCAGCGTCAGCGCGCTGAACAGCGCCCCGACGGCCAGCGCGACGATGTAGAGCACGCCCGCCAGCAGAACCAGCTCCGACAGGTTGATCAGATGGCCGAGCCACGTGACCACGGGGTACCCGAGCGCGTAAATGCCGCCGCGGTCGCTCAGAAAGTACACGCGGAACGTGGCGTCGTTGCGCTCGACCGTCGCCCACAACGGTTCGCGCGAATCGACGAGCCGCTGAAACACGTCGTCGGACAGCGGCCACACACTCGTGCCGTCGGCGTAGGTCGGCGCGCGGCTCCACCCGTACATCACGAGCTCGATGTCGCGTCCGAACACGCCTTCGAGCGGCGCTTGCCGGTTCAGGCGGAGCGACTCGAGGTAAGGACTCTGCGACGAAATGAACGGCAGCGTCCGCGGATCGAGCATCGCGCGCACGACGATGCCGCCGACGACGCGGCCGTGCTCGCAGATGTCGCGGCTCGTGCGGAGCACGTGGCGTTCGCTCGATCCAAACGGCGACACCTCGTCGACGATCTCTTCCCACGAACAGCCGTGAGGCGCGTAGGCCGACGCGCTGTACTCCGGCAGATTGAGGGCGAAGCGGCTGACGAGGCGTCCCTCGCCGTTGAACAGCTCGATCGCCGACGTCAGGCGCGCGCGTGCGAGATCGGTGTCGGACCAGACGACGAACGCGCGGTCGGTCGTCGGCGTGTCGACGTCGCCGCCGGCGACGAATTCCGGCAGTTCGGCGAGGCGATCGATTTCGCCGAGGCTGTTCAGCATGCGCCGCTCGAGATCCTCGCGCTGGCTCGCGGCTTCGGGACCGTACTCGGTCGCGACGAGCTGCTCCTTTGCCTGCACCGCGAACGCGAAGATCGACGGATACATCGCGATCGACGGCGCGAGCAATGCGGCGTACACGGTCGCCAGCCGTGCCGCCTGCGACGCGCGCCGCAGCCGCGCGCTGACGCGGACGAGCGTCAGGGCGGCGGCGCCGGCGACGGCGATCGCGACCCACAGCGGCAGCACCGGCACCGGCGCACCGCGGTTGACCAGCAGCGTCGCGAGCAGCGCGCCGCCGATCCACCCGGCCGTCTTCGCCGTGCGCCACACCGCCGCGCGCGGCGTCCGCCGGAACATCTCGGCGAGCAGCGCGAACGCCGCCGCGGACCAGATCGCCGCCGCGTGGAGGACGACCAGCCCGCACGTCAGCGCGAGGCGCGTGCCGTTGATCGGATGCAGCGAGAAATGCAGCAGGTCGAGCGTGGAGTGCGACACGAGATGCCGCATCGCCCGCTCGTACACCCAGAGCCACGCGCCGGTGGCGATGCCGGCGACGGCGAAGACGGCGACAGCGGCCACGATCGAGAGCGGCGTATCGGGCAGGAGCGGCGGCCGCGGACGCTGCAGCGGACGGCGCTGCACGAGGTCGATCGCCATCCATGCCAGCGCCGCCGTGGCGAGCGCCGTCAGCAGCAGTTCCACCGGCGCATCGGGGGCCTGCGGCCCGACGATCCACTGCGCCGCGAACCACGCGACGGCGCGCGCGCCGACGATGGCGATGACGATCGCGATCGTCAACGCCGCGAACCCGGCCAGCGAGCCGACGCGCCGGCGGTCGTCGACGAGCGGCGGCACGCACAGCAGCAGCGTGACGGCGAAGATGGCGAGCACGGCGGCGCCGACGAGGTGATCCCATCGGTCGCGCGCGCGGCTGACCTCGACGAGCTCCACGCGCGCGGCCAGCAGCGGCGCGCCGTCCGGCGCCGCGATCGTGAACGCATGGACGCTCGGCGCGCTGGTGCCGTTCGTCGCTGCCGGCGCCCTCGCGTCGCCGGTCGGCGCCGCGTCGATCGTCGCGACCGTCACCGTGACCGGTGCGAGTGCCGTTTGCAGCGTGAGGTGATCGGCCGCGCCTGGCGGCGCCGGGTCCGCGCCGAGCGAGCGCTCGACGACGATGGCGGCGTCGGCGGCCGGCACGATCCGGATCAGCCGCGGCCCGAGCGCGCCCGGCGCGGCGAGCAGCGCCGCCGCCGGCGCCCGTGCGCCGGTGAACTGCACGCGTTCGCGCGGCAGATCGCTGACGCGTCCGGCCCACGCGAGCGGCGATCCTTCTGTGTCGTAGACGGTGATGCCCGTGCGTCCCGACTCGGCGCCGACCTCGTCCGCGAGCCGGTCGAACAGCGTGCGCAGCGCCGACTGATCGCGCTCGGCGCGGCTGACCTCCGGCGCGAGTGCCGCGACCTGCGCCGCCATCTCCGACAGCGTCGCCGTCTCGCCGTCAATCTGCTGCCGGACGTCGCGCTCGACGCGGGCCGTCGCATCGGCGACGGTCGCGCCGAACCGCGCGCGTTCGATCGTCCAGCCGGCGACGCCGACCGCGAGCGCGACCAGCACGCCGGCCCGCAGGATGCGGAGGAGGGGATACACCTTTACCGACAGGATACACTTGAGGGTGCACGTGCACCTGAAGTACCTCCTCAAACGCGGCGCGCTCGTCGCGGCGGCGAACTGGCAGGTCGTCGTCATTCAGTTCATCGCGCAGACGACGTTTCAGGTGCTGCTGGCCGTGCCGATCGTCGGCGCCGCGATTCTGGTCGCCGTGCTGCTCGGGACCGACATCACCGACATCATGCAGGGCAGCCTGCGCGATATCTTTACGGCGATCGCGAGCGCGCTCCTCTCCGAACCGCTCGCGCTTGTGGCGTTCGTCACCGCGTTCGCCATCGTGCTGCTCGGCGGTTCGGTGCTGATGTTCGTCGTCAAGGGCGGTACGCTCGACGTGCTGCTCGCGGCGGACGCCGTCGCCGGACCGATCGAGCACGAGCCGATCACGCTCGAGCGCCTGAAGACGGCGTCGCGCTTCACGCTGCCGCGCTTCACCGCCGGCTGCGCGCGGCTGTTCCGCCCGTTTCTGTCGCTCGGCTTGATCCTGATGGTCGTCTACGCGGTCTCGGTCGGCACGTACGTCGCGTTCGTCGTGTACGGCTACCGCGCCGCGGACGGACGCGCGCTGATCATCGGCTGGACGCTGATCGTGGCGCTCGCCGCGGCCGCGCTGATCGCGTGGATCACGATCGTCAACCTGCTCTACCTGCTGATGCAGATCGCGATCGCCGCCGAGGGCGTCGGCGTCGCCGATGCGGCCCACGCCGTGGCGCGCTTCATCCGTGCGGAATTCCGCGAGCTCGTCGGCGTGTTTCTCGTGGTGTGCGCGCTCGTCATCGCGGCGACGCTCGCGTCGGCGCTGGCGTGGTCGGGCGTCGGGTTGATCGCGTTCGTGCCGCTGGTCGGGCTCGCCGTGTTCCCGCTGCAGCTGGCCGCGCTGCTGCTGCGCGGCATCGTGTTCGAGTATCTCGGGCTGACCGCGCTCGGCGCCTACCTCGCGCTGTATGCGCGCTCGCGCGTCTCGCATCCCGCTGCGCAGCCGTTCAGGGCGTCCGCGCCGCCCATGCAAGCCTAAGCGCCGGTCGCGGGTCGGAGCGGCGGCACCGCGGTGACCGGGTTCGGCAGCGCGGCGACCGGAGACGCGGCCGGCTCGACGCTGCGCGTGATCAGCGTCACGGTGTCGCCCTTCGCGATGTCGCGTGTGACGACGATCAGCATCGGTGACGCCGCGTCGGCGCCAAGCAGATGCGGCGGCGCGGCGAGCGTGCCGGTGGCGGCGATGTCGCCGCCGCCTTTGCCGTCGGCGGCATTGACGGCGCGCAGCGGCGGCGCTGCGCCGTACACGATCACCGTCGCGCCGGCGCGCAGCGGCCCGCCCGTCGGACGCAGCGTCAAGAGCTGAATCCACTGCTGCACGCCGTTGCTCCGATTCAGCGCGCGGACGACGTTGTCGAGCGAGACGAAGTAGACGCGGCGCTCGTCGACGGCCGGCAGGCCGATCACGTCGGCGCCCGCGCGCCAGCGCCAGTCGACGCGCCCGCTGTCGGTCGTCAGGCAGTAGAAGTAGTTGTCGCTCGATCCGACGAAGAGGCGATCGTCGAGCGCGAGGATGTCGTTCGGCACGCCGCCCAGCTTGCGTTCCCACACCGGCGCGCCGCTCTCGATCTGCAGCGCGACCACGCGGTGATCGTCGAGCGGAGCGTAGGCGCGGTCGGCCGACACGGCGATCGGCGCGCGCGCGACGCCGCCGAGGTCGCGGCGCCAGATCTCGTGACCGTCGTCGGCGCGCAGCGCGATGGCGGCGCCGCGCTTCGTCGCCAGCAGCAGCCAGCCGGCCGCCCACGCCGGCGCGGCGGCCAGGTCGTCGTCGAGCGGCGTGCGCCACGCGAGCGATCCGTCCGACGCATGGAGCGCGACCATCGCGCGCGCCTCGACGAAGAAGACGAAGCCGCCGCCGGCCGTCGGCGCATTCCACGTCGCCGCGTGCGTCGTCCAGAGCTGGGTGCCGTCGGCGAGCGCGTACGCGACGAGGCGATCGCCTTCGATGGGAAAGTAGCCGTTCGCCTCGTCGAAGGCGGGCGGATGCGTCAGCTCGTTGTTGAGCGCGAGCGTCCACACGGCGTGGACCGGCCAGAAGGGAACTGGAGCCTCGTCGCCCTTTTTCGCGGCGCGGACGGACAAGGGCGCGGCGAGGACGGCGACGAGGGCAAGTGCGCTACAACATCTTGTGGTTCGCCGCTCGGCCACACCGTTATAATAGCGTTTATCCTTCAGTCCCAAGTGGCCCACCAGACCATCATCGTTCTTGATTTCGGCTCGCAGTACACGCAGCTGATCGCGCGGCGCCTGCGCGAGTTGTCGGTGTACTCGGAAGTGTGGCCGCCGAGCACGCCGGCGGAGACGATCCGCGCGAAGCGACCGGTCGGCATCATCCTGTCGGGCGGACCGAAGAGCGTGTCGGATGCCGGCGCGCCGCAGTGCGACCCGGCCGTATTCGAGCTCGGCGTGCCGGTGCTCGGCATTTGCTACGGCATGCAGTTAATGGCGCACGCGCTGGGCGGGCGCGTCGAGCCGGCGCCGCAGCGCGAATTCGGGCACGCGACGGTCAGCATCGGTGCGGGCTCGTGCGCGCTCTTCGCCGACATTCCCGGCGAGATTCGTGTCTGGGCGAGCCACGGCGATTTTGTGTCGGCCGCGCCGAAAGAGTTTGCCGTCGTGGCGACGAGCGCGAACGCGCCGGTGGCCGCGATGCAGAACACGGCGCGCGGCCTCTACGCGATCCTCTTTCATCCGGAAGTCGTGCACACGGAGCGCGGCCTCGAGATTCTGCGCAACTTCGCCTACGGCATCTGCGGCTGCACCGGCGACTGGACGATGGCGTCGTTTGTCGAGGAGGCGACGGCGCGCATTCGCGCGCAGGTCGGCAGCGGCCGCGTCGTCTGCGCGTTGAGCGGCGGCGTCGACTCGACGGTCGCGGCGCTGATCATCCATCGCGCGATCGGCGATCAGCTGACGTGCATCTTCGTCGACAACGGCGTGCTGCGGCTGAACGAAGCGGATCAGGTGCGAAAGCGCTTCGAGCGATTGCACCTGCCGCTCGTGTTCGCGAACGCGTCGACGCTGTTTCTCGATCGGCTCGCGGGCGTCACCGATCCCGAACAGAAGCGGAAGATCATCGGCGCCACGTTCATCGACGTGTTCGAGACCGAAGCGGCGAAGCTCGGGCAGGTCGATTATCTAGCGCAGGGCACGCTGTATCCGGACGTGATCGAGTCGGTGCCGATCGTCGGGCAGGCGGCGTCGATGATCAAGAGCCATCACAACGTCGGCGGGCTGCCCGAGCGGATGCGCATGTCGCTCGTCGAGCCGCTGCGCGAGCTCTTCAAGGACGAAGTGCGGGTCGTCGGCCGTCAGCTCGGGCTCGATCCCGAGTTCGTCGATCGCCAGCCGTTTCCTGGACCGGGGCTCGCGGTCCGGATTCTCGGCGAGGTGACGCCCGAGCGCCTGCGGCTGCTGCGGCGTGCCGACGCCGTCGTCGCCGAAGAGATCAAGCGCGAGGGGTGGTACACGCGCCTCTGGCAATCGTTCGCCGTGCTGCTGCCGGTGCAGAGCGTCGGCGTCATGGGCGACGAGCGCACGTACGAGTACACCGCCGCGATTCGCGCGGTCGAGAGCCGGGACGGGATGACCGCCGACTGGGCGCGGCTGCCGCACGACCTGCTCGCGCGCATCTCGTCGCGGATCGTCAACGAAGTGCGCGGCATCAACCGCGTCGTCTACGACATCAGCTCGAAGCCGCCGTCGACGATTGAATGGGAATGAGCGGCAGCGTCACAGAATTGAGAATTTGAGGATTTGAGGATTTGCGGATTTGAGGATTGATTTGTGATGTGAGGATTGGTTTTGAGGATCGAGGAGGCAAGCAAATCCTCAAATCAATCCTCAAATCTCCAATCCCCCAATCCTCAAATTCACCTTCGCCATGTCTGAGTTCGTTCATCTCCACCTGCACACCGAGTTTTCCCTCCTCGACGGCGCGTGCCGCATCGACGAGCTGCTCGACGGCGCCGCGAAGCTGAAGATGCCGGCGATCGCGGTCACCGAGCACGGGAACCTGTTCTCGTCGGTGATGTTCCACGACCACGCGCGCGCCAAGGGCGTGAAGCCGATTCTCGGCTGCGAGGTGTACGTCGCGCCGGGCGATCGGCGGACGAAGAGCGGCAACCCGGGCGAGACGGCGAATCATCTCGTCCTGCTGTCGGAGACGCTCGAGGGCTATCACAACCTGATCAAGCTCGTCTCGTCGGGCTACACCGAAGGGTTCTATTACAAGCCGCGCATCGACAAGGATCTGCTCGCGCGGCATTCGAAAGGGCTCATCGGCCTGAGCAGCTGCCTGAAAGGCGAGGTGGCGGAAGGGCTGTCGCACGCGCAGGAGAAGAAGGCGCGCGACGCGGCCGCGGCGTACAAGGACATCCTCGGCCCACAGAATTTCTTCCTCGAGATGCAGTGGCACGGCATCGAAGAGCAGCGCATCGTCAACACCGGCATTCCGGCGATCGCCAAGGACCTCGGCCTCGGCCTCGTCTGCACGAACGACGTGCACTACCTGCGCGACACCGACGCGCACCCGCACGACATCCTGCTGTGCATCGGCACCGGCAAGGCGTTCAGTGATCCGAAGCGGCTGCGCTACGAAGCGCGCCAGTTCTTCCTCAAGACGGCCGAGGAAATGGCGGCGACGTTCAAGGACTACCCGGACGCGCTCGCGAACACCGTGCGCATCGCGGAGCGCTGCAACGTCACGCTGCCCGAAGGCGAGAACTTCCTCCCGAACTTCGACGTGCCGCCCGGCTTCACCCTCGACGAGTACTTCGAGCACGTCGTCCGCGAGGGGTTCAAGGAGCGGTTGCCGCGGCTGCAGCAGCTCGCCGCCTCCGGGCAGCTGCGCCACACGATCGACGAGTACGAGCGGCGGCTGACGTACGAAGTCGACATGATCAAGCAGATGAAGTACCCGGGGTACTTCCTGATCGTGTGGGACTTCATCCGCTACGGCCGTGACCACGGGATTCCGGTCGGGCCCGGCCGCGGATCCGCGGCGGGATCGCTCGTCGCGTACTGCCTGCGCATCACCGACGTCGACCCGATCGACTTCGATCTCATCTTCGAGCGCTTCCTCAACCCCGAGCGCGTCTCCCTGCCCGATATCGACATCGACTTCTGCGAGCGGCGCCGCGGCGAGGTGATCGAGTACGTCACGCGCAAGTACGGCCGGGAGAACGTCGCGCAGATCATCACCTTCGGGACGATGAAGGCGAAGGCGGTGGTGCGCGACGTGGGACGCGTCCTCGAGATGCCGTTCGCCGACGTCGACAAGGTGGCGAAGCAGATCCCCGCCGCGCTCGACATGACGCTCGACAAGGCGCTCGAGGAGAGCGAGCCGCTCCGCGTCATGGAGCAGACCGACGCGAAGGTGAAGGAACTGCTGAGCGTCGCCAGGCGCCTCGAAGGGATGACGCGCCACGCGTCGGTCCACGCCGCCGGCGTCGTCATCGCGCCGAAGGCGATCACCGAGTTCGCGCCGCTCTACCGCGGCGCACACGACGAAATCGTCACGCAGTGGTCGATGAAGGACGTCGAGCGGATGGGCCTGCTCAAGATGGACTTCCTCGGCCTGAGCACGCTGACGCTGATCGACGACTGCGTCAAGGAAATCGAGCGCACGACGGGCGAGAAGGTCGACATCGATCGCCTGCCGCTCGACGATGCGAAGGCGTATCAGATCTTCCAGGACGGGCAGACCTACGGCGTGTTCCAGTTCGAGTCGAGCGGCATGCGCGAGATCCTGCGCAAGGCGAAGCCGGAGCGCCTCGACGATCTGATCGCGCTCAACGCGCTCTACCGTCCTGGCCCGCTGCGCAGCGGCATGGTCGACGACTACATCGCGCGCAAGCAGGGGAAGACGGAAGTCACTTACGACTTCCCGCAGCTCGAACCGGTGCTGAAGGACACCTACGGCGTCATCGCCTACCAGGAACAGGTGATGCGCATCTCGAACGTCGTCGCCGGCTTCACGCTCGGCGAGGCCGACATTCTTCGCAAGGCGATGGGCAAGAAGAAGGCCGACGTCATGGCGAAGATGCGCGAGAAGTTCGTCGCCGGCGCGAAGAAACAGGGGCACAACGAGAAGAAGGCGGCGCACCTCTTCGATCTGATGGAGCACTTCGCCGGGTACGGCTTCAACAAGTCGCATTCGACGACGTACGCGTACCTCGCGTATCAGACGGCATACCTGAAGGCGAATTACCCGTGGCACTTCGCGGCGGCGCTGCTGACGATCGAAGCGCAGAACACGGACAAGCTCGCGCTGTATCTCGGCGAGGCGCGCGAGCGCGGCATCCCGGTGCTGCCGCCCGACATCAACGACAGTCAGTTGCGCTTCACCGTCGAGCCGAACAAGGGCGTGCGCTTCGGTCTGACCGCGATCAAGAACGTCGGCGAGGGCGCCATCGAGTCGCTGCTCGAGGTGCGCAAGAAACAGGGGCGCATCGCATCGCTGACGGCGCTGTGCGAGGACCTCGACCTGCGTCTCGTCAACAAGCGCGTCTTCGAGAGCCTGGTGAAGGCCGGTGCGTTCGATTCGCTCGCGCAAGGGACCGAGTACGCGGGACTGCCGTCGGCGGCGCTGCGGCCGCGGCTGATGGCGGCGATCGACGGCGCCTGCGAATACGGCGCGCGGGCGCAGCGCGATCGCGAGCAGGGGCAGGCGCAGTTGTTCGGCGGCGTCGACGATCACGCGTCGGGCGCCGGCGCCGCGGCGCACGGGATGACGCTGCCCGATGCCGCGCCGTGGACCGAGAGCGAGCAGCTTGCCTTCGAGAAAGAGACGCTCGGCCTGTACTGGAGCGGCCACCCGGTGGATCGCTACGCCACCGCGCTGAAAGAATTCGGCGCCAAAGCGATCGCCGATCTCGCCGACGCACAGGCCACGGCGCGCGACAACGGGTGGGGACCGGGCGGCCCGAAACCGATCGAGCCAGACACGGCCATCGGTGGTATCGTCGCGACCTTGCGTCCGCTGAAAACGAAGAAGGGCGACCGGATGGCGGTGTTCACGCTCGAGGACTCGGGCGGCAGCGTCGAGATCGTCGTCTTTCCCGAAACGTTCGGCCGCTGCGGCCAGCACGCTGAAGTCGGCAAGCTGGTGCTCGTGCGCGGCAAGCTCGAACGCGACGACGAGACGACGAGGATTCTGGCGTCGGAGATCGCGCCGATCGACGCCGTGCGCGAGCGGCTCGCGCGCGAGGTGTCGATCCATCTGCGCAAGCCGGCCGACCGGCCGACGCTCGAAGCGCTCGGCGAAATTTTCTCGCGCCATCGCGGCGACCGCAAAGTGTCGTTCGAGGTCGAGACGGGCGAGGCGCCGCACAAGCTGCGCGTGAAGGTCGACGTCAGTTCCCAGATCCGCGTCCGGCCGTCGCCCGATCTCATCGCCGCCATCGAACAAGTCGTCGGCGCCGGCGCCGTGGAGCTGCGATAGATGCCGCCTGAGACGCTCGAGTTCGAAGAGCCGATCGCGATCCTGCTGAAGGAGATCGAGGCGCTCGGGATGCTGCCGCACACCGACGCGCGCGATCGCGAGATCGAATCGCTGCGCCGCCGCATCGAATCGGTCCGCGCCGAGCTGTACCGCAGCCTGACGCCGTGGCAGCGCGTGCAGGTGGCACGGCATCCGAATCGTCCCGGCCTGCACGAGTACATCGAGCGCATCTTTCCGAACTTCGTCGAGATCCACGGCGACCGCCGCTTCGCCGACGACCACGCCATCGTCACCGGCTTCGCCGACTACCGCGGCCAGGCGGTGATGCTGGTCGGCCACGACAAGGGCGAAGACACGAAGGACAAGATCTTCCGCAACTTCGGCTACGCGCGGCCCGAAGGCTATCGCAAGGCGCTGCGCGCGATGCGGCTGGCCGAAAAGTTCCGGCGGCCGATCGTCGCCTTCGTCGATACGCCGGCGGCGTATCCGGGCATCGAATCCGAGGAGCGCGGCGTCGCCGAAGCGATCGCCGTCAATCTCCGCGACATGATGATGCTCGACACGCCGATCGTCGTCCTCGTGTCGGGCGAAGGAGGCAGCGGCGGCGCGCTCGGGATCGCGGTCGGCGACCGCGTCCTGATGCAGGAGTTCTCGATCTACAGCGTCATCCCGCCGGAGGGGTGCGCCGCGATCCTGTGGCGCGATTCGGCGAAGAAGGTCGAAGCCGCGGACGCGCTGAAGCTGACCGCGCCCGATTTGCTGGCGGCCGGGATCATCGACGAAATCGTTCCCGAACCGCCGGGCGGCGCGCACACGGATGTCGACACGGCGGTGCGGACCGTCGACGAGGTCCTGAACCGCGTGCTCGCGGAGGTCAGCGCGCTGTCGAGCGACGAACGACTCGCGAAGCGGTACGACAAGTTCAGGGCGATCGGACGGGCCGGGCTGGATTTCACCGAGGGCGATGCCAACCGTTAGCCCCCGCTGGGATCTCACGTCGTGTGACGAAGCGGCGGCGGCCGCGCTCGCGGCCGCGATCGGCATCGAGGCGCCGGTCGCGCGGCTCCTGTGTCAGCGCGGCATCTCGGACCCCGAGGCCGCGAGCCGCTTCCTCCATCCGTCGCTCGATCACTTACACGATCCGCTGCGGCTGGCGGACATGGGCGTCGCGGTCGAACGGATCCTCGCGGCGATCGCGCGCAAGGAGAAGATCGCGATCCACGGCGACTACGACGTGGACGGCATCACGTCGACGGTCATCCTCCGTCGCGCACTGGAGCTGCTCGGCGCCGACGTCGGCCACTTCATTCCCGAGCGGCTGAAGGACGGCTACGGACTGCAGCCGGCGGCGATCGAACGGCTGCACGCCGACGGCGTCGCGCTCGTCATCTCGGTCGACTGCGGCATCCGCGGCGCGGACGCCGCGCGGCGCGCGCGCGAGCTCGGTGTCGACCTCATCATCACCGATCACCACGAGCCGGACACGGAGCTGCCGCCCGCGCTCGCCGTGATCAACCCGAAGCGCCACGATTGCGAATATCCGGACAAGTACCTCGCCGGCGTCGGCGTGGCGCTGAAGCTGGTGCAGGCGCTCTGCCGCCGCGCCGATCGCGAGAAGCTCTTGCCCGGCTTCATCAAGGTCGCGGCGATCGGAACGCTGGCCGATGTCGTCCCGCTCGTCGGCGAGAACCGGGTGATCGCGAAGCTCGGACTCGACATGCTGTCGAAAGGGCCGCACAAGGTGGGGCTGCGGTCGCTGCTCGACATCTGCGGCCTGACCGGCAAGCAGATCGACAGCTATCACATCTCCTTCATGCTCGCGCCGCGCGTCAACGCCGCGGGACGCATGAGCACGCCCGACATCGCCACGCGGCTCCTGCTCGCCGCCGACGAGGCGATGGCCGAAGAGGTGCGGCAGCTCGCGATGCAGCTCGACGGCGAGAACATCCGGCGGCAGGAGGAAGAAGCCGACATCGTCGCGGCGGCGAAGAAGATCGCGCAGACCGATCCCGACATCGGCGCGCAATCGGTCCTCGTCGTCGCCGGCGAGGGATGGCACCGCGGCGTCATCGGCATCGTCGCGTCGAAACTCGTCGACGCGTTCCACCGGCCGGCGATCGTGCTGTCGATCGAGGACGGCGTCGCGCACGGGTCGTGCCGCAGCATCGCCAAGTTCGACATGCTGGCCGCGCTCGAACGCTGCGCCAGCCTGTTCATTCGCTTCGGCGGCCACAAGCAGGCGGCCGGCCTCGCGCTCGAGGCGTCGCGGATCAAAGAGCTGCGGGCCGCGGTGAATGCCGTCGCGGACGAAGTCCTCGGCCCCGAGGATCTGATGCCGCGGCTGCGCATCGACGCCGACCTGACGTTCCGCGGCATCACCGGCGGCGTCGCCGCGGGCATCGCGTCGCTCGCGCCGTTCGGCGCCGGCAATCCGCGGCCGGTCTTCGCCGCGCGGCACGTCGAGGTGATCGACGGTCCCCGCGTCTTGAAGGAACGCCACCTGAAGATGGCGCTCAAGCAGGACGGGCGGATCTTCCGCGCCATCGCCTGGCGCGCCGCCGAACGGGCCGAGGCCATCACCGGCAGCCGATCCGCGCTCGACGTGGCGTTCTCGCTGGAGCAGAATCAATACAATGGTGAGACGTACACCGAGCTCACGCTCGCAGACTTCAGGGCCTCCAGCATTTGAGGATTTGAGGATTGGTGATTTGAGGATGGATTTGGGTCTCTAAATCCTCAAATCCTCCAATCCGTACATCCTCACATTCATTGATCGATGACGTTGTGGCAGCGCCGCGCGCGCTTGTTCGTCGGGCTCTCGGCGGTCGCGTTTGCGGCGTTCGTCGCGGTCCAGTTCAAGCATCGCGAGGCGCCGGCGCCCGGCGCGCCCGGCGTCCACACCGAGCCCGGCGCCGTCGTCGAAACCACCGGCAGCCAGACCACGCGCTTCGGCGGATCGAAGGAGAGCGTGCGCGTCACCGCCGAGAAGCAGCTGACGTACGCCGACGGGACGTCGAAACTCGTCGGCGTGACCGTGTCCGCCGAGGACACGAACGGCGAGGGGACCTTTACCGCCACCGGCAAGGACGCAACGGTCGGCAAGGACGAGACCGCGATCGAGCTCAACGGCGACGTGCGCCTCGAGTCGTCGACGATTCGCGCGCGCACCGAGCACGCGACGTTCAGCAAGGCTGACAACATCGTCCGCTCGCCCGGGCCGACGGAGGCGAGCGAAGGCAAGACGACCGCGCGCGGCATCGGCATGACGTTCGACCGCAACGCGGACGTGCTCACCATCCTCGACCAGGCCGTCGTGACGATGCCTGGCGCGGACGGCGGCACGCCCGCCGAGATCACGTGCGGCACGGCGATCCTCGCGCGGCGCGATCACTACCGCCGCTTCGAGCGCGACGTCCGCATGCAGCGTGCGGGTCAGCTCCTGCAGGCCGACGTCGTCATCGTCCACCTGGCCGACGACGATCAGCGCGTCCTGAGCGTGGACCTGCAGCAGAACGCGCGGATCTCGGCGCCGAAGGCGACGGTCGGCGGGCTGCAGGCGCTGACCGGACGCAACATGAACCTCCAGTACGCCGAGAGCGGAGATGCGCTCGAGCACGTCGTCATCGATCAGGACGCCGCCATCACGCTCGCCGGCGAAGCGGGGAAGGCCGGACGCCAGATCGTGGCGTCGACGATGGACATTCGCCTCGCGCCCGATGGGACGACACCGATCGCGCTGACCGGCCGCGACAACGTCAAGCTGACGATGCCGGCCGAAGCCGGCGTCGGCGAACGGACGATTCGTTCAGCGACGCTTGACGCGAAGGGCGAACCGAGTCGCGGCTTGACGCGCGCCGTGTTTGCCGGCGCGGTTCAGTACCGCGAAGCCGCCGCCGGCGGCGCGGCCGCGAAAGCCGCGGTGTCCGGTACGCTCGACGTGGGGCTGAAACCCGGGCTCAGCTCCATCGAGGATGCACGCTTCGCGCATGCCGTCCGGTTCGAGCAGGGGCAGCTCGCGGCGCAGGCGGCGGCCGCGCGCTACGATCTCGACAAGGGGACGCTCGCGCTGAGCGGCTCCGAGCCCGGCAGCGCCGCGCCGCACGTCGTCACGCAGCAGATTACCGTCGACGCGAAGCAGGTCGACCTGACGCTCGAGGGGCCGAAGCTGAAGGCGTCGGGCGCCGTGAAGAGCGTCCTCAACCCGGCGAAGCCAGGCGAGGGCGGCAACGACGTGAAGATGCCGTCGATGCTGAAGCAGGATCAGCCGGTCAACGTCCTGTCGAACAACCTCGATTACGATGGCACCACGTCATCTGGCGTCTACACCGGCGACGCGCGTCTCTTCCAGGGCGACACGTCGGTGAAAGCGTCGACGATCACCATCGACGACAAGAGCGGCGACCTGACCGCGTCCGGCGACGTCGTCTCGACGACGATGCTCGAGCGCGCCGCGACGACGAAGAGCGGCGAGACGCAGACCGAGAAGATCCATTCGATCGCCAAAGCGAAAGACATGAAGTACGAGGACGCGCTGCGGCGTCTCACCTATACCGGCGGCGCGCAGTTGAGCAACCCCGACGGGACGATGAATGCCGAGAAGATCGAGCTGTACCTGAAACCGTCGGGCGACCAGCTCGATCGCGCCGAGGCGTACGAGTCGCTCACGCTGCGCGAGCAGAACCGGAAGACGACCGGCCGCCGCCTCACGTACACGGCTGACGACGAGCGCTACATCGTCACCGGCGCGCCGGTGACGATCGTCGACGAGTGCGGCCGCGAAACGGTCGGCAAGACGCTGACGTTCTTCAAGGCGACCGACAACGTGATCGTCGACGGCAATCAGCAGATCCGCACGCAGACCAAGGGCGGATCGAACAAGTGCGGCACCTGATGTCGACGCTGCGCACGCACGCGCTCACCAAGTCGTACAGCGGGCGGACGGTCGTCCGCGGCGTCAACCTCGAGGTCAGTTCCGGCGAGGTCGTCGGCCTGCTCGGCCCCAACGGCGCCGGCAAGACGACGACGTTCTACATGACGGTGGGGCTGGCCGCGCCCGATTCGGGACGCGTGGAGCTGGACGGCGAGGACGTCACCGACGATCCGATGTACGTCCGCGCGCGGAAAGGCATCGGCTACCTGCCGCAGGAGCCCTCGATCTTCCGCGGGCTGACGGTCGAACAGAACATCCTCGCGATCCTCGAGACGATGCCGCTCGACGGTGCGACGCGGCGCGCGCGGCTCAAGGAACTGCTCGCGGAGCTCAATCTGACGCCGCTGGCGCAGTCGGCCGCCTACACGCTGTCGGGCGGCGAGCGGCGCCGCGCAGAAATTACGCGGGCGCTGGTAATTTCCCCCAAGTTCATCCTGCTCGACGAACCGTTTGCGGGCATCGATCCGATTGCGGTCACCGACATCCAGAAGATCATTTTTCACCTGAAAGATCGGGGCATCGGCGTGCTGATCACCGACCACAACGTCCGCGAGACGCTCCGCATCACCGACCGGGCCTACATCGTCCACGACGGGACGATCTTCCGAAGCGGGACGCCGGCATCCCTGGCGGCGGATCAGGAGGTCCGTCGGATTTATCTAGGGACCGAATTCCGATTGGACTAGAATAGGCCTAGGATTTGCATAGCTGAGCCGACGTCCTGATGGGAATCCAGCAGAAGCTACACACGAAACTCGTTCAGAAACTGATACTTACGCCATCGCTCCAGCAGGCGATCAAGCTGCTGCCGATGTCGACGCTCGAATTGTCCGATCTGCTCAACCAGGAAATGGTTGAGAACCCGATGCTGGAGGAAGTGCCGACCGAGGAACTTCAGCCTGCCGAGGCGGCGCCGCAGCAGGAAAAGACCGAGCCGGAGCAGCAGGTCAACAAGACGGACACCTGGGACGATCAGGACTACGAGTACTTCTTCGGCGATTATCTCGACGACGGCTATCGCCCGCGCGCGCCGCAGGAGATCAAGGAGCTGCCGCCGATCGAGAACACGCTCTCGACCAGCAGCTCGCTCGCGGATCATCTGATGTGGCAGCTGTCGATGCAGACCGACGATCCGATCGTGCGCGAAATCGGATCCGCGATTATCGGCAACCTGGACGACGACGGTTATCTCGTGGCGTCGTTCGACGAGCTCGCGGCGATGGGACCGTGGGCGGTCGCCGACGTCGAGCGCGCGCTGAAGCTGGTTCAGGGCTTCGATCCGACCGGCGTTGCCGCACGCGATCTGCAGGAATGCCTGCTGCTGCAGCTGCGGCACCTCGGGCTCGAAGGCACGCCCACCGAGAAGGTCGTTACCGAGCATCTCCGGCTGCTGCAGAACCACCAGGTCCCCGAGATCGCGCGCAAGCTCGGCATGTCGATCGACGATCTGAAAGAGCACATCGAGATCATCCGCCACCTCGATCCGAAGCCCGGCAGCCGCTACAACCCGACGCAGTCGCAGTACGTAATCCCCGACGTCTACGTCATGAAGGTCGAAGACGAGTATGTCGTCGTGCTGAACGAGGACGGGCTGCCGCAGATGCGCATCAGCCCGGTCTACCGCCGGCTGCTCGACAAAGGGGCGAGCGACAACGACGAAACGCGCGCGTACGTGAAGGACAAGTTCCGGTCGGCGCTGTGGCTGATCAAGTCGGTCGAGCAGCGGCAGAAGACGATCTTCAAGGTCGCGAAGAGCATCGTGAACTTCCAGCGCGACTTCCTCGACCACGGCATCGAGCACCTGCGTCCGCTCGTGCTGCGCGACGTCGCGAACGACATCGGGATGCACGAGTCGACGGTCAGCCGCGTCGTCACGAACAAGTACATGCACACGCCGCAGGGCGTGTTCGAGATGAAGTACTTCTTCCACAGCGGCATCAGCAGCTCGTACGGCGAGAGCGTCTCG
>Ga0070741_10009642_pt1 | contig 18621 bp, 12 predicted proteins | sample Coa_R1_4_FD_66440 | JGI IMG/M metagenome (GOLD analysis project Ga0070741, IMG submission 66440) | Surface soil microbial communities from Centralia Pennsylvania, which are recovering from an underground coalmine fire - Coalmine... | ecosystem: Environmental > Terrestrial > Soil > Unclassified ...
ATGGGGCGTCCTGGCGGCTGCATCCTGGCGTTACGTGGTCATGCCAATATCCAGGGTTCCACCGATATCCCCACGCTCTACAACCTGCTGCCAGGCTATCTTGCCATGCCCAATGCGCAACGCGAAGAGTTTGATCTGCAAACATATTGGGCCAATAACGATGAGTCTGCGGGCTGGTGGGTGCATTATCCCGAATACTTCATCAGCCTGATGAAGGCGTGGTACGGAGATGCCGCCACGAAGGAGAATGACTGGGCCTTTAACTACCTCCCCAAAGTAGTGGGCGACTATTCCGACCTGCCGATGTTCGTCTCCATGAAAGATGGGCATATGAAGGGCTTCTTCCTGCTCGGTCAGAATCCCGCCGCCGGTGGCATCAATGCTGGCTTCCACCGCGCCGCGCTGGAAAAGTTGGACTGGCTGGTGGTGCGTGATCTCTACCCCATAGAATCCGCCATCTATTGGAAGCGTCCAGGCGTTGACCCGACGAAAATAGGTACCGAAGTCTTCTTCCTCCCCGCAGCGTCGCATGTCGAAAAAGAGGGCAGCTTCACCAATACGCAGCGCCTGATCCAGTGGCGCGAGAAGGCGATAGAGCCGCCCGATGATGCACGCTCGGATAACTGGTTTATGACCGAACTGTACGAACGCGTCAAAGCACTGTACAAGAACAGTACGAAGGAGCGCGATAAGCCCATTCTCGACCTGACCTGGAACTACCGGCGCGCAGGTCCATTGCGCGAACTTGTGGTTGACGATATTGTGAAAGAGATCAACGGCTACACGCTTGCCGATGGCAAAGTAGTCAAAGATTTTACAGCACTGAAGGGCGATGGCAGTACCGCATGTGGCTGCTGGATCTTCAGTGGCATCATGCCGGAGGAGGGCGATAACCGGTCGAAGCACCGCAATCCCGACAATTACGTCAGCCTTGATTGGGGCTTTGCCTGGCCCGCCAATCGACGCATCCTCTACAATCGCGCCTCAGCCGATCCGCAGGGAAGGCCCTGGTCGGAGCGCAAGAAATACGTCTGGTGGGACTCTGAGCAGCAGAATAGCGATGGCAGCAAGGGGCGCTGGGTTGGCTATGATATCCCCGACTTTCCTGAAACCAAAGCGCCCGATACCAGAGCCAACTACGACGCCACGGGGCTGGATGCACACTCCGGCGCTGAACCATTCACCATGCTGGCCGAAGGACGCGGCAGGCTCTATGCCCCGACCGGACTGACCGACGGACCTTTGCCGACCCATTACGAGCCGGTTGACTCGCCGGTCAACAATCTGCTCTACCCTAAGACGCCGAACAATCCGGTCGTGAAATACTGGGACCGGCCAGATAATCCCAAGCACGGCATCGCCAATCCCGCGTATCCCTACGCCATCACCACCTATCGCCTGACCGAGCACCATGTCGGCGGAGCAATGTCTCGCTGGGTTCCCTGGCTCTCCGAGTTACAACCGGAGCTCTTCGCCGAGATTAGCAGGGAGCTGGCGGCGGAAAAGGGCGTCAAGATGGGCGACTGGATCACCATCAACACGGCACGGGGCGAGATCGAGGCAAAGGCGATGGTGACGGACCGCATCCAGCCCTTACAGATAGAGGGGCGCATCGTCCACCAGATCGGCCTGCCGTATCACTGGAGCTACGCGGGCGTGGTCACGGACGATACCGCCAACGACCTCCTGCTGCTGGTTGCGGAACGCAACGTGAGCATGCACGAAGCCAAATCGTTCACCTGTAACATGCGAGCGGGCCGCCGCTCCCATCTCGGCCAGGATGGCAGTTACGTCGCGCGCGAATCGCAGTGAATCGCCGTAGGGACTCGCTTCAGCGCGTCCTATCGCGATTTATCGCATTACCCAATTTATCGCATCCGTCAAAAAGGAGCAGATCATGGGCCAGAAAGGATTTTTCACCGATACCACGCTCTGTATCGGCTGCAAAGCCTGCGAGGTGGCATGCAAGCAATGGAATCGCCTGCCAGCCGATGGCTACCAGATGACCGGTCATAGCTACGACAACACAACGGCACTCTCGTCCACGACCTGGCGGCACGTCGCCTTCGTCGAGCAGAAACGGTCCGTCGATGGCAAAACATCCCTTGCAGATCGCCCTGGTACAGCCGGTTACGAGGGGGGCATTGGCGATTTGAACGGCAAGACCGTCAACTGGCTGATGATGAGCGATGTGTGCAAGCATTGTACGCATGCTGGCTGCATGGAGGCATGCCCCACCGGTGCGATCATCCGCAACGAGTTCGGGGATGTTTACGTGCAGCCCGACATCTGCAACGGCTGCGGCTACTGCGTGCCCTCCTGCCCCTTCGGCGTGATCGGGCGCAACGAGGAGACCGGCAATGCCGCCAAGTGTACGCTCTGCTACGACCGGCAAAAATACGGTATTGAGCCAGCGTGCGCCAAAGCATGTCCCACCGACTCGATTGTTTTTGGCGATCTGGACGAGCTGAAAGAGAAGGCAAAACAACGCGTCACCACGCTGCGAGAGCGCAACGTCCCGACGGCCTATCTCTACGGCGTTGACGAAGATACCTCCGTTGGCGACCTCAACGCGTTCTTCCTGCTAACAGAACGGCCTTCCGTCTACAACCTGCCGGAGAGGCCGCATTTGCCGCAGAATAACGTATTGCCTGGCTTTGTCGCCAGCGCCATCACCGCCACATTTTTAACCCTCGCCACCGCCATCTCGCTGTGGAGAGGCAGGTAAATAGTGTCATCATGATGGGGAACATGCCATGAACAATCACCATGATCAACAGGCACAAAACGCGGGCGGCATCGCCACCCTGCTCCAACCGGCCAGGCGAGGAACATTGAGCGCAACCGACCAACCACGGATAGGCGAGCAATGGACGGGCCAGCCGGAAACCTACTACAATTTACCGCTGCTGAAGAAAGCACATTGGGGATGGGAGATCATCACCTACTTCTTCCTCGGCGGTGTTGGGGGCGGCTCCTATCTCGCCGCGACGCTGGCCGATTTCTTCGGCTTAAAAAGAGATCAGCCGTTAGTACGCGCCGGACGCTACCTCTCGCTGGCCTGTATGCTTGCCAGCCCCATCTTCCTGATCATGGACCTGGGGCGACCGGAGCGGTTTCATCACATGTTGCGGATACTCAAGTTCCGTTCCGCAATGTCGCTCGGCTCGTGGGGCATCACCTTCTTTGGCCTCTGCTGCGGTCTGACCGCCGCTCACCAGATGGCGAAAGACGGCCTGTTGAACTGGTTCCCGTTCATGGCACGCACGATGAGGGCGTTGCCGGTAAAGGCCATCGAGAGCATCGGGGCGCTATTCGGCCTCTTCGTTGCCTCGTACACAGGTGTGCTGCTCTCCTCCACTGCTGTCCCCATCTGGGCGCGTGCCAAGCACCTTCTGGGGCCGCTCTTTCTCACGTCGGGCCTCTCCACGGGACTTTCCGCGCTCTCGCTGATCCTCTCACTCGGACGCTTCAAAGGGCAACACGACACGCTTGAGCGCCTGGACCGAGCGGAGATGATCACCACCACTACCGAGCTAGGTTTAATTGTCACGCTCATCCCCATATTGGGACCGCTTGCTAAGCCGCTCTTCAGGGGAAAGACTGGCATACTCTTCACCATAGGCACGATTGGGGGCGGACTGCTTTCGCCTTTGCTGTTGAAACTGGGTTGGCGGATGAACAAAAAGGCAACGTCGCGCTCCCTTACCATCAGCGCGTCCCTGCTGACGCTCATCGGAGGCGTGATCTTGCGCGCCGTCTGGATACTGGCAGGACGCATATCAGCCGATAACCCGCGAGACATACACTACTATAACGCCCTGGAGCGCCCATAGGGACGAGATATTGTCCGAGGGAGCGTGTATAATGGGGGCAGGCATTTGTCTCCACAATGTGAGGCAAGCTTTATTGAAGCCAACGTCTTCATCAAGACAAACAATGGGGCAGGCGGTAAGTTGTCTTCGCCTGCCCCATCCAGCAATCTATATTACGCGTGCAGCGCGCTAACCTGCTTCTCAAAGTTCTTGAAGAACTGGTCCAGCGCAGCCTTGATTGCGCCTTTGAGCATAAACTCAGGAGTTGCGGCGATCTTGCCGCTGAGATCTGCGTGCGCATTGTAGCTTAAATTGGTAGCGCCAGCCACCTCCTCCAGGCTGGTCGCGCATGTCGCTTTGACGGAGCCGAGCCCGCTATTTGGTTCCGCGACCAGGACGACGCGCGAGGGCGGTACAGCTTCCGTTACCTGCACAAATATGGTGTATGGCCCCTTGAAGCCTGGGATTCCGGTCGAAACTGTCAATTTCAACTGCCGTCCCGCAGGAGTATCCACCTGTTCAGCAGCCTCGCAGCCGGGAATACTATTCTGCAGAATAGTTGGATTCAGCAAAGCCTCAAATACCTGCTGGCGGGGAGCACTAATTTTCTGATTACCTGTAACATCCATGAGAGTTGCAATATCCCTTCTATCGCGACACAATTCGTTGAAGAAAGAGCCATCATGCAGCTTGAACGGGTCGATCAAGCGCAGGCAAAAGCAGCAATTTTTGATTTCTACCTCAAGAATCACATGCTTTACCCGCACTATTATAAGGAGCGCATCCGAATAACTCAATGTGAGGGGAGTTAAGTACTACCCCTGACCCGATGCTCCTACCATGCTTGCTCTACGGATGATCTTGCAAGAATTTGTCGATTTGCTCAAGTTCGAGCTCGTCGAGGCGGTATTCGGCGGCCATGATGAGTTCCTCGATTTGCGCCGGGTGGCGCGAGCCGACGATGGCTCCGGTAATAACCGGGTTGCGTAAGGCCCAGGCGATGGCTACAGCTCCGGCAGGCAGGTTGTGGATATAGCCGATCTCGCTCAGGAGCTTTGCCAGCTCCAGGTTGCGCGACAGGCGAGGCTCCTGAAATTCCGCGTCGCGTTTGCGCCAGTCGTCGCCTGGCATACGCTCGACGCGCTCCTTCGTCATTCTTCCGGTCAACAGGCCCGATGACATCGGGGAATAGACGATGACGCCGATATTGTAGTGCTCGCAGTACGGCAAAATCTCTTTTTCCGCCTCGGGATGAACAAGCGAGTAGGGCGGCTGGAGCGAATCTATAGGGGCGATGCGCTGGATGCGCTGCATCTGCTCAATGTTGAAGTTTGAGACGCCGATGGCCCGCACCTTGCCCTCTTTTTTGAGCTGCGCCATCGTCTCCCACCCCTCCTCGATATCGGCTTCAGGATTGGGCCAGTGGATCTGGTACAGGTCGATTGCGTCGATGTCGAGCCGCTTGAGGCTGGCCTCGGCCTCGCGCCTGATTGAGTTGGCTTTCAGGCTATTGCCGATCTCGTGTTTGTCGTTCCAGACCAGTGAACACTTTGTAAAGATGTAGGGTTTTTCGGCTCTATCCTTAATGGCTTTGCCCACAATCTCTTCTGAATGGCCCAGACCATAGACGGCGGCTGTATCGATCCAGTTGATGCCTAGATCAAGGCTGCGATTGATCGTTTTGATCGATTCTTCGTCGTCCTGAGGTCCCCAGCCGAAGCTCCAACCACCGCCCCCCATCGCCCACGCACCCAGACCCAGAGGGGTGATATGAATATCTGTATTGCCTAGCTGTCGTTTATGCATAGTATATCTTTCCCTTCCTTACAAACTTCTTCACAATCGTTTCTCTACCATCCTATTTTATACGTTTCGCTAAATGCTTACGTGACACACATCAACTCCCAGAAACTTTCAGTTTTTCTCTAGTGATACAATGAGGTAACTATGACTGGCAGCTAAAACACGCTTTGCTATCCCCTGGAGGAATATGATGCTCAATTCGGAGAAGGTCCGTGCGCACTTTCCCGCTCTGGCCTCGGACGCGATATTTTTTGATAATCCCGGTGGAACGCAGGTTGCGCAAGAAGTGCTTCAGCGCATGCAGCATCACCTGCAATATACGAATGCTAATAACGGAGGAGCCTTCTATACCAGCATCGCATCCGATGCAACGGTCTACGAGGCGCGGCAGGCCGTAGCCGGCTTTTTGCATGCCTCACGAGCGGAAGAGATTATCTTTGGACAGAATATGACCAGCCTGACCATGCATATCAGCCGCAGCCTGGCGCGCACGCTCAAGCCTGGCGACGAACTGGTCGTGACCCATATGGATCACGATGCCAATATCGCTCCCTGGTTGTTGATCGCGGAGGATCGTGGCTGCCATGTTCGCTGGGTTGATATCCATACCGAGGATTGCACGCTGGATGTGGCAGAGCTGGAGCGGCAGATTACGCCTCGCACCCGCATCGTCGCGATTGGCTACGCCTCCAATGCTGTCGGCACGGTGAATGATGTCAAACGCGCGGTTCAGCTTGCGCACGATGTCGGCGCGCTCTGTTTCGTCGATGCAGTTCAGTATGCGCCGCACAAACCCATCGATGTGCAGGAGCTGGATTGCGACTTCCTGGCCTGCTCGGCTTACAAGTTTTTCGGGCCGCACATCGGCATCCTCTACGGCAAATACGAGCTGCTCGACCGGCTCATGGCCTATAAAGTGCGACCAGCCGACAATATTCCCCCTTACAAGTTCGAGACCGGCACGCAGAGCTTCGAGTCCATTGCCGGGACGCTGGGCGCAATGGAGTATTTAGCCTGGGTCGGCACAACTTTCGGCCAGCAGTTCGCGCAACGCTACGAGGGCCGCTTTCAGGGCCGCGCCCTGGCCCTCAAGCAGGCCATGACAGCGATTGAAGACTATGAGCTTGGCTTGAATAAGGCCTTACTGCGGGGCTTGAGCTCTATAGCGGGATTGCACATTCGGGGAATTACCGATCCGGCACGCATGCACGAGCGCGTCCCGACCTTCGCCTTCACTCTGGAGGGATGGCAGCCGCGAGCAGTGGCGGAGGCGCTGGCTAAAGAGCGCATCTATGTCTGGGACGGCAACTACTATGCGCTCGCCATCATGCAACGGCTGGGACTGGATGAGAATAGCGGCATGGTGCGCGTCGGGCTGGCGCATCTCAATACCAGCGCGGAAATCGATAAGATGGTGGACCTGCTGCAAAAAATGGTGGGGTAATATCAGCTATTTACGTCTTTTGGCCCCAGGCTGACAGGAAATAGAGCAGACCATTAAAATCGGGCTGCATCATCTCCTGCACCACTTGTTCATAGAGTACATCTAATTCTGTTTGCTTGACAATGCCGGTTTTCAGCAACCAGGGCTGCCCTAACACAAAAAACATGCGGAAATTTTCGGTCATGCGATGATGAAATTTTGTGTCGTAGGAGAAGTTCAGCAGATGCGGCTGCTCATGCATCTGCTGGCAGCCTGCTTTGTGCAGGAACTGGCTTAGTAAAGGGGTCGCTCCACCGTGCAGCCCCAACGGGTGAAGTAGCCTTCCCTCTTTATGCGCCGCCTGGATAAACAGCGTTTTATAGCGTTCAAAAGCTAGACTGTTTGTTACTCCGGGATCGTCGCAGGCTGTGAGCCGGACCGTGCCACCGGGGCGCGTGACGCGCACAAACTCCTGAATTACTACGGGCCACATCTCCTTTAACAGAAAACTTTCGATGAAGCGGGCATTGACAAAGTCGAAAGAGGCATCAGCGAATGGCAGAGGCTGCGTTACGTCCATGACCTGAAAGAGCACATTTTCCAGGCCCCGTATTGTTGCGTGCGCCTTTGCATACTCGATCATGGGTTTGTTGATATCAACTCCCAGCACATTCATCTCAGGGTAGGCGCGCGCCACCTCCAGCGCCCAGATGCCGGGCCCGCAGGCGATATCCAGCACATCCACATAGGAGGGTTTCTCGTCAGGAAAGAGGCCACCCATCGCTTCTTCAAGAATGTAATACAAAATAATCAGGCGAGCCAGCTCCGCACCACCGCCAAAATCGATGATGTAGGTACCGGGTGGATTTTCCATCATAGTCCTCTATTGGATGAAACAGGGTGATATAAGCTACAGAAAATATAACATATACAGTTTCTAACATCAAAAATCATAAATTACTTTGGCTAAAGCTAGAGGGTCATATGGTGTTACAACTCCATATGACCCTCTAATGGTGGAAATAGCGCGATTTCGCCGTGCAAGATGTTGTGTAGGTGTGGTGGAAAAATGCGCTAAGCGCATTTTTCCACCACACCTACACAACATGGCGAGCGTTGCAGGCGCGAGCAAACGCCCATGCTAAGAATCAGACACACGCTGAGCTTTGCTCAGAAACGCGGAAACGTCTTTTATCCCAGCGCCTCCAGCAACATATCGCCCTCGTCGGGAGTGATGCGGCCCTCCGCGATCATGCGCAGAATCGCCTCACGCTCCTGCTCTATATCTACCGGCGGACGAGCTGCATTTTCCTCTGCCAGAGCTGACTGGTCGTTGCCTGCCTCCGGTGATGTCAGCGTTACCGGCGGAGTTCCCGGCGCTGGCGGCACTGGCGGAACGGGAGGAACTGGGGGAACCGGCGCCGCGGGGAAATCCGGCGGAACGGGTGGCGTCGGGCGGGTCACGCTGAGATTTTTCAGAGCCTGCTCCACGGCATCCAGCGCGCCCAGCACGCCTTCGGAAGTGGCTCGCCGCGCCTGTTCCACAATACGATCAATCCGCTCAGGGTCCATGCTCCACTCACGATTGTTAAAGCGGACGTTAAGCCGGCGCTCCCACTCTCCTGCACGCCTGCTGTTTCTTTCTTCCGTACGGCGCTGCTGCTCTTCCAGACGACGAGCATGCTCCTCCATACGACGGGCGTGTTCTTCCATATGGCGCGCCTGTTCTCGGGCCATCTGCTCGGAGCGACGCTGCTGCGCGTCACTGAAGCGGCGCGCCTGTTCTTCGGCGCCACGCATCACTTCGTCAGCGATATTAATGCTCCAGGATGACGTGGCATCCTTGATAGAAGCGGAAATCTCACGACTGAGATCACGTCCTAGATTTGCCATATCACGTCCAAAGTCGGCCATATCGCGTCCAAAATCGTTCCATCCCCAGGAACTGCTGCTGCGCGGATCTTCGGCCCCGCGGATCACAAGTTCGCCGCCGACCGTCAATTCGACCTGAGCTGCCCCTTCGCCATAGGTCAGGCTCACCTGGTTTCCGCCGGAGCTAGAGACGACCGCGCGCCCGCTCACTCCACCACCAGCGGTTGCGCGGATGCTCAGGTTCGCGTCCCGTGGCAGGAAAATGACGGCATCGCCGCCAACACGACAACGAGTGGAGCTATCAGCCGGAAAGTCTGACTGCAAATGCAGATCTGCGCCAATCCTGCCGATCTCAACGCTGCCATGCATGCCCTTGAGCTGCGCATCAGCTCCAACGCTGCTTACCTGGAGATTACCGCCGATGCCATTTAAAACGACGTCGCTGCCGACATAGCCGATGGTGACATCACCCTGGATATCACGCAGGCTGCAATCGCTCGATACGTTGCCCACCTGCACCGTCGCTGCGCCCACAATCGTGAGGTCGCTGGCAACGTTGCCCAGCATCACCCTCGCTCCGGCGCTATTCTCGATCTGGCAATCACTCCCGATATTGCTTACCTGGATGCTTGCGGCTCCGCTCACTGTCAGGTCATTGCTAATGTTTTCTAGCAGCAGTTCAGCGTTCCCGCTGCCCCGCACAGCGCAATCGCCCGCCACATTGCTACAACGCAGCATAGCAACCCCATCGCGCGCCATCAGATCGCCCTGGGCATTGCCGACGATGGCCGTCTCAACTTCCCGCAAATCCAGATCGCCCGCCACATCGTCAACCTCTACGCTTTTGACAAGAGAGAAAAGCGCATCTCCCCCGATTCCTCCCGCGTGTACTGTTGAGGCGCTCATCACTTCTAGATCGCCGCCGACATTGCTCAGCGTGATCTCTCCATGCACGTTTTTCAGCGAAACATCGCCTCCCACGTCGCGCAATTCAGTCTGACGCACATTCTCCATCGCGACATCGTCGCCGATCTGGCTGGCAGTGATGATCACCTCAAAAGGGACCCATAGCTCAAGCGAATCGCTACAGCCCCGGATCAGCAGAGCATCGCCCTCCTGCTGCACTGTAGCAAGGTCATCATCGGCATTGATCATAACGCTCAGTTGCTCCCAACCGTGGACGCTGAGCTCGCCCTCAATATTTGATAGAAGTATACGTTGCACTGCTTCCGCAGGAATCCTCTGTTGCATGATGTGTTCCTTCCTCATCAGCTATTCAACAAAAACCTCTAACCGCTCACCCTTTTCCAGATCTTGCAGGTCCAGCAGGCGGCCCGTGGCTCCTCGCTCGATAGCCTGTAATAAGCCCTCCAACGCGTTATTACTTAACTGCGGCACCAGCTTTGCTCCCAGGCGCAGGCTCATTTTGATCAGATTCACAGGCATCACCGCTATCAAATGGACGCGCGAAAGGCTGGGGTTCATGCTGGTGGCACGAATGCGCAGGGTGCGGTCACGTACAGGCTCAATGACACGCGGCGGCTCCTCTTCTAACGCATCGAGCAGTTGCTCGGCCTCCAGCGCGCTTACCTGTCCCCCCTCAACCAGGTGCAGGATACGGTTGCGTTCTTCTTTTGATACAGGCATAGCATTAGCCCTTCATCAAACGCATGGCCTCCTCGACGCTGATCTCCTTTGCCGCCAGCTTATCGAGAACAGCTCGCCGGTCTACGCGTCCGTCGCTCTCGGGCGTTCCTCCCAGCGCGGTAACAATTTCATCGAGACGGCTGCGCGCGGTGTTATAGGCAACGTTCATCTCCACCGCCAGCTTCTGGATGTTGCCCCGATACTTTACCAGCATCTCCACAAAGTCCAACTGCTCACGCGTCAGGCGCCCAATCCAGCCGAGATTGAAACGCCCCTCAATCACGATCCCGCTCGCTGGACATTCCAGGCGAGTGACGATCAGTTCGTCCCCGCTCACAGGATCTCTGGTTATCAATGGATGCATATGTTAATGGCCTCCTTCAGTCTAGTAATAAAGTTCCTGGGATAGCGATGGCGCGCAACCACCAGCAGGCGGCGCCAGTTCATTCCGCGGATCAACACGCTCCAGCTTTGTACCTAAAGAGACAAGCGATTTGCCAATATTGCCAACGATGCGCCGCCCTAGCGTGGGCTCAGCATGATCGTGGGGCACGCTCTGCCCAAGCTGGATCTCTTCCATCTCCTGCTGCAACTCCCGACGCCGCTGCGCTGCAATCTTCTCGTATGTATATAAATTCATCGGTCTGTCCTCCTATGCCGATCTGTAAGAACCTCATCATCGCTCCGCCAGATCTCCTCCAGGTGACTGCTTAATATTTACATTGCTTTGGTGTTTTTTCGTTAACGATATGGGAATAGTACCATAAAGTTGCAAATTTTGTCAATACTTTTGGCAAATAAAATCAATTCTTTGGAAATATTTTTTGAAAGCAGATTTTTTGACGGCAGGAAGGTTGCTTCAGATGCATTTGAAGTCGAGATGTGAGAAAGGATGCATACAGAGCGTAGTATCACTATAGAGAATCACTATTTACTTCCGCCTCTCTCACTGCCCACATTATATGGTCAGAGAATACTGGAGCCATACTATAACCGTGGGAAGAAAAACAAATCAGCAAGGCAAAAATGAGGATAAAGGATGCGAACAACGACGCGAAAGATCTCACCCGCAGCTCCCCCTAAACAATCTGGTAATCCGGTATCATCGGTGGTTACGCTGGCGTTGTGGCGATTTAGACGAACATGGTTTTTGCTGCTCGTCACGACCCTCGGCCTGATTACCGCCGTGATTGTTGCCTGCTCAATACCATTATTTTCAGCGGTGACAGGCACTGCGGGCATGCGCAATATTTTGAGTGCAACCCCTGATAGCGCGACGATCAGTATCAGCGTAGTTAACCAGGGACTTTCCACAACTATTATGCATGATGTGCTTCATCAGATTGATCCACTTATACGGCAGCATGTGGGACCTTATTTAGAGAACACGCCAGATTTTGCTATGAATACTAATGACGCGACTGTTATCTCACCGCCGCCTGCGCCAAGACTCTATAATCTGACATTTATGAGCGCCTCGGCTAAACAGATGTCATCGTATACGCAGATGGTGAAGGGGCGGATGCCGCGCACCGCTAGCGGGGATGAAACCGAAATTATGCTGACGCCGGCAACTGCTCAGCTCATGGGGGTCTCCGTTGGCTCCCTCATCACGCTGAACATGGCTTTTACCGATACAGCGATACAGACCCGTTTCTTCCCCGGTCAGGGCCAGGACCCCGCAATTCTGCAACATTTCCACAATACCACGCTTAAAGCGCGCGTTGTCGGTCTCTTTACCGTTTCTCAAGCCAACCAGGCATACTGGCATGGACAGAATCTCGATGTCACAGAGCAGCAAGTTTCACCAGGGGTAAGTGTCACCCATTTTACCTTTCTTACCCTTAACGAGGCGTTCCTCTCTACTTTTGATCGGCTGGCCCAGAGCTTGCACCTGTCCTCCCTCTTTGCAACGTACGGGTTAAACTGGTACTATCATCTGGACCCTGCTCGCACTACCATTTTGCAGTTGGACGATCTTACCGCCCAACTGCGCAGTTTTCAAACTGCTATGACCAACAGGTTTGGTGATACACAAAATATCAATTTTAGTGATGATGGCACTACCCCCATCCCCTATCCCTATATCGGGCAGGTTTTCCTGCTTAGCAATGTCTTATCCGGTCCTGGAGGGCAGAGCACGTTAGAGCAACTCAGGGCGCGCATCGCCGCTACGCGCATACCGGTGACGATTGTCGGGCTGCAAATTATCGCGCTCATTCTCTTCTTCGTGAGCCTGATCGCCGATCTGCTGGTGGATCGGCAGGCTGATGCCATCGCCGTACTGCGCAGTCGGGGAGCCAGTGGCAGGCAGGTCTTTTTTTCGCTGCTGATGCAGGCCCTCAGTTTGAGCGTTATTGCGCTACTCATTGGCGCTCCGCTTGCTCTGCTGGTGGTCTATTTCTTCGCTCAACACGCCCTTACTCCCGTTGAGCAGGGCGCATTGAACCTGATCAGCGATCACCCCATCCAGACGATGCTGACCACGGCTGGCTATGCTGTGGCTATCGCGCTCGTCGCCATCGTGACGATGGGGATGTCGCTGCGCAAGGCCATCGGTATGGATGTGCTGGCGATACGTAAGGAGGCAGCCCGTTCGACGCGCCGCCCGTTCTGGCAGCGCCTCAATCTTGATGTGGTGGCCGCTATCATCGCCCTGATCGGCTACGCCATCTCACTCTACCTCACCAGCGTCGGCAGCTTCCTCGATACCGGGACGCAGACGCTGATCACGGCTCCGCTCACCCTGGTGGCCCCCTTCTTTCTGGCTATCGGCTGCATACTGCTCTTCTTACGCCTCTTCCCAATTGTGCTGCAACTGGCTGCGCGCATTGCCGAGCGGGGACGTAGCGCGTCGGTTATGCTGGCGCTGGCGCAGATGGCGCGTGTGCCCCGTCAGAGCTTGCGTATGATTATGCTGCTGACCTTCACTACCGCGTTTGCTATCTTTTCCCTTATCTTTACCTCTTCTCAATATCAATACGCCATCGATCTGGCCGGCTATGAAACCGGGGCGGATTTTAGCGGCACAACGCATGCCAGCGACAACTCGTCACTGGCCGATGTGATGGCTGATTATCAATCTATCCCCGGCGTCCTCTCGGTTACAGCAGGGTTCGCCGATCAGGGCTCGGTTGCAGGCGCGACGACTACGCTTTTGATGGAGATTCGCGCCGTCGATGCCGACACCTACGCGCGCACCGCCGTCTGGCCTGCGCAGGCTTCTCATACGCCCGTCAGCGCCATTATGCAACAGCTCAGGGAGCGGCGCGCGTCTGCCATCCACGATGATATTGTGCCCGTGTTTGTGGACGCGGTGGCCTGGAACAATCTTCACCTGCATATCGGCTCTACGTTCACCGTCGCCACGGGGGTTGCGGTCGATCTGCATTGCCTGGTGATCGGCGAGATGGATCACATCCCCACCATCAACGATAGCACAGGCGCGGGCATCGCCGGAGATACGCCCCCACCCGGTGGCGTTCTCCTCGACTTCCAGACCTACGCCAGCATTTACAGCTATGATAGCTTGCAATCAGGGTTGAGGGCCATTCTCCCTATAAACTATTTCTGGCTGCGCACCCGCGATGATCCGGCCACGCTCGCCAATGTGCGCAAAACCATCAATACTATCCGCTTCGACCCAAGTCCCTATTATGACCGGCGCGCCCTGGCGGATGCATTCAGCACCGATCCATTCTATCTGGACCTGGCGGGCATCTTAACCTTTGGCACCGTCACCGCCCTGCTGCTGGCGCTGATCGGCAATCTGCTGGTCTCCCTGCTGAGCACGCGGGCGCGCCTGACCAGCTTCGTAGTCCTGCGCGCGCTCGGCACCTCGCCCCGCCAGCTCGGTAACGTTCTGCTATGGGAGCAAGTCATCGTCTACGCGACCTCCTTGCTACTCGGCCTGATCTTTGGCACCCTCTTCTCTGCCACCATGATCCCTAACCTCACCCTGAGCAGCATTCCCGCCAGTGGACCCCTCGCCGATTTCACTCCAGGCCAGTTCTACGCCTTGCAGCATGTCCTCCCGGCGCAGCCCGTCATCCCGCTTTCACTGGGGATCATTCTCGCGGCGCTTATCGCCATCTGCATTATTGCCCTCGGTATGATGATACGCACAATCTCTCGTCCCTCAATGAGCCAGGTGCTACGGCTGAACGAGGATTAAATAGATGGAAATGTAAGAGAAAAGGAATGCTCAATGTCCAATAGTACAAACACGCTGTCTCACAGCCATAAACGCGCTATTATGCCTTCCATCGTCACCCTGGCGCTCTGGCGCTGGCGACAAAGCGGCTTCCTTTTGTTTGTCACAGGGCTGGGGATCGTCGCTGCCATTATGATTGTCTGTGCTATCCCCTTATTTTCAGCCGTAACGGCCACGGCGGAGCTGCGCAGCCTGTTTGCTACCACGCCGACCAATGCTGATCTGATGCTGCACATCAGCACGCAAGGGTTCTCAACCAGGCTCGCGCAGGATCTCCAGCAGGAGCTTCACCCGCTTTTTCAACAGCCGCTCCAGCCCTATTTAAGTGACCACGTCGAGCTTTCGATCAAAACGCCCGGGCTGGCGATTCTCTCACCCATGCAGACGCAGGCTGGTAACCTGATGCAACTGTTCAGCACCAGCATGCAGCAGGCCGCCCCCCATATTACGCTGCAACAGGGACAGCTCCCCGCCGATACATGCGGTGGCGAGAGCTGCAATCACGTCGATGTGCTGCTCACACCCGCCGCCGCACAAAGCCTGCACGTTACCCCTGGCGCGCTGATTACGCTGCAACTGCCCTTTTCTACGGAGGCTAACCCTGGCAAAGTTATCACCCAGCCGCTCGTATTACGCGTCTCCGGCCTCTTCACGGCCAGCGCGCCTCAGGATGCGTTCTGGCATGGCACAACCTTCCAGCCCGTTCCAGAGTCGCAGTGGACCGTCTATACCATCCTGCTCCCCATCTCTGGCCTGCAAAGGGCGCTCGATGCTATCGCGCAAACATATCAGACAAAAGCCCCGCTCTTTCAGCTTCCTCTGGATCAGTTCTGGCAGTATCGCCTGGACCCTGCGCGCTTTACCATCGACCAGCTAGATGATCTGACCAATCAACTTGATAAGATGCAGACCGGCATCACCAATAAATACGGCTATTTACAAAATCAATCACAAACGGGGCCGGGACCATACCCTTATGTGCAACAGATAGCGGTATCCGGCGCGACGCTCAGCAACTCCGACGGCCCCGGCATTCTGGGACAATTCCAGACGCAGGCCGCATTGTCACGCGTCCCCGTGGAAATTCTTGCTCTTGAGATCACTGCGCTGATCCTGATTTTCCTGAGTGTGATGGCGGAACTGCTGGTAGATCGCCAGGCCGATGCCATTGCCGTATTACGCAGTCGCGGGGCCAGCAGCCGTCAGATTTTTGGTTCGCTGACGACGCAGAGCATCGGTCTGAGCCTGCTCGCCCTGGTGATAGGTCCGCCGCTCTCGCTCCTCGCCGTCAGCCTGATCGCCCGCGATATCCTGCCGTCCACGCAGCAAAACGCGCTGCAAGCGATTACGGCGCAGCCGCTTGAGACGCTGCTCAATATCGGCTGGCTTGCCATTCTGGCCGCTGCCGTCTCGGTAATTGCGATGATGAGCTCGCTCAACCGCGCCACGCGCATGGACATGCTGACGATCAGGCGCGAGTACGCGCGCTCAACGCAGCGCCCGCTGTGGCAGCGTCTGCAACTCGATATCATGGCAATCATCGTCTCGCTGGTCGGCTATGCGGTCTCGCTCTACATCACCAATCTCGGCGGCCTGCTCGATACCAACACAAGGGGACTCGTCGCGACCCCCCTTGCCCTCATCGCCCCAACATTTTTATTGATCGCGGCGGTTCTGCTCTTCCTGCGCCTCTATCCCCTTTTCCTGCGCACCAGTTCAATATTAGCCATACGAGGCCGGGGAGCGCCGCCGATGCTGGCGCTGGCACAAATAGCCCGCGCCCCGCGCCAGACGTTACGCATGATCCTGTTACTCGCGCTCGCCAGCGCCTTCGCCATTTTCACGCTGGTCTTCACGGCATCCCAGGCTCAGCAAGCGATTAACGCCGCCGCGTACCAGGTTGGAGCCGACTTCAGTGGAGACCAGCCCACATCCAGCCCCGCCCCTTCACTGGCCCGAACTATCGACCTGTACACCCATATCCCCGGCGTCACTTCCGCCTCAGCGGGCTACACCGCCAGAGCCGTCTCCGCTGGTCTCAGCCCAAACATCCCCATACAGGTGGAAGCTATCGATACCAGCACCTTTGCCCGTACTGCCTTCTGGCCCGCACAAATACCCACGCCAGGGCAAATCACAGGGCAGGGGCCAGCCCTGCCCCTACCATCGCCGATGGCACAGCTCAAAGCACAGGAAAATCAAGCGTTACATGACAACGTGGTACCCGTAATTGTAGATGCAACTATATGGGATACCCTCGAACTCCATCCAGGCGCAACCTTCACCATCGATATCAATACCCTCCGTCGCCCCATCTTTCATTGCAGAGCCATCGCCAGGGTAGAGCATATCTCACCCGTAGGGACGAGCTTTAGCGCGTCCGCGGGCGCGTCCACATCGGGCACTATGCTCGTCGATTATCAGATCTTGAATACGATTTTTGGCAGGAATCTTTCACCAAACGCCAGGTTCCCAGACAGCCTGCCCGTCAACCACGTCTGGTTAAATACAAAGGATGACGCCGCAACCATAGCAGAGGTCCGAACGATTTTGACAGGCTCCAGTCTGTATCTCAATAACCTGCAAGATCGCCGCGCCCTTCTCGTTGCCACGCAGGGCGATCCGTTCTACCTTAGCCTGATTGGCACGCTGGCTATCGGCTCGGTCACGGCGCTGCTGCTGGCCTTAATGGGAAGCTTTATCGCCTCCTGGCTCAATGCCCGCGCGCGCCTCACCAATTTCGCGGTGCTGCGCGCTTTGGGCACAACGCCGCGCCAGATTGCCAGCGTTCTGACGTGGGAACAGGTTATGGTATATTTGACAGCAATGGTGATAGGGATAATCTTAGGGGCGCTGCTATCAATTACCGTGATCCCCGCGCTTATCTTCACAAGTGCGCCCGTGAGCGCGACAACGGGTAGTATCAGCGGAAGCGCGTTCTACAGCTTGCAGCACACTCTGCCAGCGCAGATCGTCCTTCCGCCGTCTCTGGGCATTGCCCTGATCATATTTATCGGCATCTGTGTCGTGGCGCTCAGCCTGATGGTCAGAATCGTCTCGCGCCCCCCCGTGGGCCAGGCGCTACGCGTTAATGAAGATTAAAAAATATAAAATGTAGGGGCTGGGCTTGCCTCTGCCCTGCGAACCTGTAGGGGCTGGGCTTGCCCCTGCCCTGCGAACCGGAAGGGAGCATTTATGCCGGAACCCATCGTAATGTGTGACAATCTGGTAAAGATCTATAAAGTGGCCGATCTGGAAGTCGTCGCCTTGCAGGGGTTAGACCTGGAGGTGGCTCCCGGGGAAATGCTGGCTATCGTGGGAGCGTCCGGCTCAGGCAAAAGTACGCTGCTCAATATTCTCAGCGGGCTGGATGTCCCGAGCGCGGGCGGCTGCCGCGTGGATGGCAACGACCTCACCCGCCTCTCGGGTGCGCAGCGCATTCATTACCGCCGGTATATCGTCGGGCAAATCTGGCAGCAGAGCGGGCGCAACCTGCTCCCTGAGCTAAGCTCGCGAGCAAACGTGGAGCTACCGCAGATGCTGAGCGGTACCAGCACACGACAGCGCACGAGACGAGCCCGCGAACTCCTGGAACTGGTGGGGCTAGGAGGAATGGAGCACAAAAAGCCCAATCAGCTTTCCGGCGGCGAGCAGCAGCGCAATGCCATCGCGGTAGCCCTGGCGAACAACCCTAAGGTACTGCTGGCCGACGAGCCAACCGGCGAACTCGATTCGGTCACCGCGGGCGAAATTTTTGCCCTGCTGCGCAAACTGAATCAGCAGTTGGGACTGACCGTCATCATCGTGACGCATGATGCCGCCCTCGCCGCCGAAGTGGATCGCACCAT
>Ga0070741_10009643_pt1 | contig 18619 bp, 16 predicted proteins | sample Coa_R1_4_FD_66440 | JGI IMG/M metagenome (GOLD analysis project Ga0070741, IMG submission 66440) | Surface soil microbial communities from Centralia Pennsylvania, which are recovering from an underground coalmine fire - Coalmine... | ecosystem: Environmental > Terrestrial > Soil > Unclassified ...
CCGCGACATCAAGTTATGTTCCTCTGCAAAACCCACGCCTGTGAATTCGCGCCTAAGGATTTGCATCGACCTCGCGCCGCCAAGCCTTGGCAGACCTTGCGTGCCTGGCGCCATGCGACGGCCGGTCAGGCAGGCCCGCCGCTAAAACCGATCTGCCGCGCGTGCGGCAGCGCTTCCGGATGCTCTCGCTGCAGGAAATCAACAAGCTTCTCGCGCACCTCACAGCGCAAATCGAAAGTCTGCCCGGACGAACGCGCGCTCATCAGCATGCGCACCTCCATCGTGCCTTCCTTGAAGTCGGTGACCTGCAGCGCAGCCACCTGACCGTCCCACCGTTTTGATTCCTTCAGGATCGCGTTGAACTTCTCCCGGATGACATCCACCGGCGCGCGGTAATCGAGATAGATGATCACGTTGCCAATGAGAGACGAGCTATCACGCGTCCAGTTCTGAAACGGCTTCTCGATGAAATAGGTAAGCGGCACGATCATGCGCCGCAGGTCCCACAATTTCACGACGACGTAAGTTGAGGTGATTTCCTCGATCGTGCCGTACTCGTTCTCGACGATGACCGCATCGTAGAGCCGGATCGGCTGCGTCATCGCAAGCTGCACACCGGCCATGAGATTGCTCAGCACCGGTCGTGCTGCGAGACCGGCGACAATGCCTGCGACGCCGGCGGAAGCGAACAGGCTCACGCCGTATTGGCGGACGGCCGGAAATGTCATCAGCGCCGCGCTTAAGGTAAGCATCACCAGCAGTACGTCGATTGTGCGGGCCAGCACGCGCACCTGTGTGTTGTGCTTGCGCGCCAGCAGATTATCGTCGATATCGAGGCGGAAGCGACGCAGATAGAGATCGGCGGCAATGTGCAGGGCGATGATGGCGGCCCATCCGATCAGGCCGATGACGGCGACGCCCATCAACCGCGCGAGAAGAGCGGCCGTCTCCGCCGGCAGCGGCGCGACAGGGATGGCCACCATCATTGCCAGGATCAACAGCGCTGCGCGGGTGAGGCCGCGCGTCTGCGTGAAAACCGAAAAAATGTAGGGGTACCGCTCGCCGAAGGCCCGCCGCACCAGCTTGCGTGCCCAGCGGTGGAGCGCGAGTGCGACGAGTACCGCGATTACGAGGATGAGCAACGCCACGACCGGATCGGGCAGCCAGTCGAGCATGTCCTTGACCCAGGTCAGCGCGGCTCTGAGCGAATCCATGCGGTTTTCATATCATCCATGCCCGGGTGGCAATATGGCCTATCGCCCCGAGGCTTCAACACTCCTTCGCTGGACAAGGCGGCGATCAGGTGGCAAAACGCGCTCCGTTGCAACAGGATTTGGTGCGCGGCGCCGATGAAAAGTTTCCTGCTCAAGCTGTTCACCTGGTGGAATTCGCAGACATTCGGGACACAGTTCTGGACCTGGATGTACGGTGAATTCGTCGGCGAAGACGAGTTCGGCAACCGCTATTACCGGACTCGTGGCGGCAAGATCGACAAAACACTCGGCTTCGAGCGACGCTGGGTAATCTTTAACGGCTACACGGAAGCATCCTCCGTGCCGCCGTCGTGGCACGGGTGGCTGCATCACACCGTCGACACGCCGCCGACGCAGGAAAGCTACAAGCCCCGGCCGTGGCAGAAACCGCACCGGCCAAATATGACTGGAACCCCCGCCGCGTATCGGCCTCCCGGTTCGACACTTGCCGCCGGCCGCCGGCCGAAGGCGACCGGCGACTACAAGGCATGGTCGCCTAACCAGTAGGTCGGCCCAGATTCGCCGGCGCTTGGCCGACGTGCTCATGCTCAAGACGTACAAAAGGCGCCTCGCAATCGCCCTTCCACCGCCGTATTCGCCGTGTTAACCGGACCGCTGCTAGCGGCCTGAAGGCGAACTCACCTTGGACAGGGCTGCAGCCGGATCCTGATGGCGCGCCAAATCCGTCCAGTCGTGTTGTTCATGGTGGCCGCGTTTGCGGCATCACCCGCTTATGCGCAATTCGGCTCGATCTTCAGCGATCCGCCGCCGCGGCCGCCTGCGGATGTGCCAAGCGCGCCGCCCTCGCAACAGCAACAACCGCCGCCCTACTACCCCGGTGGCCGCGACACGCCTCCGTCACAGCCGCTGCCGGCACCGATGAATTTGCCGCCTTCGAACAGGCCCGGCGCGGGCTCCATCCAGTCGCAACCGCTGCCGCCGCCAGGCGGAATCGTCGCGCCGGCTCCGCCTCAGGATCAGCGTCCGCAAGGCGCGGCCGGGCAACCGCCGGCGGCTTTGCCACCGGGACCCGGCTCGCCGCGGAACGCCCCGCAGCAGACCAACACCACGCCGCAACCGAACGACGAAGTTGTGGTGGAGCCGCCGCCACAGCGCATTGCCAATCCGACCGCCGTGTTTTCCGGCCTCGACAAGATCACGGGACGCATCATTTCGTTCGACGTCGCGATCAACGAGACCGTACAGTTCGGCGCGCTGCAGGTTACGCCGCGCGTGTGCTACTCGCGGCCGCTGACGGAGACCCCGAACACCGATGCCTTTGTCGAAGTCGACGAGGTTACGCTGCAAGGCGATATCAAGCGGATCTTCACCGGCTGGATGTTTGCAGCGAGTCCGGGCCTGCACGCGGTGGAACATCCGATCTATGACGTCTGGCTCACCGACTGCAAAGGCGGGCAAAGCCCGAGCGTGGCCGAGGTGCCGGCGGAAGCGCCCAAGCCGCCGACCCGGCCGCAGCAGCAACAGCAACAGCAACGGCGCACCCCGCAGCAGCCGCAACGCGCGCCGCCGCCACCGGGCTTCTTTCCGCCGCCACGCTAGGGGAAGACGAATAGTAAGTAGCGAGCAGCGGAGAAATCTTCCGGCGCGCTCATTGTTGGCCATTCACGATAGACAGCGCTTCCGTCCCGCCAATCGGCCGGTCAACGGGCAGAGCAGCGAAATCGGCCTCGCCGTGCAAGGCCTCCTCGAGCAGACGATGATAGCGGCGTTTTGGAATTTCGACGGCACCGAATGTCTTCAGGTGGTCGGTGACGTACTGCGTGTCGAGAAGCCGATAACCTCCCACCTTGAGCCGTGCAACAAGATGAACGAGTGCTATCTTCGACGCATCGCGCGTGCGGTGAAACATGCTCTCGCCGAAAAAGGCACGACCAAGTGACACGCCGTAAAGTCCGCCGACCAGGCGTTTACCGTCGTAGACTTCGACCGTGTGGCAATGACCGCGGTCGAACAGAGACCGGTAGATGCGCCGGATGCGGACATTGATCCAGGTCCGTACGCGGTCCTGTTTTGGTTCGGCACAACCTTCGATCACCGCATCGAAGTCACGGTCGATATGGATCGTGTAAGGAGTAAGGCGGATTGTGCGCGCTAGCCGTGCCGGAACGTGGAACCGTTCGAGCGGAATAATGCCGCGCATGTCCGGCTCTATCCAATACAGGGCCGGATCGTCAGCGCTTTCCGCCATCGGAAAGATCCCGCAGGCATAGGCCTTTAACAGCACGTCCGGCGTGATCTCGATAAAGGTATTTTCGCGGTTTGCCATGGCAAAGGTGACGGGCTCGACCAACCGTAGCTCAAACACGAAAAGGAAACATCAGCCTTTAAACCGTCTCGTACAGGCAGCCCACACGGCAAATGCAGCGAATTTCCGGATTTGCCTGCGGGCAGGGTGACGCGTCGTGTCGCGCGCGTGCTGATCAGGCTTCCATGCCGCCGCGCGCGAGAAACTGCTCCAGCCAGTGGATGTGGTAATTGCCGTCGATCACGTCCTTTTCGCGTACCAGTGCGCGGAAGAGCGGTAATGTCGTCTCGATGCCATCGACCACGACTTCATCGAGGGCGCGCTTGAGGCGCATCAGGCATTCGGTGCGGGTCTTTCCGTGGACGATGAGCTTGCCGACCAGGGAGTCGTAGTAGGGCGGAATGCTGTAACCCTGATAGACGGCGGAATCGACACGGACGCCCAGTCCCCCGGCAGGATGGTAATGCAGGATTTTTCCCGGCGAAGGCCGGAAGGAAACGGGATTTTCCGCATTGATGCGGCACTCGATGGCGTGGCCGTGAAACGTCACGTCGCTTTGCCTGATGGAGAGGCTGCTGCCGGCGGCGACCCGGATCTGCTCGAAGATCAGGTCGATATTGGTGATCATCTCGGTGACCGGATGTTCCACCTGGATGCGCGTGTTCATCTCGATGAAATAGAATTTCCCGTCCTCGTACAGAAATTCGACGGTACCCACGCCAAGATACTCAATTTCGCGCATCGCCCTGGCGACCGTTTCGCCGATCGCGTCGCGGGCACCGGCGTTGAGGGCCGGCGAGGGGCCCTCTTCCCAGACCTTCTGGTGACGCCGCTGCAGGGAGCAGTCTCGCTCGCCGAGATGGATTGCATTTCCATGGCCGTCGCCCAACACCTGAATCTCGATGTGACGCGGGCGGTCGAGATATTTTTCAATGTAGACCGAGTCATCGCCGAACGCGGCCTTTGCTTCGGCGCGGGCTGTCGCAAGCGCGGCCGAAAGTTCGCCGGCCGAGCGCGCGATCTTCATGCCGCGGCCACCTCCGCCGGCGGCCGCCTTGACAAGCACCGGATAGCCGATCTCGCTCGCAACGCTGCGGGCCTCCTCATCGGACCTGATCCCGCCTTCGGAGCCGGGCACCACCGGGATGCCGAGCTTCCTGGCGGTCCGTTTGGCCGCGATCTTGTCGCCCATGATGCGGATGTGCTCGGGTTTGGGGCCGATAAACTGCACGCCGTGCTCGGCAAGGATTTCGGCAAACCGGGCGTTCTCCGACAGGAACCCGTAGCCGGGATGGACGGCATCGGCGCCGGTGATCTCGCAGGCCGAAAGAATCGAAGGAATATTGAGGTAGCTGTCCTTCGCGGCCGGCGGGCCGATACACACGCTTTCGTCGGCAAAGCGCACATGCATCGCGTCAGCATCGGCAGTGGAGTGCACCGCGACGGTGGGAATGCCGAGTTCCTTGCATGCGCGCAGCACGCGCAAAGCAATCTCGCCGCGGTTAGCGATCAGGATTTTATCGAACATGTGTTCCGTTTTGGCGAATAGCGAGCGTCGAACAGAAGCAGTTTCTCACTGTTCGCCGTTTCGCCACGCACCGTTCGCTTCTATTCAATGATCACCAAGGGCTCGCCGAACTCGACCGGCTGGCCGTCTTCGAACAGGATCTGAATGACGGTGCCGGCGCGCGGCGCGGGAATCTGGTTCATCGTCTTCATTGCCTCGACGATCAGCAATGTGTCGCCCGCCTTGACCGTGCTGCCGACGTCGATGAATGGCTTGGCGCCCGGCTCGGGCGCCGCATAGGCGGTGCCGACCATCGGGGAAATGACGACGCCAGGATGTTTTGCAGGGTCGATCGGCTTTGCCTCGATTTCCGCGGTCGTCTGCGGCGGCGCCACTTCCACGCGCACGGCCGCAGGCGCTGCCGCTGCCGCGGCGCCGCGGGCGACCCTGACGCGCCGGCCGTCCTGCTCAATCTCGATCTCGGTAAGGCCTGTTTCGTCCAGAAGCCTGGTCAGCTCGTGGATGAGCTCATGGTCGACGATCGACTTGGGCGATTTTCCCATCGGGCGCGCTCAACTCTTCTGCTTGGCGCCGACCAGCGCGGCAAGCCCCGTGATGGCCAAGGCGTAGCCCTCGATACCGAAGCCGGCCACCACGGCTCTCGCTGCCTTCGAGATATACGAATTGTGCCTGAACGTTTCACGCTGATGGATATTGGTTATATGGACTTCAACCGCGGGCAAGGTTGCCTGCACCGCCAACAACGCATCCATTATGGCGATCGACGTCGTTGTGTAGCCGGCGGGGTTGATCACGATTCCGGCAGCCTTTTTCGCGTGGGCTTCCTGGATCCAGTCGACCAGTTCGCCTTCCCGGTTCGACTGGCGGCAGATCACGTCCATGTCGAAGCGTTTCGCGGTTTCCGCGCAGAGCTTCTCGACGTCGGCGAGCGTGGCGCGTCCGTACTTCTCGGGCTCGCGTGTACCGAGCAGGTTCATATTCGGTCCGTTGAGGACGTAGATCGTCTTGGCCATGAAATCCCCGCCCGGCTCGCGCCTGAGGGTTGATGCGCGAGAAATTGTCGAACTTTATAAGTGCCCGGGGCGATAAGGGGAAGCCCGAACGGCGTTCAGGCACACGGTTTAGGCGGGCAGACCGCTTGGGTTTCGGCCGCCGCCCAGTCGATTACGTCCTTCAGCGCCGTTAACCTTCTACGGCCGGCGGCCCGGGCCTTGTCGAATATCTCGATCTGACGATCGGCGCTGGTGCCATGGGCGGCAATGGCGTGCACGTTCCTGATTTCACCGGCGCATCCGAGCGCCTCGACATCCTCGGCGATGAAATCGAAGACCTGATCCAGCCATTGCGCGAGCGTGAGCGGAGAGCGCGAAAACGGTTCGATAAAAGTGGCCGCGATACCGTAACGTTGCGCGTGCCATTTATTCTCCTGGGTGATCGCCCTTCCAACGCGGTCAAAACCCGCATTGAGCGCGCGGTCGCGGTCGAGCGCGCGCACGAGGCAGCGAAAGAGTGCCGCGATGGCGATGGCGTCTTCGAGCCGGGTGCAGCTGTCGGCAACCCGCAGCTCGATTGTCGGATTGTTGAGCGAGGGACGCAGGGCCCACCAGATGTATGTCGCGTCCGGTATGATCTTTGCCCACGTGAGGGCGGCGATGAATTCCCGGTAATCGTCGTTGGTGCGGAACAGCTCGGGCAAGCCGGTACGCGGCAACTCGTCGTATGCAGCCAGCCGATAACCGACCAGCCCTGTAAGATGACCTTGCCAGAACGGCGAGGACGTCGAAAGTGCGAGCAGCAAGGGCAGGTACGGCGTAAGCCGCATAATGAGATTGATACGAGTGTCGACGTCCGGCACGGCGACATGGACGTGCATTCCGCACAGCATATTGCGGTAGCCGATCATCTGCAGGTCATCCATGATGGCGCCATAGCGTGCCTTGGGCGTCACCTTCTGCTCCGGCCAGAAGGCGAGAGGAAACGTGCCCATGGCGGCGAGGCCGAGGCGGTGCTCGGAGGCGATCTTGCCGAGCGTCTGTCGGTAATATCCGAGATGGTGACGAGCCTCGTCCATGCTGGCGCAGGGCGGAGTGGCGACTTCAAGCTGCGATTGCAGCATTTCCGTCATCACGTGACCGCCGAGCCGGTTTTGCGCGTGCGCGAGAAACGTCCTGTTCGCGCGACGCACGGTATGGCGCGTCTCGGCGTCGAACAGGAAATACTCTTCCTCCATCCCGAACGTGTACATGCGCGCAACAACCTGCCCGGGTACGATCGGGTTCCTTCCGTCACGGACGAGAAACACTTAAGGACGGTGATTCGAGTGCGAACGATCAGAATTCAGCGCGAAAACGCGGTACCGGCATGTCTTTTGGACTTCGCCATGCTGCGGGCCGCGCCGGCGGGACCATGAGGTTGGCGTCAGCAACTCGACTTGCCGCAGCGCGACGTATTGACCTTTTCCTTCAACGCTTCGAGGCCGACCGCACCGACCACGACGTTGTCGCCGATCACGTAACTGGGCGTGCCGTTAAGACCAAGAGCTTCGGCAAGCTTGAAGCTTTCCTGCAACGTGGCTTTCACCTCGGGACCGGCCATGTCCTTCTCCAGCCGCGTCATGTCGATGCCGATGTCCTTGGCGACTGCGAGCGCACGCGCTTTGTTTGCCTCTCCGCGGCCGCCGAGCAGCTTCTGGTGGAATTCCAGGTACTTCTTGCCTGTCTTGTCCTGCATGCGCACGCCGACCGCCACCTGTGCCGCTTCTACCGAACCCGGTCCGAGCACGGGGAATTCCTTCAGCACGACCTTCAGTTTGGGGTCATCCTTGAGCAGCGTGAGCATGTCGTCCATCGCACGCTTGCAGTAGCCGCAGTTGTAGTCGAAGAACTCCACGAAGGTGACATTCCCGTCCGGGTTGCCAAGAACGACCTGCCGCGGCGAACTGAACAGGGCTCGCGAATACTCCTTGATCGCAGCCTTGTGTTTCTCCGCCTGGGCCGCCGTCTGCCGCCTGTCGAGTTCGGCCATCGCATCCTGGATGATTTCCGGATGTGCAATGAGATATTCGCGTACAATGCGCTCGACTTCGCCACGCTGACCGGCGGACAGTTCGTCGGCATCTGACCGCTCCGGCGCTGTCAGACTCAGCACGGTCACACAGGCGGCTATCAAACAGCGCGAAATCGGTGTCATGATCTTGGTCCTTGTGGGCTAATGAACGCCTGCGTTGATGTTGGGGGGCTTGACGTTGACGATGTCGTCGGCGCGCACCCAGGCCGGAGAGCCGACCGGGAGGCGGGTCTTGGCGCGCGCGGCCAGCTGGCGGGCGGTCTTGATGTCTCCTCGCGTAAATGCGGCTTGGGCGGACGCAAGATCGGCATTGGCGAGATCGCCTTTGCGTCCGTAAGCCACAGCGAGCTGCGAGTAGGCATGGGGCGCCTCCGGTTCGCGCATGATCGCGGACCGGAGAAGGGCGACCGCCTCCTCGGAGAGTTTCGGATTGCCGGAGGCATTGAGCGCCTGCGCGAGCAGGATCTCGATGAGCGCATTGTTGTGCGACAGCTGCACGGCGTGGCGTAACGGCGCGACAGCCTCGGATGGGTGTCCGCCTTCCAGCAAAGCCTGGCCCTTGAGCTCGTAGAAATACGGGTTGTTCGGTTGCGCCTGAATGAGGGAATCAATCTGCGCAATTGCCTGTCGCAGGTCAGAGTGCCGATAAGCCGAAATAGCGCGCGCATACCGCGCAGGCAGACTTTGGTCGCTGGCCGGATAGCGACGTGCAACGGTGTCCGGACGCTCCAGAAAGCCGGAAAGTTTGGCGCGCATCATGTCGTGACGCAGCTGCAGTTCCGGAGGATCCTTGCGGTCCCAGTAGGGGCTCGCCCTTGCCACTGCCTCGAGCGCGGCAACGCGATCTGACGGCATCGGGTGCGTTTGCATATAGGGGTCAATGTAACGTGAATTAAACAACGATTCGTTGCTCAGCCGCTTGAACAGATCAACCATGCCACGCGGCGATTGGCCGGTGGCATTAAGGAATTTCACGCCTGCGTGATCGGCCTGATCTTCCTGGGTGCGCACGTAGGAAAGCATCGAGCGCATGATCGCGGATTGCGGCGCCAAGATCGCGGCGGCGCCGATATCCGCCCCGCCACCTCCCGACCGGGAGCCGGCGACCGCCGCGCCGATACCGGCGAGCAAAGCGATGATCGAAGCGGTTTGTGCGGAGGCAAGCTGCTCGCGCAGGCGCTGAAGATGACCGCCGGCAAGGTGGCCCGTTTCGTGGGCGAACACGCCAATGACCTCGTTTGGCGTCTTGGCGTCGAATAGAGCGCCGGCATTGATGAAGATATGCCGGCCGTCCATGACAAACGCATTGAATGAGCGGTCCTGGAGGACCACCACTTTCACGTTCTGCTTTGCCAGCCCTGCCGCACGAAGGACTGGCTGTGCATAGTCGCGCAGCAATTGCTCGATTTCGGCATCGCGAATGAATGGCATGCCGCGCGTGGCGCTGTCCTGCGCGCGTGCCGGCGCAACGCCGGCCGAACCGACGGCAGCTGCGGTCAGCAGTGCGATCGCCTTGGCTGCTGGCGTCCTGCGCCACGTCCTGATAGGTGTGCCGTCTGAGGACATGCCGATGTGCACCGAATGCGCGTGAAAACTATTGGCGCCCTTGCAGGCGGTCAACGCGGCCTGCGATCACGACCCGGTCATGATGGCGCCGGTCGCAGGCAAGCCTCTGAATGCGGCGGCAGCGGGGCAGGGGAACAGGGCCCATCGACGGAAAACGATGCTTGAGGCGGCAAAAAGGCTTCTGGGACCATCGAAACGGAGCGATGTGCCGCCGTTCATCGTCATGGACGTCATGGCGGCGGCTGCGCAGCGCGAGGCGCAGGGCGCAAATATCATCCACATGGAGGTGGGTCAGCCAGCGGCAGCGGCACCATTGACGGCAATCAGGGCGGCGCAGGCCGCACTGGCACATGGCCGCATAGGTTACACCGAAACGCTCGGAATACCGTCGCTGCGCGCACGCATTGCACGCCACTACAAGGACGTTTACGGCCTTGCCCTTGATCCGGCGCGCGTCGTGGTGACGACCGGTTCGTCCGGGGGGTTCATCATGGCGTTCCTGTCCCTTTTCGAGCCGGGCGACCGGGTCGCCTTGGCCAACCCCGGCTATCCTCCCTACCGTCACATCCTGTCCGCACTCGGTTGCGAACCGGTGCTCGTCGAAACATCGGCGGAGACACGTTGGGCCCTGTCGGCCAAGGCACTGCTCGCGGCGCACCAGCGAAAACCGGTCAAGGGCGTCGTCGTCGCCAGTCCCGCCAACCCGACCGGGACCATGATGGAAGCCGATACGCTTGCCCGGCTGATTGCCGTTGCGGAAGCCGAGGGCATCCGTGTGATCTCCGATGAAATCTATCACGGACTCGACTATGCGTTCGCGGCAGAGACCGCAGCCAAGATTTCCGAGCAGGCGGTGGTGGTCAACTCGTTTTCGAAATATTTCTGCATGACCGGCTGGCGCGTCGGCTGGATGGTCGTGCCGGACGTTCTTGTGCGCACCGTTGATCGCCTTCAGGGCAATCTCGCGATCTCGGTCCCGACGCTCGGGCAGATTGCTGCCGAGGCCGCGTTCGAAGGTCGCGACGAGATGGAAGCGGTCAAGCAAGGGTATGAGGAGAACCGCAGAATTCTGACGGAGGGTCTGCCGAAGGCCGGACTCGACAAGTTTCTGCCGGTCGACGGCGCATTTTACCTCTACGCGGATATTTCACGCTTCTCTGATGATAGTCTCGATTTTGCGAAGCGGATGCTCAATGAGGCGGGCGTTGCGGCGACCCCCGGCATTGATTTTGACCCCGAACACGGAAGGCATTTCCTGCGCTTCTGTTATGCAGGATCGGCAATGGAGATGCGGGAAGCCGTCGTGCGCATCGGGAACTGGCTAAAGCGCTGACCCCGACCCGAGGCCTGCGGCCGTTATCTCTTGAACGCGCCGAGAATGGCCCGAATGCGTTCGCGATTGATGTTTTCGGAAGGCGTGGTGTCGCGTTCTGGCTCGAGCCGCGCGTCGCAGTTGACATAAGTCGTTGAAACCATTTTCCCGGTCCGATTGTCGAAACGACGCTCTTCGCAACGGCCCTTTTTGTCCGTCTCCAAAACTATGGCTGCGACCCGGCTCGCCGCTTCGCCGCCCTCGGTCGGCTGAAGCGGGGTCACCTTCGACACGGAGCCCATCGCCTGACGCTCGTTTGACAGGTAGGACCCTGCAGTCACGAAAGCGGCGAGAAAAAACAGCCCCGTGAGCGCGGCCATAACGATGATGGCGCGCCGGCCTTCACCCGCTGAAAGGGCCCCACTGCGAACCTGTTTTGTCTTTGCCTTGCGCATTTGGCCTTTGAAGTGAATTTGACGTGTTTCCGCAGGACTTTACCTGTGCAGACTTGATGAAAGTTAAACGGAACCCGTCAATTTGATTGACCTTGGACCGAACCCTTGGGACGCGCGCAGGAACGAGGCGGGGCTTTTATGACCCACCTTTTCTTTAGGGCGGCCGATACCTACATCACCATTCGTTCCACCTGACCCCGATACTCCAATGCTCGATTTTGCATCGTCGCCCGGTGTCCGGGACGCCGGCGAATCGCCGTCGCTCGCCGAGACTGAAATCATGGACGCTTACTCCCGTGCGGTTACTTCCGTGGCCGATGCGGTAGGCCCCGCGGTGGTACGCGTCGAGGTTCGCACTAAAAACGGCCGCTCTGCGGGCGTGGGATCCGGCGTCGTTATCGCGCCCGATGGTCTCGTGCTGACCAACAGTCACGTCGTCGAGGGCGCCAGGGAAATTTGGCTGCAGGATGCCGAAGGGCACTTGATGGAGGCGCGCAGCCTCGGTGAGGATCCCGACACCGACCTTGCCCTGCTGCGGGCAGGATCGGCGCGTGACCTGCCAAGCGCCTCGCTTGGTGATTCCAAGGCGCTCAGGAGAGGCCAACTGGTCGTCGCGATCGGAAATCCGCTTGGATTTGAATCGACAGTGACTGCGGGCGTGATTTCGGCGCTGGGCCGTTCGCTCCGCTCGCGCACCGGCCGGCTGATCGAGGACGTAATTCAGACCGATGCGGCGCTCAACCCCGGCAATTCGGGGGGACCGCTTGTGTCCTCGCGTGGTGAAGTGATCGGAATTAATACGGCAGTCATCATGGGTGCCCAGGGCATTTGCTTTGCCGTAGCAAGCAATACGGCCAGGTTCGTCTTAAGCGAACTGATACAGCATGGCCGTGTCCGGAGGGCCTACATCGGCATATCCGCACAGACGACAGCCGTCCCGCGGCGACAGGCGCGCGCGGCGAATATCGACAACACATCCGGGGCGTTGATCACCGTGCTCGAGCCGCAGGGACCTGCGGCGCAGGCCGGGCTGATGAGCCTTGATACGATCGTGCGGCTCGACGGGGTTGCAGTCACGGGCATTGACGATCTGATACGCATGCTCAACGGCGACCGTATCAATCGTCCGACCACGTTCGAGGTACTTCGACGTGGACAGTTGCGCGTGTTTGACGTGAAGCCACTGGAGCGGCCCGCGGTACGCGTCGCTCCAGCGCGTACACGATAGATCCGGCGCTACTTCTTCTGATCCGGCTGGGCCGCATTTTTCCGGGCAGGCGGCTCGTAATTTCCCTGCGCCATGCATTTCTTGATGAAGGCCGAGCGTTTGGCACCCTGAAGCTGCTGGCTGTCGGCGCCGACTTTGCACGTCTCCATTTTTTCCTGCGACGTGACGGCCGCGGATGGAGTTGCCGCGAGCAGGACCGGGATAAGGGCAATGGCGAAGGTTCGCAGCATCAGATCAGCTCCTTGTGGATGGCGACGCAATAGTTGAAAAGATAGCACGCTTCTTGGAGGTGAGGGGTGACCCGCGAGGTTACGCGGGCCTGATGCTCCTGATCGGCGGCGATCACCCTTTGTCGCCCAGCAAACGCTTGCCCCACCAGCCACGCTTGGGCGTGGCCGGTTCTTCCGTGCCTGAGCTTGAGACGACTGGCGTTGGCTGGGGAATGTTCGTTGACGGCGGCGTACCTTCTCCGGAGAGCGCCGCCGGTTCGCGAACTGTCGAACGGCGGCGCGATGTGTCCTGTTCTGCCACCGGAAGCGCCGATCGTTCGGGTGACGGGGCAGGATTTTGATCTGCCGATGGTACGTATTCGTCGCCGCTCTCGTACACAGGCGGGCGGTCCATATCCTCACCCGCGTCGTGAAGTTCCGGGTGCTGGGACTCGCCCGCAAGAGGCGGCCTTTCTCCGTTGCGTTGCCGGTTGCGTCGGCCGCCGCGTCGGCCACGCCGGCGCCGGCGTCGGCCGCCTTCGCGGGCCTCGCCCTCGCCAGGCTGAGGACCTTCGTGGTGCAACTGGGCGTGACCCAAACCTTCGTCTTCGGGCGAGCCGCCGTTATGGTCCTCATGCTCGACCATATGCTCGGGCACGGTGTCGTGAGCGAAAACCTGGACATCGTCGCGAGGCTCGCCGCCCCGTCCACGCCCGCCGCGGCCGCGCCGCCGCCGGCGGCGACGTCCGCCTCCATCGCGCTCGCCACCCGCCTGATGCAGCTCGCTGCCTGCGTCGGCTGCGGCAAACTCGGGTACCTCGTCGTGTTCGCCGGATTCGGTCGTCTCTTCTGCTTCGTCTTCCGCGTCTTCGACGGCCGTAACGGTAGAAGGTTGCTGAGCGGCCAGGCTGCGCGCGGCTTCCGGCGTATGCACCTGCTCGCCACGATCGATGACGTAGGATTGCTGCCCGGTCACCGCAGGATCGGCCGAAACCGTTATGGTGATGCGAAAGCGTTCTTCGAGCGCGCGCAAATGGGCACGTTTATGGTTGAGAACGTAAAGCGCGACCTCGGCACGCGTACGCACGATCAGGTTGTGTGTCGCCCCCTTGATCAGCATCTCCTCGACCGCGCGCAGCAATTGCAGGGCAACCGACGATACCGAGCGGACATGTCCGCTTCCCCCGCACACGGGACATTTCTCAGTCGAACTTTCCAGCACTGAAGTACGGATACGCTGGCGCGACATCTCAAGCAGGCCGAAGTGCGAAATACGGCCAACCTGGATGCGCGCTCGATCATGCTTGAGCGCCTCTTTGAGCCGTCGTTCCACCGTGCGGTTGTTACGGCCCTCGTCCATGTCGATGAAGTCTATGACGATGAGTCCCGCAAGGTCGCGCAATCGCAGCTGCCTGGCGATTTCGTCGGCGGCTTCGCAATTGGTTTTCAGTGCGGTGTCCTCGATGTGATGCTCACGCGTCGCGCGACCGGAGTTCACATCAATCGCCACCAGCGCTTCCGCCTGATTGATCACGATATAGCCGCCGGACCGCAACTGGACGACCGGCGAGAACATCGCGTCGAGCTGGCTCTCGATGCCGTGCCGCGTGAAAAGCGGTTGTGTATCCTTGTATTGCTTGACGTTCTTGACATGGCTCGGCATCAACATCCGCATGAATTCGCGGGCGTCCTTGTAGCCTTCCTCCCCGGATACGATGATCTCTTCGATGTCCTTGCCATAGAGATCACGGATCGATCGCTTGATGAGCGAGCCTTCCTCGTAGACGAGCTTCGGCGCGGTCGACTTGAGCGTAAGATCCCGCACCGTCTCCCACAGCCGCAGCAGATATTCGAAATCGCGTTTGACCTCGGTTTTGGTGCGACTTGCGCCCGCCGTACGCAAAATCACGCCCATGCCCTGTGGCACTTCGAGTTCCTGCGCGATTTCCTTGAGTCGCTGACGGTCTTCCGCGGATGTAATTTTTCTGGAAATGCCACCTCCGCGCGCGGTGTTCGGCATCAGCACCGAATAGCGGCCGGCGAGTGAAAGGTAGGTCGTCAATGCTGCGCCCTTGGTGCCGCGTTCTTCCTTGACCACCTGCACCAACATCACCTGCCGGCGCTTGATCACCTCCTGGATCTTGTACTGACGCCTGAATCGTGGGAGCCGCTCCTGCACTTCCTCAAGGGCATCGGCGCCGCCGACTGACTCCACGGCTTCTTCGTCGACGTGTTCTTCGCCATTGTCCTGCGTCTCGGCGCCGCGGCTTTCGACGTCGGTAGCCTCACCAGCCATGGGTTCGGTGACGAGCGCACCTTCAGCGGGGGCGGATGGCTGTTCGCCTTCGGCGGTTGCCTCGTAAGACGCCTCGACTATCGGACCGCTCTCATGACCTGCGGGAATTTCAGGCTGCCCTCGCTCGTCTCCGGTGATCGTCTCTGCCGACGTCGCTTCGAAAGCAATGGGTTCATCGAGAGCAATGGGCTTATCGGAGGTCTGTGCAGCCTGGTCCTGCGCTGCCTCGGAAGGCCCGCTTTCGATCGACGGAGGCTCGCCGGATTCGGCCGGGAGCCCGTCAACGGAAACGGCCTCACTTTGTATCAAGTCCTGATCGGGGCGGCGTCCGGCAGTTCGGTGACGATGGCGGCTGCGGCGTCTGGCACGATGGTCCGCTTCCGCTTCTGCCTCACGTTGGTCGCGCTCTTCCTGGGCGATTAGTGCCTGTCGGTCGGCAATCGGAATCTGATAGTAATCGGGGTGAATTTCCGAGAACGCCAGAAAGCCGTGGCGGTTTCCGCCATAGTCGACAAAGGCCGCCTGCAATGACGGCTCAACGCGCGTTACTTTTGCCAGATAGATATTACCGCGAAGCTGTTTTCGGTTGGCGCTCTCGAAGTCGAATTCCTCGACGCGATTGCCGCGGAGCACGACGACCCGGGTCTCCTCCGGGTGGGTCGCGTCGATCAACATTTTGTCGGCCATTTGAAAATCTCACTGTGCCACGATCGCCCGCGTTCTCGCGCGTAGCAGACGGCGCAAGTTGTTCTTCGGGGGATCGGGCCTGATAGGTGTGGAAGGGAAGGGCCGCGCGGCCAAGGACCACATAGTCGCTCGCCATCACGATGACGGCGTGCGAAATGGGGACCTCAAAATACCTTTGCTGCGTCTGTGGCAGCATGAAACTTGCGACCCGTAGCGCTGCGGTCGCGCCATCCTAGGCGCGAACCGAGGTTTCTCATCGCTTACGGCCAGTTCACGAACGGCATTGGGCCGTCGCGCGCTGATCCGGGTGCCTTCACAAGGGCTTCGGCTCGGTTCACTTGGCCGTCCGCCGACCTCCTCGAGGGGGGCGGTACTGGACCTAAGCGGCCGGGGCCCGAACACGGCACAACCGGAACTCTGACCGTCAGCAAAACCTTACATACGGCCCGGCGCCCTGACTGGCAAGGGACGCTTTGCACTTGGGCCACAGTAACGCGCGGATTAGGCCCATAACTCAAGTTCCGTTTACCGAACCGCCCTCTAATGGGTTAAAAAAAGCTCGTCATCGGGGTTCAGATTCGTGACAGTCCGCGCCATTGGAATCGCGACCGTCGGCCTTGTGCTTAACGTACTGGGCAACTCGTCAGGCGTTGCCGCCGAGAGTGCCGGGGCCGAGAGTGTTTTGGCGGCTTCTGTGGAGCAGGAGGTCGTCGCGACGGATGTCCGTATCGGTGGCGATGACAGGCAAACCCGGTTTGTTGTCGACCTGAACAGGAAAATCGATCTTGCCGCCTTCACGTTGGCGGATCCTTACCGGGTCGTCGTTGACCTGCCGCAGGTGAACTTCAAGTTTCCCGCCAAAGCCGGGGCGCAGAGTCGGGGCCTTATAAAGGCGTTTCGCTTCGGGCTCATTATGCAGGGCGGCTCTCGGATCGTACTAGACACCAAGGGACCCGTCCGTGTCGAAAAAGCCTTCGTCCTGGATGCTGCGGAGGGGCAACCCGCCAGATTGGTGATGGATCTCGTAGCGACTGACCGGGCCGCGTTTATGCGGAACATATCGCTGCAAACGCGCCCTAAACACCAAACAGCCGTCAAGACCGGCGAACCGCCTGTAAAGGCTGATGACGATGGTCGGCCAATGGTCGTAATTGATCCCGGTCACGGCGGCATCGACAACGGCACGAAGGGATCGAACGGAGAGCTGGAAAAAGACATTGTCCTCGCGTTCTCGCAGACGCTGCGCGAAAAGCTTGAAGGCGGCGGAAAATATCGAGTCGCGATGACGCGTTCCGACGATACCTTCGTCCCGCTTGCAGAACGGGTGAAGTTTGCTCGGACGCGCAGTGCGGCGCTTTTTATTTCAATTCATGCAGATGCTCTGCCGCGCAAAGAGGGCCTCGCCGAAGGCGCAACCGTCTACACACTGTCCGAGACGGCCTCCGACGCGGAGGCCGCAAGACTCGCCGAAACCGAGAACAGGGCCGATGTCATTGCGGGCGTCGATCTTACGGCCGAGCCCGACGATGTGGCCAACATCCTCGTCGACCTCGCGCAACGTGAAACCAAAACGTTTTCGACGCAATTTGCGCGTACTGTTGTTGACGAGCTCAGGACCGCAGCCAGGTTGCACAAGCACCCTCTCAAATCTGCAGGCTTCAAAGTTTTAACGGCTCCGGATGTACCCTCCGTATTGATCGAACTCGGGTATATGTCGACAAAGGATGACCTCAAGCAGCTCAATTCGCCGGCATGGCGTGCCCGCACGGCGCAGGCCGTGGTAAGGGCTGTCGACGCGTATTTTACACCGCGGGTTGCGGGAACCGGTGGGGGGCGTCGCTAGGATGTGCGCCCAGCCTCAGTTTAAACATAAAACCCAGCAAACACAGCACGATGGCTGCACGTCGGGCAAGGGTGGCCGGGTAGTGATACAGTACGAAATGCGGCACAGGATCATGCAACCATGAAGCTTCTGTTTCGCTTCCTTGGCTTCCTGTTTGCGGCCGGCACCATTCTGTTTGTTGTCGGTGTGGCGGGCGTAGCCGGTCTGCTGTGGCACTTTTCAAAGGACTTGCCGGACTACTCGCAGCTGCAGGATTACGAGCCGCCGGTAATGACACGTGTTCACGCTGCCGACGGCTCTCTGGTGGCTGAATACGCGCGCGAGCGGCGGCTCTACATCCCGATCCAGGCGGTACCGAAGCTCGTGATCAATGCGTTTCTCGCGGCCGAAGACAAGAATTTCTACGAGCACGGCGGATTGGATTTCACCGGAATAGCGCGTGCAGCGGTCAACTATCTGCAGAATTACGGGTCGAGCCGCAGGCCTCAGGGGGCGTCCACCATTACCCAGCAGGTCGCGAAGAATTTCTTGTTGACCAACGAACTTTCGATCTCGCGCAAGATCAAGGAGGCGCTGCTCGCGCTCAAAATCGAACGCACCTACAGCAAAGAAAAGATTCTCGAGCTTTATCTCAACGAGATCTATCTCGGGCTTGGAGCTTACGGAATCGCCGCAGCCTCGCTTGTCTATTTTGATAAGGCAGTGAACGAATTGACGGTTCCCGAAGCCGCCTATCTGGCTTCGCTGCCCAAGGCTCCGAACAACTATCATCCCTTCCGGCAGCGCGAGCGGGCAATCGAGCGTCGCAATTGGGTCCTCGATCGGATGGCGGAGGCAGGCTTTGTGAAAACTGCCGATGCCGAAAAAGCGAAGCGTTCGCCGCTCGGCGTCACGACGAAAGTAACAAGTG
>Ga0070741_10009644_pt1 | contig 18618 bp, 15 predicted proteins | sample Coa_R1_4_FD_66440 | JGI IMG/M metagenome (GOLD analysis project Ga0070741, IMG submission 66440) | Surface soil microbial communities from Centralia Pennsylvania, which are recovering from an underground coalmine fire - Coalmine... | ecosystem: Environmental > Terrestrial > Soil > Unclassified ...
CCGCTTGCGAACGGCCACCCGGACACCGCATCCCCGCTCCGCCAACCGGACGCCTCCGGAAGGCGCCCCTCGCGAGCGGGAACGGCGGCATTATCGGGGAGGGCGGCGGGGCGGGGATAAGTATTTTTGAGATGGCCGTCGCGCGGTCTCTCCCGCTTCAGCCGATCGCGGGCTGCGGGAGCAAGGGAGCGCGGACGGAGAGAGGCCTCCGGCTTGTCGGACGATGGCGGTATAGGGGCGGATGCCCTGGTGACTGGATCGGGGAAGTGCGTAAAGTCGCCAGCCACAGAAAGCGTGGATCGTGACGAGAGCGGGGGAGGGGCGATGCTGGTTCTGGTCACCGGGGCGACGGGAAAGGTCGGGCGGCACTTCATCGGCCGGCTGCTCGCCGATCCCGCCTTTGCCGGGGCGAAGGTGCGGGCGCTCTGCCACAACCGCGTCCTCGAAGCAGGCGAGCGGATCGAGGTGATGCGCGGGTCGATCGCCGATCGCGACGTCGCCAGTGCGGCGATCGCCGGCGTCACCCACGTCGTCCATCTCGCCACCTGCAAGGAGACGCCCGACATCGTCATCGACGTGACCGTGAAGGGCCTCTTCTGGCTTCTGGAAGCCTTCCGGCAAAGCCCGCCGGCGCGCCAGTTCATCCTCATCGGCGGCGATGCCGGGATCGGGCACTTCTTCTACCGGCGCGAGGCGCCGGTGACCGAGGCGGTGGCGCACAGCGCCTATCCCGGCGCCTATGCGCTGTCGAAGGTCCTCGAAGAGGTCGTCCTCGAACAGTTCGGCATCCAGTACGGCATCAACACCTGCTGCCTCCGCGCGCCGTGGATCATGGAGAAGGACGACTTCAAGCATTCGCTCTCCTTCGGCGAGGACAATTTCGGCGGGCCGGACTGGAAGACGCTGGTGCCGGCGGCGGACGCCGCGCGCTATGCCAGGGACGGGACGGTGCCGCTCCTCCGCGATGCCGACGGGCGGCCGCTCCGCCGCAACTTCGTCCATGTCGACGATCTCGCCAGCGCCATCCTCGCCGCGATCGACCACCCGCGCGCGGTGCGCCAGTTGTTCAACATCGCGATGGACCGGCCGGTCGATTACGGCGAAGTGGCAGCGCATTTGAAGCAGACGCGCGGGCTCGGCTCGGTCGATATTCCCAGCCAATATCACTCGACCTGGCTCGACAATCTGAAGGCGAAGAACGCACTCGACTGGCAGCCGCGCTACGATCTCGCCCGGCTGATCGACGAGGCCTATGGCTACGTTCGGGCGCCCGACGACCCGCGCAAGGTCTGGTATCCGGGCTAGGGACGGGCGGCCGGGCGGCAGAGCGCGGACGCCGGGGGCGGCGCCGGCCGGTTTTGCGGCCCGACGAACAAAGGCAGAACCGGCGGCCATCACAGGGCGGGTATTTGAGCATTAACCCGGTTGCGCGTAGCATGAGGGTTTGGGGCAGGAACCGGCGGCGCAAGCCCGGCGTTCCTGCCAGAGCCCCGTGCGTTTTCCCTTGAAGGAGTGAGTGATGGCCGCGCGCGCGTATTGGCAGGGCCAGATCCGTTTGGCGCTGGTATCGATCCCGGTGCAGGTCTTCTCCGCGACCAAGAGCGCGGCCAAGATCGCGTTCAACCAGATCCACAAGCCGAGCGGAAAACGTATCCGCTACGAGAAGGTCGTCCCCGGCATCGGCGCCGTCGAGGCCGAGGACATCGTCAAGGGCTACGAGGTCGAGAAGGGCAAGTACGTTCTCCTCACCGACGAGGAGATCGACGACGTCAAGCTCGAGGCGAAGCGGACGATCGACCTCGTCCAGTTCGTCGACGAGGAGGAGATCGACCCGGTCTTCTTCGACAAGCCGTTCTACGTTTCGCCGGAGGAGGGTGACGAGACCGGCGCCGAAGCCTATGTCGTGCTCCGCGACGCGCTGAAGGACACCAAGAAGGTCGGGCTCGGCCAGGTGGTGGTGCGCGGCAAGAGCAACATCGTCGCGGTGAAGCCCTACGGCAAGGGCCTGTCGCTGCAGACGCTGCGTTATGCCGACGAGGTGCAGCGCGCCGACACGTTCTTCACGAACATCCCGGACGCCAAGCCCGACAGCGAGCTGGTCGGCCTCGCCGAGGAACTGATCAAGCGCAAGGTCAAGAAGTTCGACCCGAAGGAATTCAAGGACCGCTACGAGGACGCGCTTCGCGAGGTGATCAACGCCAAGATCGAGAAGCGCGAGCCGGAGGCGATCGAGGAGCCGCAGCTCGGCGCCAAGGTCATCGACCTCATGGACGCGCTGAAGCGGAGCGTCGCCGCGCGCGCCGACGCCAAGAAGGGCGAGGCGCGGAACGACAACGCCAAGGGCGCCGCGGCGCCGACCAAGATCGCCGCGGCGAAATCCGCCGCGCCGAAGAAGCGGGCGAGCGCCAAGGCGGCGAAGGCGAAGACCGCGGCGAAGCGCAGCCGGGCGGCGTAGGGCTCTTTCCGCCACCCTTGCGTTCGGATGAGGGCGACCTACCCTCATCGTCATGGCAGCCAAAGACCCGCTCGACACCTACCGCGCCAAGCGCGACTTCAGCCGGACCGCGGAGCCGAGCGGCGCGGAGACGCGCCGCAAGGCCGGCGGCAACCGCTACCTCATCCAGAAGCACGCGGCGACGCGGCTCCACTACGATTTCAGGCTGGAACTGGACGGGGTGCTCCTCAGCTGGGCGGTGACCCGAGGCCCGAGCTACGACCCGGCCGACCGGCGCCTTGCCGTCCACACCGAGGATCACCCGCTCGACTACGGCGACTTCGAAGGCACCATCCCGAAGGGCGAGTATGGCGGCGGCACGGTGATGCTGTGGGACGAGGGAACCTGGGAACCGGTCGGCGACCCGCATGCCGGCATGGCCAAGGGCGACCTCAAGTTCATCCTGCACGGCGAGCGGCTGAAGGGGAAATGGGTGCTGGTCCGCATGAAGCCGCGGAAGGGCGAGCGGTCCAGGGCGGAGAACTGGCTGCTCATCAAGGAACGCGACGAATATGCCGGCCCGGAGAGCAAGCCGGTGATCGAGCGCGCGACGACCAGCGTCCGCTCGGGCAGGACCATGGAAGAGATCGCCGCGGGCAACGTCGAGTGGACGCGGAGCGGCGCCCAGGTGAAGCATCGGAGCGACGAAGGGAAGCCGGCTAAGCAAAAAGCAAAGCCGGCTAAATCGTCGCCGGCGCCGAAGTTTGTCGCTCCGCAGCTGGCGACGCTGGTCGACGAACCGCCGGCCGGCGATGCGTGGGTCCACGAGATCAAATATGACGGCTACCGGGCGCTCGCCGCGCTCGGCGGCGGCAAGGCGACGATCTACACGCGGAAGGGCCTCGACTGGACGGAGCGGTTCGGATCGCTGGTCCGCCCGCTCCTCGACCTGCCCTGCGGCTCGGCGCTGCTGGACGGCGAGGTCACGGTCAGCGACGGCGCGGGGCACACCGACTTCGCGGCGCTGCAGGCGGCGATGGGGCCGGGCGGCGGCAAGGGCCTCGACTACCATATTTTCGACCTCCTCTTCCTCGACGGGGAGGATCTCCGCGACCTGCCGCTCGTGGAGCGGAAGAAGCGGCTGCAGATTCTTCTCCGAGACCAGCCGCGCGCCGGGCCGCTCTTCTATTCCGACCACATCGTCGGGCACGGCGATGAAATGTACCGGCAGGCCTCCGAAATGCATCTCGAAGGGATCGTGTCGAAACGCGCCGATGCGCCCTACCGGTCGGAGCGGACCAAGACCTGGCTGAAGATCAAGACGGCGATGGGCCAGGAATTCATCATCATCGGCTGGCGGCCGTCGGACGTCGCCGGCCGTCCCTTCTCCTCGCTCCTCCTCGGCGTGCGCGAGGGAGAGAAGGTGGTCTATGCGGGCCGGGTCGGCAGCGGCTTCGGCGAGCGGGAACTCGCGACCGTATGGCCGGAACTCGAGAAGCGCGCGGTCAAGGCCCCGGCGGCGGAGGACGTGCCCCGGGAAATCCGCCGGGACGCGAAGTTCGTCCGGCCGGACCTCGTCGCGGAAATCGCCTTCCGCGGCTGGACCGACGACAGGGTCGTCCGCCAAGCGGCATTCAAGGGGCTGCGGAAGGACAAGTCGGCGCGCGAGGTCGTCACGGAAATCCCGAAGGACACCGGCAAGGTGATCGCGGCGGGAGGCCGGCCGGGCGGCCGGGCAGCCAAGGGGGAGGCCGGCGCGGGCCGGCGACGCCCGGCGACGACGCCGGGCAAAGCGGTCGATCCGCCCCGCGCGAAGGCTCCGCAGGGCGGGCTGACGGCAATCGATACCGACCGCGACACCGGCACCACGCAGATCGAGGGCGTGCGGGTGACCCACCCGGACCGAATCCTCTTCCCGGGGGTCGACCTCACCAAGCGGGCGCTCATCGACTACTACCTGGCGGTGGCCGACCGCATCCTGCCCCATGTCGCCGGGCGGCCGCTCAGCATCGTGCGCTGCCCGGACGGCGCCGCCGGCGACTGCTTCTTCCAGAAGCACGCCAATGCGGGGTTCCCGAAGGCATTCAAGCCGATCCGGATCAAGGAGAGGAACAAGAGCGACACGTATCTCTATATCGAGGACGTGGCGGGGCTGGTCGCGGCCGTCCAGGTCGGCGTCCTCGAACTCCACATCTGGGGCTCGCATGTCGCCAATCTCGAACAGCCCGACCGCATCGTCTTCGATTTCGACCCGGACGAGGACCTCGACTTCGGCGCGGTGAAGCGGGCGGCGACCGACATGCGCGAGCGGCTGCGGAGCCTCGGCCTCGAATCCTTCGTCATGGCGAGCGGCGGCAAGGGACTGCACGTGGTCGTGCCGCTCACGCCCCGATATGACTGGGACGATGTCCGCCAGTTCGCCGAAGCGATCGCGCGGGTGGTGGCAGCGGAGGAACCGGACAAGTACCTCGCCGAGATGTCGAAGGCGCGGCGGAAGGGGAAGATCTTCGTCGACTATCTGCGGAACGGGCGCGGCGCCACCGCGATCGCCCCGTTCTCGACCCGGGCGCGGCGAAACGCGCCGCTCGCCTGGCCGGTCGCCTGGGCGGCGCTGGCGCGGCTCGAAAGCGCCCACCCGGCGAGCGTCGAAACCGCGGCAGCGATGCTGAAGCGGCAGAAGGCCGATCCGTGGGCGGGCTATTTCGAGGTGGACCAGGTGCTCCCGCTCGACCGGCTGAAAAGGGCGAAATAGGCGGGCAATTCCGGTTGCATTCGCGGACCCTCCGTGCGAACATAACGGGAACACGAGGATGGCAGGCCGGCGATACCGGTGCGAAACCCCTATCGCCTGTGGATGGCCGGGAAGTTCGGCGATACCGGCGGGCGGTCGCCGGGTTAGGGTCCGGCGAACGAGGAAAGAGCAGGTGGGTCATGGCGGGCAGCGTCAACAAGGTCATTCTGGTCGGCAATCTCGGGCGCGATCCCGAGGTGCGGCGGCTCAACAACGGCTCGACCGTGGTCAATCTGCGCGTCGCGACGTCGGAAAGCTGGCGCGACAAGACCACCGGCGAGCGCCAGGAGCGCACCGAGTGGCACTCAGTGGTCATCTATAACGAGAACCTCGGGAAGATCGCCGAGCAGTACCTGAAGAAGGGCTCCAAGGTTTACATCGAAGGCCAGCTGCAGACGCGGAAATGGCAGGACCAGGCGAGCGGGCAGGACCGCTACGCGACCGAGGTGGTGCTGCAGCGCTTCCGCGGCGAGCTGACCCTCCTCGACCGGGCCGGCGACAATGTCGGCGCCGACCCCGGCGGCGACTTCGGCCGCGCCTCGCCGATGGAGAACCGGAGCGGGGGCGGCCGCGCGCCGGCGCCGACCGGCGGCAGCTCGCTCAAGGAAGAGCTCGACGACGAGATCCCGTTCTAGGGGCAGGACGACCCCGGCTAGCGGTGCCACCGGCGTTTCGGCATCTTTCGCAAGAAGCGAAAGGGAGCGCTCGCCGGACATACTCCGGGAGAAGCGCGGGGCTGCATGGCGCGCGGTCCGCCGGTCAAGCCGGAGGAGGCCGGTGGGTCGCGCGAACGGGCGTGCAGTCCGCCTCGCCTGGTGTGCGCTCAGCCCGCCGGGCGGGCCGCCACGAAGGACATCACGCCGTCCGCGACGAACTGGACCGAGAGCGCCGCAAGGAGCACGCCGAGGAGGCGGCTGACCACGATCCGGCCGGTCTCGCCCAGCACCCGCTCGATTCGCCCGGCGAGAAGGAACACGGCGAGGCAGGCCGCCACCAGCACGACGACGACGAGAATGAGGCTCGCCAGCTGGAGCGCGCCGTCGGCCTGCGAGGCGAGCAGGATCACGGCCGAAATCGCGCCGGGGCCGGACGTGAGCGGGATCGCCAGCGGAAAGATGGCGATATGGCGGAGGTCCTGGGCGCTTGCCTTCTCGGCCGCCTCCGACTTCCGTTCGCTCCGCCGCTCGAAGACCATCTCGAAGGCGATGGCAAAGAGAAGCAGCCCGCCGGCGATACGGAAGGCCGGCAGCGAGATGCCGAGGAAGTGCAGCAACGCGCTGCCGCCGAGCGCGAAGGCGATGAGGACGAGCGCGGCAGTGACGCTGGCGCGGATGGCGGTCGTGCGGCGCGCCTCGGGCGCAAACCCTGCCGTCAGGACCATGAACATCGGCGCGAGGCCGAGCGGGTCGATGGTGACGAAGAGCGTGACGATCGCGTGCAGCAGGTAGTCGCCCATGGCGAGGTTTCTCCCACGCCCCGGCCCCGACGCGCCAGTCTTGCCTGCGACGCCGCCAATGCGCCGCGATCAGGTGCCGGGAAGGGTCGGTCGCGACGCTCTCACTCGGGCAGCCCGGCCTTCCGCAATGCCGCCACCCAGCGCTCGGCATGCTCCGGCTTGCGGAGCGGAGTCAGGTGTTCGGTCCAGTTGGAGAGCCGCAGGTCGGCGTCGACCTCGCGGAGGCGGGCGATGGCCTTGGCGGCGGCGGTCTGGTTGCCGGTCATCGCCGCAGCGGCCGCCGCGACCGAGGCCGACAGGATGTAATGCGGCTGCTCGCGCATCGACAGCTCCGCCCAGCACAGGGCCTCGGCGTAGCGGCCGGCGAGAAAATGGGCGGCGGCAACCGCGCTCTGCATGATGAAGGTGAGCGGGTCGTGGGGGGAGAGGCGCATGGCGCGCCTCTCGCGGTCGATGGCAAGCTCAGGCTCGCCGAAAGCGACCTTGACCCAGCCGCTATAGAGCCAGGCCCAGGCGAGGTTGGGGTTGAGCACGAGCGCCTGCTCGATCAGCGCGTCGCCGGTGTCGAAATCGCCGCCGACCCAGATCAGGATGACGCCGGCGGAATAGAGCGCGACCGCGTCGTCCTTGCCAAGCTCGGCCGCCCGCCGGGCGAGGCGGACGGCCTCGACGGTCTCCGCGGCGCGGTCGGCCATCCAGCCGCGGGCCTTGCGCTGGCCATAGCAGCGGGCCGCCATGCCGAAGGCGGTGGCGAATTTCGGGTCAAGCTCGGCGGCCTTGCGGAAGAGGGCCAGCGCCTCGTCATTGCCTTCCTTCGTCCACAGATAGAACGCGGCCATGCCGCGCAGGAAATAGTCGTAGGCGTCGAGGCTTTCCGTCGGCTTCCGCCGCGAGCGCTCGATCTCGGCCTGCTCCAGTTTCGGCGCGATGGCGCCGATGACGCTCGATGCGACCTGGTCCTGAAGCGTGAAGATATCCTCGAGCGTTCCGTCGAAGCGGTCCGCCCAGAGATGCGCACCGGTGGCGGTATCGAGAAGCTGGCCGGTGATGCGGAGCCGGTCGCCGGCCTTCCGTACGCTGCCCTCGAGGACGTAGCGGACGCCCATTTCACGGCCGACCTGCTTCACGTCGATTTCCCGGCCTTTGTAGGTGAAGCTCGAACTGCGCGCGATGACGAACAGGCCGCGCATGCGCGAGAGCGCCGTGGTGATTTCCTCGACCATGCCGTCGGCGAAATATTCCTGCGCCGCATCCTCGCTGAGGTTGCGGAAGGGGAGGACGGCGATCGAGGGCCGGTCGGGGAGGGCCGGCGGGCGGCTCCTGAGGCCGGGAGCGACACCGTCGCCATCCCACTCCACGCGGAAGACCGATACCGGGCGGAGGACGTTCTTCAGGGCCCGTTCGCCGAGCGGGGTGAAGGCGAACTGGAGCTTGCCTTCGATCTGCTGCAGGACCGCGCTCGAAATATAGATCTCGGCGGGATTGGCGATCGACTGCAGGCGGGCGGCGATGTTGACGCCGTCGCCGAACAGATCGTCCCCGTCGACCACGACATCGCCGAGATTGATGCCGATGCGGAATTCCATCCGCCTTGCCTCGGGGAGGGCAGCATTCTTCAGCGCCAGCGCACGCTGGATGGCAGCGCCGGCGCGCACCGCATTCACGGCGCTGGCGAACTCGACGATGATCGAGTCGCCGGCGGTGCCGAAGATGCGACCGCTCTGCTCGGCGACGATTTCGGCAATCGCGGTGCGGTAGTCGGCGAGCGTGCGGAGCGTGCCTTCCTCGTCTTCGGCCACGAGACGGCCATAGCCGGCGACGTCGGCGACGAGTATCGCGACAAGCCGCCGGTTCGCCGGCAAGGGTTCCCGGGTAACGGGCGAAGTTTCCATTCCGGAGGCGCTCCCCGACGCCGAGCAGTCTAACCCGCCCGGACTTCGTGGCGAATAGCATTCGCGGGGCAATGCAGGAGATCACAACCCGGTTGCGGTTGAGGCGAGGTAAACCGGCGCCACCGGGGCGGGGCGTGCCCCATGCGGAGATTTTCCCAGGCCGGGGCACCCGGCGTCAGTCCCTGCCTGGCGTCCGGACGCCGTAGCGGCTTCAATGCGGCGGGCAGGCGGATCAGCGGGTGAGCCAATGGAAATCGGCCTCGATACGTTCGGCGACATCACGCCGGACCCGCATAGCGGCCGGGCGGTCAGTCCGGCGGAGCGCTATCGCGACATCATCGCGCTGGCGAAGCTTGCCGAGGATGCGGGCTTCGCGCTCTTCGGCGCCGGCGAGCACCACCGGTTGGACATTCCGGTCTCGTCTCCGGCCGTGCTCCTCGCCGCGATCGCGGGCGCGACCAGGCGCATCCGGCTCGCCAGCACTGTGACGATCCTCACCACGCTCGATCCGGTCCGCGTCTACCAGGACTTCGCGACGCTCGACCTCGCCTCGGGCGGGCGCGCCGCGATCATCGCCGGGCGCGGCGCGTTCTTCGAATCGTTCGCGCTCTTCGGCCACGACACGGCCGACTACGACGCGCTGTTCGACGAGCATCTCGACCTGCTCCTGAAACTGCGCGCCGCGGAGCGCGTCACCTGGTCGGGCCGCTTCCGGCCGCCGCTCGCCGACGCCGCGATCTCGCCGCGGGCGCTGCAGGACCCGCTGCCGGTCTGGCTCGGCGTCGGCGGCAACCCGGAAAGCCCGATCCGCGCCGGCAGACTCGGCCTGCCGGTGATCCTCGCCAACATATCGAAGCCGCCGGCGGGCTTCGCCGACCAGATCCGCGCCTACCGTGAGGCGGGCGCCGCGGCGGGGTTTCCGCCGGAACGGCTCAAGGTCGGGATCGGCTCGCACCTCTATTGCGACGCGGACGGCGCCAAAGCACGGGACGAATTCTACCCGTACTACAGCGCATACTTCCTCGATCACGCGCCGCGGACGAACTACGCCGCCGAGGTGCCGCGCGCGGTGTACGACGAGCGCGTCGCGCCGAAGGGCCCGACCTTCGTCGGCAGCCCGGAGGAGATCGTCGACAAGCTCGGCTACGAGCGCGAGTTGTTCCGCAACGACCTCTTCCTCGGGCACTTCGATATCGGCGGGCAGCCCTTCGCGATGGCGGCGCGGACGATCGAACTGGTCGGCGCCAGGGTCATTCCGGTGGTGAAGGACTGGTAGGGCCCTTCGAGGCTCGGGTGTCGGATGCCAATCCGACGAGCGGCCCGCGGAATGACGTGGATCACCGCCGGTCAGGCTGCTCCGAACGTCATCCTCGGCTTGACCGGGGGTACGAGGCGGGCAGGGCGCGCCGTTGCCGGAAACGGAGCGCGCGCGGAGACCGGTCCTCTGCTTTCGCAGAGGATGACGTGGTGGGGTGTGTCGCGTCGTCCCCCGCGTCCTCGGTTGCCGGCTCCCCGCTCCGGAATCGGGATCGAGGGCAGGCCCTGCGCGGATGACAGCCAGGGAGGCGCGAACGACGGGCGGCGAGAGCTCCAGGCTTGCGGGCGCCGGCGCCGGGGATCATGCTCATGACAATCGTCGGCGCTGTCCGACAAAGGGCGACGGCATGGAAGCCGGAGTCCTCGACGCGAGCGCATTTCGCTCTGCCCTGAGGCTCGCCCGTCGCGGGGGGCGCACTTGTCGGGAGGGACCATGCGCAACGCCGTTGTCGCCTTTGCCGCCGGTATGCTCGCCGCCGGCCTTGCCGACCCTGGTTGGGCGGTCTTCAAGCCGCGCCCGGCCGGTCCGGAGAAGTGCACGAACTGGGATTGCCAGGGCGGCATCATCTGTTCGTGCTGCTTCGCCGGTCAGGGCTGCTGGATCTGCGACGCCAAGGGCGGCGGGAACAAGCCGGAACTCAACCTCTGTCACTGGGACCCGAAGATTTCGTCGGGCGGCGGGGCGGTGATCCGCAACCCGGCGCTGAACGTGACGCCGATCAATCCTTGAGGCGGCGAGTTGTCGGCGCGAAAGACCCACGCTGATTGACGGAGTTCGTCTAGCGGCCGACTCATCGTCGGCGGGAAGTAGTCCCGGACCTCCGGGCGCCGCTTGCGAACGGCCACCCGGACACCGCATTCCCGCTCGGCCTAGCGAACGCCTCCGGAAGGCGCCCTCGCGAGCGGGAACGGAGGCAGTACGGGGCGGGATAGATTTATTTGCGCGCGCGCTGGATTGAGAGGGAGGCGAGCACACGCTGAGTGCCGGCGCGCGGTGCGTCCTTCGAGGCTTGCTTCGCTCGCACCTCAGGATGGCGGGGTGGGTGACGGCGTCAACGGAAAGGAAGGGATCGACCTGCTTCGCGGGACTTCACCCACATCGCCATCCTGAGGCGCTCGGGCGTAGCCCGAGCCTCGAAGGACGCACAGGGCCGACCAAAGACGTGGATGGCCGGCACCAGCCCGGCCATGACGTTGTTGGGTGATGGAGCGCGTTGTCCGGCGTCTCGGTTCCCGGGTCCCCGCCCCCGATCCGGTCGAGGGCAGGCCTTCGCGGGGATGACAGGCAGTGAGGGATGACCGGCAGCGAGAAGCGTCGACGTCAGGCTGCTCCTCACCGTTATCCTCCGGCTTGACCGGAGGATCGGGGCGGCCGGTCGAGTGTTGCCGGAAACGGAGCGCGCGCGGAGAGCGATCCTCTGCTTTCGCAGAGGAGGACGGGAGTGGGGTGGAAGACGTGCCGCTGGTTCTGTGGCGGGGGTTGGCGAGGGCGGTTCGTTGCCCCACGACTGTCATCCCCGCGAAAGCGGGGAACCAGTAACCGTTGTCCGCGCGGGGTCAGGCGATCCCGTGCGTCGTGTTTGTGCTGGCGAGGTCGCGGATACTGGATCCCCGCTGGCGCGGGGATGACAGGCAGTGAGGGATGACCGGCAGCGAGAAGCGTCGACGTCAGGTGTTACGCTTCGTCATCCGCCGGCTTGCCCGGAGGATCGGGGGTCGCGTCCTGGCCGGAAACGGAGCGCGCGTGGAGAGCGATCCCCTGCTTGCGCAGAGGATGACGGTGCAGGGGACGGAGCGTCGCGGGTCCTTCGAGGCCCGCGCTCCGCGCGGGCACCTCAGGATGGCTGGCCGGCCGATCAAATCAGGGCGGGCTCCCGACGATGGCCGGGTGAAGAGCGGTTGATTCGTCCTTCACCGCCCCACCGCCTGCAGCGTCGACCAGCCGTTCCAGACGATCTCGATGCCGATGCAGAGCAGAATGAAAGCCGAGAGGCGGACGAGGACGCTGGTGCCGCCTTCGCCGAGCACCGAGACGGTGCGCTCGGCATAGCGGTAGGCGAGGTAGATGGTGGCGGCGATTGCCGCGAGGCCGAGGACGGCGCCGGCGATCACCGCGGCGACGTCGATGAAGCCGGCGCCGGCGTTCTGCGGGCGCTGGCTGCCGACGGTGATCGCGACCGCGATCGAGCCGGGGCCGACGGTGAGCGGCATGGTCAGCGGATAGAACGTGTCGGCGGCGCCTAGCGGGCGCGGCGCGGCTTCGGCCGGGGCGGTGTCGATGTCGCTGCCGGAATGGAGGAGCTGCCAGGCGAAGGCGCTGACAACGAGGCCGCCGGCGATCCGCACGATCGGTAGCGTGATGCCGAAGAATTCGAGCACGTAGGAGCCGACGAAGAGCGAGCCGAGGAGAAGGAGGAAGCCGTTCAGCGCGACGCGGCGGGCGATCGGCTCGCGGTCCCTGATGCCGCGCTGGCGGGTGAGGCCTAGGAAGATCGGCGCGCCGCCGATCGGGTTCACGATCGGGAAGAGGCTCGCATAGACGAGCAGGAACGAGTTGATGAAGTCGGTCATGGCGCCCCCCGGCGATCATAGGGAAGAGGGCGCGGCGGAGAAATGGGGGCGAATGGGGCTTTGCGGATGATGCCTGGCGTTGGCACCACCTCTCCCAGAGGAAGAGGTCGGCAGGCGAACGAAGTTCGCGCCGGGTGGGGGTTAGATCGGTGCAAATCCGGCCATGCCCTAACCCCTCACCCGCTCGCCCGGCTGTCGCCGGGCTCACGACCTCTCCCTCCGGGAGAGGTGATGCACTGGGGGCGCCGATTCTCAGGCGCCGATCCGCTAGATTGGGGTGGATGAGAGAGCCAGACCCATTCGACCTCGAGCGCTTCGTCGTTGCGCAGGCGCCGGTCTATCGGCAGGTCACCGCCGAACTCGCGCGCGGGCGGAAGGAGAGCCACTGGATGTGGTTCATCTTTCCGCAGATGCGCGGGCTCGGGCGGAGCGCGATGGCGGAATATTACGGGATCGGATCGCTTGACGAGGCGCGGGCCTATCTCGCCTATCCGCTGCTCGGGGCGCGGCTGCGCGAGTGTGTGGGACTGGTGAACAGGGTCGAGGGCCGCCCGGCGCGCGCCATTTTCGGCTCGCCCGACGATATGAAATTCGGCTCGTCGCTGACGCTCTTCGCGCGGACGGGCGGCGGCGAGGCGGTGTTTACAGAGGCGCTGGCGAAATATTTCGGCGGCGTCGAGGACGCGGCGACGATGGCGCTACTGGCGCCGGGAGGGGGGCCGGACCCCGCTCAGAAGTCCGATGCCGCCAGGAAGTAGAAGCTCCGGCGCTGGCCGGGCGCGTAGACCCTCATTGCGACCTGGTGGATACGATCGCGGACCGCATCGAACGCGGCGAGAATCCCGGCCTCGCCATGCGCGGTGCGCGGGGCGAGCTTGAAGATCACGTTCTCGTCGAGCAGGAACGGAACTTCCATCGCCTGGTCATGCCCCCAGAAACGGATGCGGTGACGATCGGGATCGTAGCTGCGGCTCGCATTGGGGAAGCCGAGGCTCATCGGGACCTGCCTTTTCTGCTGGAGCGGGTGCCCGCCCTCAAGGGACGCATCGCACGGGGCACCTTCCTTAGATGGGATCCGGCGGCGGAAATACAAGGAAATCGGCGGATTCCGGCAGACAGGACGCCGGCGAAAGCCGACGGAAGCCGCCGCGCTCTCCGGACGGCCTTCCAAGGGGCAGGGTCGAACGGCCGACCGTCGGGGCGTCGCTGCCGGGTCCCACCAAGCCTTTGAGAGAGATCGGGCGGAACACCGTTCGAGCCCCTACGCGGCCATCGCCCGCAGGCGGTCGCGCGGCAGGAGCATCGCCAGCGCGATCACGCCGCTCGCCAGCAGGAACCAGTCGGGCACGATATTGAGCAGGAATGCCGCGCTGCCGCCGACCAGCGACCACAGGAACGGAATAACGAAGAGCACGCGCGGCACTCTCTGCGTCGTCATCAGGAAGAGTCCGAACGTGAAGATGGTCACCGGGCAGGGGGTGAGGCCGAACATCGGCAGTTCGGGATAGGCATGGCCGGTCGCTATTGCCAGGAGCGGATAAGCGAGCCCGGCATAGGCGAGGAAGGCGGCGCCGACCCATGCCGCCGGGCTCCCGTCGAAACCGAAGCGGAGTTGCCCGCGAAACATGCCGCAATAGACGAGCACCCCGGCCTCCAGGATGAACGCGGCGGCGAACAGGTAGGCGGCGGGGTTGATCGCGGTGAAGAACATGGCGTGGTAGGCGGCGCCCGTGACCAGCCACATCGCCGCGAGCGCGCCGGCTATCGCACGGTCGGAGAACGGCTTTCGCCAGACGAGTGCGCCGATGGCGGCCAGCCCGACAAGATAGGCCACGATCTGGGCCGGCCAGATCGCCTGGTTGTAGTCGACGATGACCGACAGAAAAGCTTCCCGGCTGAACGGCAACATTCTCCGACCCTCCATGATCGCTCGCGAAGGATGGGCGTGCGGGAGGCAGGGGGCATTGATGCAGAACAAGTCTCCCGCCGGCCGCTCCCCGATCGGGGCGGAACTCGGCCTCCATCTCCGGTTTCCGGGTCAACCGGCGACGGGCGGGCTTTCGGCATTGCCGTCCTTGTTTCGGCCGCATCCGGCGCCCATATTCGCCTAGCGTTTCCTTGATTCTCCGAGCCTCTGTCCTTGGCTGACGAAACCCCACCTCCCGGCGCCGGCGAACCCGGTGCGGAGAAACCCTCCGACATTGAAAGCATCTCCATTTCCGAGGAGATGCGGCGGAGCTATCTCGACTACGCCATGTCGGTCATCGTCGCGCGGGCGTTGCCCGACGTGCGTGACGGCCTGAAGCCGGTCCACCGGCGCATTCTCCACTCGATGAACGAGGCGGGCTACGACTGGAACAAGTCGTACCGGAAATCGGCGCGCGTCGTCGGCGACGTCATCGGCAAGTACCATCCGCACGGCGACCAGGCGGTCTACGATGCGCTGGTGCGCATGGCGCAGGACTTCTCCATGCGCCTGCCGCTCATCGACGGGCAGGGCAATTTCGGCTCGATCGACAACGATCCGCCGGCGGCCATGCGCTACACCGAGGTGCGGCTCGCCAAGCCCGCGCACTCGCTCCTCGACGACCTCGACAAGGACACCGTCGACTTCAAGGAGAACTACGACGGCTCCGAGAAGGAGCCGACGGTTCTGCCGGCGAAGTTCCCCAACCTCCTCGTCAACGGCTCCGGCGGCATCGCCGTCGGCATGGCGACCAACATCCCGCCGCACAATCTCGGCGAGGTGATCGACGCCACCATCGCGCTCATCGACAATCCGGGCCTCATGGTGCGCGAACTGATGCAGATCCTGCCCGGGCCGGATTTTCCGACCGGCGGCATCATCCTCGGGCGGTCGGGCATCTTCTCGGCCTACGAGACCGGGCGCGGCTCCATCGTCATCCGCAGCCGCGTCGCCACCGAGACGGTGCGGCGCGAGCGCGAGGCGCTGGTCGTCACCGAGATCCCGTTCCAGGTCAACAAGGCGGCGATGATCGAGAAGATCGCCGAACTCGTCCGCGACAAGCGGATCGAGGGCATCGCCGACATCCGCGACGAATCGGACCGGGACGGCGTGCGCGTGGTGATCGAGCTGAAGCGCGAGGCGATGGCCGACGTGGTGCTGAACCAGCTCTACCGCTTCTCGCAGCTGCAGACGAGCTTCGGCGCCAACATGGTGGCGCTGTCGGGCGGCAAGCCGATCGTGATGAACCTGCGCGACGTGCTCACCGCCTTCGTCGCGTTCCGCGAGGAGGTGGTCACCCGGCGGACGAAGTTCCTCCTCAACAAGGCGCGCGAGCGCGCCCATGTTCTCGTCGGCCTGGCGATCGCGGTCGCCCATATCGACGAGGTCATCCGCATCATCCGGCACGCCAAGGACCCGAACGCGGCGCGCGAAGAGCTGATGGCGCGCGACTGGCCGGCCAACGACGTCGCTCCGCTGATCGCGCTCATCGACGATCCGCGCCACCGCATCAACGCGGACGGCAGCTACCGGCTCTCCGACGCGCAGGCGCGCGCCATCCTCGAACTGCGGCTCGCCCGCCTCACCGCGCTCGGCCGCGACGAGATCGCCGAGGAACTGGAGAAGCTCGCCGCCGAAATCCGCGACTACCTCGACATCCTGCGCTCGCGGCAGCGGGTGCGGGCGATCATCAAGGACGAATTGAAGGCCGTGCGCGACGAGTTCGCGACGCCGCGCAAGACCGAGATCGCCGAGGGCGGCGCCGAGCTCGAGGACGAGGACCTCATCCAGCGCGAGGACATGGTGGTCACCGTCACCCATTCCGGCTGGATCAAGCGCGTGCCGCTCGATTCCTACCGGGCGCAAAAGCGCGGCGGCAAGGGCCGCGCCGGCATGGCGACCAAGGAGGAGGATTTCGTCACCCGCCTCTTCGTCGCCAACACCCACACGCCGGTGCTCTTCTTCTCCTCGCGCGGGCAGGTCTACAAGGAAAAGGTCTGGCGGCTGCCGCTGGCGGCGCCGCAGGCGCGCGGCAAGGCGCTGATCAACCTCCTGCCGCTGGAAGCGGGCGAGCGCATCACCACGATCATGCCGCTCCCCGAGGACGAGACGAAGTGGGAGACGCTCGACGTGATGTTCGCGACCACCGGCGGGACGGTGCGGCGGAACAAGCTCTCCGATTTCGTCGACGTGCGGCGCTCCGGCATGATCGCGATGAAGCTCGGCGAGGGCGAGGGCATCCTCGGCGTCGAGACCTGCACCGAGAAGGACGACATCGTGCTGACCAGCGCGGGCGGCCAGTGCATCCGCTTCCCGGTCACGGAAGTGCGCGTCTTCGCCGGGCGCAACTCGATCGGCGTCCGCGGCATCACGCTCGGCGAGGGCGACGAGGTCATCTCGATGTCGGTGCTCCGGCATTTCGACGCATCGCCGGCGGAGCGTTCCGCCTACCTCAAGATGAGCCGCGCCGTGCGCGGGGAGAACGAGCCGGAGGAGGCACCGGCGCCCGAGGCCGAAGCCGAGGAGCAGGAGGAAGGGGCTTCCGAGAACGGCGAGTCGCTTTCCCAGGAGCGCTACGCGGCGATGAGCGCGGCGGAGCAGTTCCTGCTCACCGTCTCGCAGAACGGCTACGGCAAGCGCTCCTCGACCTTCGAGTACCGGACTACCCGGCGCGGCGGCAAAGGCATCGCCGCGATGGCGGTCAACGAGCGGAACGGGCGGCTGGTCGCGTCCTTCCCGGTCGAGGACAGCGACGAGATCATGCTGGTGACCGACGGCGGCCAGACCATCCGCATGCCGGTCGGCGGCGACAAGCCGATCCGCATCGCCGGCCGCGGCACGCAGGGCGTGACGCTCTTCGATACGCAGGGCGAACACGTCGTCTCGGTCGAGCGGCTGTCGGAAAGCGAGGAGTCGGGGGGCGCGCCGGCGGGCGATGCCGAGGCGCCGGCCGAGGGGTAGGCGCTGCCGGCGGCTATCTGGGCGTTGTGGCACCGCGGCATCCCTGACTGTCATCCCCGCGGAAGCGGGGAACCAGTAAATCGAGACGCGGCGGAGAGGAAGGCGCGCCCAGGCGTAGCGCTCCTCGATGCTCGCTCGGCGGATACTGGCTCCCCGCTTTCGCGGGGATGACAGGTGGTGGGTTGAATGCGGGGCCGACTCAGACTCCCCCGCCAGCGGCAACAGCAAAAAAGAAAGAGCCGCCCGGGGGGGAGGGCGGCTCTTTCGCGGGGTGATCTTCCGGGGTGGGAAGATCGGGGGATGTGTGGGCTAGTTGAGGCCGGCGGGCAGGCGTTCCAGCGTCGAGACGTTGGCAACCCGCGTTTCAACCGTGACGTAGCCGTTCGAGGCGATGACCGGCAGGCGGTCGGCCTTGGCCGCCGTACGGTCGCCGCCGCTCAGGATCGCCGCGCTGGCAATGCCGACCGCGACGGTCGCCGCGAAGGTCGTGGCAAGAATGGTCGAGTGGAAGAGGGATTGCATTTTCGTCCTCCGTCCGCGTCCGCTTGAATTCGATTGCCCTATTAACGCACTACTCGGCTGAACGGTTCCGGTGCAGGCGGTTTATCTGGCGTTCAGCTTCAGCGAGCCTGATCGGGCACCCGATCCGCATCGTTGTCGGCAGTGTAGATAATCGCTCCGCAACCGTTCTGCTGTGACCCGGATCACAGTAAAGCAAGTAATCGCGGCTGATTTTCGTCGCCGGCGGGGAGCTTGTTAGGCAGATTGTGGCGGGCTAAAAGCCCCGCACCCGCTGCAAGCGGGATCCCGCGAGGGCCGTTTCTTGGACCGCATCGCCCTTTATCCCGGCACCTTCGACCCGCTCACCAACGGTCACGTCGACATTCTCTCGGGCGCGCTGGCGCTCGCCGACCGGGTCGTATTGGCGATCGGCGTCCATCCGTCGAAGGCGCCGCTTTTCACCCTCGCGGAACGGACCGCGATGCTTGCGGAAGCCGCCAAAAGCCTTGGCCGGAAGGAGGCGGCGCGGATCAGGACGCGGAGCTTTGCCGGGCTGGTCGTCGATGCCGCGCGCGAGGAGGGAGCAACCCTCATCGTCCGCGGCCTCCGCGATGCGGCGGATTTCGACTACGAGATGCAGATGGCGGGGATGAACGGCGCGATCGCCCCGGAAGTGCGGACGGTCTTTCTTCCCGCCTCGCCCGCTTCCCGCCACATCACTGCCACGCT
>Ga0070741_10009645_pt1 | contig 18617 bp, 21 predicted proteins | sample Coa_R1_4_FD_66440 | JGI IMG/M metagenome (GOLD analysis project Ga0070741, IMG submission 66440) | Surface soil microbial communities from Centralia Pennsylvania, which are recovering from an underground coalmine fire - Coalmine... | ecosystem: Environmental > Terrestrial > Soil > Unclassified ...
GAGAAGCGGAAGAACCCGACCAGGTTCGGGTTGAAGACGTAGATCACGCTGAGGTTGCGCTCGCCGAGCAGTGCCGTCACGTCGGCGCGGAAGTAGATCGTGATGCTGTCGGAGAAGGAGCCGTGTCCGAGCGTCCCGATCCCGAGCCGCTCCCGTGTGGGGCTTCTGGGGCCGTCCGCGCCGATCACGTACCGCGCGCGAATCCGCTCGTCGTCGCCGCCGTCGCGCGGGCGGACGACCGCGGTGACGCCGTCCGCGTCCTGCTCGAGCGCGACGACCTCCCGGGAGTGGCGGACGTCGACGCCGAGCTTCTTCGCCTCGGCGAGCAGCACCGGCTCGAGCCCGATCTGGGTGATGAAGATCCGCTTCGACGGGCTCAGGTCCTCGACGCCCTCGTTGATCGTGCGGAAGTACCAGTCGAGCTCCTTGCCGCCCAGGCTCTCGACCGAGACGATCGCGCCGTTCTGGACGAACTCGCGCGCCGCGGCCTCCTCGATCGCGTGCTCGAGCCCGATCGCGCGGTACGTCTCCATCGTGCGCTGGTTGACGAGCGCCGCGCGCGGGTGGATCGCGGTGCCCGGATGCCGCTCGACGACGAGGCAGGGCACGCCGCGGGCGCCCAGGAACACCCCGGCGGAGAGCCCGACCAGGCTGCCTCCGACGATCAGAACCGGTGTCTCGAGCTCCGTCACGTCGCCGGGACGGCGTCCGGGGCCGCGGTCTCGCGGCGGACGAGCCGCGGCAGCACGGCGCCGGCGAGCAGCAGCGCTCCGCCGGCCGCCTCGATCCAGGCGCCGGTGCCCACGCTCGAGAAGTCGCCGAACGCGGCCGCGACGACGACGAACCAGGTGAACCCGAACGTGACGGCGGCCGCCAGTCCGGCGGCGTCGCCCGTGCGCATGGACGAGTGCGCGGCCGCGGCGAGCAGCAGCGCGTCCGCGACGACGAGGACGATCAGGACGAGACCGGCCGCATGGCCGGAGGACGACGCGTTCCAGTAGGTCGGGCCGCCGCTGCCCAGGTCGAGCCAGATCCCGACCGAGACCAGGACGAGGCCGGCGGTGGCGAGCAGGAGGCCCGGCCCGCGGGAGATCCGCGCCCCCGCCGTGCCCTCCGCGGCGAGGACGAGGCCCGCGCCGATCGGGATCAGCGCCGTGCAGAGCCCCAGCCAGCCGCCGGACCGCAGCCGGCCGAGCCCGTCGAAGCCGTACACCGCCGGGATCAGCAGGAAGAACCCGAACGCGGCCGAGCCGGCGCACGCGGCGGGCAGGTCGCGGCCGATCTCCGCCGGCAGCAGGCTCGTCAGCGCCAGGAGCGTGATCAGGAACGCGGCGGTGGTGCCGTCGTCCACGTACGGGGTCCCGTCCGTGAACGGCAGGCTGACCGCAAGGAGGCCGGCGACGACGCCCGCCAGCACGAGCCCCCGGCCGAGCAGCGCAGTGGTCACACAGGTCCTCTATCAAACCGGGTGCATCTGTTCAATCTCACACCACGCCGTTCAGCGGGGCTTGATCGGCCCGGCGAGATCGCCTATGAATCGGCCCGTGAGCAGCGCCGCCGCGGACGCCCGGAGACCCGTCCCGCCGGTCGGCCTCGACGCGCTCGGCGCCGGAGCCCTCCTCCTCGCGGGCGTGATCGTCTTTCTCTGGTACGCGCCGGCCTCGTACCAGATCTACCTGGCGCTCCACGTGCTCGCGGTCGTCGTCTGGGTCGGCGGGGACATCACCCTGACCACGCTGGGGATCGTCTTCGAGGGCAAGCAGGACGGCCCGACGCTGGCCGCGCTCGGCCGGATGGGCGCCTGGATCGGGACGCGCGTCTACACACCGGCGCTCTTCTTCGTCTTCGGCTTCGGGGTCGCGCTGGTCGAGAAGTCCGGCATCGGCTGGAACCACTTCTTCATCGTCTTCGCGGTCGTCGGCTGGTCGCTGGCGATGCTGGTCGGCATCGGCTTCGTCGGGCCGGAGCTCGGCCGGATCGACCGGGCGGCGCAGGAGTTCGGGCCGGAATCGCCCGAGGTCGGCCGGCGGGTCAAGCGCCTCTTCACGATCTTCCGCTTCGACACCGCGCTCCTGATCCTGGTCGTCGTCGACATGGTCGCGAAGCCGAGCTTCTGATCCGGTGACGGTCGAGACGGTTCGCGGGCCGGTCGCGGCCGACCGCCTCGGGCGGACGCTGCCCCACGAGCACGTCCTCATCCTCGGCCACGAGATGGTCGCGAACTTCAACCACCGCTGGGGGAAGCCGTGGTGGGACGAGCAGGCGGGCGTCGCCGACGCGGTCGCGAAGCTGCAGCGGCTGCGGGCGGCCGGCTTCGAGACACTGGTCGATCCCACCGCGGTCGGCCTGGGCCGCGACGTCGCGCGGATCGCGCGGATCAACGCGCAGGTCGACCTGAACATCGTCGTCTGCACGGGCGTCTACTCGTTCATGGAGCTGCCGCAGTTCCTGCGCTACCGCACGGTCGACGCGCTCGCGGAGCTCTTCGTCCACGAGCTGCGGGTCGGCATCGCGGACACCGGCGTGAAGGCCGCGTTCATCAAGTGCGCGGTCGAGGAGCTCGGCCTCGTCGGCGACGTGCCGCGGATCCTCGCGGCGGTCGCGGCCGCCGCCGTCGAGACGGGCGCGCCGGTGATGGTGCACACGAACGCCGTCGCGAAGAGCGCGCTCATCGCCCTCGAGACGCTGACCGCGGCGGGCGTGCTCCCGGAGCGGCTCGTGCTCGCCCACGTCGGCGACTCGAACGACCTCGACTACATCCGCGAGCTCGCCGGCTCCGGCGCCTACCTCGGCTGGGACCGCTTCAACATCGAGCACTTCAACCCCGACGCGAAGCGGGTCGAGACCGTCCTGCGCGTGCTCGAGGAGGGGTTCGCCGACCAGCTGCACTTCTCGCACGACGGCGCCGCCTTCCACGACTTCATGGTCGGCGACCCAGCCTTCGCCGGCGAGCACGCCGACTACCTGCACCTCACGAACCGGATCCTCCCGCAGCTCCGCGAGCGCGGCGTCGACGACGCCGTCATCGACCGGATCATGGTCGACAACCCGCGCCGCTGGCTCGCGTCCGGTTCGGCGACGTAGAGCCTCGAAGGGACGGGCTTCAGCCTGTCCGTTGCATCGCGCCGGCGCCGCGACCGGAAGGCGAGGGCCGGACCGAAGTCCGGTCCTTCTGGAGGTGGGAACCTCGACAGCCTTCAGCCTGTCCGGTGGCCTCACGCCGGCGCCACCGGAAGGCGGGGGCCGGATTGAAGTCAGGCCCTTCTGTGTGACGGGCGGCGGCATGGTCCGGGGACGCCCTCCTGGGGCGTGGGAACTTCGAAGGGACAGGCTTCAGCCTGTCCGGTGGCCTCACGCCGGCGCCACCGGAAGGCGAGGGCCGGACTGAAGTCCGGCCCTGCGACGGACGGCAGGCTTGACGCCGCCAGGCTGACTTGGTCGTATTCGGCATGGCCACCCAGCAGAGCGCTCCCGTCCGGCTCCCGCCCGGCTTCTCGGAGGACGAGTTCGCCGCCGCGGTCGAGCACTTCGCGTCCGAGCTCGGCGCCGACAAGGTCCTGACCGCCGAGGACCAGCTCCTCGGGTTCCGCGACCCGTTCCAGTTCGAGTCGTGGCCCGACTACGCCGCGTCCGCGATCGTCATGCCGACCACCGTCGAGGAGGTGCAGGCGGTCGTCCGCGTCGCCAACGAGAGGCGCGTCCCGCTGTGGACGCACGGCCGCGGGATGAACAACGGCTACGGCGGGCCGGCGCCGCGGCTCGAGGGCTCGGTGATCGTCTCGCTGCGGAACATGAACCGCGTGCTCGAGATCGACGAGGAGCTCGCGTACTGCGTCGTCGAGCCGGGCGTCCGCTGGTTCGACCTCTACGACGCGATCAAGGCGGGCGGACACCGCCTGATGCTCTCGATCCCCGACCTCGGCTGGGGCAGCGTGGTCGGCAACTTCCTCGAGAACGGCGCCACCTACCTGCCGCAGGCGCAGGACATGGCCGCCTACTGCGGGATGGAGGTCGTCCTGGCGAACGGCGAGCTGCTCCGCACCGGGATGGGCGCGATGCCGAACAACCGCTCCTGGCACGTCTACAAGCGCAGCCTCGGCCCGACCCTCGACCAGCTGTTCATGCAGTCGAACATGGGCATCGTCACCAAGCTCGGCGTCTGGTTGATGCCGTGGCCGGAGACCTACATGCCGCTCTGGCTCCGCGTCTGGAACGAGGACGACCTCGGGCCGCTGGTCGACACGCTGCGCCGGCTGATGCTCGACCGGACGATCGAGAACGTGCCGCAGATCTGGAACACGATCGCGATGGCGTCGGTGCTCTCGAGCCGCGCGCCCTGGTACGAGGGCGACGACCCGATCCCCGACGACGTGATCGACCACATGGCCCGCGAGCTCGAGATCGGCCGCTGGCTGATGCGCTTCGCCCTCTACGGGGACGAGGCGGTCGTCGACCACAAGTTCGCGAAGGTGAAGAAGGCGTTCGAGCGGATTCCCGGCGCGGAGGTCTGGGGCGCGAAGTGCGCGCCGGAGGACATGGAGTCGCTCGAGCATCCGTTCGACCGGGTCCAGGCGGGGGTGCCCAACCTCGACATCAACCAGATGACCGGCTGGTACGGCGGGGAGGAGGGCGGCCACATCGGCTTCTCGCCGGTCGCCCGCCTGACCGGCAAGGACGCGATGCTGACACGGGACATCATCCGCGGGCTGGTCGAGAAGGAGGCCCGGCTCGACTACGCCGGCGTCCTGATCCCGACGAACTCGCGCAGCTTCGTCCACGTCACGCTGATCATCTTCGACACGAAGAACGAGGCCGAGACGCGCCGCGCGTACGACACCGCCAGGCTGCTGGTCACGGAGGCGGCGAAGCACGGCTACGGGGAGTACCGCGCCCACCTGGACTTCATGGACCTCGCGCAGGAGCAGTACTCCTTCAACGACCACGCCTACCGGCGCTTCGTCGAGACGATCAAGGACGCGGTCGACCCGAACGGGATCCTCTCGCCCGGCAAGCAGGGCTTCTGGCCGGCCTCGCTGCGGAACGGCCGGCGGGCCTAGGCGGCGCGGCGCAGCACGACGACGTTGCTGGTCGCGATCGGCGTCCAGCCGTCGCGGTCGACGAGCACGATCCGGACCCGCGCCGGACGGGGAACCCGCACGTCCGCGTGCGAGACGTAGTCGATCGTGCCGCGCGCGACCGGGAACCAGCCGAACCGCTCGCGGCTGAGCGTCTCGACCAGGAACCGCGCGTACGGGGAGCTCGGCGTGACGGTCACGGACACGCCGGTGCGGCTGGGCCGCGCGACCACCCGGAGCGAGCTGACGAGCAGCCGCCGGGTCTCGCTGGCGTCGGTGCCGGACATCGCCCGGATGTCGCCCGTCGCCTCGGCCGTGACCGTGGTCTTCCAGGTGCCGTCGGCGGCCGGGGTCGCCGTCGCGACGGTCACGAACGAGCCGCCGTCCGGCTTCCGCTGCACGGCGACGGGCCGCGTCGGGTCCGCGGTCCTGCCGTCCACCTCGACGGGCGTACCGACCTTGACCACCGCCGTCGGGAGCGGGCCGAGCGTCACCCGCCGGACGTCGATCTCGCCCGTGATGCTCGGATGGATGATGCAGTGGTAGGCGTAGGTGCCGACCGTGTCGAACCGGGCGCTGAAGTGCTGCCCGGCCTCGACGTCGCCCGAGTCGAAGAGCCCCGTGTCCGAGGTGACGGTGTGCGTGCGCTGGCTGACGTTCGTCCACAGCACCGTCTCGCCGGGGAGCACGTCCAGCTGCGAGGGCCGGTAGTCGGAGAACTCGACGCTGACCTCCTGCGGCGCGGTCGCCGCCGCCCCGGCCGGCACGAGCAGGACGAGGAGCGCGACCGCGGCCGGCGCGATGCGGCCCAGCCTCACCTCGACACCCGGTAGATCCCGATCATCCCGCGCATCATGTGGTCCTCGACGTGGCAGTGGTAGAGCCACGTCCCCGGCGCGTCCTCGCGCCAGCGGAAGCGGTACGTCTCGGCGGGGCCGATCGTCTGGGTGTCGCGCGGGATTCTCCCCGGCGACAGCCAGCGGTGGCCGTGGACGTGGAAGGTGTGGAAGTCGGAGCCCATCGCCATGACGTCCCACTGGACGAGCTCTCCGACCTTCGCGCGGAAGACCGGGGTGTTGCCGACGAACGCGCGGCCGTCGATGGTCATGAACTTCCCCATCGGCGCGAGCACGACCTCGAACTCGTGGTCGGGCACCGGCTCGTTGCGCCCGGCGATCGACAGCATCCCGAACATCCCGCCGTCGATCGACTCCATCATCGAGGGCGAGTGGTCGTGGTACGGCCAGACCCCGGCCGAGTCCTCGCCGGCCTTCAGGACGTAGGTGTACGACTGGCCGGGCTTGACGTCGCCGTCCTTCCCCGAGAAGCCGGGGACGTACGACCCGTCCGACGACGGCTTGTAGTGCACGCCGTGGAAGTGCATGGAGTGGGGCGCCTTGCGCAGGGTGTCCATGTTCTTGAAGTGGATCCGCAGGGTGTCCCCGACGCGCGCCTTGATCAGCGGGCCGGGGATCAGGAGCCCGTCCGCGCTGTCGCGGGGGGCGTTCGGCTCGGGCTTCTTCCAGTTCGGGCCGAAGCGGCGGTAGACGACGGTCGACAGCACCGAGTCGGCGAGCGGGACCGCCTCGCCGGTGATCCCGTCCCTGCCGTTCGGGACGATGTTCCAGCTGGCCGGGACCGCGGCGATCCAGTAGTCGATCGTCCGGCCCGCGGGCGGGCCGGAGCCGGTGGCCGCCGCCGGCCCGGCGGCGAGGACGAGCGCGCACGCGAGGACGAGGGCGACCGCCCCCGTCCTCGCGCCGCGAACGAGCGGGGCGAGCGTCAGGTGACGTCGACCTCCGCCTGCATCCACGGGTGGATGAGGCAGATCATCCAGAGCTTCGTCCCGGCCGGTGCGCCGACGGTGAGGTTGATGAACTCACCCTTCTTGCCCTTGCCGGTCACGCCCGAGTCGCCCGGCCGGTCGACCGTCGGCGGAGTCGCCTGGCCGACGCCGTTCTCCAGGTACTGGAACTTCGGCGGGGCGTCGCTGTTCGGGTCGGCGCCGTGCGCCTTCCCGAGGAGGTTGCAGATCCGGCAGTTGACGACCTGCAGCCCGGTCTTCGGTGCGTCCTTCTTCGCGACGATCGTGAACGTGTGCGGCCCCTCGTCGGCGGCCATGTTGACCACGTGGATCGTGCCTCCGGACGGCACCGTGTACACGTTCTTGTCCCAGCGCACGTTGTCCTGGATGTACTTGTTGATCACGACCTTCGGCAGGCTCGTGACCGCCTTCACGGTCGTCACGCTGGAGCGCTTCCCGTTCCCGGCCACGGCGGTGGTCGTCGCCACCGCGGCGAGCGCGAGCAGGAGCACTCCGAGGACGATCATCCTCGATTTCATCCGATCCTTTCCGGCCGGGCTGGGGGACCCGACCTGCTGTTCACTCGAGTGGGAACCTCGTACTACGACCCCACCTGAGGTATGTCACGCCCGCCGAAAAAAAGCAAGACGGTGCCGACCGCGTTTCGGACGCACCTGGCGGAGGCACAAGTGCGGTCGATGGGCTTCGAGCAGTACCACGAGCCGGCCGGTGAGCTCAGCGCCGAGACCCGCACCTTCGCCCGGATGATCGCGTCGCTCACCGAGGAGGCCGAGGCGATCGGCTGGTACGAGCAGCGGATGTCGCTGGAGCCCGACGACCAGGCGCGCGCGATCATGGCCAACGCGCAGCTCGAGGAGTTCAAGCACTTCGGGATGGACCTGGAGTTCCTGCTCCGCCGCACGCCGAGGTGGCGGACCGCGCTCCGGGCGATCCTGTTCACCGAGGGCGACATCGTCGAGAGCGGCGAGGAGGCCGAGGCGGAGCTCGACCTCGGCTAGCGCAGTACCCTTCCCTGGCGGATGGGCGAGCTGGGCGCACTCCTCGAGTCACGGGCAGGCGAGACGCTGGACCTGCACGCCGCGTACGTGAACCCGCAGATGATCCGCGTCCTGCGGACGATCGGGTTCGACCGCGACTGGGCGCGCACCGACGGCGCGTACCTCTACGACGCGGGCGGCGACCGCTACCTCGACTGGCTCGGCGGTTTCGGCATGTTCAACGTCGGCCGGAACAACCCGCGCGTCCGCGAGTGGCTGGTCGAGGCGATGGACCTGCAGACGCCGAACGCGCCGCAGATGGGCGTGTCGCCGGTGACGCCGCTCCTCGCGGAGGAGCTCGTGCGCCGTGCGCCCGCGTCGATCGGGAAGGCGCTGTTCACGAACAGCGGGACGGAGTCCGTCGAGGCGGCGATCAAGCTCGGCCGCGCGGCGACCCGGCGGGAGCGCGTCGTCTGCGTCGAGCACGCCTTCCACGGGCTCACGCTCGGCTCGCTCTCGGTCAACGGCGAGGCGGCGTTCACCGACCGGTTCGGCCCGTACCTGCCGAACGTCGCGCGTGTGCCGTTCGACGACCTCGACGCGCTCGAGGAGAAGCTGCGCAGGGAGGACGTCGCGCTGTTCGTTGTCGAGCCGATCCTCGGGAAGGGGGTGGTGCTCCCGTCCGACGGCTACCTGCCGGGCGCGCAGGAGCTCTGCCGGCGGTACGGGACGCTGTTCTGCCTCGACGAGGTGCAGACCGGTTTCGGGCGGACCGGCCGCTTCTTCGCCGCCGAGCACTGGGGCCTCGAGCCCGACCTGATGCCGGTGGCGAAGTCGCTCTCGGGCGGCTACGTCCCGGTCGGCGCGCTGCTGATGGCCGACGCGGTCTACGAGGCGGTGTTCGACTCGCTCGAGCACGCCTTCAGCCACGGCTCGACGTTCGCCCCGAACGACTACGCCACGGTCGCCGGTCTGGCGACACTGCGCGAGCTCGACGACCGCGGGCTCGTCGCGGCCTCGGCGCGGCTCGGCGAGCTGCTGCTGGAGCGCACGCGGCCGCTGGTCGAGCGCTACGAGGTCGTGAAGGAGGTGCGGGGCCGGGGACTGATGTGGGCGATCGAGTTCGGCGAGCCCGACCGGGGCCGGACGACGTGGCGCATGCTCGAGCGGATGCAGCCGGGGATCTTCGCCCAGCTCGTCGTCGTCCCGCTCTTCACCGACCACCGCATCCTCAGCCAGGTCGCCGGCCACCGTGTGAACGTCGTCAAGGGGCTGCCGCCCCTGACGATCTCCGAGGCCGACGTCGACTGGTTCGCCGGCGCGCTCGACGCCGTGGTCGGCGAGGCACAGAAGATGGGCAAGGCGATGACCGGCTTCGCCCTGCGCGCTGCGAGGGCCGGACGGGCGAGGAAGCCGGCGGGGGCGCGGGCGTAGCTCAAACGCGGCTCTGCCATTGTGGTCGACTTCCGGATCACAGCCGGGGGCTCTGCCCCTTCGGGTCAGAGCCTTGACGGAATTGTGGTCGACGTCCGGATCAAACCCGGGGGCTCTGCCCCTTCGGGTCAGAGCCTTGACGGATACGGCCCGCGTCGCGGGCCTAGCTGTTCCGTTCAGGATTCGCGCGGCTCCCAGCGGAAGTAGAGGACGGCGAGGATCAGGCCGCCGGCGCCCCACGCGGCGATGATCGCGACCTGCTCCCAGTTCGACCAGATCGTCTCGTGGAGCACGACGATGTTGCGCATCAGGCGGATGAAGTGGGTCAGCGGGAGGACGTTCGAGACCGCCTTGATCGCCGCCGGGAAGTTCTGCGCCGACCAGAACGAGCCGGCGAGGAAGGAGATCGGGAGGTAGATCGCGTTCACGACCGCCGACGCCCCGTCGCCGGAGCGGATCGCGCCGGTCAGCGCGATCCCGAGCGCCGCGAAGGACAGCGCGCCGACGAGGATCGCGAGCAGGAGGGAGAACCACTGGTGCGGCAGCGGCACGTCGTAGGCGAGCCGGCCGAGCAAGATCAGCGCCAGGGCCTCGATCAGGTACACGAACGTGGTCGAGGCGATCACCGCGCCGAGGTAGGCGGCCGGCGGCAGGGGCGTCCCGCGCACGCGCTTCAGGACCCCGCTCTCGCGGCGGAGCACGAGCACGATCGCCAGGCCGGCGAACGCGGTCGCGGCCACGCCGTAGCCGAGGATCCCGGCGACCAGGTACGACGTCGCCTTCACGTTGTGCTCCTTCTTGATCACGTCGTCCTTGTAGACCGAGCCAAGCAGGAGCAGCAGGATGATCGGGAAGAGGAAGGTGAAGAAGGCGAGCTCGCGGCTGCGCCAGTAGAGCCGCTGCTCGCCGCGGAGCTGGTGGGCGAAGAGCCGCGTCATCCGCCCGCGTCCCCGTCGCCGGTCAGCGCCAGGTAGATCTCCTCGAGCGTCGGGCGCCGGACGCTGAGGTTCTCGAGCTCGCGCCCCTCGGCGAGCGCCTGCGCGGTCAGGTCGTGGAGGACGCGCGTCGGCTCGTGGGTCGAGACGACCACGTCCTCGCCGTCGCGCCGGTAGCGGATCTCGGTCGCGGGGGCCGACCCGGTCAGGTCCTCGGGCCGCCCGATCGCGGCGATCCGCCCCTCGCGGAGGACGGCGACGCGGTCGGCCAGGTTCTCCGCCTCGTCGAGGTAGTGCGTGGTCAGGAGGATGGTCTTGCCGAGCGACCGCAGCGACCGGATCACCTCCCAGGCGGCCCGGCGGGCCGCGGGGTCGAAGCCGGTGGTCGGCTCGTCGAGGAACAGCACCTCCGGGTCGCCGATCAGGCCGAGGCCGAGGTCGAGCCGGCGCTGCTGGCCTCCGGAGAGCGTGCGCACCCTCGCGTCCCGCTTCTCCTCGAGGCCGACGAGGGCGACCACCTGCGCTGGGTCGAGCGGGCTGCGGTAGTAGCCGGCGAACAGCTCCAGGCTCTCGGCCACGCTCAGGTTGGGGTACATCGCCGACGACTGGAGGACGACGCCGATGCGCTGCCGCCACTCGAGGCCGGCGCGCTGCGGGTCCTCGCCGAGCACCGCCACCGTGCCGCCGTCGCGCGCCCGGTACCCCTCGAGGATCTCGACCGTCGTCGTCTTGCCGGCGCCGTTCGGGCCGAGCAGGCCGAAGACCTCGCCCGCCTCGATCTCGAAGTCGACGCCGCGCAGCGCCTCGTACGCGCCGTACGACTTGTGCAGGCCGCTGACCGTCACCGCGGGCATCAGGCCTCACATCAAACAGAAGATCGCGGGCTCAGAGGTCGAGCACGGCGAGACCGGCGGGCGGGAAGGCCGGCTCGTCGCCGCCGCTGATCCCGACGGCGATGCGGCCACAGTCGGGCTGGTGGCCGACGACGACGACCTCGTCGCCGCGCTCGGCGACGGCTGCCCGCACCGTCTCGGCGGTGGCGCCCGGCGCCAGCCGCTCGTCGGCCTCGGCGTCGCAGCCGAGCGCGCGGGCGAGCTCGGCGGCCGTCTCGCGCGCACGGAGCAGCGGGCTCGAGAGCACGGCCGTCGGCTGCACGCCCTCGGCCGCGAGCCGCTCGCCGAGCTCGCGCGCGGCCGACCGTCCGCCCGGGGTCAGCGCTCGCAGGGCGTCGGGTTCTCCCGGCGCTGCCTCGGCGTGGCGGACGAGGTAGACGCGCATGCATCCAGGATACGAACGGATCCGGCAGGCGGATCAGCCCGTCGTGCGGGTGCGGCGGCGCGGCTAGAGTCGGGCCGTGGCCCGCTACCGCTACGTGGTCGCCGACGTCTTCACCGACACGCCGTTGGCCGGCAACCAGCTCGCGGTCTTCACCGACGCACGCGACCTGCCGGAGGAGCGGCTCCAGGAGCTGGCGCGGGAGATGAACTTCAGCGAGACGGTCTTCGTCTACCCGTCCGAGGTCGCGCACGCGCGGATCCGGATCTTCACGCCGGCGGTCGAGGTGCCGTTCGCCGGGCATCCCACGCTCGGGTCGGCGTTCGTGCTCGCCGGGCCGCTCCAGCTCGACGAGATCGCGCTCGAGACCGGCAGCGGCGTCGTGCCGATTCGGCTCGAGCGGGAGGGCGCACGCATCGTCTTCGGCCGGATGGAGCAGCCGATCCCCACGGTCCAGCCCTACGCGGACGAAGCGGACCTGCTCGGCGCGCTCGGCGTCGAGCAGTCCGAGCTGCCGGTCGAGCTGTACGACAACGGCCTGCCGAACGTCTACGTCGTGCTCGCGTCCGAGCAGGCGGTGGCTGAGCTTCGCCCCGATCTCGGCCGGCTCGGCAGCCTGCCCGGGGTGATCGGGGTCAACTGCTCGGCGGGCTCGGGCACCCGCTGGAAGACGCGGATGTTCGCGCCGGCCGGCGGCGTCGCCGAGGACCCGGCGACCGGCTCGGCGGCCGGCCCGCTGGCCCTCCACCTCGCCCGGCACGGCCGGATCGCCTTCGGCGAGGAGATCGAGATCACGCAGGGGGTGGAGATCCAGCGGCCGTCGAAGCTGTACGCGCGCGTCGACGGCAGCGCCGGGCGGATCGAGCGCGTCGAGGTCGGCGGCTCGGCCGTCGTCGTCGCGCGGGGCGAGTTCCAGCTCCAGCCCAAGTAACACAGTGTCACTTGCACCCTCGGCGCCGAGGCGTCACACACGCGTGACACCTTGCAGGCGACGATTCAGGCGTGGTCACGATGGCGCCCAGGATCTCCGGCCGGCTGATCGAGGCGATCGTCCGGCTCGACGACCGCAGCCTGCCGATCGCCGAGGTCAATCGCCGCGTGGGCATGGAGGCGGAGCGCCTCAACCTGACACGGCCGAGTTACCAGCGGATTCGGGAGCTCGTCCACGAGGTGCGAAACCTCCGACCGAGGCTGTCGGTGTCCGATCTCGTGCGGATCGTCTGCGCACCGCTGACGGGAACGGACGACGCCATCGAGCGGCTGAGTGAGCTCGGCGTCCGCCCGATCCCGACGTGGGGCGCCGTCCCCGAGCGCCGCCGGCCGCCCTAGTGACACTGTGTTACAAGGGCGTTCGGCCCCGGCTCAGAGGGCGATCGCCTCGATCTCCGGGAGCTCGAGCGGGAGGCCCTGCCAGAACCGGCCGCCGTCGCGGGAGACGTACAGGCGGTTCCTGGTCGCGTAGAGGACGACGTCCGGGTCCTCGGTCGAGATCGCGACCGCGCGCCCGGCCGGGAGGCCGCGGCCGGAGTCGCGCCACGTCCGGCCCGCGTCGTGGGAGACGACGATCGGCGGCTTCGTGTCGACGACGGCGACGATCGTCGAGCCGCACGAGGCGGCGGCGACCACGAGCGGGAGATCGACCGGCGGCTGCACGGGAGCCTCGAACGGCGTCGACGGATCGAGCGAGACGAGGCCCGCGTCGTCGAGGTCGACGACCGCGACGCCGTCGACGGTGCGGACGTGGGCGATCACGCGGCCCTGCCGGTCAGGAGGTCGGCGACGAGCGCGGCTGCGCGCCTCGCGGCGGCGGTCGGTGCCGCCCCGCCGCTGCGGGCGACGACGTAGGCGGCCGCGAACGCGTCCCCCGCGCCGGTGGGGTCGGGAACGGAGACCGCGTGCGAGCGGACGAGCTCGGCGACCCCGTCGGCGAAGACGACGGATCCGCGCGAGCCCAGGGTGACGACGACCTCCGGCACGCCGAGCCGACCGAGCGCACGCTCGTCGAAGCCGTCGACGAGCAGCTCCGCCTCGTCCTCGGAGAGCTTCAGCACGGAGACCGACCGCAGGACGGCGGGGTCGTAGTCGGTGTCGAGCCGGAGCGGCCCGATGCGGGCCGCCCGCACGAGACCCTGCCCGTCGAACGAGACGCGTCGTCCGCGGGCGAGCGCCGCGAGGGTCTCGGCGGGGAAGTCCGCACGGCTGAGCGGCGCCACGTGCACCCAGCGGGCGTCCCCGACGGCAGCGGCCTCGTCGCTCGTCCACGGGTCGGCGATCGCGTCCATGCTCATCGTCCGCCGCTCGCGCTCGTACGAGAACGAGAACGCGGCGGACACCGACGAGTCCTGCCAGACGACGGGGACGCCGAGCCGGATGACCGGCGCCAGCAGCAGGTGGCGGTCGGCCGCGGCGCACTTGGCGACGATCGCCGCCGGGCTGCCCAGCGCCCGCAGGGCACGGCCGGCGTAGAACGGAGCGCCGCCGACCCGCGGCACGGCCCCGTCGACCGAGTCGAGGGAGAGCGAGCCGACGACTGCGACGCTCATCGTGATCGCACGGCGAGGCGGCCCAGGCCCAGGAGCAGCGCGAGCGTCGCGGCGATGCCCACCGCCTCGAGCCCGACGCCGCCGTCGAGCGGCGCCGCCCCGGCCGCCAGGGCGACCAGCCCGGCGAGCAGGCCGCCGAGCGCCACGGCGACCAGCACCAGTGCGCGCCGCGGGACGAGGCCGGGCTCCGGCCGCGCCGCCCGGAGCTCGAGCGCCGCGAACGCGAGCTCGGCGACGACGAGGAAGCCGGCGCCGTAGAGCGGCGCCCGCACGTCGACCGTGTCCCCGCGGACGACGAACAGCCCTGCGTACTCCGCGCCGAGCAGCGCCAGCGCCGGCGCGACGAGCGTGTGCGCGCGGAGGGCGAGCGCGGCTACGAGCAGGGCGACGCCTGCCGCGCCCGCGATCACGAGCACTCCGCCGAGCCGGACGGCGACGATGCCGCCGCAAGCCGTCAGGCCCGCCGCGCCCGCCATCGCCGCGGCCGCCAGGGTCACGCGCGCGAGAGCGTTGCGTTGCGCCGGAATGCCGTCACCTCCTCGATCGGTCGGGCGAGCGGATCGCCGTCGCGCCATTCCACCACCGCGACGCCCGCGGCGTGGAACCGCGAGCGCAACGCCTCCCGCTGGAGTCGCCACAGCCGGTAGGCGAGCCGGTCGGACTCGCCCGGCCCCTCCTCGACGAACGCCACCGGGGAGAGCTCGATCACGTCGAGGTCGAAGCCGCGCGCCCGCAGGTGCAGCAGCGCGCGGATCGAGCGCTCGTCGATCAGCGGCGTCAGGGCGACGACCAGCGCCTGCGGCGGCAGGGTGCGCGCCGGGACGTGGTCGATCGCCTTCCACGCGTGGCTGAGCGTGATCTCCGTGTCGAGCAGCGCGTCGACGATCCGGTAGAGCTGGAGCAGTCCGCCGCCCGGCTCGAGCCAGCGCAGGTAGCCGCCGAACGACACCAGCCCGACCCGGTCGCGCCGCTTCGCGTAGTGCGCGGCGAGCGTCGCGGCCGCGCGCACCGCGAGGTCGAGCGTGCTCCCGGAGCCGTGCCGGACCTCGGAGAAGCTGTCGACGAAGAGGACGACGTCGACGTTGCGCTCGGGGTGCTGCTCGTTCACCCAGAGCTCGCCGCGGCGGGCGCTGGCGCGCCAGTTGATCCGGCGGATCCGGTCCCCGAACGCGAACGGGCGGAGGTCGGCGAACTCCAGCCCCTCGCCCTTCGTCCGCGCGAGCTCGTCGCCGGAGGAGAGCTGCGTCTCAGCGGGGCGCAGCAGGCGCCGCAGGGCCTCGCGCTCCGGGTAGGCCTTCACCGGCGTCGCCGCGCGCACACGGCCGCTTCGCGAGAAGAGACCGAGGGCGTCCCGCGCGCGCACGGTGAGGTCGCCGATCGAGTAGGCGCCCCAGCGGTCGACCCGGAGCCTGAGCTCGATCGTCCGCGTCGACCCGCCTGCGACCCGGACGGCCGCGGGGTTGTCGCCGTCCACCACCGTGAGCCCCGGCGGCGTCTCCAGCAGGACCTCGAGCCGCTCCACCGTGCGGGCCGCGGCGACCTCGATCGCGACCGTCACCTCGTCGCCCTCCAGCACGCGGGCGCGGTCGAGCTCGACCGACGCCCGGACGCCGGGATCGGCGTCGACGAGCAGCCCGGCCGCGAGCAGGAGCAGGAACGGCGCGCCGAGCGCCGCCAGCTCGGGCCGGCGCGTGACGAGCGCCGCGATCAGGGCGATGCCGCCGAGCGCGGCGTAGGCGGTGACCTTCGGCGAGGCCTCCCGGGTCACCGCTCGTCGGCCGGCGGCGTCGGCACCGTCTCCAGCCGCTCGGCGACGACGTCCTCGGCGCGGATCTGCTGGACCCAGAGCTCCGGCCTGAGCGACAGCCGGTGCGCGAGCGCCGGCGCGGCGACCGCCTTGACGTCGTCGGGGACGACGAAGTCGCGCCCGTCGAGTGCCGCGCGTGCCCGCGCCAGCTTGAGCACGGCGAGCGTCCCCCGCGGGCTCGCGCCGACCTGGACGCTCGTCGCGTCGCGGGTCGCGCGGACGACGTCGACGACGTAGTAGCCGATGCTCTCCGCGACGTGGACGTCCTCGAGCGTCCGCTGCATCTCGCATAGCGTCGCCGCGTCGACGACCGGGTCGAGCACGACCTCGTCGACCCGGCGGTCGCGGCGCTGCTGGAGGATCCCGAGCTCGTGCTCGCGCGAGGGGTATCCGACCGAGATCCGCAGCAGGAAGCGGTCGAGCTGCGCCTCGGGGAGGGGGTAGGTGCCCTCGTGCTCGATCGGGTTCTGCGTGGCGAGCACGAGGAACGGCCGCTCCAGCGGCCTGGTCAGGCCCTCGCTCGTCACCTGGTGCTCCTGCATCGCCTCGAGCAGCGCCGCCTGGGTCTTCGGCGGGGCGCGGTTGATCTCGTCGGCGAGGAGGAGGTTCGTGAAGATCGGCCCGGCGCGGAACTCGAAGTCGGCCGTCCGCTGGTTGTAGACGGACGACCCGGTCACGTCCGACGGCATCAGGTCGGGCGTGAACTGGATGCGGCCGAAGCCGAGCCCGGTCGCCTGCGCGAACGAGCGCGCCATCAGCGTCTTGGCGAGGCCGGGGAAGTCCTCGATCAGCACGTGCCCGTCGGCGAGCAGGCCGAGGAGGACGAGCTCGAGCGCGTCGCGCTTGCCGACCACGGCGCGCTCGATCTCGTCCAGCAGCCGGTTCGAGCGCTCCGCCAGCTCGGCGACGTTCACAGCCGTTCCACCGAGCCGACCAGCTCCTCGATCCGGTCGAGCGGCAGCCCGGGCGCGTCGTGGTCGCGCGGCCGCGGGCGCTCGGGCCGGACGAGCTCCCACGCATCCGGGCCGAGCAGCGACGCCGCCGGCCCGCCCGGCGCGTCGAGGTCGATCCCGCGCAGGCGGAGGCGGGCGGCGGCGACCGCGCGCAGCGTGGGCCGCAGGCGGTAGTGCGCGTCGAACGCGGTCTCGGTCGAGAGCCCGACCTCGCGCTCCAGCTTGACCAGCTCGCGCGGGCGCGCCTGCCGCGGGCCGCGGGGCGCTGCCGCGTCCAGCCGGGTCGGCCGCTCGCGGGGGAGCGTGCCGACCGTGCGGGCGATCGTCAGCAGGAGCCCGAGCATCCCGATCACGAGTACGTAGACGTCGAGAGCGAGCGAAGTGTTGCCAGGCGCGACGGCGATCGCGATCCCGAGGCCCACGCTCGAGACCGCCGTGAGGACGACGAACGACGGCAGCCGGATCAGGAGGCGCTCCGCAGGTCGTCCCGGAGCGACTCGAGCGCCGAGATCGCCTCCTCCTTCATCGCCGCGTCGATCGCGTGCGGGCTGAACTTCGCCCGCTCGAAGAGCCGGGTGAGCCGCCCGACCGACGCGGTCTGCGCGCCGACCTCGGGGAGCACGCGGCCCAGGTACTCGCGCGGGGCCTCGGCCGGCGTCCGCGGCAGCCCGGCGCCGGCGAGGGCGAGCTCCATCTGCGCGTAGGCGGCGATCACCGCCAGGCGCGGGTCGGGCTCGGCGCGGAGGTCGGCGATCGTCCGCTCGACGGCGAGGACGAGCTCGTCGACGACCGGCAGCCCGCGTCGCTCGGGCGTGCGCTCGACCACGAACCAGGCCGCGGCGGCGAGCGCGAGCAGGGCGACGACGCCGATCACGATCACGGGAGCCCAGTCGAAGGACACGGCACCGGCCTTCGTCCCTCCGGACCGGGCGAGACCGGTGAGCCGGCTCACCGGGTTGGAGCGTGCGCCGTGGTGGTCGTGCAGGTACCGCAGGACGACGACCGCGACGGCGCTGACGCCGATCATCGACAGCAGGACCGCGGCCATCCAGTTCCTGCGCGCCGGCAGCACCGGCCGCTCCTCCTCGCGGCCCGTGACGAACAGGTAGACGGCGATCGGGACGACGACGACCGCGAGGCCGACCATCAGGAGCAGCAGGTACTCGAGGAGGACGTCCTCGCTGATCGAGCGGGTACGGCCGCCGCCGGCGCGGGTGTGCGCACGGCTGGCGAGGCCGACCGCGCCGATCAGGACGGCGCCGGCGATCCCGCCGGCCAGGATGCGACCGCCCTTCCCTCCACCCATGGCCGAATGCTACGGCCGCCTAGGTCTCGGCGAAAGCCTCCGAGGCCGCCCGCCGGGAGCGGGCGACGAGCGCGGCCAGCCCGGCGAGGAGGAAGGAGGCGGCGAAGCTCGGCAGCGACGCGGTGAAGTCGATAGGCGCCGGGTCCGTGTGCTCCATCACGCGCTGCCACCACGCGGGCCCCTGCGGGGAGAGCCACTGGTAGAGCCCGAACCCGACCAGCCAGGCGGCGATCATCTCCGGTCGCACGGCCGGCCCGAGGAAGACCTTCTCGCGCGTGTAGCGCATGCCCTCGACGAACCAGTCGGCGAGAAGCACGCCGAGGAGCGGGACGAAGAACGAGCCCAGCAGGAACAGGAAGGTCGCGAAGTCGGAGAGGTCGAGCGCGAGCGCGCCGGCCGTCGCGACCACCGCGCTCGCGACGATCAGCAGCCGCTGCGGTACGCGCGGCAGCACGTTCTGGAGCGAGACCGCGGTCGAGTAGACGTT
>Ga0070741_10009646_pt1 | contig 18615 bp, 17 predicted proteins | sample Coa_R1_4_FD_66440 | JGI IMG/M metagenome (GOLD analysis project Ga0070741, IMG submission 66440) | Surface soil microbial communities from Centralia Pennsylvania, which are recovering from an underground coalmine fire - Coalmine... | ecosystem: Environmental > Terrestrial > Soil > Unclassified ...
ATCATGGGTCACGTCGACCACGGCAAGACGACGCTGCTCGACGCGATCCGGAAGACGTCGGTCGTCACGACCGAGGCCGGCGGCATCACCCAGCACATCGGCGCCTACCAGGCCGAGTTCGACGGACGCCGCATCACGTTCCTCGACACGCCCGGCCACGAAGCGTTCACGGCGATGCGCGCCCGCGGCGCGAAGGTGACCGACATCGCGGTTCTCGTCGTGGCCGCCGACGACGGCGTCATGCCGCAGACGCGCGAGTCGATCTCGCACGCGCGGGCCGCCGAGGTGCCGATCGTGGTCGCCGTCAACAAGATCGACCTGCCCGACGCGAATCCCGACCGCGTGCTCGGCGACCTCGCCGCCGAGGGCCTCCAGCCGGAGGAGTGGGGCGGCGACACGCAGATCGCCCGGGTCTCCGCGCGGGAGCAGACCGGCCTCGACGAGCTGCTCGGCAAGGTGCTGCTCGTCGCCGACGCCGAGCTCGAGCTCCAGGCCAACCCCACGGCGCAGGCATCCGGCCCGATCATCGAGTCGCGGCTCGACGTCGGCCGCGGCCCGGTCGCGACCATGCTCGTCCAGCGCGGCACGCTCCGGGTCGGCGACGCGGTGGTCGCCGGCGACGCCTGGGGCAAGGTGCGCGCGCTCTACAACTACAAGGGCGAGAAGCTGAAGGACGCGAAGCCGGGCGACCCGGTCGAGATCCTCGGCTTCGACAAGCCGCCTCCGGCGGGCGAGCTGTGCCGCGTGGTCGAGAACGACCGCGACGCGCGGGATCTCGCCCACAAGCGCGCCGAGCGGCTGCGCCGCGAGCAGTTCGCGATCCGGCCGGCGTCGAGCGTGTCGCTCGAGAACCTGTTCGAGCAGCTCCAGGCCGGCGAGGTCAAGGACCTCAACCTGGTCGTCAAGGGCGACGTCCAGGGCTCGATCGAGGCGATCGTCGGTGAGCTCGCGAAGATCCAGCACCCCGAGGTGCGCGTGAACGTCATCCACCAGGGCGTCGGCGGGATCACCGAGAACGACGTCATGCTCGCCTCGGCCTCGGGCGGCATGATCCTCGGGTTCAACGTCCGTCCGAACGCCGAGACCCGCAACCTGGCGGAGCGCGAGGGCGTCGAGGTGCGGACGTACAACGTCATCTACCAGCTCACCGAGGACATCCAGCAGGCGCTGGTCGGGATGCTGACCGCGGTCACCACCGAGGAGACGATCGGCGAGGCGGAGGTGCGCGAGACCTTCCGCGCCTCGCGCGTCGGCACGATCGCCGGCTGCATGGTCACGAACGGCGTCGTGCGCCGCGGCGCGAACGTCCGCATCGTCAGGGACGGCACCGTCGTCTACACGACGACGATCGACTCGCTGAAGCGCTTCCAGGACGACGCCCGCGAGGTCCAGGAGGGGTTCGAGTGCGGCATCCACCTCGCGAACTACGACGACGTCAAGATCGGCGACCTGCTCGAGGTCTTCGAGACGCGCGAGGTCGAGCGGACCTCGCTGGACGAGCCGGCGGGCTAGGCCGGGAGGCGAGCCGCCGACACCGTGCCCCGGCGTCCACCGTCGAACCGCGCGACTAGAGTGGGGCGGTCGATGGGCAGGGGTCGGTCATCGTGGTCGCGCCGCTCGAGCGGCGTCCTCCTCCACGTCACGTCGCTCCCCGGCGGCCGCCTCGGCCGGGAGGCGTACGCGTTCGTCGACTGGCTCGTGGAGGCGGGCCAGTCGTGGTGGCAGGTCCTGCCGCTCACGCCGCCCGACCCCTTCTGCTCCCCGTACACGTCGTCGTCGGCCTTCGCCGGCTGGCAGGGCCTGCTCGGCGACCCGGAGGCCCCGGTCGGGCTCGCCGAGATCCGCGCGTTCCGGCGGCGCCATGCCTACTGGGCGGCCGACTGGGAGGCGTTCGCCGGCTCCGGTGCGCTCGTCGACCAGGTGCGCTTCGAGCGCGAGTGGCTCGCGCTGCGGCGGTACGCGGCCGGGCACGGTGTCCGCCTGATCGGCGACATCCCGATCTACGTCGCCCACGACAGCGCCGAGACCGAGTTCCACCCCGGCCTGTTCGCCGCCGATCTCGTCGCCGGCGCCGCGCCGGACGTCTCCCATCCGGACGGGCAGCTATGGGGCCAGCCGGTCTACGACTGGCGGGCGATGCGTCGCGACGGCTACCGCTGGTGGATCGAGCGGTTCCGGCGGACGCTGGAGCTGGTCGACGTCGCCCGCATCGACCACTTCCGCGGGTTCGTCGCGTACTGGGCGGTGCCGCGCGGCTCGACCGATCCGCGCGAGGGCCGCTGGCACCGCGGCCCGGGCGCGGCGCTGTTCGAGGCGGTCGAGCGGGCGTTCGGCCACCTGCCGCTGATCGCCGAGGATCTGGGGATCATCACGCCGGCCGTCGACCGCCTGCGCACCAGGTTCGGGCTGCTCGGGATGCGGATCATGGGGCGGGGCTTCGTGAAGCGCCACCGTCACCGGCACGCTGTCGCCGCGCACGTCGAGGACGCGGTCGTCTACACCGGGACGCACGACCATCCGACCCTGGCGGGTTGGCTGGCCACGGCCACGCCCGAGGATCTGGCTCTCGTCGAGCACGACCTGGCCGAGGCCGGGATCGAGGACGACGATGCAGAGTGGGCGCTCGTCCGGCTGGCGCTCTCGTCGCGGGCGAGGCTCGCGATCCTGCCGATGCAGGACGTCCTCGGGCTGGGCGAGGAGGCCCGGATGAACCACCCCGGCACGGTCGACGGCAGTAACTGGCGCTGGCGCCTCGAGCCCGGGCAGCTCACCGCCGAGGCCGCCGCCCGGCTGCGCGAGGCTACGGCGGAGAGCCGGCGCGCGGCGCCGGTGCGCCTGCGCGCGACCGCGTGACGCCGGTGCCAGCGGGCTACGTCGGCATCCTGTCGATCGAGCTCCACTTCCCGGACGCGGGGTCGCTCAAGGGCAAGCGGAAGCACCTGCAGTCGGCGAAGGCGCAGCTCCAGAACCGCTTCGGCGCGTCGGTCGCAGAGGTCGAGCACCACGACCTCTGGCAGCGCGCCGCGCTGGCGATGGCGTGCTCGGCGCGCGACGTGGGGGATCTGCACGGGCTGCTGGACGGCGCCGAACGCTGGCTCCACGGCCAGGACTGGGTGGTCGCCCGCGTCGACCGCCGGATCGTGTCGCTCGCAGACTGAAGAGCAGCCCGGCCCGCACTGCGGGCGGGTTCAGTCAAGGGCTCTGACCCGGACCGGGTCAGAGCCCTCGCTGGTACGCCGGCCAGTAGCGTTCGGGCCATGAGCGACCGCATGCGCCGCGTCAACGAGTCGGTGCGCCAGGTGCTGTCCGAGGCGGTGCCGGAGCTGAAGGATCCGCGCATCGGCTTCGTCACGGTCACCGGTGTCGAGACCACGCCCGACCTGCGCCACGCACGCGTCTTCGTGAGCGTGTTCGGGCCCGAGCGCACGCGCCGGGCGACGCTCGAAGGGCTCGAGGCCGCGCACGGCGTCCTCCAGTCGAGGCTCGCGCGCGAGCTCAGGCTCAAACGGACCCCGCAGCTGGCCTTTGCGTACGATCGCTCGGTTGAGGAGGGCGTGCGCATGAGCAAGCTGATCGACGATCTCGATTCCGCCGCCGATCCCGGTGACGGCTGAGCTCGCCGCGGTCGCAGACGCGATCCGGGTGAACGACCGTTTCCTCCTCGTCAGCCACGAGAACCCGGACGGCGACGCGCTCGGATCGCTGCTCGCGACGAAGCTCACGCTCGACGCGATCGGCAAGGACAGCGTGATGTTCATCGGCGGGGAGCTGACCCTGCCGCCCGACTACGACTTCATGCCGCTCGACGACCTCGCCCGCACGCTGCCGGACGACATCGCCGCGCGGGTGATCCTGGCGCTCGACAGCGCGACCGCCGACCGGACGCAGCTCGATCCCGAGGTGCTGGCGGCCGCGCCGCTGGTGATCGACGTCGACCACCACCACGACAACACCCGCTACGGGGCGATCAACCTCGTGGTCGCGGACGCCTCCTCGACCGGCGAGATCGTCCGCGACCTCGTCGCAGAGCTCGGCGTCGATCTGACGCCGGCGATCGCCCAGGCGATCTACATCGCGCTCGTCACCGACACGGGGCGGTTCCAGTACACGAACACGACCCGCAGGGCGCACATCCTCGCCGCGGAGCTGATGGAGCACGGCGTCGACCCGCAGGAGATCTACCGTCGGATCTACGAGTCGGCGCCCTTCGCCCGACAGAAGCTCAAGGGCCGCGCGCTCGAGCGGGCGGCGCTCTACGAGGGCGGGCGGATGATCGCGAGCTACCTCCTGCGCGGCGACTTCGAGGAGCTCGGCGTGGGGGAGGAGTTCGCGGAGGGGGTGATCGACGAGCTCCGCTCGGTCAAGGGCGTCGAGCTGGCGATGACCGTCCGCGAACCGCCCGAGCCGCCGGACGCGCAGCGGCGGATCTCGATGCGCTCGGCGAGCGACCGGCTGGACGTCTCCGCGATCGCCCGGCAGCGCGGCGGCGGCGGGCATCGCCGGGCCGCCGGGTTCTCGACGGACGAGTCGATCGAGGAGATCATCGAGTTCGTGCGCGGGGAGTTCGCCGATGCCGCCGCGCGCGCTTAGGCCGTCCGGGCTCTTCCTCGTCGACAAGCCGGCCGGGCCGTCCTCGTTCCAGGTGGTCGCCGGCATCCGCCGCCGGACGGGGGCGCGCACGGGGCACGCCGGCACGCTCGATCCCTTCGCGACCGGCCTGCTGCTCGTCCTCTCGGGCGCCGCGACGAGGCTCGTACCCTGGCTCGTCGGCCTCGACAAGCGCTACGTCACGGAGGTCGACCTGCACGCGCGCACGTCGACCGGCGACCCCGAGGGTGAGGTGGTCGAGGAAGCCGAGCCGCCGGCCCGCCACGAGCTGGAGGAGCGGCTGGACGGGCTGCGCGGCGAGGTGGAGCTCTCCGTCCCGGCGGCCTCGGCGGTCAAGGTGGCCGGTGAGCGCGCCTACCGCCTGCACCGCCGCGGCCAGGTCGTCGAGATGCCCGTCCGGCGCTCCCGTGTGACCTCGCTCGAGCTGCTCGGCTACGAGGGCGGCATCGCGGGGCTCGACCTGCGGGTCGGCTCCGGCACCTACGTCCGCTCGATCGCGGATGCGCTCGGCGGCCACTGCCGGACGCTGCGGCGGCTCGAGGTCGGGCCGTTCTCGGTCGACGATGCCGACGGCGAGCGGCTGCTGCCCGCCGCCGAGGCGCTGCCGTTCCTGCCCCGCGTGGAGGTCGGCGCGGAGGAGGCGGCCGCGATCCGGGCCGGGCGGCGGCCGGCCGTGCCGGACGCGCGGACCGTGTGCGCGGGCGAGCTCGTCGCGGTCGGCCGGGTGGTGATGCCGGCGTGAGGGTCGCGCGTGCGGCCGGCGACCTCGAGCGGAAGCCCCGCGCCGTCGCGCTCGGGACCTTCGACGGCGTCCACCTCGGGCACCGGCGGGTGGTCGAGGCGGCGCTCGCCGCCGGCCCGACGGCGACGGTCGTCACCTTCGACCCGCACCCGCGCCGTGTGCTCGGCTACGCCGTCGAGCAGCTCTGCACCCTCCAGCGCCGCCTCGAGCTGCTCGCCGAGCTCGGGGTCGAGGAGACGCTCGTCGTCGAGTTCACCCTGGAGACGCAGCGCATCGAGGCGGAGGAGTTCGCCGAGCGCTACCTCCGGGCGATCGGCACCGAGGTCGTCGTCGCCGGCGATGACTTCCGGTTCGGCCACAGGCGGCGCGGAGATCTCGCGCTGCTCTCGTCGATGGGCTTCGAGGCCCGCCCGGTGCCGCTGCTCGAGGGCGTCTCGTCCTCGGCGATCCGGCATCTGCTCCACGGGGGCCGGGTGGACGATGCCGCCTGGCTCCTGGGGCGCCCGCCCGAGGTCGAGGGAACCGTCGTCGAGGGCGACGCCCGCGGCGGCACCCTCGGGTTCCCGACCGCGAACGTCGCGGCAGACCCGACGCTGCTCGTGCCTGCGCACGGCATCTACGCCGGCTTCGCCGCCGGCCACCGCGCCGCGATCTCGATCGGGACGAACCCCCACTACGGCGGCGACGAGCTGAGGATCGAGGCGTTCCTGCTCGGCTTCGCCGGCGACCTCTACGGCAAGCGCCTCGTGGTCGAGCTCTGGCGGCGGCTTCGCGACGAGCGGAGCTTCGAGAGCGAGCAGGCGCTGATCGACCAGATCGCCCGCGACGTCGAGGAGACGGAGCAGGCCGAGCGCCCGGGTGGCCCCGGCGCCGAGCCCAAGTAACACAGTGTTACAAGCGCGCCGAGCGCGCTCGGCAGGGCGCAGAACCGTGCAAGTAACACAGTGTTACAAGGTCACAACGCCTGCGGCGCCGCTGCGGCGCGGGTCTGCGGCGGCGCCGGTGCGGCCGACGAGGCTCACGCCGCCGAAGTAGTGGTGCCGGCCCGGCCAGCGGCGCACGGTGAGGCCACGCCGCTCGAGCTCGGCCAGCGCGTCCTCGTCGGCGCCGGGCTCGGCGTTCACGGTCGTGCCGGCACGGTGGACGCGCGGACGGTCGACCGCGTCCTGCGGGGCGACGCCCTCGTCCAGGATCGCGGACGCGACGCCGACGAGCGCGTTGCGGAGGCGGGTGCCGCCGGCCGCCCCGATCGCGAGGACGACTCCGTCGCGGTCGAGAGCGATGCTCGGCGCCATCATGCTCTGCATGCGCCCGCCGGGCTCGAGCCGCCCGACGAGCAGGTCGGTCTCGCCGAGCATGCTGTTCAGGTGCAGGTCGAGGCCGGGCAGCCAGTCGCCCGAGCCGAGCCCGAGGCTGGTGGTGACCACGCAGGCGTTGCCGTCGGCGTCGGCCGTCGCGAGGTTCGTCGTGTGCCCGTCCGGGCCGCCGCCGTCGACCGCGTCGAGCACCGCGAGCGTGCGCGCCGTGCCGCCCAGCCCCGCGAGCCGGCGAAGACGACCGAGCGCGGCCGGGACGCCCGAGAGCCCGCCGCGGGTGAGGAAGCGCGTCCCTGCGTACCCGACCTCGACGGGCGCGTCCCACGCTGCCTCGTACGCAGCGAGGTCACCTCGCGTGAGCACGCCGTCGCGCTCGGAGACGAGCGCGAGCACCTCCTCGGCGATCGTGCCGCGGTAGACGGCCGCCGCGCCCTCGTGCGCCAGGATCTCAAGCGCCCGCACGAGCCCGGGGCTGCTCGAGCGGCTCGCCGGCCCGGAGCAGGCGGCCGTGCGGCGCGTAGATCCGCCCGCCCTCGCGCATGGTCATGACCGGCTCGAGCATCGCGAGACAGGCGACGTGGGCAGGCGGCATCGGGACGCCTTCGCGCGCGAGGCGGAGGGCGGGGGCGCAGAGGTCGGACCACGGCAGCCGTCCGTGCGCCCGCCAGAGCGCGTCCAGCCCGGCCGGGACGCCCGGCACTGCGCAGGAGGCCGGCCCGACCGCGTAGTGGACGAGCTCCTCGCCGAACGGAACCTCGAGCTCGACCAGCGGCGCTCCGGTCCCGCTCGGCACGGCGCAGAAGCAGTCCAGGGTGCGGACCGCGCCCGTGGCGGCATCGGCGTAGGTCGCATGGCCGCCCCCGAGCAGCCCGGTCATCACCGTCTCGGCGACGCACGAGGCGAGGCAGGCCGCAACCGCCGCATCGGCCGCCGTGCCGCCGGCGCGCAGGATCTCGAGCCCGGCCTCGGCGGTCGCGGGGTGGCCGGCTGCGACGGCGGGTTGCACCGCCCGGACGCTAGCGCGGGGCGTGCGCGACGGGCTCAGGCACCGAGCCGTGCGTGCCAGCCGTACGGGGCGCTCGAGCAGTCGTAGTGCGTGCCGCCCGAGTCCCAGGAGATCGAGGTGAGCGCGATCGTCCCCTGGGCGTTGCCCTGCTGGTCGAACGTGCCGCTGAGCGAGTACGAGGCCCGGACGTTCGCGATCGAGGTGCCGCTCGTGTTCAGCGGCCCGCTGTAGGTGAACGTGAAGGCCAGGTTGTCGAGGGCCAGCGTGCGGCCGCCGAAGTCGAGCAGCCAGTACCATTGCGACCCGTCACCGCAGGTGACGAGCGACTGCGTGACGAAGCTCACCACGCTCAGCCCGCCGGGTGCGACGTCCACGCACACCGTGCGGCCCTGGTCGTTGAAGCCGCAGTACTTGCCGGGCTTCGCCGCCGGCGGAGGAGGCGGCGGTGGGGGCGGCGGCGGCGGCTCGGGCGCCGTCCAGCGCACGGCGACGACGCGCGAGGTCGCGAGGACGGCCGTGATCGGCCCCCGCGTCCCCGAGCGCCGGTGGACGACGCGCGCCCGGAAGGACACGGTGGCCTCGTCCGCCTCGTTCCAGGTGCTGCCGCAGACGGCGCGCGCGCACTCGGCGAGCCCGACCCACGCCGCGCCGGAGCGGCGCTCGAGCAGCAGCCTGCTCCCGGCGCCGAGGGGGCGTGCGCGGCCGACGACCGTGACGGGATCGCCCGCTTCGTGCGCCCCGGCGGGCGCCACGGCGATCGACGCGACGACCCGCGGCTTCGGCGGCGGCTTCGCCGCCGTGCCTCCACCGGCGAGCGTCGGCGCCACCGCGGCGGCAGCCGCGAAGATCAGGAGCGTCGCCAGCCTCCGCACTCGAGGGGCATGCTAGCCCCGGCTCAGGTCGGAATCCGCCGGCGGTGGGCTGCTACCCTTCGGCGCAGACCGCGTTCTCGGCCGCAGGCCCGCTTCCGGCGGCGTGCTGGGATCGCGGAGACGTCTACTGGAGGTGACATGACTCTGACCAAGGAAGCGAAGCTGGAGATCGTCGGCAAGCACGGCCGGCACGACGGCGACACAGGGTCGCCGGAGGTGCAGATCGCGCTCCTCACGACGCGGATCAACGAGCTCACCGAGCACCTGCGGGCGCACGCGAAGGACCACTACTCGCGCCGCGGCCTGCTCAAGCTCGTCGGCCGCCGCCGGCGCCTGCTCGACTACCTCCAGCGCACGAACCTCGAGAGCTACCGCGCCCTGATCAAGGAGCTCGGCCTGCGGAGGTAGGAACACACACGTCCCGGAGAGTGGAAGTTTGAGTGAATGGCGGCAAGAGGAACCGGGGACAGGCCCGAGCAGCGGGCCAGTCCCTCTCCGTGCTCATCATTGACTCAAACTCCCACTCTCCACTAGCAGAGTGGAGGAATACGCATGAGCGTTGCAAGTGATGTCGAGGACAGGGTCGGCCCTGCTTCGATCGACCAGCGGCTGTCCAGGGTCTCCCTGACCGTCGGCACCCAGGAGATCAGCTTCGAGACCGGCAAGCTCGCCAAGCAGGCCGACGGCGCGATCGTCGTCCGGTCGGGCGAGACGATGGTGCTCGCGACCGCACAGGGCCGGATGGAGACCCGCGAGGGCGCGGACTTCTTCCCGCTCACGGTCGACGTCGAGGAGCGGATGTACGCCGCCGGGAAGATCCCGGGCGGTTTCTTCAAGCGGGAAGGGCGCCCGACCGAGCGCGCGATCCTGACCGCGCGGATGATCGACCGCCCGATCCGGCCGCTGTGGCCGAAGGGCTTCCGCAACGAGGTGCAGGTGATCTGCACGGTGCTCTCGGCCGACCTCGTCACCCCGCACGACATCCTGTGCATCAACGGGGCGTCGGCGGCGCTGATGATCTCGCCGCTCCCCTTCGCCGGCCCGGTCGGCGCCGTGCGGATGGGCATGATCGACGGCAGCCTCGTCGTCAACCCGACGCTCCAGGAGTCCGAGGAGGAGTCGACGCTCGACCTGATCGTCGTCGGCACGCTCGAGGGCCTGACGATGGTCGAGGCAGGCGCCGAGGAGATCCCCGAGGACCTGCTGCTGCAGGCGCTCGAGACCGCGCACGCCGAGATCAAGCGCCTCTGCGAGGCGCAGCTCGACCTCGCCCGGCAGGCCGGCAAGCCGAAGTGGCTCGACACGGCGCTGACCGACGAGCTGAAGGCGTCCCACGGCGACCGTATCCGCGAGCGGATCCGCGGCGAGGGGCTCCGCGAGGCCTCGGCGGCGGTCGAGGAGATCTTCGGCGAGCTCTGCCCGGAGATCACGATGGAGTCCACCGAGGCGGACATCACCCGCCAGGTGCAGACGCGCCAGAGCCTGAACGCGCTCCTCGAGACGCTTCGTCTCGAGGCGGTCGAGGGCCCGGTGCGCGAGCAGTTCGAGTCGGAGCTGCGGGCGCTGACCGACGCCGAGCAGGACTCGAAGGAGCTGAAGTCGGCCAAGCGGCAGCTGCTCTTCGACCGGATTGTCGAGTCCGTCGAGCTGCCCTTCCCGGTCGGTGCGCCGGCCGCGGAGGGGGAGACGGCGGTCAAGGACACGATCACGAAGCAGCTCGTGAAGCGCGCCGCCGAGGGGATCTACAAGGACCTCGTCCGCAAGAAGATCGCGGTCGAGAAGCGCCGGCCCGACGGCCGCGGCACCGAGGAGATCCGCCCGATCGAGTGCGAGGTCGGCGTCTCGCCCCGCACCCACGGCTCTGCGCTCTTCACGCGCGGGCAGACGCAGATCATGACCCTGCTGACGCTCGGCACCGCCAAGGAGGGGCAGCGCATCGACGACCTCTCCCTGGAGACGGACCGCCGGTACATGCACCACTACAACTTCCCGCCCTACTCGGTCGGGGAGACCGGCTTCATGCGCGGGCCGAAGCGCCGCGACATCGGGCACGGCGCGCTCGCACAGCGGGCGCTGGAGCCGATGATCCCGGGGCCGGAGGACTTCCCGTACACGATCCGGCTCGTCTCCGAGACGCTGGAGTCGAACGGCTCGTCCTCGATGGGCTCCGTCTGCGGCTCGACCCTGGCGCTGATGGACGCGGGCGTGCCGATCAAGGCGCCCGTCTCCGGCATCGCCATGGGCCTGGTCAAGGAGGGCGACGACTACGTGATCCTGACCGACATCCAGGGTGCGGAAGACCACCTCGGCGACATGGACTTCAAGGTCGCCGGGACCCGCGAGGGCGTCACCGCGCTCCAGATGGACATCAAGATCACGGGCGTCACGCAGGAGATCATGCGCCAGGCGCTCAGCCAGGCGAAGCAGGCCCGCGAGTTCATCCTCGACCGCATGGCCGGGACGATCTCCGAGGCGCGCAGCGAGCTCTCCGAGCGGGCGCCGCGGATCTCGACCGTGAAGATCGACCCGGAGAAGATCGGCATGGTGATCGGCAAGGGCGGCGAGACGATCCGCGCGCTCGAGGCCGATCACGAGGTGCAGATCGACATCGAGGAGGACGGGACGATCCTGATCTACGCGACCGACGGCGCCAAGGCGACGGCCGCGATCGCGGCGATCGAGTCGATCACGAAGGAGCCCGAGGTCGGCGACGAGTACACCGGCAAGGTCGTCAAGACGACCCAGTTCGGGGCGTTCGTCGAGCTGAAGAAGGGCACCGACGGGCTGCTGCACGTGTCCAACGTCGGCCCCGGCCGCGTCGGGCACATCGAGGACGTGATCTCCCGGGGCGACGTCCTCGACGTGATCGTCCAGGAGGTCGACAAGGCCCGTGGCCGCATCGGCCTGAAGCTCGTCGCCAAGCACGAGAACGGCTCGCTGGTCCAGCCGGCCGAGTTGATCGAGCGGGCGAAGGACGCGCCGCCCCGGCCGCCGGAGGAGGATCGCCCGCGCGGCGATCGCCGGGGCGGTCGCGGCGGTCCCCGGCGCGACCGGGACCGCTAGGCAGCGGCGTCCGCGGAGGGGCTGCCCCGCACGGCCGGGGCGGCCTCTTCCGCTGCCGCGCTAGGTCACGAGCCGGCGAACGGGGGCGATCCCCGGCTTCGCCTGGTACATGTCCTCGTCGGCGATCCGCCATGCCTCCTCGATCGAGGCGGCGGGCGGTGTCGCCGCGTAGCCGATCGAGGCGGCGAGCGGGTAGCCGGCGAAGCCGGCGTGCCTGGTGAACGCGCCGTTCACACGGCGGGCGACCGCACGGGTGGCCGGCTCGTCCGCCTCGGGAAGCAGGATGGCGAACTCGTCGCCGCCGATCCGGGCGAGGAAGTCGGTGTCGCGGAGGCTGGAGGCCATCGTCTGGGCGAGGGTCTGGAGGTACTCGTCGCCGACGTGGTGGCCGCGCTCGTCGTTGACCGCTTTCAGGTTGTCGACGTCGATCATGACGATGCCCGCACGCCCGCTCTCGACCGCTGCGACCGCCTCCTCCCAGGCGCGCCGGTTGGGCAGCCTGGTGAGCGGGTCCATCCTGGCGTCGCGCCCGACCCGGTCGAGCTGGCGCTCGAGGTCGTGGAGCTTCAGGGCCGAACGAAGCAGCGGCTCGGCGCCCTCGGCGAGCCTGAGCCCGACCTCGCGACAGAGCAGCGTGAACCCGCGTGGTCGCGACTCCGTGTGCATGACGGCGAGCACCGCGAACGTCGGCATGCCGACCGGGAGCACGTAGTGGGAGGTGACGCCGAAGGTCCCGAGCGGGGAGGGCGGCGGCTCGCGGCGGGAATCCTGGATGCAGGACGGGAGCGACGTCGGGTCGGCGAAGAGCCGGCGCATCGCGGGCAGGAGCTCGTTCGCGTCGGCTCCAGCCGGCTCGTGCTCCGCGATCTCGACCGCGTCGAGCTCGGCGACGTAGATGACGCCGACATCGCAGGAGAGGGCGGAGATCGCCGACTCGACGACGTGCCGCATGACGTCCCTGATCTGGACCGCATCGGTCAGCGCAAGGCTCTGGACGGCGTGCAGGAGCTCGAGCTCGTCGGCGAGGCGCTTGGCCGAGGACACCTGGGCGATCGCCGCGGCCGCCCGTCCGGCGGCGCGCTCGAGCGCACCGTGGTCGAGCGTGTCCACGCTCGAGCCGAGGTCGCCGAACACGACGAGGAGGTCGTCGGAGAGCGGGACGAAGACCGCGCTGCGCTGGTAGTACGGCCCGAAGACGTGGACCGCCTCGGGCGACTCGACGGCAACCGGCTCGCGTCCGGTGATCGCGAGGCCGGCCCGCTCGTCCTCGGCCAGGATCAGGTCGATGTTGCCGGCCCAGCTCTCCCCGCGGCCGAGCCCGCCGAGGTGGACGAAGCGGTCGGCGGTCACCCGCCGGAAGACGAAGACGTCGGACGCACCCACGGCGGCTGCGGCCTGGGCGATCGACGCGCCGTTCGCGGGCTCGCCGGCCCGAAGACGGACGGATCCGGGGGTCGCGGTGTCCACCGGGTTGGTATCGGCCGGCACGTGGACTTGCTTGACCACCCCCTGCTTTCGCTAGGCTCGGTCCACGCCCCGTGCCCGGGGCGTGGACGTTCTCAGATGACCGATTCCGGATCAGACTCCAGGAAGTGGCTCGTCCTCGCCGTCGTCGGCGCGGCGTTCTTCATGACGATCCTCGACGTCGCGATCGTCAACGTCGCGATTCCGTCGATCCAGAAGGACCTGCACATCGCCGAGTCCACGGTCCAGTGGGTGATCACGGCGTACGCGATCACCTTCGGCGGCTTCCTCCTGCTCGGCGGGCGGATGGCCGACCTGCTCGGGCGCCGCCGCATCTTCGTCGTCGGCCTGGTGCTGTTCACCCTGGCGTCGCTGACCTGCGGCCTGGCCTCGAACGCGACCACGCTGATCGCGTCGCGCGCCGCGCAGGGCGTCGGGGCGGCGATCATCTCGCCCGCCGCGCTCTCGATCGTGACGACGATCTTCAGCGAGGGCGCGGAGCGGAACAAGGCGCTCGGGATCTGGGGCGCGCTCGGCGGGTCGGGTGCGGCCGTCGGCGTCCTGCTCGGCGGCGTCCTGACCAAGTACCTCGGGTGGGAGTGGATCTTCTTCGTCAACGTCCCGGTCGGAGCGCTCGTCTTCGCGCTGACGCGCCCGATCGTCCCGGAGAGCCGGGCGGATCTCGGCCACCGCCGTTTCGACGCCGGCGGAGCGATCACCGTCACCGGCGGACTCGCGCTGCTCGTGTACGCGATCTCGAAGGCGCCGGACGTGGGCTGGGCGACCGGCCGGACGATCGGGCTGCTGCTCGCCTCGGTCGCCGTGCTCGCCGTCTTCGTCGGGCTCGAGCTGCGCTCCAGCGCACCGCTCGTCCCGTTCGACATCTTCCGCATCCGCACGCTGACCGGCGCGAACATCGTCGGCCTGCTGCTCGGCGCAGCGCTGTACGCGAACTTCTTCATCCTCACGCTCTACGTCCAGCAGGTCCTCGGCTGGTCGGCGCTGAAGACCGGGCTGACCTTCCTCGCCACGGCCGGTACGACGGTGATCTGGGCCGGCGTGGCGCAGGCACTCGTGACGAAGACCGGGCCGAGACTCGTCATGACCGCCGGCCTTGCGCTGCTCTCGCTCGCGACGCTCGGGTACACGCGCCTGCCGGTGGACGGCCACTACTGGCCCGACCTGCTCCCGATCTACCTCGTGGTCGCCGTCGGGATCGCCTTCGCGTTCGTGCCGGTGACGATCGCCGGCTTCATCGGCGTCCCGGGCGAGCGGGCGGGCCTCGTCTCGGGCCTCCTGAACACGACCCAGCAGATCGGCGGCGCGATCGGCGTCGCCGTCACCTCGACGATCTTCGTCTCCTACGCCAAGTCCGGGAACTTCACGCCGGAGGCGTACACCTCGGGCTACCACTGGGCGTTCGCCGCGCTGGTCGCGATCGCCGCGGTCGGCGCTGTGGCCGCGTTCGTCTACTTCCGCGGCGCGCACATGCCCGAGCAGGACGCCGAGCGCGTCCCCGTCTCCGCCTGAGCGCGTCCCGCGCCGACTAGGATCGGCAGGCGGTGCAGGAATACGTCCTCTCCGAGCTCGATTCGGGCGAGCGGCTGATCACCGAGCGGGTCCCGAGCGTGCGCTCCGTGTCGCTCGGCTTCTGGATCGGGGCAGGCTCGCGCGACGAGCCCGACGGCAAGGCGGGCGTGTCGCACTTCATCGAGCACCTGCTGTTCAAGGGGACGAGGGCGTACGACGCGCAGCAGATCGCGGAGATCTTCGACGAGATGGGGGGCGAGCTGAACGCCGCCACGTCGCGCGAGCACACCGTCGTCTACGCCCGCGTGCCGGACCGGCACCTGGAGGACGCGCTCGACGTGATGGCCGACATGGTCTTCTCGCCGACCTTCGCCGACATCGACTCCGAGCGCGAGGTGGTGCTCGAGGAGATCGCGATGGTCGAGGACGCCCCGCAGGACCTCGTGCACGACCTGCTCTCGGAGGCGGTGTTCTCGAGCCATCCGCTCGGCCGGCCGGTGATCGGCCGCGCGGAGGTGATCTCCTCGATCGGCAAGCGCTCGATCAGCGCCTACCACCGGCGGGCCTACGTGGCCGGCAACGTCGTCCTCGCCGCCGCCGGGAACCTCGAGCACGACCAGCTGCTCGGCCTGCTCGAGCGGGCCGCGCGGCAGCGGGTCGAGCCGCCCGACCGGCGCACCCGGGTGCGGTCGCCGCTCGTCCGCGTGCCCGCGCCCGGCATGCGCTTCCAGCAGAAGGACACCGAGCAGTTCCACGTCTGCGTCGGCGCACCGGGGATCGCGCGATCGGACCGCCGCCGCTTCGCCGCCTCGCTCCTCGACGCGATCCTGGGCGGGTCGGCGTCGTCACGGCTGTTCCAGGAGATCCGCGAGAAGCGCGGGATGGCCTACACGGTCTACAGCTTCGGCTCGCAGTACACGGACTCGGGCCTCGTCGGAATCTACGTCGGAACGCGCGAGGAGAACCTCGTCGCCTGCCTGGAGATCGTCTCCGAGCAGATCGGCGAGATCGCGGAGGGACGGCTCCGCGACCGCGAGCTGGAGCGGGCGAAGGAGAACCTGAAGGGGCGGATCGCCCTCTCGATGGAGTCGACCTCCAACCGGATGAGCCGCCTCGGCCGGTCGCTGATCACCGACACCGAGCTGCTGTCGCTCGACCGCGTGATCGCCGAGATCGACGCGGTCGAGCCCGCGGCGCTGGCGGAGCTCGCCGCCATGCTGCTCGAGCCCGCGCGGCTGTCCGCCGCCGGCATCGGGCCGAGCGAGGAGCGGTTCCGCGAGGCGGTCGAGCGCGTCCATCCGGGTCTCGCGGCAGCGGCGTGAGGATCCTGCTCAACGGCCGGGACGGCAAGGTCGGCTCCGTGCTCGGCCCGGCGCTCGAGGCGGCAGGGCACGAGCTGGTCGACGGACTCGCGTCTGCGGAGGCGATGGTCGACTTCACGCGCCCGCAGGCCGCTGCCGGCAACGTCGAGGCGGCGATCGCCGCGGGCGTGCCGGGCGTCGTGGGGACGAGCGGCGCGGCCCTCGAGGCCGTGGGCGAGCAGGCGCGGGCCGCCGGGCTGCCGGTCTTCTACGCGCCGAACTTCGCCCTCGGAGCGGTGCTGATGATGCGGTTCGCCGCCGAGGCGGCCTGCCGCTTTCCCCGCGCGGAGATCGTCGAGCTCCACCACGAGACGAAGGTGGACGCGCCGTCCGGCACGGCGAAGGCGACGGCCGCGGCCATCGGGAGCCGTCCGGCGGTCCACTCGGTGCGCCTGCCCGGGCTGGTCGCGCACCAGGAGGTGCTCTTCGGCGGGCCCGGCGAGCTCCTGACGATCCGCCACGACACCGTGTCGCGGGAGGCGTTCGTGCCCGGCGTGCTGCTCGCGCTCGAGCGGCTGCACACGCTTCCGCCGGGGCTGACGGTCGGCCTGGACGCGCTGCTCTAGCGTCTCGACGCTTCGGTCCGGGCCGAACGGTCGGGCGGGTACGGTGGATGGATGAACGGAGACGCGGACGTTGCCGCCGCCGCGCGGCTCCTGGCCGTGCCCGCCCGGGCGGAGCTCGCGCTCGCGTTGATGGACGGGGTGTCGCTGCCCGCGGGTGAGCTCGCCGCCAGGGCCGGAATCGCGCCTTCGACCGCGAGCGGCCACCTGACCCGCCTCGTCGAGGGCGGGCTGCTCGCGACACGCCGGCACGGGCGGCACCGCTACTTCCGGCTCGCCGGCCCCGAGGTCGCGCACGCCGTCGAGGCGCTCGCGGCGGTCGCACCGCAGTCGCCCGTGCGCTCGCTGCGCGAGGCGACGAGGGGCGAACAGCTCCGGCTCGCCCGCACCTGCTACGACCACCTCGCCGGCCACCTCGGGGTCACGGTCGCCCGGAGCCTCGAGCGCGAGCGTGCGCTCGTCCGCCGCGACGGCACCTTCGTCCTCGGCCCGAACGCGGGCGTGCTCATGCGCCGGCTCGGAATCGACCTCGCCGGGCTCGAACGCCGGCCGCGGCCGCTCGTGCGCGGCTGCCTGGACTGGAGCGAGCGCGAGCTCCACGTCGCCGGCGGCCTCGGCGCGGCGATCGCAGGACGGTTCCTGGAGCTCGGGTGGATCCGCCGGCGGGACGGGAACCGCTCGGTCGAGATCACCCCGGCGGGCGCCGCGGCGCTCGACGCCGAGCTCGGGATCGAGCTCGGCGGAGCAGGACTCCGCAGCGCAGTGGGGTAGCATCCCGGAGGGATGCTGGGCGAGATCCTGACGGCGATCGTGACGCCGTTCCGGGAGGACGGCTCGGTCGACTACGACAGGTTCCGCTCGCTGGCGACCCACCTCGTCGACAGCGGCTCCGACGGGCTCGTCGTCACCGGTACCACCGGCGAGTCGCCGACGTTGACCGACGACGAGCGCTTCGAGCTGTACGCGGCCGCGCTGGAGGCGGTGGGCGACCGGGCGACGGTGATCGCGGGCACCGGCACGTACTCGACCGCCCACTCCGTCCACCTGACCGCCAGGGCGCACGAGCTCGGCGTCCACGGCTTCCTCGTCGTCACGCCCTACTACAGCAAGCCGCCAGCCCGGGGGATCGTCGAGCACTTCCGCGCGATCGCGGAGGCGAGCGACCGGCCGATCGTCGTCTACAACATCCCCGGCCGGGTGGTGATCAACATCGAGCCGGACACGATCGCCCGGCTGGCCGAGATCCCGACCGTGGCCGCGGTCAAGCAGGCCAACGACGACCTCGACCAGGCACGGCGCATCGTCGAGGTCGGCCTCGACCTGTACGCGGGCGACGACAACCTGATCTTCCCGTTCCTCCGGCTCGGCGGCGTCGGCGGCGTGTGCGTCCACACCCATGTGGTCGGCCCGCTCGTCCGGCGCATGGTCGACGCGTACCGGAGCGGGGACGAGGAGGCGGCCCGGCGCATCGACGAGGAGACCGAGCCGGCGTACGAGCTCCTCAAGGTCGCGCCCAACCCGATCGCGATCAAGGCGGCGCTGAACCTCCTCGGGCACGACGTCGGCGGTCTCCGGCTGCCGCTGGTGGCCGCGACGGAGGACGAGGTCGCGCGCGTCCGCGACTGCCTCGAGCGGGTCGGCCTGAACCTCCCGGCCGCCGCCTGAGCGGCGGACACCCGGGGATACACTCAGCGGATGGCAGAACGCCTGCGCGTGATCCCGCTCGGCGGCCTCGGCGAGGTCGGCAAGAACATGACCGTGTTCGAGCACGAGCAGGGCTCGCTGGTCGTCGACGCCGGGCTCGCCTTCCCGCGCGACGAGCACCTCGGCGTCGACCTCGTGCTGCCGGACTTCAGCTACCTCGCCGACCGCTCGACGCCGGTCCGGGCGGTCGTTCTCACGCACGGCCACGAGGATCACGTCGGCGCGCTCCCGTACCTGCTGCGCGAGGTGCCGGTGCGCGAGGTCTGGGCGACCCGTCTCACGCTCGGGCTTGTGAAGTCGAAGCTCGACGAGCACGGCCTGCTCCGCGCTGCCGAGCTGCGGGAGATCGACCCCGAGGGCCCGCCGCTCGAGCTTGCCCCGTTCCA
>Ga0070741_10009647_pt1 | contig 18615 bp, 22 predicted proteins | sample Coa_R1_4_FD_66440 | JGI IMG/M metagenome (GOLD analysis project Ga0070741, IMG submission 66440) | Surface soil microbial communities from Centralia Pennsylvania, which are recovering from an underground coalmine fire - Coalmine... | ecosystem: Environmental > Terrestrial > Soil > Unclassified ...
GGCGCCGCCACGCGGAGGTTCACAGGAGTCGATGCCATCGTTCGGGACCGTCCGGTGCGAACCGGCGACGCTGCGGTCGGTCGCAACGGCATGATCGGTTACCTCATCGGGTTCGTTGTCACCACCATCGGCATCACGATCGGCGGGACCGTCGGCGGTCTCGAGTTCTGGTCGTCGTTCGGACTCGGAGCGTTCGTCGGTCTGTGGGGCGGTGGCGGGTTCGGGTTCATGCTCGGCGCAACCCTCCCCATGGCGATGCAGACGGATGCCGATGCGAGAACGCGGCGCGCAGCCACGCCCTCGGCGGATCCAAGCGCTCACGGTTGACCGCGCGCGTCCTCGCCGCGCCGGCCGCGCGGGCAAGGTCGCGGCTCCCGCGCCCAGCCGCGACCTGCCCGCATGAGCCTTGAAGCATCGCTAACAGGCAGGCGCCTCCGGCGACGCACGCACCTACGGTCGATGGTCCCGTGCAAGCCCGTCACCACTCGAGAGGACCTGCAGTGCATGCACCGAAGACACCTGTCACCTTCGCGAACGGATCACGACCCGGCGTTCCTCCTCCAGCGGTCGCGCGTGTGCCGACGCCGCCGACACGGGCGCACGCCGAGAGCATGCAGCGGCACCCTTCTACCGTGGTCTTGCGTTCGTGTACGCGCTGCGGGTTCGGCCCACCCTCTCGCATCGGCATCTCCGCCGCGATCGCTGCGTTGCCAGAGCAGTGGCGCGCTGCACTCGACGGACAGCCGTCTGACGCCCGAACGGACATGGCATTTCTGCGCGACGAGCTCCACTTGGTCGCGAATCGCATCGAGCGCATCCGCGCTGTTCCCGGAACGGCCATCGTGGCCGCGCTGCCATCCGTGATGCCGACTGCCCGACACCGCATCGCGAGCGGGCCCCACCTCCTGACGCTCCTGCAGCTCGCCGTCGACCGGCTCACCGAGATCACGAGCGACCTGGAACCGTCAGAATGGCTGGCACGCGGGCAACTCGGATCGCTCGAGGTCTCGATCGAGCAGCTCGCAGTCCTTCCCCTTCACCGGAGCTACGCACGTCTCACGCAGCAACGGCTGTGCGCGTGAGCGGGTCCGGCCTGCTCGGTAGAGGTCACAGCAGACCGAGCTCGAGGCGCGTCGCCTCGGACATCCGCTGCAGCGTCCAGGGCGGGTCCCACACGAGGTTGACCTCGACATCGTCGACGCCCGGTACCGCGAGGACCGCACGTGCGGCGGCACCTCGGAGCACGTCGCCCATTCCGCAACCAGGCGCGGTCATCGACATGTCGATCTCGATTCGCCGAGTACCGAGGGGTCCTTCATGTTCTTCGCAGCGGTAGACGAGGCCGAGCTCGACGATGCTGACGGGGATCTCGGGGTCGTAGACGTCGCCGAGGGCATCGAGGACGTGGCTCATGTCGAACGGCCCGTCCGGGTCGACCGTCTCGTCGTTCGCTGGTTCGAGCCCGACAGCGTCCGCATCGGCATCATCGAGGCGCAGCAGCGAGCCGAGCTCGGTGCGCACGGTGATGCTCGCGCCCAGACGCTGGACGATCTCGACCTCGCCTCCCTCTGACAGGAGCACGAACTGACCGGCGGGCACCGTCGTCGCAGTGCAATCCCGCGTGAGCCGGATGGGGTTCCAGGAGCTGTTCATCGTCGCCTTTCGGGTGAGCGTCGTGCGACGCCGTGGGCCAGCCACTCGCGTGCCGTCGGCAGCGAAATCGTGTCGAGGATCTCGGCGGTGAACCCCGACACGAGAAGGTCACGGCTCTGGCTGAGGGGGATCCCACGGCTTCGCAGATAGAACAGCGCGTCGCCATCGAGACGTCCGACGGTCGCTCCGTGGGTACAGCGAACCTCGTCGGCGAAGATCTCGAGCCACGGGCGCGTGTCCGCCTCGGCCGTCGGGCTCAAGAGCAGGTTGTGGTTCGCCTGTTGCGCATCGTTGCCCGTGGTGCCGGGGCGCACGATGACGTGTCCGCTGAAGGATCCCCTCGCGTGGTCATCGACGACGCCCTTGAAGCGCTGCGTGGTCGTGCCGCGGGATGCAGCGTGGTCGACGCGGACCACGGTGTCGTGTCGTTGCTGTCGCGCGGGCAGGTAAAGACCGTCGAGATCGGTGCGGGCATCGGAACCGGGGAGACGGACGTCGATCTGCTGGCGGGCGATGTCCCCGCCACTCGTCACCGAGGTGAGGTGCACCGCTGACGCCTCGCCTTGTTCGACGCGGGTGCGGCCGATGTGGATCGCGTCGTCTGGTTCGACCTGGATGCGGACGTATTCGACGCGAGCGGCCGACCCCACCCGGATCTCGGTTGACGCCTCTGTGAGCGCGGGGCCGGGGGAGCCGCAGTACGTCTCGACGACGGCCACGTGGCTGCCCGGCGCAGCGTGGACGAGTGAGCGCGGGTGCGACAGGCTTCGCAGGTCACGAGGAACCGACACATGGACGATGTGGAGCGGTGTCTCGACGTCGACGTCCGCCGCGATCATCAGTGTCGCGGCGCTCGGGACGGCGCCGATCCGGACGCCGGCCGGAACGCGGTCGGACAGGTCTCGGCTCGCGCGCCCGTTCACGAACACGAGACGGGGACAGCCCAAGTCGCCGGCGAGGTCATCGAGGGTTGTACGGGTGACGGACTCGTCGGCCGCCGGGACTGCGGCGCGCCGCGCGGCTTCGATCTCTGCGACGGGCGTGTACTTCCACGCTTCCTCGCTCGCCTTTGGGAGGGCGACGGCCGTCATGCGGAGGTTCCGGCGAGCGTGGGCCCGTACCCGTGGGCTTCGAGCTCGCTTGCCAGGCGCTGGTCGCCGGAGCGCACGACGCGGCCGCGGCTGAGGACGTGGACCTGATCGGGACGGATGTCGTCGAGCAGCCGTCGGTGGTGGGTGATGATCAGGAAGCTGCGGTCCGGTGTCCGGAGCCGTTGGATGCCGTCGGCGACGGCGCGCAGCGCATCGATGTCGAGCCCGGAGTCGGTCTCGTCCAGGATGGCGAGGCGCGGCTCGAGGAGAGACATCTGCAGGATCTCGTTGCGCTTCTTCTCGCCGCCGGAGAACCCGTCGTTGACGGAGCGAGACAGGAACGCGGGATCCATGCCGAGCCGGGCCATGTGCTCCTTGGCGAGAGTGAGGAAGTCGCGGGCGCTGATCTCCTCGAAGCCGCGTGCGGCGCGCACGGCGTTGACGGCGGTGCGCAGGAAGTACATGTTGCCGACGCCGGGGATCTCGATCGGGTGCTGAAACGCGAGGAACAGCCCAGCCGCGGCTCGCTCCTCGGGGGTGAGGGCCAGGAGATCGACACCGTCGAACAGGACGCGGCCTGACACGTCGTAGCCGTCGCGGCCGGCGAGGACGTTGGCCAGCGTGGTCTTGCCGGCACCGTTGGGGCCCATGATCACGTGGACCTCACCGGCGGCGACGTCGAGGTCGAGCCCGTCGAGGATCGTCTTGCCGACGACACCGATGCGCAAGTGGTCGATGTGGAGCATCAGCCCACCGCCCCTTCGAGGGTGAGCCGCATGAGCGCCTGTGCTTCGACGGCGTACTCCATGGGCAGCTCGTCGAACACCTCGCGGCAGAAGCCGTTGATGATCATCGAGGTCGCGTCCTCCTGGGTAAGTCCGCGCTGGCGGCAGTAGAAGAGCTGGTCGTCGCTGACCTTGGAGGTCGATGCCTCGTGCTCGACCTGGGCGGTGTCGTTCTTCACCTCGATGTAGGGGAACGTGTGCGCGCCGCACCTTGATCCGATGAGCAGCGAGTCGCAGCGGGTGTGGTTGCGGGCACCGCTGGCCGACCGCAGGACCTTCACCAACCCGCGGTAGGTGTTCTGCGCCTGCCCGGCAGAGATGCCCTTCGACACGATCGTGCTCGACGTGTTGCGGCCGACGTGGATCATCTTCGTGCCGGTGTCGGCCTGCTGGTGGTTGGTGGTGACCGCCACGGAGTAGAACTCGCCGACCGAGTCGTCGCCCTGCAGGATGACGCTCGGGTACTTCCAGGTGATCGCCGATCCGGTCTCGACCTGGGTCCAGGAGATCCGTGCGCGGGCGCCGGCGCGGCCGCGCTTGGTCACGAAGTTGTAGATCCCGCCGTTGCCGTTCGCGTCGCCGGGATACCAGTTCTGCACCGTCGAGTACTTGATCGACGCGTCATCGAGCGCGACCAGCTCGACGACCGCGGCGTGGAGCTGGTTCTCGTCGCGCATCGGCGCCGTGCAGCCCTCGAGGTAGCTGACGCTGGCGCCTTCCTCGGCGACGATCAGGGTCCGCTCGAACTGCCCCGTCTGGGCGGCGTTCATGCGGAAGTAGGTCGACAGCTCCATCGGGCAGCGGACGCCAGCAGGGATGAAGCAGAACGACCCGTCCGAGAACACCGCAGAGTTGAGGGTGGCGAAGAAGTTGTCGCGGATCCCGACGACGGACCCGAGGTATCTGCGGACGAGCTCGGGATGCTCTCGCACCGCTTCGGAGAACGAACAGAAGAGCACACCTGCCTCAGCCAGCTGCGCCTTGAACGTGGTGGCCACCGAGACCGAGTCGAGGATCGCGTCGACCGCAACGCCAGACAGTCGCTGCTGCTCTGCGAGGGAGATCCCGAGCTTGTCGAAGGTCGCTCGGATCTCGGGATCGATGTCGTCGAGGCTCTTCGGCGCGGGGCCCTTCGGCTTCGGTGCCGCCCAGTAGTGCATGTCCTGGTAGTCGATCGGCGGGTGGTGCACGTTGGGCCACGTCGGCTCCTCGAGCGTCACGAAGTGCCGGAGCGCCTCGAGCCTCCAGGCCAGCAGCCAGTCGGGCTCGTGCTTCTTCGCGGAGATCAGACGAACGACGTCGTCGTTGAGACCCTTGGGGGCGAGATCGGTGTCCAGGTCGCTGTGGAACCCGAAGGCGTACTCCCGGTCGACCAGATCCTCGATGACATCCGGCACAGCAGCTCCTCCGCCCGCTTCTTTTCTCTAGTCTATGCTAGAACTATTCCATGAGCGAACGACGGACGTGCTGAACATGCGCGACACGCCTCGACCCGCACCGTCGCGAGACCTCGACACCGCGGACGAGATCGCCGAGATGGTGCGCCGCTTCTACGCCGATGTCGCCCAGGACGATCTGCTCGGGCCGATGTTCAACGACGTCGCCAAGGTCGACTGGTCCGAGCACCTGGCCAAGCTCACGTCATTCTGGTGTCGGGCACTGCTCGGCATCAGCGGCTACAGCGGGAACCCCTTCCGTGCGCACCAGCTGATCCATCACCAGCGAGCCTTTACCGCCGCCCACTTCGAGCGGTGGCTGACGCTGTTCCACGAGACGTTGGCGCTCGGCTGGACGGGACCCAACACGGCACGCGCCGCCGCACTGGCGAACAACGTGGCCCGCGTGCACAGCAGCCAGCTCATCGGACACGCCGTCGCGGTCACGGAACCGGTTCCGCACCGATGACTCGAACGGTTCTCATCGCGATCGGCATGACAGCCGCGAGTGTGTGGGTGGGCAGCCTGGCGTGCCTCGCCGTCGTGTCGGTCGCGGCCACGCAGGTGCTGGACCCCGCGTCTCGTGTCGCGTTGTTCCGGCGCGTCGGGCGGCTCTACGGCCTGATCGGCATGGGAGCGCTGCTGGTCGCGATCGCCGTTGGTGTCGCACTCGCATGGCCGCCAGCGAACATGGACGCAGCAGTCGTCACGCTCTTCGTGCTCGCGACAGTTCTCGTCGCCGCCACCGTCGCCGGCATGACCCAAGCCCGGCGCATGACGGCGTACCGCCAGCGCCTCTTGGCCGGCGATCCTCGTGCGAGCGAGCGAGTCAGACGTGGTGCCCGCGTCGCCGGCGCGCTGCGCGGGTGCCTCGCGCTTCTCACTCTTGCCATCGTCGTGCTCGGCGCGCACGCACTCAACCGATAAGACCGACTCGAGGAGAAGCCGAATGGCGACCACCCCGGCAGAACACGACAACACCAGCTCCACCGCGCCGTTCGCTTTCGTTCTCGTGTTCTTCGGCCTGTTCGGTGCAGTCGCCCTGGTGGTCGCTCTCCTCGTCAGCCTCGGCAACGACAAGGGAACGTCGACGTCATCCTCGACGACCGGAGCGGGGACGTCGAAGACCGTCGAGATCACGCTCGCTGACCTGTCCGTCACCCCCGGCGAGATCGACGTGGCGGCCGGCACCAGCCTGACGTTGCACGTGATGAACAAGGGTGCGCTCACCCACAACCTGACCGTCGACGGGGGCCACAGGACCGCGGATCTCACACCGGGTGGGATGGAAGACCTGCACATCGGGCCCGTCACCAAAGCGATCCAGCCGTACTGCTCCATCCCCGGCCACAAGGCCGCCGGCATGGTGCTCAAGATCAACGTCACCGGTGAGGCCGATGCGGTCCAGCCGGACTCGTCGGCGAGCACCGACGGGTCAGGCGCGACGATCGACTTCAACGCCAAACCTGGCCCGGATTGGAAGCCGTTCGACCCGCACCTCGCCCCGGCGCCGGGCGGCACCGAGCACCAGGTCACATTCCACATGACCGAGCACGTCCGCGAAGTCGCCCCGGGAGTCACCCAACAGATGTGGGCCTTCAACGGTCAGGTGCCCGGGCCCGTGCTTCGCGGCAGGGTCGGCGATCTCTTCACCGTCACCCTCGTCAACGACGGGACCATGGGGCACTCGATCGACTTCCACGCGTCGCAGACGTCGATGGACCAGGACATGAAGACGCTGCAACCGGGCGAGTCGCTCGTCTACCAGTTCAAAGCCGAGTACTCCGGCATCTGGATGTACCACTGCGGCACGGCGCCGATCCTGCACCACATCGGCAACGGCATGTACGGCGCCGTCATCATCGACCCACCGGACCTCGCGCCGGTCGACCACGAGTACGTCATGGTCCAGTCCGAGCTCTACACCGGACCCGAGGGGCAGCCTGGCGACCTCACCAAGATGCTCGCCGACAAGCCCGACGCGGTCATGTTCAACGGCTACGTCAACCAGTACGAGCACGCGCCCATCACCGACGTGAAGGCTGGAGAGCGTGTGCGGGTCTGGGTGCTCGACGTCGGGCCGAACGACATCAGCTCGTTCCACATCGTCGGCGCCATCTTCGACACGACATTCAAGGAAGGGGCCTACCTGCTCCGGCCGGCCAACGTCGTACACGGCGGTTCCCAGGCGCTCGATCTGATGCCCGCGCAAGGAGGCTTCGTGGAGCTGAGCTTCGCGAAACCCGGCATGTACGTGATGCTCACCCACAAGTTCGTGGACGCCAGCCGAGGTGCGCTCGGGATGTTCCAGGTCGGCTGACTCCTTGGCGGTCAGTCCTGCGTGTACGTCCAGTCCGGCTGCTTGCGCCAGAACGACTCGTCGTAGAGCGCGCGTCCGTCGGCCAGATCGACCAGCTTCGGCATCGGACGCCGTGCTGCCGTCGTGCAGGTGTACGCGTCGAGGTGATCGGCGAACTCGCCTGGAAAGGCGCGGAGGATGCTGCTCACGACGACACGTTCCTCGACGGCGAGGTAGCAGCGGCTGCCGTCGGTGACTCGGTCCAACCAGCGCTCGATGACGGTGAAGTCGTCGACGGCACCAACGCCGGTCTCGATCCGCTCGAGCCGCTCGGTGATCTCGCCCGAACCGATCTTGCACGGCGAGCACTGACCACACGACTCGATCGACAAGAAGCGCGAGAACCGGTAGGCGGCATCGACCATGCACGCGGTGTCGTCGTACACGATGAACCCGGCCGCGCCCATCGCGCTGCCGATCTGCTCCAGGCCCTCGTAGCTCACGGGCGCATCCAGGTGCTCAGCGGTGATGACAGGGTTCGCCACGCCTGAGAACACGGCCTTCACCGACCGACCGGAGGCGACGCCGCTCCCCACTGCGTCGATGACCGCTCGGAGAGGCGTACCGAGCTCCACCTCACCGACATCCGGCGCAACGACATCACCAACGACCGTCGCCACGATCGTGCCCGGGGACTCGGAGGTTCCCCTCGAGCGGAACCAGTCAGCTCCATGAGCGAGGATGCGCGGCACGTTGGCCAGCGTCTCCACGTTGTTGACCAACGTCGGATTCGCGCCGCTCGGCCGACCGGTCACTGCAGAAGCCGATGTCTCCCACCCCTCCTGCGGGCCGGACGCGAACAGCCCGTGCACGTAGGGCGGGAGCAGGCGCGGCAACGGCGGCTTCCCCTCGATCACCTCGAGCATCGCCTTCTCCTCACCGAAGAGGTACTCGTCAGGACCGGCGACGATGTTGACCGTGCAGTCGGTGCAGATCCCGGCGCTCTGGAACTCCTGGACGGCGCGAGTCACAGCGGCGATCTCGCGCTCGAAGCTCGCCTTCAGACAGATGAAGGTCTCGTCCGCGCCAACCGCGAACGCGGCGATGATCAGGCCCTCGACGACCTGATATGGATTGGCGCGCAGCAACGCGCGGTCCTTGAAGGTGCCCGGCTCCCCTTCGGCCCCGTTGCACACCACGTAGCGCCGGGTGCCCGACTGACCGGCGATGCCTGCCCACTTCTGTCCGGTCGGGAAGCCGCCACCACCTCGACCCCGCAGCCCCGAGGCCGACACCGCCGCGATCGTGGCCGACGGTCCCAGCCGCTGCGCGGCCGCCACACCGCGACCGCCAGCATCCGTGGACAGGTACGCCTCGATCGAGGTGATCGGCTTCTCGGGCAAGAGGTAGGTGCTCACTGGTCTGCCTCCGTGGGCCGCGAGATCGTCGACGTCATGACAGCGCGTCGTAGAAAGTCGATGCCAGCTCGCCGAGGGTCGACGGTACTTGCTCGTCGAGATCCAGCGTCCCGAGGCCCCGTTCGCCGAAGTCGTCGACGATCAGCTCCCACAGTCGAACGATGGCGAGTTCGTTGTCGAGGTTGAACAAGGCCAGCGGCACCCACGCGGCGTGGCTCGTCTCGACATCGACGAGAGAAGCGAGCCAGTGCAGGATCTCGTCCACCGACACCTGGGCGGCGCATTGATGGGTCTCGGACGGCACGTCGGAACCTCCTCACTACCCGGGACGTATTTATCTAGAATCTACTAGAAGAATAGATGTAGAGTGGCGACGTGGTCCAGGTTGATCATCTGCCGTCGCATCTGGACCTGCTGTGCATCGCGACGCGCGTTCGCGCCGCCGCTGTTGCCGGCGACGACGACGCACTGCACAGCGAGCTGTGTGGCCTGCGGAACGCACTCACGGAGCATCTACGAGCGGAACGTCTCGATGCCCCGACCAACGAATCGGTCGGACGCATCGTCCTCGAGGGGCAGCAACGACTGCTCCGCCTGGTCGACGGTCTCCTGTTCGGGCCGCGCGACGGTGTCGACGACTGCAACTGCCTCGTGCGAGCCACGGAGGTCGACATCGCGCTTCGCCGTCAGGCCCGCCTCGAGTCCCTCGCGTTCGGAGCCGAGAAGCGTGACCTCTCGCGCACACCGGACGTCATCCACCGCCTTGGTCAGACCCGTTGATGGCACAGTCCGCGACCCACGTTCACGCGGCCGACCCACGGGCTGGTTCGAACCGCCCGGACCTCAGCTCGCGCAGCGCGATCCACGACCTCGTCGTCGGGTTCTACCGAGAGATCGTGTTCGACGACCTGCTCGACCCCGTCTTCAGCGAGGACGTCGAGGTCGACTGGTCGGTCCACATCCCGAAGCTGATCGACTACTGGTGCCGGGTCCTGCTGCGAGAGCCCAACGGGCCCGGTGCGGTGCTCGCCGCGCACCGGCACGTGCACGAGCTCAGCCCACTACAGCTCGAGCACTTCGATCGCTGGTACTCGCTCTGGGCCCGCACCATCGACGGCCGCTGGGCTGGACCCAACGCGGAGCGGGCCAAGGCCCACGCCGCCCGAATCGGCAGCGCACTCGCGCGCCGGCTCCTCGACACCGGCTGGCCGCCGCCGGATCAACCCTCTGCCCTCACGAAGGGAATGAGCGCATGACGTCGCAGTACGTGTTGCCCGAGCTTCCCTACGACCCCGCCGCGCTCGAACCCCACATCAGCAGACGCATCATGGAGCTCCACCACGACAAGCACCACGCCGGCTATGTCGCCGGCGCCAATACCGCGCTCGACAAGCTCGCGGACGCCCGCGACCGACGCGACTTCTCGGCCATCGCGATGCTCGAGAAGAACCTCGCATTCCACGTATCCGGACACGTCCTCCACTCCCTCTTCTGGACGAACCTCAGCCCGGATGGCGGCGGCGAGCCGAGCGACGCACTCACCGATGCACTCGATTCGACGTTCGGCACCGTCGCCGCGTTCCGCGAGCAGATGACCCAAGCAGCAGCCACCATCCAGGGATCAGGATGGGCGCTCGCTTCCTGGGAGCCGCTGGCGCGGCGCGTCATCGTCCAACAGATCTACGACCACCAGGGCAACCACGGTCAAGGCACCGTCCCAATCCTCGCCATCGACGGCTGGGAGCACGCCTACTACCTGCAATACGAGAACCGGAAGGCCGACTTCCTGACCGCGTTCTGGAACATCGTCAACTGGGACGACGTCGAGCGAAGGCTCACCGACGCGCGACGCGAACACACCAAGACCGCAGCGTGAGCGAGCTCCGGGGAGCGGCCTCACGCCGTCCCGCGTCAATCCCGAAGCCACCGCAACCAGGAGGACCTAGACCATGACCGTTCAACTCGGCGACGTCGCACCCGACTTCACCGCACCGAGCACCGAAGGCCCGCTCTCGTTTCACGCGTACCTCGGTGACAGCTGGGGGATCCTCTTCTCCCACCCTGCCGACTTCACCCCGGTGTGCACCACCGAGCTCGGTGAGTTCGCGCGCCGCAAGAAGGAGTTCGACGACCGCGACACCAAGATCATCGGCGTCAGCGTCGATTCCGTCGAATCCCACAGAGCATGGTCGAACGACATCGCCGAGACGCAAGGGCATGGTCTCAACTACCCGCTCATCGGCGACGAGGACCGGACGGTCGCCCAGCTCTACGGGATGATCCATCCCAACGCGCTCGAGACCGCGACGGTGCGGACGGTATTCGTGATCGGGCCGGACAAGAAGGTGAAGCTCACCCTCACCTACCCCGCCGCCATCGGCCGCAACGTCGACGAGGTCGTGCGGGTCCTGGACGCACTGCAGCTGAGCGCTGCCCACGGCGTGTCGACGCCGGTCAACTGGACCGACGGCGACGACGTCATCATCTCCCCGGCGATTTCGGATGACGACGCCGCCGTTCGCTTCCCGAAGGGTTTCACCACCCTGAAGCCCTACCTCCGCATCACTCCACAACCGGGCCGCTGAGCACGCTCACGGTGTAGGCAAGGCACACTTGAACATCGCTCCTCGACGCACGGCCGGGTCACCGGCGACGGACACCGCGCTGCAGTCGCAAGCGCGCGCCCTCGGCGACCCGACCCGCCACGCCATCTTCCGCCACATCGTGCAAGCTGGCGCGCCCGTCGGCATCGCCGACCTCAACGCGCAGTTCCCGCTGAACCACAACGCGATCCGCCAGCATCTCGCCAAGCTGGTCGACGCCGGCCTCGTCATCGAATCGACGGCAGCCTCGTCCGGCCGCGGCCGACCTCGCCTCGTGTACGAAGCCAGCCCGAGCGCCGAAGGGAAGTGGGGCGTCACCGGGCCGTACGAACGTCTCAGCCGGCTCTTGGCCGAGATCATCCGCACGGGCCGCAGCGCGCATGAGGTCGGCCGCGCCGCATCCGCCGAGTTCCGTGTCCCGTCACCTTCCGGCGACGTGGTCGCGGATCTCGCCGCAGCAATGGCTCGTCAGGGCTTCGAACCCGAGGTCCGGGCACGAGCTGGAGGCGCGGAGATCGTCCTGCAGGCGTGCCCGTTCGCCAGCGCCGCGCTGGTCGATCGCGACACGGTCTGCGCGCTCCATCTCGGCATCGCCGAAGGTCTCGCCAACGACCCACACGCGGTGGTCACAGAGCTCGTGGCCCGCGACCCTCGCTCGGCCCAATGCCGAATCCGGCTTCGCTTCGCCACAGAACCCGACAAGGGACACCTGCCCGGGGAGCTCGTTCTCCGAGGACGGGTGAACAGACCATGACCATCGATGACCATCGCGAAACGCTCGCCCACAACGCGATCGATGACCCTGCACTCGGCTCGCTGGTCCGCAACCTCGCGGACGCAGTCGTCATCGCCGATGCCGCGGGCACGATCACGTTCTGGAACGAGGCAGCCACCCGTCTCTTCGGATGGGCGGCCGAGGAGGCCGTCGGCCGTTCGCTCGACCTGATCATTCCGGAGCGCCAGCGCCAACGGCACTGGACGGGGTATCAACGAGTGATGGCGACAGGCCACACCGACTACGGAGACCGCCTCCTCGAGGTCCCGGCGCTGCACCGCAACGGCACCCGATTGTCGATCGCGTTCACCGTGACACTGATGCGCGACGACGGCCGCGTCGTGGGCATCGCGGCCGTCCTGCGAGACGACACCGAACGCTGGCAGGAACGACGACGGCTCCGCGAGGAGCTCGCTGCCCTGCACGGCGCCGACTGACGCGATCGCTAGCGGGCGATCAGGCCGCGTCGGCTCCGTCGCCATGCGCGAGCGCTCCAAGCCGGGGATGGTCGTGGAGCGACAAGAACTGCTCGGGATGCGGCAGGTGGTGGTTGCCCGACTCGAGCCACCGACCGGTGGCGTGGTGGGCGCGGTCGATCAGCAACGCCGCATGGCGGAAGTCAGCCGACGACACCGTCAGCGGGCACAGCGGCGGCAGCACGATGAGGTCGACGCGATCGTGGTACGCGGCGACGTCGTGCACAAGGCGTTGCTCGATCAACAGCGTGAGCGCGTGGATCGCGGTCGCGACAGCTGAACGCGGCGCCCGAGGAAGCGCACAGGCGACGCCGGCGGGCAGCACGATGATCCGGTCGGCGCCAAGCGCCGCGGCCTGGCTGATCGGCGTGTTGTCGGCGACTCCCCCGTCGAACAACGCGCGGCCGTCCACCGTCACGGGCGGCAGCACTGCGGGAATCGACGCCGACGCGAGCACCGCGGCTCGTGCGTCGCCGGTGGACAGCACGACTTCCTTGCCCGACAGCACGTCGGTCGCGACGACATGCACAGGAAGGACGGTGTCCTCGAGCCGCTGCACCCGAAGGTGCCGATCGATCAATCCTCGCAAGCCGTCGGCGGCGCACAGCGAAGGTCGTGCGCCCGCCAGCGCGAGCAGCTGGCGGTGGGGTGCAAACGGGAACACGTCCTGACGGCGCAGCCGCCGCCAGACCGTTGCGAGCTGGTCGAGTGTGTCGGTACCGAACCCGCGATCGCCGATGAACGCGGCGTTGAGCGCGCCAGCCGACGCACCGACGAGGAGATCAGGTCGGAAGCCGCGTTCCGCGAGCGCGCCGAGCATGCCGACCTGCACCGCGCCGAGGCTGCCGCCGCCCGAGAGAACGAACGCCGTGGTCACGACAGAACTCCCTCCTTCAGAACACCAGGCCTGGTGCCCGACCGTGGCGGGAACGGCCGGGCACCGAACGACCCGTCAAGCCTGGAACTTGCCGGGGAACTTCTGGGCAGTGCGGTCGAACGCGGTGGCCAGGCGAGCGAGTGCCAAGGCGCCAAGCAGCAGCCCGAAGTCGCGCAGCGCGACGTCGTAGTAGTCGGCACTGATCAGGAGGTTGACGATGATCCCGCCCAGCCATGCGGCGACGAGGTAGCCACCGAACCGCGGCCGCACCGCAACGACGAGGCCGGCGACGATCTCGATGACGCCGACGACGAGCATCACCTGATGCGCCGTCCACGGGATGTGATCGACGATCCGGGGGGCGAGGTAGTGGTCCCAGTCGGTGAGCCAGTTGAGGAACTTGTCGATCCCGAACAGGATCGGCGCGACGGTGAAACCGACCCGCAAGATCGAGAACGCCTGGAAGGTCGGATCGGCGAGTTGGTCGTGATTGGCGGGCTGCACGGACGTTCGCACGAGGGTCGTGGCCATCGATGACTCCTTTCTAACGCTGATGATTCTTGACGTTAGAACGCCCGAATCTCTTGCGTCAATGAACTTCTGTTTTAGAATGAGGTCGTGGAACCGTCACCCGAGCTCGAACGCCGCATCGCCGGGATCGCTGCGCTCGATCAGCCGCTCCGCCGAGAGCTCTACCGGCTCCTCGCCAGCTCGCCCCATCGGGTCAGCCGCGACGAAGCAGCCGCTGCGCTCGACGTCGCCCGATCAGTCGCCGCGTTCCACCTCGACAAGCTCGTCGAGGCAGGAGTCGCCGACGTGCGGTACGAACGCACGACTGGCCGCATCGGACCTGGCGCCGGACGTCCCTCCAAGCTGTACGGCATCGCGAGCGACGAGCTGTCCGCCTCGGTCCCCGAACGCCACTACGACCTCGCCGGATCGGTGCTCGCCGCCGCCGTGGCCGAGTCCACCCGAAGCGGCCGGCCGGTCCGCGACTGCGTGCGCGAAGCCGCGCACGCCGCGGGTCGCGAGCTCGGCAGCGCGGCGAAGGAAGCGGCGACGGCGGCACGCCGTGGCGACGAACGTCGGCGAGCGGTCATGGACGTCCTCGCGCAACAGGGCTACGAGCCGGTGCTCGCGCGCCGGAAGGAGATCGCTCTGGCGAACTGCCCGTTCCATCGCCTCGCCGAGCAGGAGCGCGAGCTGGTATGCGGCATGAACCTCGACTTCCTCGCCGGGCTGCTCGATGGCATCGGGCGATCCGGTGAGCTCACGGCACGTCTCGAGCCCGAGCCCGGCTACTGCTGCGTGCGCATCGGGGCCGCATGAGGCGCCGCGCCCACCGACACGAACGATCGAACGAACAGGAGTAGACGCGATGAGGAAGTTCTCCGTCCGACCGACCCTCACGATGCGGGGCCGCACGTTCAAGGGCGTGCGCGGATGGGCAGGCAAGCCGATGCACCCGCCACTCACCGACTTCCCGATCGCGGCGTACGTCCTCGCGGCGGCGTTCGACGTCATCTCCTACGTCGGTGGCACCGACCACACGTGGGCCGCAGAGTTCTGGCACGCAGGCACCTACGTCTTCATCGGCGGCGCGGCGGTCTCGGTGCTCGCCGCATTGACGGGGCTGTGGGACGCGTGGAAGTCCTCAGAAGCCGGCACCCAAGCTCGCCGGACGATCAACACGCACGCCACGCTCATGCTGACCGTCACCGTCCTGGCGTTGGCCGACATCGTCTGGCGGCTCAACGACTACCACACCGAGATCGCCACCCCGATCGGCATCATGATCCTGTCGATCGTGATCGGCGTGCTCGTCTCGCTCGGCGCGACCTTCGGCGGAACCCTCGTCTACGACTACGGCTTCAACGTCGAGACCGCCGGCGACTCACCCGTGTGGCACAAGTCCGAGACAGATGTGCTGCCCGGCCAGAAGGGCTAACCCAAATGACGACGAAGCTCCAGGTGCTGCACCGCGAGTTCGGGCAGAGCCCGTGGCTCGACAACCTCACCCGCGGCTACCTCACCAGCGGACGGCTGCAGCGGTACATCGATGACGGGATACGAGGTGTGACCGCCAACCCGACGATCTTGGCCAAGGCCATCGAGGGGTCCACGGACTACGACGACGCGTTCAGTGCGTTGCTGGCCGACGGCTGCACCGTGGAGGATGCCTACTGGGCGCTCGCGGTCGATGACGTCGTGCACGCCGCTCGGCTGTTGCGACCGGTGCACGACGACAGTGACGGCGAGGACGGGTTCGTCTCCATCGAAGTGGCGCCTGAGCTCGCCCGCGACACTGCCGAGACGATCGCGGCCGCGGCCGAGCTGCGGAAGCGGACCTCGCAGCCCAACGTCTACGTGAAGATCCCCGCGACCGCCGAAGGCATCCCTGCGATTCAGCAAGCCGTGGCCGCCGGTAGCAACATCAACGTCACCCTCATTTTCTCGCTCGCTCGCTACCGCGAAGTGATCGACGCATACCAGGCCGGCCTCCAACAGTTCACCGCAACCGGCGGTGATCCGGGCACCGTCCACGGCGTCGCATCCTTCTTCGTGAGCCGAGTCGACACCGAGGTCGACAGACGCCTCGCCGCCATCGGAACACCAGAGGCCCTCGCCCTGCGCGGACGCGCCGCTGTGGCGCAGGCAAAGGTGGCCTACGACATCTTCCAGAGGACCTTCGCAACCGATCGGTGGAAGCAGTTGGCCGCCAAAGGGGCACGCAGGCAGCGGCCGCTCTGGGCGTCAACGTCGACGAAGAACGCCGACTACCCCGACACCTTGTACGTCGACAACCTCATCGGACCCGACACCGTCAACACCTTGCCTGAGGCGACGATCGCCGCCTTCGAGGATCACGGCACGCCGGCCCGCACGATCGACGCCGAGGTCGACACCGCGGCGGACGTCTTGACCCGGCTCGAACAGGTGGGCGTCGACTTGGATGACGTCGGCCTCACCCTCGAAACCCAAGGCGTGGACGCCTTCCACCAGTCATTCGCCCACCTGCTGCAATCGCTACGCGACAAGGGAGACCGTTTACGCCCGCAGGCGTCGCGACCTGACCCGCCGAAACGGTTCACACACCGGGCGTGACACCGCGAGTCCAAAGACCCTCGATGAGGAGGGCCGGGTGTCGGCATGAGCGAGGGGATCCATGACAGCTTGCGCAGTCGCGGGCACCTATTCTAGCGTTTGGTAGAAGAAAACCTGAAGGTCGAAGTGCCTCGAACGATCGGATGGCGACGGTGACCCCAAGGACGCTGATCGTGTACGACGACCTCAACTGTCCGTACGGGCCCTCGCCCAGGTGGACGACCCCGAACTCGGGCTCGACATCGTGTCCCTCAGTCTTGTCTACGACCTGCGCGCGACGGCATTCGACTCTTGGACACGACGAGGGTGCAGCGCTCACGCGCCGGGTCTTCGAATCGGGCCGTACCTAGATGAACGCGCGGCCGTTGAGTCCGTTCGCCGCCGTCGGATGCCCGACCCGCCATGGCATCAAACGTGACAACCCAATGCTTGGCTACCTCGTCGATCACATCCGCGAACGCTGAAGCCGACGGCCGCGAACTGGGTCTGATGACAGAAGTTTTGACACGTGGTTTCGGGTGTGAGCTCGGATCGCGTGCAGCACTGTGGCTCAGCTGGTTCGGTCGAGGTCGCGGAGGCCGGCCGTCACGAACCGGTGGGTGTCATCGATGACCGCGGCCGGCGGGCTGCCAGTGCGGATCTGCTCGTAGGCCGCGGTGACCGCTGCTTGCACGAACGCCGCGGCGCGCTCGGGCGCGGCGAGACGCATGCCGACGAGGGTGTCGAGCAGGGCCCCGCGCAGTGGGGCGTGAGCGGCTCGGATGCGTTCGAATCCCTCCGCGCTGACGCCTGACTGCAGTAGCAGCATCGCCAGCTCGTGTCGGGTGTCGGCCGCTGCGCCGAGTTGTGCCTCGACGTACTCGCGCAGCTGGCGTTCAGGGTCGGCTTCGGCCGTCATCGAGCGGATGATGGCGTCGCACCAGGTGGCGACGGCGTCCTCGCAGACGGCCACGATGAGATCGTCCCGCGACGCGAAGTACCCGTAGATCGACGACCGCGACAGGCCCGCCCGCTTCGCGACGGCCGCCAACGTGACGGACTCGGCACCTTCCTCTTCGACGATCGCGAGAGCCGCACTCATCAGCCGCGCCAGCTGCGCGGCGCGGTGGGCGGCCACGGTGGGTTCGGTGATGCGGGGCACGGAGGTGACGAGCTCACTTTCCGACGCGTTGTCGGTATCTGCCCGCAGGGCGCTAAGGTTCCCGACGCGGTGTCGGTAAGAATATCGGCCTGCGGTACCCCCAAGGACGCCCCCATGTTCCTCGCACGAAGAGAGCTCCGTTACGCCTGGGGGCGGTTCGCCCTCATGGGTTCGGTGATCGCCCTCGTCGCCGTGCTCACCGTGATGTTGTCAGGGCTCGCCACCGGGCTCGTCGACGATGGCATCTCCGGCCTCCGCGCCCTCCCGGTCAGCCACCTCGCGTTCCAAGCCCGCACCGACAGCACCTTCTCGCGCTCCACGATCGACGTCGCCACCATCGAGCAGCTGAACAAGACGAACGGTGTGCGCGCCGAGCCTCTCGGCCTGAGCCTCTTCAACGCGAGATCTTCCGCCGCCAACGTCACCGTCGACCTCGCCCTCATGGGTCTGCAACCCGGCGGCTTCGTCGCCGCCGACGTCGTGCACGGTTCGCTCCCTGACGCTGCCTCCAACGGTGTGATCATCACGCAAGGACTCGCGGACTCAGGTGTGCACATCGGCGATCGCCTGAGCTTCGACCGCTCGAAGACCGTGCTCACCGTCGTGGGCATCGCCCCGAAGAGCACCTACGGCCACGTCGACGTGGCCTACACGGCTCTTCCCGTGTGGCAGGTCGCCACCTACAACGCGCTCGACGCCACGGCCGCGACGAAGCTGGTGTCATCGGCCGCGATCGTCGCCGACGCCGGCGTCGACACCGCTGCGCTCGCCAAGAGCGCCGACCTCGACATCGTCACCAAGACGGCTGCGTTCAACGGCTCGCCCGGCTATGCCGCCGAGACCTCGACGATGACGCTGATCCGCGGGTTCCTCTACGTCATCGCGGCGATGATCCTCGGCGCCTTCTTCACCGTGTGGACGATCCAACGCCGCGCCGAGATCGGCCTCCAGAAGGC
>Ga0070741_10009648_pt1 | contig 18613 bp, 12 predicted proteins | sample Coa_R1_4_FD_66440 | JGI IMG/M metagenome (GOLD analysis project Ga0070741, IMG submission 66440) | Surface soil microbial communities from Centralia Pennsylvania, which are recovering from an underground coalmine fire - Coalmine... | ecosystem: Environmental > Terrestrial > Soil > Unclassified ...
AGTGGAGTGACCAACTGGTTCAGCCGCACTTACATGCGGTGACACCGGCAGGATTTGAACTCAAGATCGTTCTTACTGTGCTGGCTTATGCCATTCTCGCGTAGGTGGCAACTTGAGTTAGGTACTCTTCTGTGCATTGCGCTGGACAGCGCGCTCCCGCACTTCGCGGCGGATGTCTTCCCAATCGTCTTCGGTCATCGGGGTCGCTGCGCCGCTCTGTAGCCCTTCCAGGAGAAGCGCCTCAAGTCGAACCCTCGCCTTGCGCTCCTGGGCCTCCCGTACCAAAGCGCGGAAGTATTCACTTGCAGTATTGTAGCCTCCTTCAGCAACTTCCGCCTCTACAAAGGCCTTCATAGTATCAGGAAGCGAAATATTCATAGTCGCCATTGCGGTTCTTCCTCCTGCCTCTATTATAACATCTTTGGCAAGAAAGAGGAGTTTTTTGCCAAACAAATCCTCGTCTATCTGAGGTCTCTTTATCGCCCTCTCAGGGGCAGGGCGAGCGGGCTGGTATCGCCGATGACGGCGAAGGCCGCCCACAGAGCCGGCTGGCGGTGCGCGGCGATACCGTCCTGCTTAATCGAGAGCATCGCCTGCCGCAAAGCTTCGTCCTTGGGCCGGCCGTTGTCCCTCAGCGCCCGGTAGAAGGCCACCATCAGCTTCGCTGTCGCAGCATCATCCACCCTCCATTGCGAGGCCACGACACTGGGACATCCGGCGGCGCGAAAGGCCCACGCCAGCCCCAGCAGACCCTCACCGCCGCTTTTCTGTCCCAGGGCCGTCTCGCACGCCGACAGCACCACCAACTGCGCCGCCAGCCGCATCTCCACAATTTCACGCGCTTCCAGAAAACCGTCCTCGCCGTCTCCCTCGGCCAGCACCAGGAAGGAGCGCAGGCCGTTATGGCTGTCGGCAGAGCCGTGCGTGGCGAAGTGCAGCAGCGTGTAGCGGCTCATCCGCCGCTTTATCTCCGCTTCCGTCGCGCTCGGTCCCACCAGAATCGCCGCGCCCGCAAACATCTTTGCCACCGCCTTGCCTTCCAGTCGCGCCGACGGCAGGGGCGCGAACGCATGGCGCACGGAGCCGATATCCCCCAATTCCGCCTGGCCGGTCGGATCGGCGGCGCACAGCAGCGAGGCCGAGGGAGTCAGGCGGTTGTCCGGCCAGGTCAGCGAGGCCAGCGAGACCGAGGAAGCGAGCGCGTAATGTTCTACCAGGCGCTTATCCTGCATATCCACAAGGGCGGCAAAGGGCACGTCCAGCACCGGGCCATCCGCGACAAGCACCAGGCGGCGATAGTGCCCGGAACGCAGCGGCCCATTCTGCTCCAGCGGGCCGAAAAGCGCGCGATAGAGGGCACGGGCAGAGCGCGGTTCCTGCGAGGTTCTCGCAGCGATCTGGGCACGCCAGTCGCTAACCTGCTGCGTGAGCGTCTTCATGCCAACCGGCAGCCTGAACACATTCAGGCCCGCCTGCGCCGAGAGAGCGAACAGCAGGGTCGTCCTCTCGTTGACGATGGCCCACTCGAGGTAGAGCGTGTCAGGATGCCGTTGGGCCAGCGTGACCAATTCGGCGAACGTGGGCGGTTTGGTCCCTTGCAGTCGGCGATAGTCGGCGTACTCAGGCCGGGCTAAGAGGCTGTCGCGGAAGCCGGAAAGCTGTCGCAGGGCTTCGCTGTACCCTGCCTGCGCCTCGGTAAGCTGTACGGCCAGACGCTGCTGGCCTGCCGCATCGGTGGGCACGGCGCGACTGGACATGGCGCGCAGCCGGCTTCCGGCCATGTTCAGCGCCTCGGCATGTCGCTTTAGCTCGGCGGCATCCTCCGGCCGCAGCATTCGATCGAGCGAAATAGCCGACTGCGCGGCTTGTTTTGCCAGTCCCTGCCCACGCCCGCGTTCCACGGTGGTGAGGGCCTCTTCCTTCTTGCCCTCGCGTACCAGCAGGTTGGCCGTCACGGCATAGGGATGCGGAAAAATATCCTGTACCTCGCCCAGGCGGCTGGCATCTCCGACCTGTGTGCCGAACTCCTCTCCGGCAGTCAGCGAGGCTTTGTAGGCCTGTTCCGCCTCACGCAGCCGCCCCATCCCTTCCAGGTTGAAGCCCCGCACCCCCTCTGCGATGGCGATGACCTTCTTGTCTTGCCGCGTAGAATAGAAAGCCAGCGCCTGATCGGAATGCTTCAGGCCGTTGACATAATCTCCGCGTTTTACATCTCCACGCTGAGACAGGCCATAGCCCAGCGCCACCTCGCAGTGGGCCGTGAGCAGCTTATCAGGCTCGGCCAGCTTCCGGCTTTCGACAAGGGCCTGCGTAAAGCAGTTGACCGCGTCGTCGCGCCTTTCCATCAGCAGGTACGTCAGCCCCTTGCCCAGATTCACCCAGATCCGGCCCAGGCCAATCTGTTGCTTGTATTCGGGATGGGCCACCTCTCCCCAGGCGCACATGTTCAGAACGGCCTGGTAAAGCTGTAACGCCCGCGAATATTCGCCCCGGTTGGTATAGACGATTGCCATAGAGCCGGTGCATTCCGCTGCCCCTACCGCGCCGTCGTTGGCCGCCTTGCTGTCCCTGTCCTTACTCAGCGCCAGATAAAGCGTCCGCGCCTGCCGCAGATTATCCAGCGCCTCCTCGTACTGGCCCCAGTAGTGATATACCATTCCGATCCCCTGTCGGCAGGGCGCTTCCAGGACAGCACCCAGATGGAATCGGGTGGTGAGGTCTAAGGTGCGGCTGAGATAGAACAGGGCCTCATCCATTTGGCCCGCCTCGTAGTAGATCATCCCCAGCCTGCCGAGACGGCTGGCAAGCGCCTTTGCGTCTTTCGCGTTGGTGGGTTCGGCCTGCGGCAGCGCCAGCTTGCCATGCTCAATGGCTTTATCCAGCCGATCCTTGTTCGCGTAAGCGCGGCAGAGGAACCAGTGCAAGTTGCGCATCCAGCCCGGAACGTGCGCCTGGGAGGACTTCAGCGCGTCCAGCCAGGCTTTTTCCGCCGTGTCTCCGCCTTTTTCATATGCCTCCACGCCTTTCTGAGCCAGCGTTTCCAGTTCCGTATCTGCTGATGCAGGCAGCGATGGCTGCGAGGAGGCTGCCGCTTGCCCCTTCCCTCCGATCAACACGGCGGTCAGGGGACGCGCGCCCGCGAGAAACCAGGCCGGCGGTTCGAGCCGCACCGACAGCGAAAGGGATAGCGCTCCCGCAAAGGCAGGCAGGCCCAGACAGAACAGGCCCATCCCCACACCGAAACGTTTTGCCAGCGCGCGCCAATGCCACAGAGCCGTCTTCATGACTGCTTTCCTCGTCCTGCTTAGTCTTACTCCCGATACGCAGCCGGGTTATTCATGGCCCGGCACAAATCCATGCTTTACCAGAATAATAACGGAATTTGGGTCATCGCGCAAGTCGCATCTTGAGGCAAGGTACCTATGCGTTCCTGAGTTCCTGGTTAGACAAGTTGTGTTAGCCCTTCGCGGTGCATTTCTCCTTGCTTCTGGAGCTTCTGTCGGAGCGGAATGGCTTTCTGTTGGCTTGACAAGGCAGGGGAGTTTGGGTACACTACCCTCAGCAATTAGAGCCTTTGGGGAACCGACCGAACCGTTCGGTGCGGTTCGTTTTTTTCGCGTGTAATCAAGCCGTCTTTTGGCTGTCCAGGACGGCCTTCCCGGATTTGAGGAAAGGAAAGACGACCGAATCATGCTCCTGGGAACGCAACGGGTCAACGCGGCAGGCCATCTGGAGATCGGCGGCTGTGACGCTACGGAGCTTGCCGCGCAATTCGGCACGCCGCTCTACGTCATGGATGAAGCGGCCATACGCGCCAACTGCCGGGCCTACAAAGCCGCGTTCGCCGCATGCTACGCGCACAACGAGATCTACTTTGCCAGCAAGGCGTTCCTGACGATGGCGATGGCCTGCCTGATCGCGCAGGAAGGGCTGAGCATGGATGTCGCCTCGCTGGGCGAACTCTACACGGCGCTTCGGGCCGGCTTCCCCGCCGAGCGCCTGGCCCTGCACGGCAACAACAAATCCCGCGCCGAATTGGAGTTGGCCGTCTCCAGCCGCATCGGGCATATCATCCTGGATAACTTCCCGGAGATCGCGCTGCTCGGAGAGGTCGTGGCCGAGCAAGGGACGCAGATGGAGGTGCTGGTGCGCGCCACGCCAGGCGTGGACCCGCATACGCACCGGCTGATTCGTACCGGGCAGGCCGACACCAAGTTCGGATTCAATATCTCCGATGGCAGCGCGCTGGAGGCCGTGCGGCAGGTGCTCAAGACGCCGGGTCTGCGCTTCCGGGGCATCCACTGCCACGTCGGGTCGCAGCTTCTGGAAACCGAGACGCATGAGCAGGCCGTAGAGATCATGGTGCGGCTGATGCAGACCATTCGCGCGGAAACGGGCGCTTCGGTCGCGGAGCTTAACATCGGGGGCGGCCTGGGCGTGCGCTATCTCTCCAGCCACCGCCCGCCCAGCTACGAGGAGTTCGCCGAGCGCATCACCACCACGCTCAAGGCGGCGCTAGAGAAAGCTGACCTGCCCTACCCGAAGTTGCTTCAGGAGCCGGGGCGCGCGCTGGTCGGCGAGGCCGGCACCACGCTCTACACTGTGGGGGCCATCAAAACCGTGCCGATCACGGAAGCGCCCGGCACGCGCACCTACGTCTCGATTGATGGGGGCATGTCGGACAACCCGCGCCCGCAGCTTTACGAGGCTGTCTACGAGTGTCTGCTGGCGAACAAAGCCGACCAGCCCGCCGATCAGGTCGTCACCATCGCTGGCAAGCACTGTGAGACCGATATTTTAATCTGGAATGCGCGCCTGGCCCAGCCGGAACCCGGCGACCTGCTGGCCGTACAGACCACCGGCGCCTACAACTACGCGATGGCAAGCAACTACAATCGCTTCCTGCGGCCTGCCGTCGTGCTGGTGGCCAACGGGCAGGCCGATCTCATCGTCGAGCGGGAAACCCTGGAGGATCTCGTCCGGCACGATTGTATTCCGGCCCGCCTGCGCGCCGAGGCCCCATCCGTGTTCCTCAGGGAGCAGGGCGAAGCCAGGCAGCCGCAAACCGTGGCCTGATGGCGGTCGCGCCTTAGTGGGGCCTGCGGGCCGGAAGCCCGGCCCTAAAGGACCGGGCTGTGGGCGGCAAGCCCCCTGAAGGGGGCTAATCTCCCTTCTTGCAGCCTTGAAGGGGACTAACCCCCCTCTGGCAGCCCCATTGATGGGGCTTGCCGTCCGCAGTCCACCCCTTGAGGGGTGGCGGCCCGGCGGATGCCTGTGGAGAGCGCCCGGATAAGAACTGGCTCTATTGCGCCAGAGAAAGTCAACAGAATATGTTTCATAACTTTGAACCCCGGCAATTTATCATCGGCCTGGTCGTGCTCATCGTTAGCATCGCGCTGCACGAGTTCGGCCATGCTTTCTCTGCCGACCGCCTAGGCGACGCTACGCCGCGCCGCGATGGACGAGTGACCCTCTGGCCGGATAAGCATTTTGAGCCGTTCGGGTTTATCATGATCGTCTTTACCATGCTGGCCGGCTTCGGCATTGGCTGGGGAAAACCAGTTATGATCAATCCGAGGAACTTTAAGAACCCGCGCCGTGACGATATTATCGTGACGGCGTGCGGCCCGCTGATGAACCTGCTGATCGCGCTGGTCTTCGGCCTGATTTTGCGCATGGCCATCGCAGCAGACAATGAGGCGCTGCTGCATTCTCTGTTTGGAGAATTCGCCCAGGAATTTCTGATCGTCAACCTGGCCCTGATGTTCTTCAATCTGATACCGATCTATCCTCTGGATGGCAGCCATATTCTGCGCGGCCTTTTGCCGACCAATCTGGCCGTACCGTATTCCCGCTTTATGATGCAGTGGGGGCCAATCGTCCTCCTGCTGGTTTGTTTCTCTGGATCGGGAATTCTCAGCACGGTCGTAGGCCCTGCCGTCTCCAGTTCCGTGAGCCTTATCCTGGGCTTGCCCTCCGGAGTAGTGCAGTAAAGAAAGGGTTTAAGGGCATGGTTCAAGCGCCCGCACCAACGATGCCGACTACCAAGACCAAACGCCTGTTGAGTGCCATGCAGGCGACCGGAACGCGCTCGCTGCACCTGGGCAACCTGGAGGGCGCGCTGCGCAGCTGGGTGCGCCTGCAAGATCAGTACGAGATGTTCTGCTGCGTCGCCGACTGGCACGCGCTGACCACTGGCTACGAGCAGCCCGGCCAGGTCTCGCGCATCGCCCGCGAGGTGGCCGCCGACTATATCGCCAGCGGCCTCGACCCGCAGAAGTGCGCGATCTTCCTGCAAAGCCATGTCAAGCAGCATGCCGAGCTACACCTGCTGCTCTCGATGATTACGCCGCTCGGCTGGCTGGAGCGCGTCCCAACCTTCAAGGAGAAGCGTGACCTAATGGAATCGCGCGGTGGGGGCGATGAGTCGGTCTCTTACGGCCTGCTGGGCTACCCGGTGCTGATGACCGCCGACATCCTGGCCTACCGCGCCGACGCGGTTCCGGTCGGCAGGGATCAGGCCGCGCACCTGGAGATCTGCCGCGAGATCACCCGCCGCTTCAACCGGCTTTATGGCGAAGTCTTCCCGGAGCCGCAAGCGGTCATCAACGAGGTAACGGCGGTGGTGCCGGGCCTGGACGGGCGCAAGATGAGCAAATCCTACGACAACGCCATCTACCTGTCCGACAGCGCCGAGGTGGTCGCCGAGAAGATCAAAAACGCCTTCACCACGCCGACCAAGATCCGCAAGACCGATCCCGGCGTGCCCGAAAACTGCGTTGTCTGCCAGTTGCGCCGCGTCTACGACCCGGAGGGTTACCAGACCTCCTGGGAGGAGGATCGCCAGGGTTTGCGCGGCTGCGTGCAGAACAAGAAGGAGCTAACCGAGATCCTCAACGCCGTCCTGGAGCCGATCCGGCGGCGCCGCACCGAGCTGCTTGCCGATCCCGCCGAGTTGGAGCGCATCCTTAAGGACGGCGCGGAGAGGGCCTCTGCCGTCGCGCAGGAGACCCTGCGTCGGGTCTATGAGGCGATGGGAATGCGGTGACGTCTCCCCTGACTTAACGCGGTCTGTGGAACTCAAGGCAGAGGCGCCCGCGTAGGATTTACATCGCCGTAGTCTCCAGGGATGAGAGAGTGGAGGCCAGGGCAGCTTAGGGCGGAGCCGCCTGCATAGGATTCACGATCTCATTCGCTTCTCCAGGTAAGGCGCATGGCAAGGGTAATTCTGACACGACGAGTGCGTACTTTGCGCGGCCTTCTCGCCGCCGCTACCGCGCTGCTGACGCTCGGCTGCCTAACGGCCATCAGCCTCTATTTCCTCAATGACAGCCGCCGCCGCGCCCAGATGCAGACCGATCCCCGCGTGGCAACGGTCTGGATGCTCGGCGTCACCTACGGCAAGCAGCACACGCTGACGCGCGGCTCCACGCTGCAGCAGTGGCTCAACGCGCATGGTTTCCACGGGCTGGGTGATTACCGGGTGCTCACCAGCCGCTATAGCGGCGACCCTGGCAGCCTGGAAATCTGGTTTGACTACCAGAGCTTCCTGCCCAATCACTCTCTGCTAGAATGTCATCGCATCGGCGAAACCGCCTTTGTGGACGACCTCGACCAGCCCTATCACGGCTACCTGGATATCCACGATAAGTACGTTGGAGTCTACCTGCCGGGCTATGACCATGCCGCACGCCGCATCCTCTGCGCCGTCCACTGGATGCCCCGCCAGCCGGCCCCGCCGCATCCGGTTTCCGCGCCGATGGTCTTCACCATTGACCTGCCGCCCGCGCCGCGCCTTCTGCCGCCGGCCAATACCCTGCCGCACGGCCCCATCTCGGTAAGCAATCAGGGCATCACGGCCACCGTCAGCGAGGCGCGGCTGAGCGCGCCCAACCTCAGCGGCCTCAGCGGCGGACAGCGCGAACTGACGTTCCGCTTGAAAATTCAGGGCGGCGAGCTCGCCAATTCCAATGTGGAGCTTCCCCCCACGCTCACCAGCGTTAGCGCCGGACAAGGCTCCAATCACCTGCTGCTTTACTGGTATCGGAACCAGATAATGAGAACGCGCCGCCCTCGTTCCGGCATCGCGCAGCTTTTCCGGCCCTTTAACGCACCGCGCGCCACAATTACGCCCACTTTCCCCGGCGGCTTCGCCAGCGCAACGGCCTACCGTCCCCTGACTATCACCGATCCCTACGGCATCTCCCTGCTGCCCGATAGCGAAACCCTGTCCCCACTGCAAACGCTGGAAGAGAACGACGCACGCAACGCCGGGCGCGGAACCGTCTGGGTCGCCCCGGTCAACGGCGCCGGGCACGGCACGGACGTTATCCGCCTGCACTTTGATGTGCTGCCAGCCAAGGCCGCCTCCTCCACGCAGCCCGTCCCGTTCGATATCATGGTTCCCGTCCAGACCGGTGATGAAGTTTAGCCTGATCCCCGATTAGGAGGTTCAAGGGCGGACAGATCGCTGTTAGCGACGGAACAGATCGCTGTTAGCGACGGAATAGAATTCCTTCGCTTTGTAGCCTTCGGCTCCGTGACTGCTAGGGTCGGGCCTGCAATGGACTGCCAGGGTCGGCAGGGTTACGGCCCCTGCCTCCGCCTTGCCACAGCCCTCCGCCTCGCGACACCTAGCGACCCCTGCGGGGACACCAAACAACCTATCGCAAGGGGGTGTCGGCAAGGGCCTCGCTAGGCGGAGGCGCGAACCGTTGAGCGCCGACCCTCTAGCAGTCACTAGGCCGTAGGCCACCAAGCGAAGGGCTTTAGCCCGTCGAAAACAAGGGCCCGCCCTTGAAGACTAGGAGTGAGAGGCAGACTTGATAAAGTTTAGCCTGATCCCCCGATTGGAAGTGAGGCTTCCAACCGGAGGATCAGGCTGAAGTAAGGCGAGTACGCTCTCTCCCTTAAGGCGTCAGTTGCAGCACCTGCGTCTGACCGGCGTTTAAGGTCAGGGTCAGGCTGGCCGTGCCGGTTGTCGGAACTGTTGCCAGCACCGCGCCCGTTAGCTTATTCACGACTTTCACCGACGAAGCGGTGAACGCCAGGGGGAAGCGCGTGAAATCAATCGCTAGCGTGGTCGTGGCCGCGGTGTTAGAGTCGTTCATCACGGTCAGGTACGTCCCGCCAAAGCGCTCCACATAGACAGCCGGATTGCTGGAGCGCGCATAGGTGATCGGCTCCCAACCGGCTGCCGATAGGCTGCGAATGACCGGGATATATTTGACGAAGAGCGGTCGATCCCGATTGTAGAGAGTGGGCGTCGTCCAGTAGTTGCTGGCTTGCTGCGGAGCATAGAAGCTCGGATAGATGCCGTAGAACATGCAGCGCTGGAAGTATCTCTCTACGTAGGGACCGAACGCAGTGAAATCGGTCTCCTGCGCCAGATGGTAGGGCTTGTGGTAGGCCAGCGTTCGGCGGTAATTGAACAGCGCATCCGTATCGGGCGTATACACCCCATTGATCAGCCAGGTCACCTCGCCTGCCGCCGTGTCGAGCAGGGGCAGGAAGTTGGGGGTAAACCAGGGCGTGCCGTTGGCCATAAGCACCTTACCGCGCTGATGCAGGTCGTTGCTCATATAGGCAGCCATCTCATAGACGCCAAACCAGATCGGCAGCACCGCACGCCGGGTATCCCGCGTGAAAGTGGCGGGCACCTTGGCATATTGCAGGCTCACCGGGTTGAAATCCGTCGCAGTAAAGGACGTGTAGCCTTCCAGGGAATCCAGGAACTCGCCGTCAAAGGTCAGCGTTTGTGTGGTGCTGTAGCGCTGATTGGCGATCTCCGGGGAGTACATAATGCGCGCCTTCGTCCACTGACCCGGCGTGTACGGGATATATGGATTGGGATTAAGGATCCAGACGGCGCCATTGCACCAGGTCTGGTTCTGGAAGAAGACGTTGAACAGGCCGCTAAGGTTCTTGGTGCCGGAATTGAATACCGCCTGTGCCCACTCTTTCTTGATCGGGTCTGTGCCGGCCAGATCCTGCTGTATCTGGTTGAGGGCGGCGCTATAGGTGCGCGGCGTGGTGGAGGCCATCGGCATCCAGTAGGTCTGCGGCTCCGAATAGTTGAAATTGAGGATGCCCAGGGTCTTGTCAATGGCAAGGGCCTTATTGTTATCGTGGTAGCCAAAGCCGAAATCCTGCGGGTTAGTGATTGTGCTCGGATCGGCGTAGGGCAGCCAGATGCCCTCGACGTTTGTGCGGCGCTGAAAGGCGCTCGGAAACAGGCGGTAGTAGGTGGCCGACGCAGAGCGGAAGCCCCAGCTCGGGTCCACAGCATAGCGGACGATGCCGACATCGGCAAAGCCATGCCCGGCGCCGTCGCTGTTGAAGGCGCTGGTGCTCTGCAAGGCTAGATCAAACGCCACATACAGCAGGCTGCCGTAGCTGTTGTAGCCGATGCGCGTGATGCGCGGTCCCAGCAGCGGCGGCACGCCGACGGCGCGCCCGCTCGTGCTGCTGGTGACGCATCCGAACGGATAGAGCGACATCGTGCCGGTGGCGCCGATGTTGCTGATCCGGCCAAACAGGTTGGTCAGGTTGGTGCATTCGCCGCCGGCAAGCGTGGAGCTACGATTATCGTTCCACCACAGAAGATTGGCGCCGGTGAACTTCTCGACGTAATAGAGCGTCACGGCGCGCGTCTTGCCGGAGGTATCCGCCAGGCGCGCCTGCACGATCTGGCCGGTCGGGTCCGTCTGCACGTTGGTCAACTGCAAATGCAGCTGCTGGGCCGCGCTACCGACCACGCCCGTATCGGTCAGCAGGGGCAGCACGTCGGAGTTGGCGGCTACGTCCCGCACGAACCAGCCGCTTGTGGAACCGGAAGGAAGCTGCGGGATGGTCAGTGTCTGGTTATCGAAGACGCGGTTGGCAAGGCTAACCATCACCACGTCGTCAAACCAGACCGTGCCGAGATGGCGGTTTAAGAGGACGTGCAGCTTGACCGAGCGCACCGGCTTGGTGGGCGTGAGCTTTACTTCCACGCTTTGCCAATCATGGGTGCCGGTCGCGAAGGGAGTATATTTGTCCGCCGTCGTGCCGTCGGTATAGGTCATGCTCGCATAGATGGAGTAGAAGCTGTCCGCCGAGCCGCTGACGCCGGAGGCTTTGCTCCAGCCCGTGATGGAGAGCGGGGTCGCCGTCGTCTGGTTGAGGGTAATAAGGACGAAGGCGCCGCGGCGGTCGGTGGTTGCGGTGTTGACGCACTTGATGCTGTTGACGCCGGAGTGACGGACGGTGGAATCGACCACGTAGCCCTGCCAGTAGGGCGACCAGCCAGAGGCGCTGCCGTTGACAACGGTTTCAAACCCCGTGTTGGAGTTGAGGGCCTGCGCCTGCGCCCAGGCGCAAGGCGTCATCAAGAGCAGCAGCCCGACAAGCGCGGCCAAAGCTCGATTCATGTGAGATTGCCTCCTTGCTGTCTTCTCGATCTTCATAATCGCTGTGCAGAGCAGGCCCGTATCCGGGCGCGGCGGTTGATGCCCTTTGCCCCTACTGACTTGAAAATAGGCCCCTACCCCCAACCCCTCCCCCAAGAACAGGGGAGGGGAGAGTCGTTTCCATGCGGTAGGGTACCCCGAAGGGACATGGAGGGCTGGGAAGCCAAAGGTATTAACCGTCCGCTAACCACGCACAGGCATAGTCGGTTCCAGGCCAGGCAGCGCCTACGCGCAAGCCTACCGGATTACTGCTCTACCAACAATTGGGATCCGCTGGAGAATTTGGATTTGTACTTACGAAGCGGCTGTTATGAGCCTTTCGAGGGGCGATGAGCAGGAAGAAGAGCGCCATCCCGTTCGCACCTAGTTGGGAAGGCGCAAGGCAATCATGACCTTGTACAGTAATTTTACCACACGCGTTTGGGTTTGTCCAGGTTAATGTTTTTCAAAAAGAAGGAAAGGGGAATTCGTTCTTTCTTTTCGCACGTCCTATCAACGTTGGGTGTCGAGTCGGTAGCCGGTGGCGGCGGGCCGGCGGGCGCGCACAAGGGCGATGGTGCGCCGGCCCTGACGCAGACGGCGCATCTCCGCGGCCACGTCGCGCAGGGCTTGGCGCAGCGTTGCCTCACAGGCATCCAGAGCAGCGCGTGTCTGCAAGGCCAGCTCGGCTGCTTCTCCGGCCCCCAGGTTCAGGCGTGCTTGCGTCTGCTGGCACCGGGCCAGCGTAGGCGCCAGCAGCGCCGCCGCCTGGCAGACGATCTCCAGATCGCCGTGCTCCAGCGCCGCCTGGATCTCGGCGGCCAGTTGGCGGAGCCTCCGGAGCGGACGCAGCGCCTCTGCGTCCGCCGCCGTATCCGCCGGTCGGGGCCAAAATGGTTGTTGAGTCTCTTCATCAGGCATTGCGATCCCCCAGCCGCATTCCCGGAGGCAAAGCGGACTCCTGTGGCGGCGCAGTACCCTGGGGCTGCCGCGCCAGAGCCGCCTGCGCCCGGCGCGCTGCCGGGTTAGGAACAATAGGGTTATTGGCCGCCTCCCCCGCCGCAGGCGGCGCCGACGGTGCCTGCGCTATCTGGCGATCCACCTCCTGCCAGGTGTCGCGCAGCTCCCGCAGCATCGCCAGCACCTCGTCTACCGGCTCCGTCTGATCATAGAGATTGGCCTGCACGAGCTGTTCCAGCATATAGCGATAGAGCTGAAACAGGTTCTGGGCAACCTCGCCACCCACTTTGCTGTCGAGCGAGCTCATCAACTCTCCAAGAATGCGCTGCGCTTTAATCAGATTCGTGCTTTGGGCTTCGAGGTCGCGGGCCAGCATCGCCTCACGCCCCAGCGAGCAGAATCGGATGGCCCCGTCGTAGAGCAGGACGATGAGCCGGGTCGGGCTGGCCGTTTCGACCAGCGCCTTCTGATACTGCTGGTGGGCCTGGCGCGGCACGTTCCGGCGTGCCGGGCCCGTCGTGGCAGGCCGGTTGGCGTCCGGCGCAGCCTGGGTGGTATCCTCCGCCTGGGGCCGCTGCGGCGGTGTCGGTGTGGCAAAAGCCATGGGCACTTACAATCCCCCTTCGAGGCAATTTCTCTCTAACTCACCGCGGCGGGCGTAATCTCAGGAAGAGCCCTAATGCATGAGGTGAGTCTTTCCATCGGGATTATCGGCTCGGTACGCCCAGTTGCGAGAGCCCGGTACTGGCCGCTTTGATCTGCGCGACCGCCGCCTCCATCGCGGCAAACCGCGTGCGCAGGTTATCCTCCTCGTCTTTCAGGCGATCTTCTAGCTCATTGATGCTATCCTGGATGTCCTTGATCTGATCGTCCAGAGAGCTAGAGGCTGTGGTGAGCACGCCGTTGAACGCATCGGTTTGCGTATTGATATAGTTTTTCAGGACGTCGGCTACGCCGGTAGTAAAGACGACGTTGCCATAGGAGCCGGCAGTGGTCGCGGTGACGCGCAATTGCAGGCCGAGCGCGTGCCCATTGGGCGTGGTGCCGTCCCCCTTCTGCGAGCCGGTCAGGTACTGGCCGGTCCCCTGGGCAAGCTCGCCGTTGATGGTCCCGGCGACATCCTGGCCCTTCTGGTCGAGGACCGTCGTGCCGATGCCGCTGCTGTTGTTGGCGGCGGGAATGGCGGAGACGACGGCAAACTCAGCCGAGGAGCCATATTGCTTGGAAACCAGTTGGAGCGCGCCCGTCGTGGCGTCTTTGGAGGCCGAGATCAGCGGCCCGACAACGGAATCGCCGTTGATCTGGCTAATAACGTCGTCAATGGTGCTTCCGGCGTGCAGGGTGATCTGGTGGCCGCCCGTCAGCGGCGCCGTGCTGGAGGTGCCAAAGAGCGGGCCGCCGAACGTGATGACTTCATCCTGGGCCAGCGGGGCGGTCTGCGCCGTGGGGGCCAGGAGAGTCGCCTGCGTGGCCGGCTGCGTCACGACCACCGCGTAGCCTGCCGAACCGCTCGGCTGGGTGTCGCCGGTGGAAGAGACAAACTGCACGCTGGAGTTGCTCGGCGCGCCATAGGCCTGAAATAGCTTAGCCACGCCCTTCAGGTTCCCGCTCAGGGCCGTGTTGAGCTGGTCGTTATCCACGACGAGATGATTGGATTGATCCAGGGTGATGCCGATCTGGGAGAGTAGGCTCAGATCCATGGGCAGGCCGGAAACCACGTCGGTGGCGTTGGAGACGAGCCCATCCACGACGCTCTGGGTGGTTATATCGCCGAAGAGCGGCCCGGTCTTGCCGGTATCCGGATCATACTGCGCTAAAGAGCCGACCGCGTCCACGGCAGAGTTGAACGCCTTGACAAAGGCGCCAATATTGGCGGCGATGGTGGTGGTATCGCTGCCGACGGTCAGGTTGGCCTGCGCGCCGCCATCTTTAAGCAGGGTGATGGTCACGCCGGAAATGGCGTCCGAGAAGGTGTTGTTCGGGCGCGTGGCGGGCAGGCCGTCGAGAGTGAAGGTGGCGTCCTGCGCGGCGGTCAGTTGCCGCCCGGCGGCAAAGTTGCGCTGAATAATGCCCAGGTTGGCCAGGATGTTATTGCTATCCACAAAGCTCTGCGTGCCGCTGATCTGGAGCTGCTGGCGGCTGGCGCCCGAGATCGGATCGGTGACGGTGGCGACGCTGGCGGTGACGCCCGCGATGCCCGCCGCATTGATCTTGCCGGCGATGGCGCTCAGGGAGTCGGCTGCCAGGTCAATGGCGACGGTTCCCGTGCCGATAGTCACCGTGCCGGAGGCGGGGGCGGTCTGGCCCTGAAGGGTGCCGATGCTGGTGGCGCTGTCGGTAAATAGGTCGGAGCCGGCCCCGGTGGCGCCGATGGCATGGCGCAGGCTGGTCGCGCCGCCCGCATCGAACAGGCCCAATGTAGCGCCCAGGAACGTATTGCCCGCCGTATCGGAAATGCTGATCTGGCCCTGCAAGCCCGTGTTGTTGCTGCCGAGGGTCAGGTAGTACTGGTTGGGCGAGGGCGAGATAATAGAAGCGGAGACGCCGGCCTGGACGGCGTTGATATTGGCGGCGAGCGTCTGGAGGCTGTCGCTGGCCTGGACGTTGATGGCCTTGCCGTTAATAATAATCTGGCCGGTAAAATTGAGCGGGCTTGTCTGGCTGGACTGCGCGGCGGAGCTGAGTTTCTGCGCCTTGGCCAGGGTCGTGACGGTGATATCGTGCGCGCCGGTCTGCGCGCCGGTCTGGGCGGTCACGGTGGCAACGGTGCTATCGCTGCTGCTGGCGGTCACAAGGTCAAAGGCGCGCAGGGAATCGAGCGTGCCTGCGGCGGCCTGCAGGCCCAGCAGCTGCGCGCTGACGGAGTTATAGGCGGCCTGGCGCTGCTGCAGGAGGGCCTGTTGGTTCTTCATTAATTCCTCAGGCCGCTTATCTATCTGCAGCATCTGTTGGATGATCTGCTCTGTATCAATGCCGGTGCTCAGGCCGGAGAAGTTAATTCCGCTGATGCTCATGCTTGTCTCCTAAGAGGCCCTAACACAAACCGTTGCTGCCGTTAATTATCGGGCGGCGAGGGGGTTCCCTGGAGGAAAACGCCGAGAGCGCCCGCAGGCAACCGGCGCACGAACGTCCGGAACGGCGCAGTCTAGATTGCCGGCGCCGTCCCGAACGCTTTACTGCCCTCAGCCGCCTACCGCAGGAGGGAGAGGACCTGCTGTGGCGCGGAGTTCGCCTGCGCCAATACTGAGGTGCCTGCCTGCTGGATGATCTGGTTCTTGGTTAGGCTGACTACCTCCGAGGCCACATTGGTATCCCTGATCTGGCTCTCCGAGGCCGACAGGTTCTCGACGCCTACTCCCAGGTAACGAACGGTGCTGTCGAGCGTGTTCTTCTGGAAGGCGCCCAGGTTGGCCCGCAGCTGGGAGACCTGCGAGATCGCCTCATCCAATATCTTGATGGCGTTGTTGGCTCCCGTGGCCGTGGTCACATCCACCAAAGACAGGTTCGAGCCCGGTACTGCCGTGGTGCCCAGGTTGGTCGTGCGGATGTTGCCCAGGCTGGTGTTCACCGTCTGGTCGGCGTTGGCTCCCACTTGGAACTGCAAATTTCCTGCCGTCACCGTCGAGACGGTGGCGTTGGTAGTGCCGGTGGAGTTGCCCGCCTCGGTCAGCAGGATGGAGTTGCCGTAGATGTCGGTGACCCGCAAGCCCGTGTCGCTGGCAGAACGCCCTCCGACAAACGTAGCCACCACGGAGGTCACTGCGCCGTTGACCAGCCCGGAGGCCGCCACCGTCACGGTGGCATTGAGCCCAGCTACCAACGTGCCCGCGGTGCCATTGATCAGCGCAGCGCTTTCGGCCTCGTTGATCTTGAAGTTGGCCCCATAGTTCTGCTGGCTCAGCACAATCGAGCCCGAACCGTTGCCGAAGGTGAAGGCTGCCGAGACGCCCGTCGAACCGGCGATGTTGTTGATCTTGTTGATGAGGGTCTGGACGGTATCCGAGCCGCTGACCGAGATGGACTGGCCGTTGAGGACGACGGTGCCGCCGGCGCCGGTGGTGCCGCCGTTGGCCAAAGAGAGCGAGGCGTTGACGCTGGCGTAGGTGACGGTGCCCACCGACTGCGCGCGGGTGGCAGCGTTGTTGACCGTGATGTTAACGGTGCCGTTCTGGGTGGCCACGCCTCCGAAGACCCCGCCGATATAGATGCCGGAGATGCTCTTGGTATCTACAACGGCTGCCGAGATGCCCGAAGAGCCATCCAGAAGGCGCTTGGTGCCGTACTGGGTCTGCTCGGCAATGCGCTCGATGCTGTTCAGGGCGGAAGCGATCTGGGCCTGGTCGGCCTGAACCGCGACCATATCGTTGACGCCGGTGTTGGCCGCATGCACAGCCAACTGCCGGATGCTTCTTAGCAGGCTGTTGACTTCGGTCAGACCGCCCTCAGCCGTCTTGATGACGTTGCTGGCGTCCTGGCTGTTGGAGATGGCCTGGTTGAGACCGTCTATCTGGGCGCGCAGGTTCTCGGAGATGATCAGCCCTGAGGGGTCATCGGCGGCGCGGTTGATGCGCAGACCGCTGGAGAGTTTCTCAATGCTGCTGCTGACGGCGGTGCTGACGTTCTGCAGGTTGCGCAGGGCATTCAAAGCCGTGACGTTGGTGTTGATCTGCAATCCCATGACTTTTCCTCCATGATTTGCCCATCTGCGCCTCAGGCGCGTTTTCGGCATCCTGCCGGCTTGGGCTGTCCCTACTGGGATTTTGGGAACCTCAAACTGTGGTGCTTTGGGGTCTGGCGGAGGCGTGTGCCTGTCGGCCTTCCGTTCGAGGAATATTGTCGGCCTATAACCCGGTAATTTTTAGGGGATTTGCGTGATTTGATAACCGCAGCTCAGGGTGGTTGGCTTCACGCGCGCGCTAACGCCCCGGCCACGCCAGCGGTTTTAGCGTCTTGGCGGGCGAGCGGAAAAGTCGAGGGAAATTTGCAGCACTGGAATGGGAGGTCGTTGTTACCGGCATTCCGCCGTTTTGGAAGTGGGGAGGCGTGTCACTCCGTGCTTCGTTGTTCGTGGCTCGTGTCAGCCGTTTTGGAACCGGAGAGGGGTCACTCCTTCGTCTTCCTCTGCTCCAGCAGGGGAACAATATCTGTATACCCTTGCCGCCTGGCTATCTGCAATGCGGTGCCTTCCTGCCCCGCGATTCCGCTGTTAGCCCCCTTCTTTAGCAGAAGCCGAACCAGGTCAGGGAAATCGTGCGAGGCCGCTATGCTGAGAGCGGTATTGCCCTCATTATCCTGGGCGTTGACCTGTGCGCCGCGCCGCAGCAGGACTCTTACCGTCTCCACAGCAAAGGATTGAGTAGCCCGCATTAAAGCGGTCTGACCTTGCCTGTCTCTGGCACGGATGTTGGCGCCTTTGTCCAGAAGGGTAGTGACCAGGGCCGTGTTCCCCAACTCAGCGGCACACATCAAAGGCGTGCGCCCCTGGTAGTCGGTGGCATTGATGTTCGCGCCGTGCTGCAGCAGGGCCTTGACGATCCTTGCCTGCTCCGGCTGTAGCTGGATGGCGCAATGGAGAGCGGGACTGCCATAGACGTCCGCCTGGTTGGGGTCGGCGCCCGCTTGCAGGGCAGCGAAGACGGCGGCAGCATTCCTGTTCTTGATGGCCTCAATCAAGTCCTGGCCCTCTCTTTCGTGCTTGGCCGTAGCATAGAGACGCCATACAGGAAGCGCAAGCAGGATCAATAACAAGATCAAGACTATCTGGCTGAGTAAGTGGCGGTGCTTCATGGCACACCTCTGTTATGGGCGCTCTGCCCTCTGCAAGACTCTGCTGATCGAGTCTTCGCTCTTTCTTGAGTCTTCCCCTGCGTGTTTTTCAGGTTTTTCCGCGGCGAAACCTGTCTCAAAAAGGTGTGTAAATCCGCCCGACCGGCACCTGATAGTGAAAAGGAAGCGAGGCTGCCGGTGTTCCTCCTCCTTTCCTCTTTATCCATTTGTCTCAGTAAGGCACACCTGGAGGTACAAGGCAATGGAGGCCTGGGAAGTCGTGACAATTGTATTGATCGTTGTGTTGGGTGCCGTATTGTGCTGGAGGGGCGGGGTTCTGGTAGTGTACACTTCTTTCTGTAGAATTGGTCTGGCCTGCTGAGCGGGTAAGCGGCAGGTCATGGGGTATCCTTTCGGTTGCCAAGACCAGAAAAGGAGCCAATCCCATGACCGACCAA
>Ga0070741_10009649_pt1 | contig 18610 bp, 11 predicted proteins | sample Coa_R1_4_FD_66440 | JGI IMG/M metagenome (GOLD analysis project Ga0070741, IMG submission 66440) | Surface soil microbial communities from Centralia Pennsylvania, which are recovering from an underground coalmine fire - Coalmine... | ecosystem: Environmental > Terrestrial > Soil > Unclassified ...
GGCGCTTTTTTTCAAGTCATGGTTTCCCGTTCCAAACAACGGGCCCGGGCTGTTTGTTTACTCACCTGCCCTGTCGCTGGACACGAATAAGTTCGACATCAAACTGTCTCCCCATCTCACTGCCAAAGACAGTTTAGTCAGTCGCTACTCGTACGTCGATAACACGGAGCAGGACGTCCAAGGTTACCCCGCCCTGGGAACTTACCCGCTGCACAGCCGGGCGCAAAACGTGGGACTGACTTACATGCACGTCTTCTCACCGTCAATTACGACGGAAACCACGTGGAGTTACTACCGGATGTATTTCCTGCTTTTGAACGCGAGTACTTACAACGGGCAAAACATCGTCCAGCAGGCGGGGATTACCGGTTTCGAGGGCATCTCCAATCTTCAGCCCGCGGCTCCGCTACTTAACTGGTCGGGGTATACGTCGATGATGGGCAATACGGACAACCGGCCCAAGGCGAACCGCATTCGCACCTACCAATACCGGTCATCGGTGACGTGGTCCCACGGTAAGCACCTGATGAAGTTCGGGGCACAGCTATCGCACCAGGCGCACGCGTTTTATCACGGGCAAAGCTCGCAAGGGTCGGCTACATTCAACGGCCAGTACACGCAGAATCCTCTCAGCGCCGGGAACACAGGTGACGCTTTCGCGGATTTTCTGCTTGGTTACCCGAGCAGCATGGTGCGCTCCACGCCTCTGCAGATCTACGGAAACAGCGGCGATTTCTGGGCTTTTTACGGGCAGGACGATTACCGCGTGACGCGCAACCTGACCTTGAATTTCGGGCTCCGTTGGGAACTAAACTCGTTCCTGCCGGGTATACGCGGACAGACGAACGCGTATGATTTCGCCACGGGGAAGCTCATCGTGCCGACAGTCAACGGCACGCCGGACCTGACGGCGCAGCCCGGAGCGGATGTGACCTGGAACGTGTTTCGTCCGCTGTTGGAAACCACCGAGGAGAAGGGACTGCCGTGGTCGGTACGATATCCCGACTATCGCGATCCGGCGCCACGCATCGGCCTGGCATGGAGAGCTTTCGGGAGCGATAAGTGGGTAGTAAGATCGGCTTACGGGATCTTTTACATCTTTCCCGACACTAACCAAACGCAAGGTCAGATCAACGCGCCGCCGTTCCAACTTACTCAGACGATCAACAACGACATACCGACTCCGACTACCCTGATTCCCAGCAGAAACCTCGCCAACTTCTTCCTGGGTAATCCGATTGTAGCGATCAACTCCACTCCGGCGATCACCACGGGCGGCATCTACTACCGCCAGGCGTACGAACAGACTTGGAATCTGAACATCCAGCATGAATTCGCCAATAACGTGGCCGCGGAGATCGGGTATGTGGGCAACAAGGGCACGAGACTTTCCTCGGTGTCGAACTATAATATCCCGCTTCCGGCGGCAGGTAACGTGCAGGCTCGGCGACCATATCCGCAGTGGGGCGTAATCAAGTACCTGATCTGGGGCGGCGACAGCACGTATCACAGCTTCCAGGCGAAGGTGGAGAAGCGGTTCTCGGGCGGATTTTCGATGCTTGGGTCGTACACATTTTCCAAGTGTCTGGACGGCCCGGGGAGCGAGGAGGGCGGATCTCCGGCTTACTATCTGGACCGGCTGTACAAGGGGCCGTGCAACTTCGACGTGCCGCACAATTTCGTGACCAGCTACGTGTGGGAACTGCCTTTCGGCAAAGGGCGCAGGTACTTCGGCAACGCCTCGCGCGCGGTGAATAGTGTGATCGGCGGATGGCAGTGGCAGGGCATCAATACGGTGCAGTCGGGCGTGCCCTATTCGGTTACGATCAGCACGGACCGGGCCAATACGGCCGTAGGCCAGATGCCGGACGCGATCGGAGCTCCCGTGGTGCCGCAGAACGTCAACTGCTGGTACTTCACGGCGGCGAATCCGACTTGCCACGCGTTGCTGCCGAACCAGACCGACACGTTCGCGCTGCCGGCTCAATTTGCGTACGGCAATGCCGGACGCAATATCCTTTACAACAGCCGGCTGATCCAGTTAGACATGTCGCTGTACAAGAACTTCAAGTTCACGGAATCGAAGAGCCTGGAGTTCCGCGCCATGGCATATAACCTGACGAACACGCCGAGTTTCAGCAGTCCGAACAGCAGTTGGAACCTGGCGACAGGCGGACAGGTGACGTCGACAAGGAATCAGCCCAGGCTATTCGAGTTCGGACTAAAATTCGCTTTTTGAGGATGCCTGGCGGCGCCGTCAACTTCCTCAGAGGCTGCTGCACATTCAACGACAATCGATAGGCCTTCCGGTGCCGGGGGTGGCCGGTCGTCCGGCATAATGTTGAGTCTCGCGGGATCGAATCGCGGAAAGCTGTTGGTCGGCTCGGCCTGACCGGAGGGATTCGCGGCGATTCAGAGCGCCTGGGGGACTATGTCGTCGACCGAAACAAGCCAGCCACAAAGGATGACTGCGCCATTGCTATCGCGGATTATCTGCGCCTTTGCAACGATCGCTCCGATCGGGGCGCCGGAGGCTCCGCGCGCCCAGTCTTGGCGAAACGACAGACGGAACTGTCCACTGTCCGGACCGCATCTCGCCGATAATCGGCTGGCGGTCAGGGACAGTTTCGTCTGTCACCGGTTTGCCAGAGGCTGCGAGACGTCGAGGGTCGGGTTCATTTCGGGCCCGGGTGCAGCCGCGACGCGAGGCTGAGATACGACTTCTGAGGCCTACTCAGCGGCGTGATACGCACAAACCGTCGCTACCAAATCAACTTCAGCGCGATTTGCACCTGCCGGTTCGGGATATTGGGGTTCGTGCTGGAAGTCTGGCCGGTCTGCGGCAGACCCAGCGTCGTCGACGGCATGGCAAATTCCGGGTGATTGAACAAGTTGTATGCTTCGGCCCGGAATTCCAGCTTCATCGACTCACGAAGCGGGATCGGGAAGAACCGGTGCAGGGCGAAATCGATATTATCGGAGGCCGGACCGTAGAGCTCGTTTCGTCCCGCATTCCCGAACGTGAATGGCGGCGCAGCGACGAAACAGCTCTGATCGAACCAGTTCTGCAGCGTCGGATGGGCAAGCTTGCCGTTGCACAGACGGTTGGGCCAGTTGGTTGTGCCGGTATTTGCATTGTCGAATGACAGCGCGAGCGTGTAGGGCAGGCCGTCCTGCACGGCCCAGATTCCGCTCGCCTGCCATCCGCCCACCACGTGGGAGATGAAGCCGGTGGAGAGATGATGCTGGCCGTAACCGAGGGGCAAGTCCCAGGTAGCGCTGAACACAAAGCGGCGCGGACTGTTCGCATTGGAGGGGCCGCGCTGCGCGCCGAGGTGGTTGGGATCCTGGATCGCTTCCTGGTTGGGGCAATAGTCGCAACCGTCCAGTTGGACGCCGGAACTCAGGTCGATGGCGCGGCTGAAGGTGAAGCTGCCGAGGAAGTACAGCCCTTTGGTCATGCGCTTCTCGACACGCGTGATCAGGCCTTCGTAATGGCTGCGGCTCCAGGGGCTATTGCCTGTAATCGGAGCGAGGGTGTAAGCGGCATATTTGCGGCGCGCGGGAATGGCGCCGGGCCCGGGCGTCACGGGCTGGTTGAGGGAAAGCTTGCTCCACGATCCGTAGCTGCTATTGCCCACGTAGCTGACTTCGAACACGATCGAGCGCGGCAGTTGTTTTTGAATGCCGAGGTTCCATTGGTGCACTACCGGTACCGTGTAATTCTTCTGCCAACTGAACAGCCCAGTGGTGCTGGCGCGAGTAAACACGTAGTTCTGCGGGCTGACTACGATGGTGGCCGGCAGAGTGCCGTTGAGGTTGAAGGCCGTCGCCGGGAAGTTGCGGTCGCCGATCAGGTTGACGCTGCCGGCTCCCACGAACGGCGGGTTGTTGGTCATCATGGAGTTGATGCCGGTCTGTTCGTCGGGATTGCCGTAGAACATGCCGTAGCCGCCGCGCAGGACGAGGTCGCCCGAGTGCGGCACCCGGTAGGCGAACCCGATGCGCGGAGCGAAGTTGTTCTTGTCCACCGTCATCAGGCTGCGCGATTGCCCGTTCAGGCCGGCATAGACCAGCGTGCCAAAAGCCGCGTCAGACGGGTCGAGGACGAAATTTCCGAGCTTGTTATTGGCATCGATCATGGGCCAGTACAGTTCGTAACGAAGGCCGAGGTTCAAAGTGAGGCGCTGGGTGATTTTCCAGTCATCCTGGACGTATGCGAAGTCGTTCTGCGATCGCAGATTGGAACCGCTGACAGTCCCGGTGGAAACGTTTTGCGCGATGCCGAGCAGCAGATCCGCCAGGCCGGAGCCGGTATTGCCGCGGGACTGCGGGTTCTGGGTGTAGCTGCCGTCCATGGTAAAGGATCCCCGGCCGCCGGCGAAGGCGTCGAACTTCACGTATTGGTGCGTAAAGCCGAACTTGAGCAGGTGCTTGCCGAAATTCTTGGTGGCGTTGTCGGAAAATTCCCAGACCGCGGACGTTTTGTCGAGGGGAACATTCCCGAAACCGGGGGGCTGGGTCCCGAGCGAACTAAAGCCGGTGACGGAGAAGGTCGGCATGCCGCTATTGACGCCGGGCGGGAGGGCATTGGGCACGATCTGGTTCACCGGCTGGGTGGAATCCTTGTAGATTTCAATGCTGGTCCAGCCGAACCGGAACTCGTTTACCAGAGTCGGTCCGAAGACGTGGGTATAGCCGTAGCCAAAGTTCCACGCGGGGAGGCTCTGGACGACCGGCGTCTCGGCGGGTTCGGGCAAAGCTGCCTGGGCGGTGACGTTGCTCCGATTTAATCCGAATCTGGCGAACATGCTGTCTTTGGCGGTTACCTGGACATCGCCGCGAAATGTGGCGTTGTGCAGAACCGTGGGGAGACTGGAATTGCGGATATAGTTATTGCCCAAGCCGGGCAGATTGGGATCCGGATACATGGCCGCCAGTTGTTTACCGATGGAATTGAAGGCCGAAGCGGGGATGGTGTTGTTGGGGAACGGCGCGCGGGTGAAGGTGCTGCCGGAAGCAGCCGTCGTGGCGGGATCGAAGATAGGGTTTGTGAAGACGCCGTTCTTATTGGCGGCCGTGGGGACGCTCGAGATGTACGTATTCTGCTGGCGGATTTCGGTGCCCTGGTAGGCGCCGAAAATCCAGGCCCGGTTCTTTTTGATAGGGCCCCCCAAGGCTCCGCCGTACTGATTGAAGATCAGTTGCGGCTTGGGTCCCGGCGGCGCGAAAAAGTCGCGCGCGGCAATCGCGTTGTTGCGCAGGAAATCGAAAGCGGATCCGTGAATCTCGTTGGTGCCGCTCTTGGTGACGACGCTGACCACACCGCCGGCGGCGCTGCCGTATTCAGCGGAGAAGTTACCGGTCTGGACTTTAAATTCCTGGATGGCTTCCAACGACGGCCGCAGGGCATCGCGCTGGTGATTGTCGTTGCCGCGAATGAAGGATTCGTTGATGCCGCCGTCGAGCGTGTAGACATTCTGCATGCCGCGATTTCCGAATGCCGAGAAGGACGCATCTTTATTGGCGGAAGGCGTAGTGCCGGCGGTCAGCAAGGTAAGCTGCAGGTAGTTCCGGCCGTTGAGCGGCAGTTCCGTCATGGTTTGATTGGTGACTACCTGGCCTTCCGTGTTGGTGGCTGTATCCACGAGCTGGGCCTCCCCGGAAACGGTTAGGGATTGGGATGTGGCGCCGAGCCGCATCTTCAACCGCAAGGCGACCGTCTCGGTGACGCGCAGGACCACCCCTTTCTGAGTCAGGGTCCTGAAGCCCTCCTTCTCGATCTTGACATCGTAGGTGCCCGGGTTGAGGAGCGGCACCGCGGCCAAACCCACCGCGTTCGTCTCCATTGTGCGCACGAGAGCGCCGGTGTCCGATCCGGTCATGCTGACCTTGGCGGCGGAGATGATGGCGTCACTTTCGTCGGTGACGGTCACATCGATCTCTCCCGTCGACGATTGCGCCAGCAACGGCGGAATCGGGCCCAGTAATAGAACGGAGGCAAATAACAACCCAAGCTTCGATCGTGAATAAGACATCCTGTCCTCTCTTTCGCTCTGCGGCGAGTGCGCCGGGGCGGCCCCGTGCGACTGGTTCGATCGGGATCCCGGGGTAATTGTGCAGCGATAACCGTACTATTTATACCTCTTTTTTCTTTTTGCTTGTCTTCCCGCTCGATTGCGCAGGAAAGACAGCGGGATGCGGCGCGCCCGTGGTGGCGGCCGGGGATCGGCACCTACCGCGGATCATGTCCATATAGGGCACCAGGGACGGCGTGGCTGTGTGCGGTTGGACATCGCCGGCCTGCAGGAGATCGTAATCCCGCCACGCCGGTCTGCTCGTCTCCGCCCAGGCGCTCGACCTCGGGCGGCGGAGCGTAGAGGGTCACTTCACAGCGGCGTCACCACGATATTCCGAAACTGCACCGGCCCGTGATCGCCCTGCGGCACGATGGGCCCGGGCTCGGCTTCATGCGGGTCGACGGCGACCGCGGTGAGGCCTTCCACCTCTCCCATTTACGCAAATCACGGGAGGGAACCCCAAGATCGCAAGCGCTATGCGCCACGACTGTCGGCCTGTTGGATCCTGATACCCTTTCGCACGACAGCATCTATTTCCGGCTCGTCAGGACCGATGCGAATACATGCTGCCCAATGTCCGGGTCTCATTTCCGACAAAACCGGCGCTATACTTGAGCATTCCTCAATAGCATAGGGGCAGCGTGTGCGAAAACGGCATCCGGATGGGGGAGCAACGGGCGATGGTACATCGCCGGTCAGAATAATACGCGGGCGCGCAGGCTGCGCGTTAATCAGTGGCACTGCTGAGATCAGCGCTTTTGTGTAAGGCATCAGCGGCTCTGTGTAGAGGGTAGCGGCGGGAGCAAGCTCCACAATTTTCCCGAGATACATGACGCAAATTCGATCGGAAACGTGCTGCACCGCCCTGAGGTCATGAGAAATGAATAGTAGCGTGAGCTTCAATTCGCGCTGAAGGCGCTCGAGTAAGTTGAGGATTTGCGCCTGGATGGATACATCCAGCGCCGAAATGGGCTCGTCAGCAATTACGAAATCCGGCTCGGCCGCAAGCGCCCGCGCGATTCCGATGCGCTGCCGCTGGCCTCCGGAGAACTCGTGCGGATATCGCGCCGCGAAGCGGGGGTTTAGACCAACCAGGTCCATCAGTTCGTCCACCCGCCGTCTGTTGTCGCCATTCGAGGCCAGCCCAAGAGCGCGAATTGGTTCGGCGATGATGGAGCCCACTCGCATGCGTGGATTTAGTGACGCGTAAGGATCTTGGAAGATCATTTGCATCCGCCGGCGGAAGGGGCGCATATCTCCGACCACGGGTTGATTTCGATACCGCACCTCGCCGGACGTGGAGTTTTCGAGGCGAAGAATCGCCCGCGCCAGCGTAGTCTTCCCACATCCCGATTCACCCACAAGGCCCAGCGTCTCTCCTTCCGGGATGTCGAACGAAACGTCGTCGACAGCGCGTATGCTGCCGGCGCCGCGTAACGGATAGTGGACACCCAAACTGCGGACGGAAAGTAACGGCTCAGACATTCGGTCACCTCACCCAGCACAAGGACCAGTGATTCTCCCCGACCTGGTGGTACGGCGGAAACTCCTCGCGGCAGCGCTCAATCGCTTCCGGGCAGCGCGCTGCGAACGGGCACTCGCGCGGGGGCAAAACCGACACGTCGGGTGGCTGGCCCGAGATTTGATACAAGTCGCCGTCGCGAGCGGTTGGGTCGGGAATACAGCGCAACAATGCCCGCGTGTACGGGTTCCGGGGATTGCGGAACAGCTCGCCGGCGGGGGCCGATTCCATCACCCGCCCCGCGTACATCACGAGGACGTCATCGGCATTTTCGGCGACAATGCCGAGATCGTGAGTGATCAGGATAATCGCGGTGCCGCTCTCGCCCTTCAGCTTGCGGAGTAACTCCAGAATCTGTGCCTGGATAGTCACGTCAAGCGCCGTCGTCGGTTCATCCGCGATGACGAGTTTGGGTTGACAGGCCAACGCAATCGCGATCATGACGCGCTGCCGCATCCCACCCGAGAATTGGTGCGGGTATTGACGGGCTCGCGCCCGGGCATCCGGTATACCTACCCGCTCCAACGTTTGAACTGCGTGACCGAACGCCCGCTCACGGCTGAAGCCCAGGTGCACTTGCGCAACTTCAGCGATCTGCTTCCAGATGGGCAGATACGGATTCAGGGACGTCATGGGATCCTGGAATACCATCGCCAGTTGAGAGCCGCGGATGCTTCTCAGTGCACGCGCATCCAGGTTCCGCAGGTCCCGCCCCTGAAACACGATCTCCCCTCCGGTGACCCGGCCCGGAGGCGGGATCAACCCGAGTAGCGCGAGACTGGTCATAGACTTCCCGGAGCCGGACTCCCCGACTATGCCGAGTGTCTCACCCTCACGGAGATCGAATGTCACACCATAGACCACATGCGCGAGCCCGCCGCCGTCCGGAAATGACACCTCAAGGTTGCGGACGGACAGCAGCCGCCCATCTTGCTGCGGGATCACAATGTTCTCCTCATGCGCGGGTCGAGCGCATCGCGGAGCCCATCGCCAACAAAGTTCAGAGACATGAGCATAAGCGCCATTAGGGTGGCTGGAGCGATGAGCAGAACCGGGTGAACCGAGATCGCCTCGGCGCCCTCCTCGGCGAGCACCCCCAACGACGATGCGGGCGGCGGCACTCCCAGCCCGAGGAAACTCAGGAAGGCTTCACTTAGGATTACCGACGGAATCGTAAGCGTGGCGTAAACAATGATCGGACCGAGCGTGTTCGGCAGAATATGACGGACGACAATTCCGAAATTCGAAACGCCAATGCATCGCGCGGCCTCGACAAACTGCTCCTGCTTGAGGCTGAGGACCTGCCCGCGAACAATTCGCGCCATGGTGAGCCACGAAGTAGCGCCGAGCGCAACGAACAGCAGCAGCAGGCTGCGTTCGAACAGCGCCATCAGAACCACAATCAGCAAGATGTCGGGCAGTGAGTAGAGGACATCGACGGCGCGCATCAGAACTTCATCGGAACGTCCGCCGAAATACCCGGCGACCGCGCCATAGGCGACGCCGATGACGAGAGAAATGAGTGTCGAGACGAGCCCCACCATAAGACTGATACGGCTGCCATACAGCAGGCGGGCGAGCAGATCCCGGCCAAGCGTGTCGGTTCCGAGCAGGTGTTTAAACGATGGATTCGCGAGGCGGTTGTCGAGCCCAAGCGTGTCATACTCGAAGCCGTTGTAGAGGTACACGATCCACGGTCCGATGAGCGAGGCTACGAGTATCGCAAGCACCACAATTGCGGAAACGAGTGCCGCGCGGTTTCGCCGGAAGCGCGTCCATGCGTCGCGCCACAGGCCGATGCGGCCGATCGGACGAGTTTCCGCTTTAGGGAGGGCAAAGGTCATTGCGGCCTCCAGTTGTCATCGGTCCAGACGTAAATAGCGCGATTCATGATGGCCTCCAACTCGTGTCGATCCAGACATACTTGAACGGATGAGTATCGAGCGCGTTTGCGCTAAGTCCCTTCACATACGGATTTTGAAGCTACGAATAGCGCGGGAATGATGAATTCGCAAAAACCGGCGGTCCTGGCTGGATCCAGCGTCTCCGGCTCTCCACGAATGAGATAAGTCAAATGCTGTTCGCCAGGCGGGTTGGGTATGCCGAAGTAGTCGCCGGCTTTGGCGCACGGGGCAAACGCCAGCGGAGCCGAAATCAGGCTGCGTCTCGATCTTTCCCTCCCACGCTCATTCATAGCGGATCCTCGGATCGATATACGCGTACGCGATATCCACGGCGAGATTCGCAAACATCAGCGCGATCGCGCCAAAAGCCGTCAGGCCGAGAATCAAAAAGTGATCGCGATTGTTGGCTGCGTCAATGAAATAGGCGCCCAGGCCTGGAATCGCAAACATTCGCTCGACCACCACGGTCCCTGTGATCAGGAAGGCGAGGGCGGGACCGCTGAAGCTGACGACCGGAAGGATGGCGCCGCGCAACGCGTGAACCGTCACAATCCTCCACTCTGAAAGGCCTTTGGCTCTGGCCGTGCGGATGTAGTCCTGTCGAAGCGTTTCCACCAGGCCGGAGCGCGTCAGACGCGCAATGTAAGCGACATACAGCGCGGAGAGCGTCACTGCCGGCAGCAGGATCGTGCGGAACGTCGGAATTCTGAGATATCCCCATTCCAATGCCCATTCCAGGCGCGCGGGCGGCAGCCAATACAGAGTCAGACTGAAGACGAGCACGAGCACGGGGCCAAGAATGAAATTCGGCACCGCCAGGCCGAGCATCGCTATCCCGTTCGCCATGTGATCCAGCCACGTGTTCTGCTTGCACGCTGCGAAGATTCCCATGGCCAGGCCAATGCCAAGCGCGAGCACATATGCCACGAACCCCAGAACCGCGGACACAGGCAGCGCTTCCTTAATGATGGCGTTGACGGATTTGTCTTTGTATTTGGTGGAGTCGCCGAAATCGGGATATGCATGCCATGTGATCCGGCCGTCGGGTTCATACTTGAAGCCGAGCAGGCGGCCCATGTAGCGGATGTACTGGATGTGCTTCGGCTTGTCGAACCCATATTTCGCCTTGAGGTTGGCCTCAATCTCCGGCGGCAGCCGCCGCTGGCTTGAGAACGGGCTACCGGGCGCGATCTGCACCATCATAAAGGTGACCGTGAGGACGATTATGACCATGGGCAACATCAGCAGCACGCGGCGGAAAACGAATCGTTTCATGGCGTGTCAGCTCCTTTCCGGTTTTCAGCCGGTCTCGATCCAGGCGTACTTGAATGGACGAGTGTCGAGCAGGCGCGTAGCGAGCCCGTGCACGTACGGTCTTTGCACCAGCGTACCCGTAGAACAGCAGCAGCTCCTGTTTAGCAAGACTGGCCGCGATACAACGATTTCTGCTCCGCGGTTTATGTAGGACCTCAGCCATCCCCGACTGCGCGATAGATTAGGAAATCGGTAGGTGAAACTTAGCGGCCGGCCCGGCTGCCGTCGCACCCTGCCGAATGCGTTCATCCATATCGCTCCGGCCGCGGCTTTCCAAAGGAGATTTCGGCGAGAGGCGGACACGATTGGTGTCATGTTGGCTTCCAGCTGGTATCGATCCAGACGTACTTGAAGTGGTGCTCGTTGAGCGCGTTCGTTTCCCATCCGCGCACATACGGCTTCACTAAAGCCGAATAGACCTTGAAATAAATCGGGATGATCGGCATCGAAGCGAGCAGAAACTTCTCACAGTCGACGAGGTGTAGCATGCGGACTGCAGGATTTCGGGCGCTATCGGCTGCGGCCAACAGGGAATCGAACTTCGGATGGAACCAACCCGTGCCGCTCTGCACGGATCCGCTTTGGAACATATCGAGGAAAGTGCCGGGATCCGGATACTTGCCGGTCCAGTAGTCCTCACAAACTCCGCGATAACTCACGTCAAGCAAGTCTTTAATCCAGACGACAAATTCGCGAGGTTGGAGCTTCACCCCGACATTAAGATTCGTGCGCCATTGTTGCTGGAGAATTTCCGCCACGGTCCGGGCTCCCGAGAACGTCAGCTCAAAAGACAGGCGCCTGCCTTCCGGACCAACACCTCCGGCGTAACCGGCTTTGGCAAGCAGCGCTCGCGCGGCTTGCGGATCGAACCGGAGGACATCGAAGGACAAACCGTCCACGGAAACGGGCAAGCTCGTGACCTGCTCGTATCCTTGCATCGGAGGCACACAGGACTGCGCGGGCAAGTCGCCCGATTCAAGGGCTGAAACTATGGCCTTCTTGTCGGTCGCCATGTTCAGCGCATAGCGCAAGAGTACATTATCGAAGGGAGGTTGCCGGACGTTGATCGTATAGTCGGCCCGCTCCAGCATCCGAGTGGAGTGAAAATCGCGCTTGTCACGCAGGGCGCGGACAAACTGCGGCCGCATGTAGGCGCCATCGGTGGCATCGACATTGCCAGCCTTATACAGATTGACGAGCAGGTCGTGCTTTACGGGAAAAAACACGATCTTCTCGAGGGCCACTACGTCCGCCTCATAATAGCCGGGATTTCGCACGAGCACGACCTCCTGGTTGCGCCGCCACTCGTCGAGCTGGAAAGCACCGCTTACGACGCGTCCCCAATCAATGCGCGCTTCGATCGCATGGCGCGGAACAGGATAGAAAACGCGTTGGCTTTGCAGCGCCAGAAAATGCGCCGTGGGAGCGCGCAGATGAACTTCGAGCGTGAAATCATTTTCGGCGGCCACACCCAATTGCGCGGGAGAAAGTTTGCCGTGATGGATGGCGTCAGCATTCTCGATGCAGTAGAGATAACCTGCATCGGCCGATGCCGTTCGCGGCTCGACGACGCGCCGCCAAGAGTAAACGAAGTCGCTCGCGGTGATGATCGCGCCGTCGCTCCATCGCGCCGGGACGGAATCAGGCGGAGCCTTGTGGCCGCGCGAAAACCCGGCGGGAAGATCGTCAGTATTGGGAAATCGGATGCCGCGGGGCCGCGGGTGGCCGCGAAGATAGAAAGTGAAGCGGGTTGCATCGGCGTTCGCTTCGTAATGCGTTGCCAGCGCCGCCATAGGGGCGAGGCTGACCGGGTGAAACTTGGTCAATCCATCGAAGAGCGCGTTGATGATCCGCATCTCCGTTCCGCCGGAGTAGGTCCCGGGGTCGAAGATGTCCGGCTCGTTGCCGTTTGCATAGACAAGCTGCTGCCGCCCGGGCGGTGTTGTAGCGCCGAAGTAAGGGCCTTCACGCCCGCAGCAGGCAAGCACGGCCGGACCGGCGGCCATCAGCTTGCGGCGTGTGAGGCGGTCCGTCATTGAGGACTCCACGCGGTGTCGATCCAGGCACGGTGGAAAGCGATCGCATCGATCGAATTCGCCTCAATTCCGCGCACATATGGTTTCCGGAGCTGCTGCCAAGCTTCGTAATAGAGCGGGATCAGCGGCATCGCTTCGAGCAGAATCCGCTCACAGTTAGAGAACTTTCGCAGCCGCACAGCGGGCTCCGTCGCGTACTTGGCTTCCGCCACCGCAGCGTCGTAACGCGAATCGACCCAGCCGGTGACGTTAGCAGGAGCACCAGCCAGAAACTGGTCGAGAAAATAGGTTGGATCCTGGTACAAACCAATGTCCGACCAAGCCGAGATTCCACGGTAACGCAGACTGTAGGTCTCCTCATTCCAGATCGATGATTCTTTCGGAACCGGAATCAGTTCGACGCCTAAGGACGTTCGCAGTTGCTTCTGCAATATTTCAAACCGCTCCTTATGATTTCCTTGCGTCGGATACAAGTACTCCATCTTCAACCGGCTCCATTCCGGAAAGCCCGCGGCGCTCATCAACGACCGTGCGCCCGATGGGTCAAACGCGAGGATGTCGCACGTTCTGCCGTTAATCTCGACCGGAAGGGCTTGCGGCGGCTCGTAATGATCGAGCGGAGGAACGAGCGAGACCGCGGCTGGACCAGAACCCCTGAAGTCCACGATCTCCTTTTTATTGATTGCCATGTTGAGGGCGTACCTGACGAGGACGTGATCAAACGGCCAATTCCGTGTATTCATCACCAGGTACTCGTTAGCAATAGCCGAATGCGTATGGAAGTCCGGCGCCCGCCTGAGAAGCCGAAGGTGAAGGGCGGACAGGAAGGGGGTCACCAGATCTATGACGCCAGCCTTGTAGAGATTGATCGTTGTGGTGGGCTCCGCGATTGTGATCAGCCTCAGTTCCCGAAGCCGTACACTTTTGGCATCGTAGTAGCGCGGATTATTCGCGAGCACCACTTCACCGTCGCGCCACTCGCTCAGCCGGAAAGCGCCGCTGCTGATCATTTGCCCGGGCCTCGTCCAGAAAGATCCCGCCGCTTCAATCGCGTGCTGCGGCACAGGAAAGAACTGGTTCGACGCGACCAGTTGAAGGAAATATGGAGCAGGTTCGCGCAGATCCACCTGGAAGACAAAATCGTCGATGGCGCGAACAGCTAGCGCATCGGCGTGCAGCTTACCTAAGTTGATCGCCTGGGCATTGCGGATCGGATAGAACAGGGACGCAGTGGGAAAGCCATTGGCCGGATCTATCGTCCTGCGCCAGGAATAGACGAAATCGTGTGCAGTGATTACTTTTCCGTCGCTCCACAGGGCGGGATCAGTGAAGCGATCAGGAGGATTTCCGGTAAGCGGCGTGCGGCCAAGCCTTCGGTGGCCTCTGAGATAAAAGGTGAACTGAGTATGATTCGAGTTGCGGTCGTAGTGCGTGGCAAGAGCCGCAACGGGTTCGAGCGTGGTTTCATGATAGCCCGTCAAACCCTCGAAGAGCGCCCGAATCGCGTATGGCTCCCAAATGTCCCACGAGAGGCCTGGATCGAGTGTGCCGGGCCCCGCGCCGATTGCCATGACAAGGCGTTGCTTGCGCGGCGGCACCGCTCGCCCGAAGTACCGGCCGGTTGATTGGCCGCATGCGGCCGTCAATGCGGACAACCCCAGCAGCGTCCGTCTTGTCATCGCGACCTCCACTTAAGTGATGCTTATGCGCCATCCGGCCACCCTCTCGACCAATTTAGGAAATGATACTAAAGCCCTCGGAACAGCGCCACTCAAGTCTTTTATGCAGCCCGCCATTGCCTGTCGACCCACGCACACCGGAAATTGGCCACGCGAGCCGGTTCAAACGGGACCCGCGCAAGTATGGTTTCTCAGCAATAGCCAGGAGGCGTAGTAAGCGCAAATAGCGGCCGGTGGCGCCGGCAGCGGACCTAATCGGGTTTGAAGGCGTAAAACGAGTTGCCCGCCGAACCCGGCTCCGGGGAACGGTAGGGCGGGCACGGAATTTAAACTCGCACAATTCATTACGACAATCTAACGAATTCCGAGTTGCTGGACGGCGTGCGGGCCCAATTGCTGACCTACCGTCTCCTTGATCCACTGCTGAACGGCGTACGTATCGATTCGCACTCTAATGTCCTTGCTAAGGCAATCGATACCCCCATCGCTTGCGATTGCGACGACTGGTCTCCGGTCCAGGAGCGCATCTGGAAGGTTATTCAGAAAGGTAGGCGAACCGGAGTCGCCGTAGCATACGGAGCTCGGCTGTTCCCACGAGGCCCATACTCCATTCAACACCTTTGCGAGCTTGGAGGTCCGGAACTTGCGGAGTCCATCCCAAACCGCGAGGAAATTGGCATCCGGAAACTCGTGGCCGTAACCGATGGTCGTCGAGGGAATGAAACCAGACTGCGGCTCTTGCAGACTGCCGGGCGATGCTAGCGGTGCAGGCTTGACGCCAGCCGAGCGCGTTAAAAAGACAAGTCCCAGATCCGTAACGGCCGGATCACCGGCTTGAAATGCGCCGGTAGTGGTCGGGTCACAGCCAACAGGCCGAGGGCACGGCGGTAGAGTTGGGTTGACGGCCTGTGTGGCAACCCCGATCCAGCTTGGAGGTATCACCAGGGGTGCGGCTGTAAACCGGTCGAGAGCTGCCGGGCTGAAGGTGACGTAGGCTGACACGAACGGCGGAAGCGTGGGCAAGCTTGGCCCAACGCAATGCCCCGCCGTCAGAAAGACGCGATCTGCGATGAGGACTCCGCTACAGAAGGCGCGAATACCCACAGGAAGCCCAGCCGGATTGGCTTCGGTGACAATGATGAGGAGCGAGCCGACAGCCGGATTGCGGTTCTCCAAATCAACGGTGTAGTTCCTGCGCGTCTGTGCCCGAACGGAGCTGGCGGTGCAAAGCAAAGCGAGAATCAATGACGTCGTTTTCATAATCCCTCCTATCCCCAACTGAAGTATCAGCGGCGCGGAGCGGGTTCGGAAGTCAGAGCGACGTTTCAGGAAGGTTGTACAACCCCGCCAACAGTTCTGATATAAAAGGGAAATGCCCGTCGCAGACGGTTCCGCTGTCCGGGCACAGCTCGGCAAAATCCTCTCCAGTTCGGTCTTTGTAAACTCACCGCGAATGAGCCGTTTTCTACGCTTCGTGGTGGAGACGACGCTCGATGGCAACAGCGAGCGGATCAAAGAATATGTAATCGCAATCGAAGTTTTCGAAAAGGCCGATGATTACGACCCTCAGGCCGATTCCACGGTTCGCACGGAAGCGAGCAAATTGCGATCCAGGCTTGCCCGCTACTACGAGACTGAAGGCCGCGACGACCCAATCGGAATCACGATCCCGAAGGGGGCGTACGTACCGCAGTTCGAGCAACGTAACAACAGTAGCCCGCAACCGTCGCCGACCACGAGCGCCACTGCGAGACACGAGGCAACGGTCCAGTGGCTTCGAGCATCCGCCATAGTTGTGGCGACGGTTCTGGCGGTGGCTGCGGGCTTGATTTGGCGTTCCCGCCCGTCACCTGTGCTTGCACCGCGATTAATCCCGCTCACGTCCTATCCCGAATTGGAAGAGCAGCCGAGCCTCTCTCCCGACGGTTCTCAGGTGGCCTTTCAGTGGAAGGGCGACATTTACGTAAAGGCGATCGGCGCCGAGACGGTTGTTCAGGTGACCAAGGACTCGGCGTTGGACTCATGGCCGGCGTGGTCTCCGGATGGGAGCCAGATCGCGTTCGTCCGCAACGGCGAGGTCTTCCTGGTGTCTCCTCTCGGGGGACCTGAACGGAAGGTGGCGGAATCCTCGGGTCGAGTGGCGTGGACACCGGATGGATCGGCTGTTCTTGTTCTCAAGAAGGTTATGCCCTTCGCGCAGAGTGTCTTCCGGGTCTCACTTGCGACGGGGCAGGAGCAGCGCCTTACGTCTCCATACGAGCCCAGCGCCGGCGACATAGCCATGGCAATGTCACCAGACGGCCGGACGCTGGCGTTCTGCCGCAGTGCCATCCGCGAAGGGTGCGATCTCTTCCTGACGCCGGCGAACGGTGGCGAGGTACGCAGGCTTACCAATGATCTGAAGGGAATTCTGGGTTTCGCCTGGACACCCGATGGACGCGAAGTCGTCTTCGCGTCAAATCGCGCGGGGCGATTCCAATTGTGGCGCGTGGAGGCGCGTCCAATGTACTCCTCCGGCGCATACAGGAAACCCGTGTTGGTGGATGGCGCCGGGGATGATGCAAGAAATCCCACCATTTCCCGAAATTTCAGACTGGCTTATCAACAGTACCGGCGGAACTTCGATATCCGGCGGGCGGAGATTATCGGCCCGGAAGACACCCCGAAGCACCACCTGGGAGCGTCGGAGCCGCTGATCACCTCTACCCAAACCGACGTCACGCCGGCCTGGTCGCCTGACGGAAAGAGAATCGCGTTTAAGTCGAACCGCTCGGGAAGCGAAGAGTTGTGGGTTTGCGCCGCCGATGGCGCGAACCCGTTTAAGCTGACATCGTTCGCCGGCCCACACGTCATTTTTCCGCGCTGGTCCACCGACGGGCAGCGCCTTATTTTCAGTGCCGTGACCGGCCCAGGGGGGAGTTTGGAGAGTTACGTTATCGACGCAAAGGGCGGTGCGCCACAACGTATCAACGCCGTCGGGCATCGAACCATGGCGCACTCTGTTTTTTCCCGCGATGGTCGTTGGATTTACTTCATCCCGGGCGGCCAGGACGGTGCCGTGGAGGCATTTCGGATGCCGGCCCAAGGCGGGGAAGCAGTGCAAATCACTCGGCACGGAGCTTTCCGTCCCGAGGAATCACCCGACGGAAAATTGCTGTACTACGGCAAGCGCAACAAGGCCGGCCTCTGGAGCATCCCAGTTTCCGGTGGCGACGAACGCCAGGTCCTCGACTCCATTACCGGGATGAATTGGACCATCAGTTCAGGGGGAATTTATTACCTGGTTCCTGCAACAGGATCGGGCGCGCGCAACTTGGTCCAGTTCTACAGTTTCAAAACGGGCACCAGCAACCCGGCGGGCACCGTGGACGGGATGCTGTCGACGGACTACTCCGGCATCTCCGTCAGCCCCGATGGCCGATGGCTTCTCTACTCCTACATTGCCGACATCAGTTCGGACGTCATGATGGTGAATCACTTCCGATAGCCGCGCAGAAGTTCCTGTGCAAGTCTGGGCCGTCGATCCATGCGCCTGCGCGGGTTTGTTTGGCCCGCAGGCGTTGCGCGACCGGATGACCGCTCCCGGCTCGTCCTCACAGGCCGAATGGGTAGAATTGCAGGTTTACACCCCGTCCTCCCGTACCACTCAGGCAATCGGAGCGACATTGTGGAGTCTCGGTGACCCAAGGCATGTGACAGTGACTTCGAAAGGGATCTACTACTTAGAATTTCCGAAAAACGCGAACCTGCAATCAGCAAGATACGGTCGGTAGAGTGGACTAATCCGTCTGTGCCCGGTTTTTGCCAGTGGGGAAGCAAGGACGATAAACAGATCCACCGTCCTCGTAACAGATCTTAGGGTTTCGGCATGCCTTACCACCATTGTCGAATAAGCATCCAGTATCGACAATTTGCAACTGGTGGTGAAATCCACGTCCTATCGCCGGAGTAGAATGTTCTGGTATGAAGCGGGGCTGGAGCTTTGCCGAAATCGTCTTCACCGCGGGTTGGGCATTCGCGCAGGCCCCCCGGCCCGCTTTCGAAGTGGCATCCGTCAAACTCAATACACACTGCG
>Ga0070741_10009650_pt1 | contig 18609 bp, 27 predicted proteins | sample Coa_R1_4_FD_66440 | JGI IMG/M metagenome (GOLD analysis project Ga0070741, IMG submission 66440) | Surface soil microbial communities from Centralia Pennsylvania, which are recovering from an underground coalmine fire - Coalmine... | ecosystem: Environmental > Terrestrial > Soil > Unclassified ...
GTGCGGCGCCTGTACGTCGGCGGGACCGGCAACGTCAAGATTGACACGACCGGAGGCGAAAGCGGTGTCACGTTTAACACCGTGCCGGTTGGATTCTTGGACGTGCACCCGGCCAAGGTCTACAAGACGGGAACTACCGCCACGTTGCTAGTGGCGCTTTGGTGAGGCAACCCATCATGAGCAACAAGTATCTACAGCTTGTCCAAGAGGCGCTGGCCGAGCGGGCGGCATCCCCGGCAGATTGTGCCGGCCGCATTCGCCAAGCCCTGGTCAATGCTTGCCACGTCAAAGGCTGGCGAGGGCTGAACGGCGAACAAGGCCACGTCGAGCTAGTGGCCGGGGACGTTGCTACGCTGTTACTTGCCCTGGACCCGGCCGGACACACGCCCATTGTGCAAGGCCAGCTTCAAGGTTGCGTTGCGGCGATGGGAACGCCGCCCTACCTCAAGCCGGAAACCAAGGTCGTGATCTATAGCGACCATGCTTTCCACCTGTTGGACGTGGCCGCGGCGCAGAAGATCACGCCGCCGGGGTAAGACTCGGCCGGGAGCCGCGACGTGAGCAACCAACTACAGGCCGCGGCGAGCTGGCTAGCCGGGGTATTCAAGGCGAACGAATCCCAGCTTGTCACCTACCGGCGCGGCAATCTCTCCGTGCAGATCCAGGCCACGCTGGACGCCCAGCTTTTGCGCGTGGACGACGCCAAAGGCCAGACGAAGGTAGAGCGGACGGACCGCGATTTCATCATTACCGCCGCGGATTTGCGACTGGCCGGCCAAGCGGTTACCCCGGAGCGCGGCGATTACATCGACCTTCCTTTTGCCGGAGTGATCCAGCGCTTCGTTGCGAAGCCCTACGGCAAAGACGCGGCTTGGCGATACGAGGACGCAACCGGTTTTCTGATTCGGATACATACCGGCTTTGTCGGAAATGTAGGATGAGGGGCGACCGTGGGCATTCTGGGACCGGCGGGGTATATGACGGGCGCGCGCAGCCTGTTCGGCCCGTTGGGGCAGGGACGGGGCACGGTGCAGCTCGGCCCCGCTCAAGCCATCACCCTGGATAACACGGGCAACGGGGCCCTAGCGAATTACATCGTCCCGCTTTTCATGACCTCTCGCCGGTTCGATTTCTCCCAGCTCGACGCGCGCGGCGAAAACCTACGCTTTCTCGACAGCGACCAGGCTACGATTCTGGCCCACTACACCGAGAGCTTTAGCAAGGCGGCCGGCACCGCAACCGTTCTGCTTTTCTTCCCGTCGATTCCGGCCAATAGTTCCTACACGATTTACTACCAGCCGGACGTAAGCGGGGCTCCGGACACGTCCCAGCTATTCGGCACGCTAAGCGACGGATTCGGCAGCACGACGGGGCCGGAGGAATACTGTATCCTCGGCGACCTGCAAACGCCGTCGGTTTACGGCGAACACGGGATCATTGCCAACGGCTATTTCTACGGCACCGACCTTGCGACGAAGGCCACGAAATTCGATCCGATTTCCGGGGCCCTGATTTGGTCGGTTACCATCGGCAACTATTGCCCGACCGCCCCGGCCATCGACAGCCACGGAAAGTTACATTACTACAGCTCGGCCGGCATGTACCGCGTCCGAGACGACGGCGCCACGGCGACCATCGAGCAGACGTACACAACCGGCTTTACGGGCAGCTCAAACACGATGCCCGATTACGAATGCACGGTTTACGACGCCGACAATGACCGCGTGTTTTTCTTTGATACGAGCGGCCATTTGGTTGCCCTGAACACCGTTGATTACTCCGTGGCCTGGACGAATACCACCGTCAACGGGAACAATGCCGGAGGCTACAGCGAACAATCTTCCATGCTCATTGCCCCGGACGGCAACGGGGTCAAATGGCTTTGGTTCTATGATTGCAACATCGCCAAGCTTTGGCAGATCAAGCTAGCGGACGGCACCGTAAACAACTCCGTAACACTCGCCCACAACTACACCGGCGGCCGCTACACGGGACCTCTTTACGCCGCGGACCGGGGAAAGCTTTACATTCCCTCCCCCGGCGGAGGCGGATACGTCTACGAGGTTGACCCCACGACGTTAGCGGTTACTTCCGGATGGCCCCTCGGCCCCTTCGGTCCGGACGCCGGATGGTACATATGGCGGCCGATGACCTACCGGGCCGGTGTTCTATGCTTTGGCATTGCGAAGGACTTCGCCGCACCGGGCGGAGGCACGGCATCGAAATACGTCGCCGTGGACGTTGCGAACAAGGTCCAGAAGTGGCTTAACAACGACCAGCTTACTACCGGTTCAGGGAACTCCTGCATTATCCAGAGCCTCATTGCTGGGAACGTCGGCAATGGCGGAATTGTGTTTTGCAGCTCGCACAACTACGGGCCGGACGCCGTTGGCAGCCCGGACGTTTACCTATGGGGCTTCAACGTCGCGGACGGCACTCAGGCATTTGCGCCGATCCGTCTACGGACCGGCACGGCATCTTGCGTGCCCTTTGCCGTTGGCCGAGGGCGCATCGGGATCGGGGAATGGTTCTCGCGCGGCTACCAGATTATCAAGGTCACCGCTGGCGGCGCGGATGCCGTTAACGTGCCCTGGAAGGGAGACACGTACCGTACCGGGGATGTTACCCCCTACTTCTCCGGAGCGCTGGCCGGCAGCGCGGGCAACGGCGGCACGGTGGATGGTACGAAGTGGACCCAGGCAAACTCCGGGCAAATCGACCTTCAAGGCCAAAGCCTAATGATCCGGGGCAACAATACCCCGAATTGGGCCGGCCTGGTCAGCTTGGCCACGTTCGCCCGGAGCGGTTTTGCGGTCCGCACGCTGTGCCGATGGAATTTCAACACGGCCGGCAACCCGTCTTTCAGCTTGCAGTTTACAGACACCCTCGGCAACGTTCACCCGGTTATCGCTAGCATCGTGAACGCGAAGGGTCAACTTCAGTACGACCAGGCCGGGACGCCTACGACGCTGGCCGACGGCGCTATCGCCCTAGACGGCTGGCACACGGCGGAATTGAAGGCCGGTTACCCGAACGACCTGCATTGGGAGATTGACGGGGACTTCCTAACCATCTTGCACCCGGGCGCGTGGAGCACCACGTACGACAACCAGAAGCTTGGCCTTGCCACGAACTACCCGGCCGACAAGGCGGACGCCGAGCTAAAGTATGTGATTGTGCGGCCCTACAGTGAGCCGGAGCCCGCGTTTTTCGTCGCCGGCCGGGACCGGTTCGGCGGTTCGGCCGTTGCCCTCACTTCTCACCCGCCGCTTGCCGGAACGGCCTGGACTTCTCTTTCCGGAAGCTGGGCAACCGACGGCAACGGCAATGCGGTCAACACCGGTTCGGGATGGTGCGCAGCCGTGCTGCAATCGGCGCCGGCAACGGCGGACGTGCAAATCAGCTTGGACGTGCTCTATCCGAACTCGACCGACTTCGCGGCCGGCATTTGTTTTCGCGCAACCGACGCCAACAACAAATGGCAATGGGCGGTCCATCGGGACGTACCCGGCGCGATCCTGTTTGAGTGGGTCGCAGGCAGCCCCGTTGAACGCGGCCGGGTAGGCAGCGGCACGAGCCTAGTAGTGCCCGGGAGCAAGCTGCGCCTCGGGGTAGTGTGCTCCGGTTCGGTTATCACCTGTTACTTGCTCGGCCAAAAGGTCATCTACAGCAACCCGGCCATGAGCGGCCAGGCCGCTACGAAACACGGGATCACCGAATTCCGCGACGGAAGTAGCTTCACCCTCCAAAACAAGTTTTCCAACTTCATTGCGAGGGCCGCGTGAACCTGCTTTTCTACGTCGATTACACGAAGGCCAAGGTTGGGTTTTCGCCCACGCCCGCGCCGACCATGACGATTTACCGCGTGGCAAAATCGACGGGCATTGAAGACCCTACACCAGTTGCGAATGCGCAGGCGGTTACCGCCAGCGCGCTCGCCGGCCGCTTTTTCCTTCTCCTGACCGGCCTGGACCTCCAAACGTACGACTATCACGGCAGGAGCACCACCAGCGACACCACCGTAGACCTACGCGAGCCGCCCGTACTCTGGACCCGTTGGAGCGAGGCGGTTACCACCGACGCGAGCGGAAATGTTACCGTTGCCGGATTCGCCGCCGCGGCACTCACTGCCCTTGCCAACGCAGTATGGGCCGCGGCGAGCCGCACCCTGACCGCGTTCGGGTTCACCGTCAACCTTGCGCCGGGAGCCAGTGTCACGTACACCGGCCCGGTTGCCCCGGGCGGCGCTGTCAACATCACGCAGGGCGACGATTACGCGGCGGCCGACGGCCGGCAATTGGATTGGACCGGCGGAAGCCCGAACCAGTGGCCGGACCTGACCGGCGCGACGATTTCCCTGAACGTCAACGATGCCCGGGTATGTGTCGGAACCGGCTCGACTGGCGGACTAGGTACGTGCAGTGTCGTTACCCCAACGGGGACGCAGAAGATTCGCGCAGAGCCGAGCGCTGCGCAAACCTCGGCCCTACAGGGAGGAGTTTACGATTTCGACGTGAAGGCCACGCTAGCGAACGGCCATGTATGCACGCTCATTCGTGGAACGCGGCAATTTACCGTGAACGACTCGGAGGCGAGCTGACATGGCAGACGCCTACGAAATCCAGATAGCGAAGGCCATTGTTGGAGAGCTGAACGACCCGGCGCGGCAATGGCCCCTTCCCTTTATGGCGGATTACGCATGGTATCCGGTCTACAAGGTTGAGGAGCTGCAAAAGCTTTCCGTGCGCGTGCTGCCGTTGCAGATCGACAATCAGAAGGTGGACCGGGGAGGACAGGAGCGGTTCGATTACGCGCTAAGTCTTGACATTCAGGCGGGAACCGCAACCGGCCAGAACATAAGCAACGCGGATATGGATGGACTCGCCGCGCTGGCCGAGGCCATTCACGACTTTTACCGGAACGCTCACCAGCTCGCCGCGGCGCCAAACTGGCGAGTGATCGAGGCCAAGCGGCCGGAGGTATACGTACTCGACCGGCTTTACCATGAGAACATTTGGGAAAGCTACATCAATGTAGTTGTGCGGGGATTCAAGTAACGTGATCCGGTTCGGCTTCAAGGTTGACCTCGGCCACGGAATCGTATTCGACTCCGCGCGCCTCATGCGATCCTCGGCCGACGCCACGAAAAAGAACCTAACCAAATTCGGAGCGTTTACCCGGACCAGGGCGAGAAGCAGTATCCGACGGCGGAAGGCGGTTAGTGCACCCGGGGAACCGCCCTCGGCACACGGAGACGAGCTGAAAGACATTCGGTTTGATTACGACGAGCGGTTGCGCTCGGTTGTGATCGGGCCGATTCGACTACCGGGCAAGCTTGGCAACGCGCCCGAAGCCCTAGAGCACAGCGGCCCGAGCGTGGTTTACCAACACGCCGACCATAACCGGGAGACGCGGCCGGCTTACATTCGCGAGCGGCCCTTTATGGGGCCCGCGTTCGCCGAGGAGCTAAAGCGGCTGCCGGCCACGTGGCGAGACAGCATGAAGTAGGCGGAGGGGCCGGCCGTGGGTTTGGTAGGGCTGGACTGCAAATGTTACTTGAACACCGGAAGCTATGGCTCCCCGGTATGGCTGGAGATTACGATTATTCAGGACCTCAGCCTAGCCCTGGACAAAGGAAAGGCGGAGGCCACACCCCGCGGCAATACATGGAAGATGACGCAACCGACCATCAAGAGCGGACCGCTAGAGTTTCGCATTCTCGGCGACGTTACCAATGCGCTTTACGACCTCTTGCGCGACGCTTGGCTTAATGACCTCATCGCCGACATGGCGGTTAGCTCCGGGCCGTTGGCAGGCCCGTTCATCGAGTATTTTCGGGCGGATTATTACGTCTACGAATTCAAGCGGCAGGAACCGCTCTTAGAGGCTTGCACGGTCGGAATTGCGATGGATCTAGCCTGGTCATCGCACGTGCCGGGTTTTGTATCCGTAGGCAGCTAACCCACACAGGGGGGAGACATCATGGCCGGACAGGTAGGCTTAGACTGCAAATTTTACCGCAACACGGGGACTTACGGTACGCCGACGTGGCTGGAAATCCCCATCGTACAGGAGGCCACCCTTGGACTCGACAAGGCCAAGGCCGATGCGAGCGTCCGCACCGCGCGGTACAAGCAAAACCTCCCGACGCTGAAGAGCGCGCCTATCGAATTGAAGATTCTCGCGGACGTTGCAGACACCAACTACGACGCCCTGCGCGATGCCTTCATGAACGACACGGTTTTAGACGTCGCGATGGCCAACGGCGCCATTGCGACCAACGGCACCGAGTATTTCCGGGCGGATTACGTTTGCTTCGGCTTCAAACGGGCGGAGCCCCTTTTGGAGGCCGCCACGGTGGACGTTGCCCTTGACCTGGTTTACAGCGCCCACGCTCCCGGGTTCACCAACGTAGGCACGTAAGCGGCCGAGCGGACCAGCGAGGGCGGAAGCCCGGGGTTAGCATCCGGAGGGAACGACCATGGCAAACGAGATTTCGGCCGGCACGCTGCTAGACCAGACGGTAAAGGACCGCCACATTGCGCCGGGAGCCGGCCCCGTGCGCGCCAACCTTTCGGCCAACAGTCTCAGCGCCTACGTGCAGAACTTGCTTGACCTGCGCTGCCACGATACGCCGGAGCGGTTGCTCCCGGGGCCGGGGAACGTGAAGGCCGAGGAAACCGTAGCGGCCTACCGGTGGACGCCCACCGATGCCGACGACGTGTTTTTTGTCGCCGATCGGCAGTACCGGGTATGCGGCATCCGGGCTCGCGTGGAGGTTACCGGGACGGACGGCGGCGCGGTGACCGCGGTTATCAAGAAAGCGGCGAGCGCGACGGCAATTGCATCGGGAACACCGTTGCATACCGGCAGTATCAACCTAAAGGGAGCCGCCGCCACGAACCAGGCGATTACCCTTTCGGCCACGCCCGCGGATTTGGACATTCCGGCCGGGACCGCAATTGGCATCGACTTTACCGGGGTTCTAACCAGCGCACGCGGGACCGTTTCCGTTGCCCTTTCGCCGGCCAGCTCAACCGATGATCTTGTAATTGTCAACGGGAGCACCGGCTACGGCACGAACCAGCCCCAGGCCCAGACCGTTGACGTGCACTCGGCCGGTTCAGTGACCAAGCGCGCCCGTATGGTGATGGCGCTTCCGGACCTTTACGACGCCGGCCAGGCAATCCAGATCCGGGTAAATGCCGGGATGCTTACCACCGTCGCCGATACCTCGGCGACCATCGCCATTGAAGCGTACCAACTCCGGGCCGATGGTACGCTCAGCGCCAACCTCTGCACGACGGCCGCGCAGTCCATCAATTCGCTGACTTTGGGGACGAAGGATTTCGTTATTACGCCGACCGGCCTGGTTACCGGCAACCGGCTTGACGTGCGAGTATCCATCGCCGTTAACGACGCAGCCACCGGCACGGCGGTTATCGGCGTGTTGCAGGACTTGATTTTGCGATGCAATACCCGGCCCTGACCGGCGGCCGGGTTTGCCGAGGAGAACGGGGACCATGCTGTTTGTCGAGCAACTTGAGCCGCGACGGTTGACCTCGGCCACGACTGACCAGGCCGGCCCGTGGATCGGCGCGCTCTATCGCGAATTCCTCGGCCGGGCCGCGGAGCCCGCCGGACTGGCCTACTGGTCCGCCGTGCTGCGCTTGCAGGGCCGGCCGGCCGTTGTCTATGGCGTCATGGACAGCGCCGAGGCCCACGAGCACACGGCGGCCGAATGGTACCGGGAATATCTCGGCCGGGAACCGGTCGGAGGCGAGGAAACCTATTGGACCGCCCGCCTGGACCGGGAAGCTTTCGACCGGGTTTACATCGACTTTGTTACGACCCGGGAGGCGGAGGCGGACTACCCCGGCCAAGACCTCATCGCCCTTTACTACGGCATCCTAGAGCGGCCGCCGGCCGTGCTCACCCCCGGCCAGCCGCCCGACATTTCCGGCCTAGCCTATTGGGCCGCCCGGTTCGACGCCGGGGAATCCGTGCAGATGATCGGCCGGGAGTTTCTTGACTCGACCGAGTACCGGAGCCGCATTGTTGCCGAGACGTATGCCGCGTTCCTCGGCCGGGAACCAGACGCCGCCGGACTGGCTTACTGGATCCAACTTCGCACCGAGGCGGCCGTTATCGGCATAGCCGCCAGCGATGAAGCGTTTACCCAGCCCTGACCCTGACCACGACCGCCACAAGGAATCATTACCCATGCGACCGTTTAAGGACGCCAAAGGCCGGACTTGGGAACTCGAAATCAACGTTTGGCTAGTCCGCCGGGTTCGGGATTATCTCGGCCTGAACCTCTACAACCTGGTGGACTCGCAGGCCCGGCCCCTCGGCGAGCTGCTGAACGACCCGGCCCGACTGGTGGACGTTCTCTTTTTGCTCTGCCGCGACCAGGCCGACACCTTGAACGTCACTGACGAGGCTTTCGGCCGCAGCTTCTCCGGCGATTCGTTGGAGGACGCGGCCGACGCTTTCGTTGCGGCACTGTTGGATTTTTTCCCGAGCCGGCAGGGCCGCGCGACCCTGCAAAAGGTGATCGACAAGAGCAAGGCAGTAGAGGCGAGAATGCGGGAGCTGACGGAGGAGAAGCTAGAAAGCCTGACCGTCGAATCACTGGCGAAGAAATTGAGCGGCTTGTATGGGCGTGCGCCGGACAAATCGGAACCCACCCCGGCCCCTGGTCCCTCCGAGAGCTAATGGAGGCGGCCGAGGGCAAGAGCCGCCAGCTCTGGGACCATACCGCAAGCATCATGGCAGCGCTCGCCCAGGTGAACGGGGACAACAAGACTGCCCGGGACTTTCACCCTTACCACCAGCAGACCGCCAAGGAACCGGACATCAGGTGTAAGGACGGAAACGAGAGTATGGCCGTTCTTTCCAAATGGTCCGGTGTGAAGAGGACCCCCCAACGTGGCTGACAGTCAAGCAATCCGGGCCGGCCGCGCGTTTGTCGAGCTGTTCGCCGACGATTCCGCGCTCGCCAAAGGACTGAAACGGGCGGAAGGTCGGCTCAAGTCTTGGGGCAAGACGGTTACCGGCATCGGGGTTAAGCTGGCCGCCCTCGGCGCCGCTATCACCGCCCCGCTCTCCGCAGCCGTTGGCCTGTACACGGAAACCGCGTCCAGTCTGGGGAAAATGAGCCAGCGGACGGGGATTGCCGTCGAGGAGCTATCCGCGCTGGCCTACGTGGCTGCCCGATCGGGAATCACCATGGACCAGCTAGAGCTGGCTATCCGCAAGATGCAAAAGGCGCTGTATTCCAGCGGCCAAGGCAGCAAGCAGACCCGGCAGGCGTTCCACGACCTCGGCATAACGGCAAAGGAGCTCCGGGACCTCAGCCCCGACGAGCAAATCGCCGCGCTGGCCGACAAGTTCCGCGCCATTGACGACCCGACAAAAAAGGCCGCGCTGGCGATGAAGATTTTCGGCAAGAGCGGAACCGAAATGATTCCGATGCTTGAGCGCGGATCGGCCGGCATCCACGAGCTCGCGAACGAGGCCCGACAGCTCGGCTTGACGATGAGTACGGACGACGTTGCAGCGGCCAAGGAAATGAAAATCGCAATGTCCCAGCTCAAGGCCAGCTTCCAGGCAATCTATATCGCGATCGGTTCGGCCATCGTGCCCGGCATGGCCCGGTTGCGAGCGCTCATCCTCCCCACCGTGGCAACTATCGTGCAATGGGTTCGGGAAAACCGAATGCTGTTCGACACGCTTTTTGACATTGCCACGGGACTATCCGTAGGCGGCGCGGCAGTCATCGTTCTCGGCAAAGGCATTAGCCTACTCGGCACCGCGCTCGGAAGCGTTCTCGGCTTACTCAAAGGCGTAGCGGCCGCCTTTCTGTTTTTGCTGTCCCCGATCGGCCTGGTAATCGGGTTACTTGTCGGCGGTGTGGCCGCTTGGCTGACGTTCACCGACAGCGGCCAGGCCGCGATGGGCGACCTCAAGGAAGGATGGGCCGGCATCGTGGACGCCGTGCAGGCCGGGGACCTGGCGCTTGCCGCCAAGATTGCATGGGCGGGGCTGAAATCCGTGTTCATCGAGGGCGTGCAGTTTCTCAAAACGCTGTGGATCGAATTTAGCAGCGATTTTATCGACAACTGGAATGGCACCATTGCGATGATGAAGCTTGGTTGGGCTAACTTCTCGACCAACTTCCAGAAGGGCATTCTCGTTCTGAAGTACAAGCTCGGCATGATATCCCAAGAGGAGGGCGCGGCCCAGAACGAAGCCCTTCATCAACAATTCGCCGGGCGCAAGGAGGAAATCGGAGGCGAGTTCCTCGGCAAAAAGGCGAACATTCAGAAAGAGAAGGAGGACCGCCTCCGCGCGGTCCTGGAGGAGCACAACGCGGCCCGGGACGAGCTGGGCCGGCTCACCCTGGAGGCGAAGCAAAAGCGGGAGCGGCGGCAAGAGCAGGTCGTGCAGGTAGCCCAGCAGACGGCGCAGCAACCCGTAGCGGCCGAATTCGGGAAATCGGCCGGAGCGTTCAACGCGATTGCCGCCTTGCGCCTTGAGGGCGGACAGGACGTCTACCAGCAGCAGCTTGACCGCTTGGAGGACATCAAGGGACTTCTGGGGGACCTGCTGGGCGAGGCCCGCGTAGGCGGCCGGTTCGCGTAAGCACAGGGCGGAACACCGGGGCGGAACGTGGCTAACTTCTTTTTTGAAAAGATCGACTCGCGGCCGGCCAACGTTGCGGTTGGGCCGGAACAGCAAACGCGCACGCTCCGCTACCGGTTCGGCGGATCGGACGACGATGTAGCGATGCGCCTGTATATCCAGGCGAACCTACTGGCCTACTACGATACCCTGCGCTTTAGCAACTACAAGATGGAGCCCCTAGGCAACGGCCTATGGGACGTTGAGGCCATCTACGGTTACAAGCGGATTGGCCTAATCAAGTTCAGTTTCGATACCACCGGCACGAAGACGAAGATCAAGCAAAGCCTGAAATCGACCTATTACCCGCAGATCGGCGAGCCGCAAATTGACTTTCAAGGCGCGATCGAGGTTAGCCGAACGGGCGGGACCGTGAAGGTTGAAGGCGTGGAGATTATCGTACCCGACTTCGCTTTTACGGTGTCGCGCACGTTCGCCCCGCCCTACGCGCCCCTGGACCAGGCCACCGTACAGCAGTTCTACAACAAATCCGGCACCGTCAACAATGACGTAATCGACGTTGTAATTAACGGCGTCATTCTGCATTTCGACCCCGGGACGCTGCTATTCCACGGGGCAACCGGATCGCAGAGCTCCGGCGGGGTCAATTTCGGCATCGGCGCGAGCGATTGGGAAGGCGAAGTGTTGCTAAAATTCGGCTTCTCCGCCAACTTGCTTAACGCGACCATTGGCGGAATCACCGGGGTATTCAAGGACGGATGGGATTACCTCTGGGTTAGTTACGAGGACGAGGAAGACGACACGGCCGACGTGCTTATCCAGAGCGTTCGCCAAGTATGCGTTGAGCAAGTGTACCCCCGCGACGCGCACGCCCCGCTATTCTTCGGCGGCGACCCCAACCAAGGGCCCTAAAGTGTCCCTGAACGAGCGTAAATCCCCCGGCGATCGCATCAAGCTTCGGGCCCAGGATTTTAACTATATCCTGGACTCGGCCAAGAAAGCCCAGGAGGGCTTGCGCCAAGGCAGCCCTCTCGACACGCAACCGAGCTACCCTTGCACCGTGGCCCGCGTGCTGCACGACGACCAGCTAAACATACCATTCGGACGGTTCGACGCCGTTGGCCTTAATGACGCGCTTATTCTCCCCTCGGAGACGATGAGCGAGTTTAAGCGCCAACCCGGTTTCCGGGGAGAGCGGCCGAAAGCCGGCCACCACGAGCAACGTTGGGGCTTGGCGCTAGAGCCGTTCAGACAAGGCAAAATCGGCTCGGTTCTAATCGACGGGGTTTGCCCCGCCCTGGTCGGGCCGGAAACCAACCCGCCGACCGTGCAGGGGCAATACGTCGAAATCCAGGACAACAGCACGCAACTCCGCTTCGTCGGAGCCGGAGGCAGTGCCCGCGTTCTCTGGGCCGATCCGGTGACGAACGACGGCTATCAATGGTGCCTGGTTCAGCTCGGCCACACGGCTAGCTTTGTGGCAAAATTAACGAAGAAGACCTTTCAAACCGGCCACTTTACGGCTTACGATTGGACGGAACTAACCGACATCACCGCCCCGACACCGCTAACCTATGTCGAGTACGACAAGCGGAAAGGCGGATTCGATGATGGTTTTCCGGCCTACGACCTCAACAACATTGACCACCCCGTTCCTTGCGTGGTGCGCCTGTACCGTGGCCGCGGCGATTACATGGTGATTGACGAACAGCCGCGCGCCGAGATTGTAAGACGAACCGCTTTGCCTACCGGCGGATCTCCCTACGCGCCGGGCAAACTTGAGCGCTGGGATCAGCTCGGCCAGTCATGGGCCGACACCTTAGACGTGCTCATTATCGACGCGAACGGATAGGGCCGGCCGATGAGCGAACCAAATCGCCGCTTTATGGGCCGCCTGGTGGACATCATCCAAGGTCAGGGGGTCATTGCCGGCATTGATACCAACGTGCCGGGAGGGGTCCCCGTCTACTCCGCGCCGTGCTCCGTCGAGGCCACGCCGTTTAGTCTCACCCTCGGCAACAAGCGGGCCCGGCGAATCGACTCGCAGGTTGTGCTACTCGACCCGGACGGCAATATCATTTTGCCCCCCGTGTTTAACCCGCCCCCGGACCAGCCGCAAAAGCGCGTGGACTTTTACGCCTACGCCCACGATTGCGACTTCATTTGCAACGGAAGTACCTCCCCATGGCCCAACCCCCCGTTTACCCGGCGATGCCCGAAGGATTTTCACCTGGTTAGGCTTGTGGGGGCATTGGAGAATGCCGGCACCGTGGCCGGCATTAACACGAACATACCGGGCGGGGTCCCGGTCTACGCCATCGCCGATTGCACGAATTGCGGAAACAAGTGCTGCCTACGCCCGGAGCAGCCGTTTCACGATACGCTACACGTCACAATGCACTATGTGTCCGGTGGCAAATCGTGCGGCGACGGAATTGTAGTGCCCGTGAATTTGGATCCAAATTCCATCATCTGCAACGCGCCCGGCATAGTGTGCCCCAGCCGCGGCGCAACGTGGCAAGGGTATAACACCCCTTTCCAGGTGCGCGTAAAGTGCAGTTACGTTACGGACGGATGGACGATCGAGGTAAAGATTACCCCCACGCTGCTACCCTGGACTTCGCCGCCATGGGAAACGGACGTTCGCGCGATGACCGGGACTTGTGACCCGTTTCTATTTACCGAGACTTCGGGAACGCTCTGGGCGCAAGGCACGGTGTGCTATGACCCGGGACAGAACAACGTAGCGGTTTACACCGAAACGTTAATGCTGTGAGAGGCAAGCCGAGCGATGGGACGGAGCGGCGATTGCGTTTGCGAGGCGGCCGGATGGTGCGAGCGCTACAAGCGCAGCATGACGGGCCAGCTTTACGAGGCTTGCGGCGACCGCTGCACGGCGGAACGGCCGGCCACGCCGGGGCGACTGGCTTATTACGCCGAGATCCGGAAGCATCTTCGCGAGCTGGCCGCCCGGCCGCCGGCCGGATTCCTTCCCGCCGAGGACCCGCCGGAGCCGACCAGGCCGGAGAGTTACTATCCCTCGGCCGCGGAGATGGCCGCCGGCGCCGCGGCCGAGCTGCTGAAATGGATTGCGGCCGGCCGGCCCCGCCGATCGGACGAGGAATGCCGACGGATTCACCTGGTGTGCGAGAACTGCCCGGGAGGCCAGTACGACCGCGCCGAGGACCGTTGCCGTCGATGCGGTTGCGCACTCTCGGAAGACAGCTCTGCTAGCTGGGTTCTCTGGATCGGCATTCCGGACGCTATTCGCATGGCAACGAAGCATTGCCCGGATGGGCACTGGTGAATGAGGAATAATGATAACTTTGCTACCCTGACTAGTGCCCGGCGACACTTTTCGGCTTGGCCGAGGCCAATCCCTCTCGCCCCGGCAGGCCGCCCCGCAGTACATTCGCACGAGAGGGAATAAATACCTACAGCGGAGCCCCGGCCAATGGACGCCATTACCCAAGGGCTGTTGAACTTCGGCATAGGCGGCGCAATGGCCGCAGCCGTGCTCTGGTGGGCATGGTATCGGGAAACCAAGACGTTGCCAGCACTTATGGACCTGTTTCGAGACGAAATGGGCAAGGAACGGGCCCAGTGCGAACGATACCACCAGGACGGCATCCAGCAACATCGGGAAACCCGACACGCCGTCAACAATCTGCGCCAAGAGCTTTTGCTGGCCCGGGCCATGCGCCCCAAAGAGGAGAAGAAAGAACCGTGAAACCGGCTTGGAAGACAACCGAATTTTGGAAAGCGGCTTTCATGCAGGGGCTCGCGTTTTTCGTCCTTATGGGCTGGATCAAGCCTACGGACCAGCACACGCTAGCCGATGCGATCGCACAGGCGATTACCGCCGTCGGGGCGCTGGCCGCGGCCGCCCACGTGGTATCGGCTTACATCCACGGTCGGACGGCGCTTAAAGCGGCGGCCGCAACCGCGGTCGCAAGCCAAGCCTAGTTGCGATCGCCTGTACCAGGTGAACGCCGGCGCGTTGCCGAGGCTCATTCACCCCGGCATGGCGGGTCCGACTCCCGCACCTGGCAGTATGTCCTTTCAACAATGGTGCATTTGGTTCATAGTCGCATCTTGCGTCTATGGGATTTTCGTTCTCATTGACAATTGGGCAAACGAGCATGGCAACGGCAAACAACCGGCTACGCTACCCGATCCTGACGCACCGGAAGACCCGGGAGACGCTGTTTGAAGCGACCGGCCGCCGGCACGCGCGCGCGATGGTTCACCGGCCGGGCCGGAGGCTGGGAATTGCCATGGTCGAAGCCCACGCCGAGGAGGCCACGAAGCCACGGGGAAGGCCGCGGGGGCACTGCCCGAAATGCCGTTGCCCGCGCATGGTGCGCAAGAGCGGCACGGTGGAGCGCTGCGCGGAATGCGGCCACCGCCTGGACTACCGGCCGCGGCCGAATCCCATCGCCCGAAGCCCCAAGCAACAGTAGCCGTGGAAGATCCGGACCTCATTATCGCCGTCGTGCTGCTGTCGCTTACCGCGATCGGCGGCGCGGTCGGCATCCTAGGCTGGTGGATGGAGAAGCGAACACGCCATGACTAGCCCCGCTCTCTTGCTGGCCGGTTTGCTCGCCCTCGGCGCCCCCGGGCAACTACCCGGCTTCACCTGACCGCAAGGCGCTTCCGCGGCGCCGTGCGCGCCGCAGCAGGCACCGGGACCCGCCGCGGCCGGCCAGCTCGCAGGCGTGGACCCCCGCATTCTGGCCGCATCGGTCCGCATCGTGGACGCGCGGCCCGGTGTGCTCGGTTCCGGTTCGGGGACCGTCATTGGCCGGAGCCTGGACGGTCGGGCCGACCTGGTTTTGACTTGCCGGCACGTTTGCCCCCGGGACCCCCGGCCTCTCGGCGGCCGCCTTCAAGTGCAGTTTACCGACGGCACGGCGGCCGAGGCGGATTGGCTTTGCGCGGACGACCGGGCCGACCTTGCCCTAATTGCCGTTTACCCGGGCCGGCCGGCCGTGCGGATTGCCGAGCAACTACCGCAGGCTAATGCCAACGTGCTACAGATGGGTTACCCACGGGGCGGCAATCCGGCCGCGCACGCTCGGCGATACATCGGCTTTACCGGCATGTTCACCGAGTATGGCAACGTACCGGTCTACCACGTGGACGGGGCAACCGCCAAAGGCGAAAGCGGTGGCGGAGTGTTCAGCCCCGATGGCCTAGTAGCCGTAGTCTGGGGCTCTAACGGCCTGACCACTACAACGGTTGGGCTGCCGGACATCGAAACGTTTTTTGAAACGAAGTGCCAACGGTGGTATCTACTGCCATGGAGGCGCCGCGTTGAATCAGCTATAGCCGGCCGACCGCCGGCAGCCCCCGCCGCACCCTCGGCCCCCATCGTGCTCGAACCTGCGCAATCGGCCCCGCAGCTCGGCCCCGTTGTGCCATCTCCCGCGGCGCCGGTTTACGGGACCGGGCCGGCCGCGACCGAGGAGATAGTACAGCGACTCGGCCAAATGCTGCTTGCCGAGCTTCGTGCCGAGGTTGGCAGGATACCGGCCGGCCCTAAGGGCGACACGGGGCCCCGTGGGCCCGCGGGGCCGGCCGGCGCGGATGGAAAACCCGGTGCGGACGGGAAGCCCGGCACACCGGCGGACGAATCCCGCTTTGCAGCGATCGAAGCGCGGTTACAAGCGATTGAGCAAACCCAGGCCAAACAACAGCGGGTGCGCGTTGTGCCCGCGAACCAGTGACCTTTTTAGAGGAGTTTCGACCGATGGACCCGACGATTGCGGCCGCCATGGCGGCATTGACCGTGCAGGGCGCGCAGCGCCACCAGCTCCAAAGCTTCACCGACCACGGGGTTTTGGAACGCATGTTGATTCAGTCCGGGGACGCCGGCAACTACGCCGACCTCCAGACCGGCAGCCACGTTCCCACCCCGCAGCCGTACGTAGTGCCGAACTTCGTCACGGCGACCGGGAAGCCCGTTGGCGCGTGACCTGACTTCCTGATCCTCGGCGATGCCGCTAGCCCGGCGGCATCCCCCTTTTTCCAGGACATGCACCATGGACCCAAACATTAACCGGCTTCAGATTGCCCAAACGCTGATTCAGAGCTTGTTGACCCTGATTCCGCCGGCCAGCCATGCCAAGGCGCAGCTTGCCCTGGACACGGCCAAGCAACAGCTCGCGGCCCTGGACGCGCAGACACAGGCCCCCGTAGTCCCTTTAGTGGCCCCGCAGCTTGTGCCGACGACCCCGGGGACGGTATGAACCTGCGCGGCCTTACGGCGTCCTGGTTCGCGCCGTTACTGATTCACCATCAGAACCAGAGCGAGGCCATGCTACGCGCCTCAGCCGCCAAGGCGCACGGACTCGATCCGACCAGCTTCGGGACGCCGTTTCCGGGCGGCACGGTAAGCAACACTACGACCAACAACACCAAGGCCGGGGGCTGGGGCTGGCTGTTCGGGCCGATCCTCGGCGCGGGACTTCTGGCGGCCGGAGGCAGCGCGGCCCTGACCATGGCAAAGCCGACCCCGACGCCCGCCGCCCCCATGGTAAGCAGCTCGCCCACGACGACGCCCACGACCTCGGCCACGAGCTCGCCGGCCAGCCCCCAGGCCGAGCGGCATTGGGACGCGATTACGGAGGAGCTGCAACCGGATGGAACCTGGAAACAAATCCGAAGGGAACATTTGCAATGAGTTTGGAGCAAGAGGCGGAACGTGCGGCAGGCATCGCGATTCACGCCGGCGCCAGTGCCGCCATGCAAGCCTTTCACACCGGGGCATTGCTCGCCACGCACGTAGTTTTTCGGGAAGCGCTGAAATGCGAATCGCTGGCCGAGCTATCGCAGGCGCTTCGCAAGGCGCTTGACACCATGACGCCGACCGGCCTAATCCCTCAGCAACCTTCGCGCGAACCGGGACAGCTAACCGGGAAGTAGCCATCGGCCGAGGCTTACGGGAAAAAAGAGCGCGCGCGGAAAGCCCGGCGCGAGGTTGCGTCTACTGTGTTCGCCCCGTGTCCTTTCCGTTCCACTACCCCAGGAGGCATCTACCCCATGGCATTTCCCAACGTCAACGTCAGCGCGGACCTTCTTTCGGCCGCGGCCGCCCTGGTCGATAAGGTCAAGACCTACCAGGCCGCCCGCAGCAACGCCGACCAGGCCCACGCCGACGCCGACCAGGCCCAGGCCGCCGCACAGCTCGCCGAGGCCAAGGCGACGACCGCCGAGGCGGCCGCGGACCAGGCCCGCGGCGATGTGCTGACCGCCGCAGATGAACTCGACAAGCTGCTGAGCACATTCCGGCCGGCCAGCCCGCCGACCCCGCCCGCCGCGGCTTCCACGGCGGCCGGAAAGCCGCCCGCGTAGCTCGCAAGCGATCCTACGCGGGGCATGTATGCACGGTTTCCCCCACCAAACCCCGGCCGGGGTCGCTCGGCCGGGGTTTGCCATGCGCAGCGGATTGCCTAACATTTCTCGAAAAACCGCTTGACGCAGGGCCGTTTATGCCCATAATAGACTACGTAAGGGATGAGTGATCTTTGAAAACCAAGTGGCCAGAAGGGACGAGCGGACGACCGCAAACGCCGAGGAAGGCCACGACGGGAAGACGAGATCACAAACCCCCTTGCTACCGCGGGGGAGCCACGGGGAAGCAGTGGCCTAGGGCAGGCCAGGCGGCGCCGAAGCAAGCCGCAGGGACTTGACTGAGTACAATTTCTCAGCACAGGCCAACGCCGGGAAGGCCGAATAAAAATCGCGGCGGCAAGAAGCCCCGGGGAGAGATCCCCGGGGCTTCTTGCTTTTCAGAAGTCCCGGGCGGGGACCGCCGAGGGACCATGGAGGGACCAAAAGCGCCCGACCCGGTGGCTTGCGAAGCCTACGCCGACCTTGAGAAACTGGCCGGTTTTGCGGCCGACTTGTCGCGTCCGGTAGCCTCTGATAGGCTAGAGGCGCTATAGCCTACAAGGTTGG
>Ga0070741_10009651_pt1 | contig 18608 bp, 26 predicted proteins | sample Coa_R1_4_FD_66440 | JGI IMG/M metagenome (GOLD analysis project Ga0070741, IMG submission 66440) | Surface soil microbial communities from Centralia Pennsylvania, which are recovering from an underground coalmine fire - Coalmine... | ecosystem: Environmental > Terrestrial > Soil > Unclassified ...
AGGGACGTCCGAAAGCGACCACAGTCGGCATCCTGACGATTCCCGCTCCGTTCCGCGCTGAGCTATGACAACCGCGGAATGAAATTGGGCGCGGCGCCGATTTGATACTCACGGCGCCGCGCCCAAGTCACCGCAACCCATCCAAGGCAAAGGTTGGCTGCGGAAATCGCCGGCTTATCGGAGCAGGTTTGTGTCAGTTACGGGAAGCAGAGAAGGAACCCAGAGCAAATTGTGGAAGTAGCCTACGGCAAAGCGGCCGATCACTTTCCCCTATTCAACAGACCGAACAGAACATAGGAAAACGTCGCCCCGATAATGGCGCCGAGTAAAAGTCCGTCTATGCACATCCGCAGGCGTGTAACACCAATGGTCGTGCTCAACTTGTGAATCGAGGCCAATGATTTGCTCTTGCGCGCCAGCACAGCCGTTGCAAACAAAAGACCCGGCCGCATTGCCGACGGCCGGGTCCGCTTCGGAGGAACAGCTCGACCACATGCGCAAGGCCGAACCCCGTTGGGGAGAGCACCCCAACAATCAATTCGGGTCAGAGTACGTTCCTTATACCTTCGCCTAGCGCCTCTTTCCCGTGGAACACGAGACCGTTGCGCTCGCTCGCCGCGCCTCACCAGAGCCCTCTGATCGGCGGCAAGCCGCGCCCAATAATCGGCCATTGCCTCAAGAGTCCGTTTTCAACGCTCGAAATCTTTGCCGCAAGCTCCCGGCAATGCCGAGCGTTTTGCATATACTCTCTCACTGCATCCATGACGGTTCAGGCGTACTTGTCGATTCGCGACCGGTGCAGGACTCGATGAGAGGTTAGCTCGGATAAAATAGGCCGCCAACGAGGTAACTACGTAGCCGCGACCCCCAGCTGGCAAGGGCACACGCTCGAGCGCCAGCACCAGGAGCAACGCGGCCTGGGCGTTGCGCGTATCGGCGCCTCGCGCTGTCACCGGCCGGCAGGGCAAGCGCTATTGGCGCCGGCGTTCGATCGTATCTGAGGGCTGGTTCATGTACCGCAGGAAAGCATAAGCAAGCACTATAGCGAGCGCGATACATATGCCGACCGCGACTTGAACTACGGGTAAACTCATTCGTCCGGTCCTCCTACGGAAAACCAACGAGCAGTGCCGCGGCAATGTTCCGGAGTTGACACCGCACGCCCGGTGCGCTGATTCAGCCTCATGCGAATTCTGTAAACCCGGCTTGATGGTTACTCGGCGGGCTCGCGCACGGCTTCGCGCTCGCGATCAGTCTAGCGCGCCACTATTCTTCAAGTGCTGTTCGACCCCCTCACGCGTCCAGGCGGTGCCGCCCGATCGTATGCGCTTCGCTTCCGCTTCGGCCGCTTCCTGGGCGCCGACCGGATAGGCGTCGTGCTTGCCGTTGCCGCGGTCGACGTCGACGCCCCAACCGAACCCCTCCAATCCTTCCCAGCGGATTACGCGGACGGTCAATGGCTTGTCGGGGCGCTCGGTCATGGCCCGCAATATATGGCGGCTTGACCGGCGGCGCAGCCGGCGGCGGAATCCGGCCATGAAGCACCCCCAAGGACCGGTCCCGACGCTAGGCCAGCTGGTTTTGGCTGTGGTGCGAGCGGTGCCTGCACAGCGCGCCGATTAAATTCGGACCGCTCATCGCGCGCTGGGGCGCTGACGCATCAAGCTGCGCCCGCTGTACCACCTGCGGTCACAAGGGCGCGACGCTGCAGCATCCATGGTGGGTTGATAGCGTTGTTGGCTTTCAACCGTTTCCAATCCCCAAAGCCGGTACGCCCAGTTTTTTTGGGGATGTAGAATTTGCCTCCGAGAGGTAATATTGATCAGCGCCCCGCCCACCACTTTGTTTTGCCAAACGGACTATGCTGGCTGGCTGCCCTGGCGCAGTTCCTTGAGACGGAACAGCATGGCGAGCATGCGTTCCAGTTTACGATCGAGATGAACCTCGTAGCGGCCAAGCCGCTCAAGCTTGTCCGCCTTCAGCGATTCGCCGAACGCCTGCTCGCGGATCAGCGGTCTATTCGTCAATTCCTTTTTGCGGTTTTCAAACCAAGGCAGCACTTCGTCCTCGAGGAATCTCCGTAGCCCCTTCACGTCAGCGGTAGCGGGTTCTTGATTCTCCTCCATCTCGTCCGGACCTTGAGCGAGGGTGTCCGCCCACCAGTCTTGAGTGTCTTCACGCAATGTCGCTAGCGCGACCTCGTAGGCATCGTTTCGCTGCGAGCCGAGCAGTTCAAGCGCACGGCGGGTCATAGCTTCATCTCCCGCCAAATCGGCCATTTCCGCCTCAGTACCGATTGCCGTAGCGCGAATGGCATCGACCACTCGCTCGGTTTGCCCGGTGGCATCAAGATGAACAAGGGCGACCTTGACTGTCTCCTCATACGGACTCTCCGTCCCCCGGAGACCCCGCCGGTGAGCCGCGGCCTCTGCCAAGCGCAGACGGCGCTTGCGCCAGATGATGCCGGCAATTTCCTCGACCAAATGCTCCTCGGTAGGACCGTTCGGCGTGTGTTCGGCCACCAGTGCGGCCAGGATAGCCTGGTATTCGTTGGGGTCCTCCCACGGCAGGACGATGTAGCGTGACAGCACGCCGTGCCGCAGTGCGTTAAAGCGGGTGAATTCGGTGCGGGGAGCGGCGCTCCCGAGACTTTGCATTGGTTCTGTCATCATCCCCAGTTCCTTCAACTGCTCCGTGAGGTCCGGCGCCCGAGCCGCTCGACAAAGCCGATCAGGCCAAATGTCGATCGCTCTTCAGCGGCATCGTGCCGGCGACGCAGACGATCGTATGTTCCCCAGTGCATGCCCTTCGGTTTGTCGGGAAAGTCATCCAACATGCTTGCGCTTCCGCCCAGTTTCATTCGGATTTTTTGGGACTTCCACAGGCCCCGCTGATGGGCCGATTCCTGTTGGCTGGTGTATGTCAGCCGATAGCAACGGCGGCAGGCAAACAGCCGTCCGGCGCCGTAGAGCTTGATGACGCGACGGCCGCAATACACTCCATTTGAGGCGACCGAACACAGAAACCAGGGCCGCTCTCCTCCGAAGCGACATGACGACCAGACTATGGGAATGCAATGTTCCACGTCGCACCAGTCCCCGCCGCAACTGCGACTTCGGTATTTCAGGGTCACAGAACCGCGTCGGGATTCGACGTTGATGGATGCAACGCCTTCTCCGTCTTGAGTCCACGCCCACGAGAACCATCGCGGAAATTGCAGGTAGCCGCGCTGGTGCCAGTCAAGCACATTGATGGATCGGCAGCTCTCGACTGTGGCCTTTCCGCTCCCCGAATAACGCGGCATCTATCGCTCCATTTTTTCTCTCGCCGAATAATCGAAATCGCTTGGCAATTTTGGTTCTACCGCTTACAGGCAAATAAATTTTCCGCGGCTTTGAACTCTCACTTCTGGTCTCGAATTGCCCTTTGACCGGCAACGTCAGTGGCAAGCCGCGCACCGGGGGTCGGTGCTGCAAATACGATTACCCCGTAAGCGCGCAAAGTGATCTCCGTCCTTTCGAGCAGGCTTCGGGTCGATGTCGGTATTTTATCTTCTTTCAGTTCCCAGTATCGGGCGGCACGCTCGTGAACACCTACAGCTTGCGCTAACTGCTTTTGCGTCAATCCCGCCAGGACGCGAGCCGCCCGCAACTGCCTCCCAGCGACAATGTTCGACATGGCTAAGTCCTCGCTCTCCGCGCATTGTGGTCTCGCCGGCACCGAGTGCGAACGTCTACCGGTTTCATCACTGCGCCTCTTCATCGGGCAGAGCCCAGAGGATAGCGGTAGCCTCGTCGCGGCTGCACGACCGCGATTGCATCAACGCTTCTATTAGACGCTCTCGGGCGGAATTGTTCGCTACAGCGCCGTGGATGGCGCGCCGCGGAATCCCACCGAGAATATCGAGAGTAGTGTACGTTTCGTCACCATGCCTAGTAGTGTACGTTCCGTCACCATGGATTTGGTGGTTTTTGGTGCCGTTTCGGCACTGACCTATAGTGCCGTTTCGCACACCGGTTTTCTGTTTTCTCCCGACGGATTTCCTGCCTTGGCGGCGCGCGCCTTTGGCAATCATGTGCGCTTCATCTTCGGTGATGCGGTGCCATTCATTCGTCGGGTTGGCCCGATCAACATGGCGATAGGTGAGGCGGAATAGGTTTGGTCGGCGCCAGTCGGCGTTGCCGGCACGGCCGTCTTCCGTGATCTCGACAAAGCCCAGGGCGGTGACCTCGCGAATTGCTGGCCCAATGGAGTGCCGCGCATCACGGCGGCCGAGACAATGGCAAACTGCCAGTGACATTCGATCAATTCGCCGATTACGGCGTGCGACCGACTCCAGCATTTCCACAAGCCGCGGAGCGAACTGCCCAGCAATACGATTGCGCAGTAGGTAGGTCCTGGCCATTTATGGCGCCCGACTCCATGCCGCGCAGGTTACAAACCGGCGCCGCATTGCGGCGGCTAACGGGAAACGACAATGCGAGCCGAAACGGGAACGAGGTTCAGTGATTAAAAGTGGGGGACTTTTTTTTCATACATACGGTTTTGGCGGAGTGTGCCTAGCGACAGATTCGCGTGCCAATTCCACGAGCTGGACAAACCATGTCGACTCTCGAAACTCCCGGTGAACATCGAGCATTCGCCGGCGCAGCGTATCGGGATCGTATTTTCTGTACTGATCGATGCCGCATAGATGTTTAGCAATCCCAGCATTACTTAAGCCAGGATACTGCATTTTCATCAGCTCGTAATTATTCGCCAGCGTAACACGCCTCATCCACGGCCATCCCGACTTGGTGCCAGTCGGGCGCCCCTTGCGCACCCCGAACAGCGCGTCGGCTAAAATGATAAGCAGCCTTTCGCAGTCCTCCTCTTTATCGAGATTGAGACCAAAGAATTCAGCAGCTGCGTCAACACACCTTGGATCAACCCGCCATAGCTCGCTCGCTTTTTAAGGGCGGCGGCGTCGCTCATGGCTGCGCCCTCGCCTGCGCAAACTCCACAACGTTCGCGGTCGGCGGCTTTATAATGCCGCGCAACCGCGCGGCCCAGGCGTCTAGAGCATGCCGCTTTTCCTCAACGTAGGCGTATTGGTCATAGACCTTGTGCAGCCCGGGCTTGGTGTGGCCGATGACTAGCTCGCGTACGAGATCGGAGATACCGGCGATTGCCGAAAGGTGCGTGCGAACGGTGCGCCGCAGATCGTGAATGACGAACGGCGGGCCTTGCCCAGCCGCGTTCATTTCGCGGCCAGAGCACCGCACGCGTGAAGCTCTTAAATACCTGCGCGGCTTCGCCGATCAAATTGCTAGAGGCGTCGAAAGCGGCCGGCCCTTTCTGTGCTTCAATGAAAACCACGCTTACGAGCTTCGCACCGTGCCGGATGTGTTTGCCGTCGCCCGCATGAGCGACGACGCCTCACCTATCGTCGTGGGGGTTTGTCCCGACTGCGCGAAGCAAAGTGACGCGCAGATTTATTCCATCATGCGCCGGCAGTTTCAGCGAAGGGGGATCGGCGCCGAGGACGCTGGGCACACTAAAGTAGTGTTGGAAGTTAAGAACGTCGCTGAGTTTGAAGCAATTCCCGGAGTCCGCATCGCCGTCGCGTTGCCTGACGGGCTACAAACGCCCTTTGACTGTGAAGTCGCGGTGGTGCTCAAACGCGCCAGGGAAGAACGAAACGCGGCTCGTCACTAATTGGCATCTCGGCTTCCGGCCGCTGCAGTGCGGACGGCGGGACAATTTTCAGCCGCCTTCCGGATGAGCGGCGCGGCCTGCAGATGCGCACCGCCCGACTGTCGGGCCGCTGGCCGATACCTCGGCGTTCAATCGGCAGTTTGGCCGCGCCTGACAAATGCGAGCCGTCGCCCGGGGGTCTATCTCCGGGGGGCTATCTCGATGCCCAGCGCATTCGGCGGCTGGATCGAGAACCTGCGGTGCACGTCGAGGTGCTCGCCACGCCCGATCGGCTTGAAGAGGTCGCGGCGCGCGTAAGCGAACTATCCACCGCACCGCTGTCTGGGTCGCGCAGCATCCCGACCTAAGCTCATCATGCTCTGGCGCGCCCGGCTTTGTTCTGGAGGCCCTCGTAGGAACGATTATCGTTGTCCATTGGTTAAGCTGAACATGGATAATGATGTCGTGCGAGTGCGCGAGCGTGCGGATAGTTTGTTCGCCATAGCGCTTCGAGCGCGAGAGCGCGGTCAAATCACTGTTGCCGAGGAACTCACGCAATTAGCCGCTGAGGTTCTCGACCAAGTTGCGGACATGGAACGAACCGGCGCCTCCATCAAGCGCGGGATCGGCTGAACGGGGCGTGCCGCTTCCGTACGCCGTACGTTCATGACAATAGTGAGTAAAAGGCGTCAGGGCCGATTTCCTGGTATGTTCTCACAAGCAAGGCCCCCGCGCCGGGGGGCACGCCGTTATTCGACCTCACGTTTCACGGCCCGAGGACGTGGAAGCGACCGCGCCTAGCGGTTCATTCGGCGCGTCGCACCGACTAAGTCGGCTTGCTTGCGCAGACGTGGCTTCGCATGCGCCGGGCAGTGGGTCGAACTTTAGGAACTTGGAGCGCCTAGGCAATTCCGTCGCCATAGGCTAAGTGTGTAGCAGCTGTTTGGGGCTGGCCGACCTCCATATGCGCGGGTTTGTTGGCGGACCGGAGTTCCATGGCGGGTAAGAAGCGTGCGACGCCGGGGGATTTGCCAACTCTCAGCAAATCGCCGACCGGCATTCGTGGCCTCGACGATGTTACTCAAGGCGGCCTACCGCAAGGCCGGCCCACTTTGCTGTGTGGCTCGGCTGGCTGCGGCAAGACCCTGTTCGGCATGACCTTCCTCTACAACGGCGCGGTCCAATACAACGAGCCCGGCGTCTTCCTCGCCTTCGAAGAGCGTCCAGAAGACCTCATTCAGAACGTCGGGTCGCTCGACTACGACATCGGAAAGCTCATCGCTGAAAAGAAGCTCGCTATCGATCACGTCGAGATCGAGCGCGCCAAAATCGCCGAATCCGGTGAATACGATCTCGAGGGGCTTTTCATCCGCCTCGGCTTTGCCATCGACTCGATAGGCGCCAAGCGCGTCGTCGTCGACACCATCGAGACGTTGTTCAGCGGCCTCGAAAACGAGCAGCTGCTACGGTCCGAATTGCGCCGACTTTTCGAGTGGCTCAAATCGAAGAGCGTCACCGCCATCATCACCGCCGAACGCGGCGAAGGCACCCTGACGCGTTATGGCCTGGAAGAATATGTGGCCGACTGCGTGATCCTGCTCGACAATCGGGTTCACGATGAGCTTTCGACGCGCCGCCTGCGCATCGTCAAATATCGCGGCTCGGCCCATGGCACCAACGAATACCCGTTCATAATCGACGAGCTGGGCATCACCGTGATGCCGATCACGTCGACCGGTCTCGTGCATGGGGCGTCGACCGAGCGGGTTACGTCCGGCATTCCCGATCTCGACCAGATGCTGGAGGGCAAAGGCTATTACAAGGGCTCAAGCATTCTTGTGTCCGGCATGGCCGGCAGCGGCAAATCGACCGTAGCTGCGCATTTTGCCGATGCGACCTGCGCATCAGGTCATCGGTGCATCTATTTCGCGATGGAAGAATCGCAGCACCAGATCATCCGCAATATGCGTTCGGTTGGTATTGACCTGCAAAAATGGATCGACAAGAAACTCCTTCGGTTCAGCGCGCGGCGGCCGAGCCTGTTCGGTCTCGAAACCCACCTGGCTACCATGTACCGCGATGTGACCGATTTCGACCCGGCCGCTGTGGTCGTCGATCCGATGTCGGCATTGTTGCACGCAGGCGCGACCGGCGATGTGCATTCGATGGTGCTCCGCCTCGTCGACTTCCTGAAAGTGCGCGGCGTCACGGCGCTGTTCACAAATCTCGGCCTCGTCTCAGGTGAAGACGCGACGACGGAAATTCAGATCTCATCGCTAATGGACGTCTGGCTGTTACTCTACAACCGTGAGAGCAATGGCGAGCATAACCGGCAGCTCTATCTCTTGAAGTCGCGCGGGATGGCCCACTCCAACCAAGTCCGCGAATTCATCATGTCATCCGATGGCATCAACCTGCGCCAGGCGTATGTCGGGCCGGAGGGTGTGCTGACCGGGTCGGCGCGCCTTGCCCAAGAGGCCAAGAACCGGGCCGCAGTCCTGATCCGCGAGCAGGATAGGAACCGACGTAGCCGCGAACTGGAGCGCAAGCGACGCGAGATCGCGGCGCAGATCGATATCCTGCGGGCCCAGTTGGCCAGCGAAGAGGCCGAAGTGGATCTCCGCAACCGCGAAGATACAGCGCGCGAGGATCAACTGGCCGCGGAACGCGTTGATATGGGGGTGAGCCGCCAGACCGGAATCAAACCGAAAGAGGCGGTGAAGCCCGCCCATACGCCGAAGAAGTGACTGGACAGCATGTGAGCGAGCTTGAGGGATACAATCTTCGACTTTATGTGGCCGGTCAGACACCGAAATCGATTGCCGCGGTCAGCAACTTGAAGAAGATCTGCGAGCAGCATCTATCCGGCCGCTATGAAATCGAAATCATCGATCTGATGAAGGACCCGGCGCTTGCGATCCGACATCAGATCGTGGCCATTCCTACGTTGATCCGCCAGTTGCCGGAGCCGCTCAAGCGCATCATCGGCGATCTGTCCAATACCGAAAAGGTCTTGGTCGGTCTTGATATCCATCCGAAGTGAGCAGGCGCCGCCATGTCTTCAGGCGATCCCAAGCTGCCGCTATTTGAAGACGCCGACGCGACCGTTGCGGCTATTCATCAAGGCGACGTTGACGCTGTCGTGGTAATGCGGGCCCTCGAGGGCCCCCAAGTCATTCTGCTGCATGGCGCGGAGGAGCCTTACCGCGTCCTTGTCGAGCGCATGAGCGATGGAGCGCTGACCGCCGGTCCGGGCGGGGTCATCCTCTACGTCAATGACCGGCTGTGCGACCTGACCGGCTATCCGTCCAGGCGCCTGGTCGGTCACGACCTTGCTTCATTGTTCGAAGGCGAACCGCCGAAGCTTGTTCCCGAAGCTACGGTGGAGGCGAGCTTATTGCGCAATGGTGAAGGGCCAATGCCGGTCGCGGTATGGTCGCGCCCGATCTCGATCGCGGAGACCACAGCGACGCTGGTCCGGCTCACCGACCTTACGGTCCATCGGCGTGCCGAACAGATTGCAGCGGCCGAACGCTTCGCGCGCTCCGTCCTGGAACAGGCTACCGAGGCCGTGATCGTGCTGGCGCCTGATGGCCGCATCACCCACGCCAGTTGGCGGGCCGAGCAGCTTGCGCGGCGACCGCCGATTGGCTGCACGTTTTCCGAAGCATTCCAGCTTGAGGCCCGCGGTACCGACGACGCCGGAACGCTGGCGCATTTCTCTGCCGAGAGCCTCGACTCCATGCTCGCGACGAGGCCGTTTCACGGCGTCGAAGTGAAGCTGCGCGGTGATGACGCCAAATCTGCCTTCCTGCTTAGTGCTGGGCCTCTGGTTGACGAGAACAAGGCGAATGTCGGCTCGATCGTCACGCTGACCGACATCACTGAGCGCAAGCGCGCCGAAGAGCAGCAAACCACGTTAGTCGCCGAACTCAACCATCGTGTGAAGAACATCCTTGCGATCGTGCAGTCGATAGCGGCGCAAACCGTGCGGTCGTCGCGCTCGCTTGAAAGTTTCGCCGACACGTTCACGGGGCGTCTTAAGGCGCTGGCGATCGCGCATGACATCCTGACGCAGACGCGCTGGATCGGGATTGGATTGAGCGAGCTCCTGGCGGCGGTGCTGGCGCCTTATCGATCGCCGGAAGGTGCGCGCGTGACGATGTCTGGGCCCGCGATCATGTTACCAGCGCGTGCCGTGGTGCCGCTTTCCATGGTACTGCACGAGCTAACCACCAATGCGGCCAAATACGGCGCCCTGGCGACCCGGCGCGGTAACGTCGAGATCACATGGCACTTGAGGGGTGGCGACGATCAATTGGTCGAATTGGTCTGGCAGGAGCGTGAAGGACGGAAGATGAAGCAGGCGTCAGGCGGCTTCGGTACGAAATTGATCGATCACGTGATCAGCCATGATCTCGATGGCAGCACGAAGGTGGAGTTCGATCCGGCTGGCGTGCGCTGGGAGATTGCGTTTCGCCTGAGCATTTTTGCCGAGGCACGCGCAACCGCGTCCAGGTCCTCTACGGCCTAGCCGGCGTCGCGAAGATCTTTTCGCAAATCAGCCCCAGCTCTCTTTGGTTGAATGGCTTGGCGATGCGTGGCATCGCTCGGAACGGCGCAGGGAATAGGGTATCATCGGCGTAGCCCGATGTGATAATGAACCGCATTCCGAGCCTTTGTAGCGTCGGCAGTATCTCGAAAATCTGCTCGCCGCGCAGGTTCACGTCAAGCACCGCACCGTCCAAAGCGCCCCGTTGGGCGGTCTCCAGCACCTTGTCGACGCTCGCGAGCGGACCGACGACGTCGCAGCCGAGTTCCTCCAGCATCCGTTCCAATTCGAGCGCGATGAGCCCCTCGTCTTCGGCGAGAAGAATCCGCTTGCCGGCAAGCGGCTTTTCCGCACCTGTACGCGCTGTGCGGGTCTTTAAAAGATTGTGTATCAATCTACGCTACCCCTCACCGGTCCAAGACAATAAGAAAACCGAGGAGTGATACCACTCCTCGTCCCATTTACTTATCGTTGATCCAGATACGGCAATTCACCATTGGGGCAGAAAGTTCCTGCCGGGCGCGGGGGCGATTTCGGGGAGGGCATTTCCCGTTGCCTCCCAGAGCGGCGATTCGTCGCTTTTGCGGAAAGCCAAGCCGAGGTTGAAACAGCTCCGTTGTACTTGCTGGTCGGCTTCCTCCTCGCGCTGCTCCACCCAAGGAACGGCTGGGTAGAAGCCGGGGAAACACGAAGCCGGAAGAACCGGAGGCCGGTACGGCGGCCAAGCCATTTCTCTGTTGCCCGACCATTCCGGGAGCTGCACGCGTTCGATCACAGGCGAGGTATCCCACATGTCGTTAGGTATGCCGAGTGCGTGGCGCTCGACGCGTTGAAGCCGCCGGCCGTCGCCTTGAGGGGCGTTGCTGTGTCTAGCTCTTTATCGACCGCGTAGGCACGCTGAAAGAGATCGACAACGCGAGCAACCACAGCTGGATAGGCCTCCGGCAGCTCGCGGGCGATCTCTTTTCCATGGCCTCAACCTTCGCGCGCCGTGTTGTCCTAGATGCTCGCGTACCCACATTGCGCTCATGTGCGGTAGGGTGACGCACCCCGTCAGTAAAGCGTCTTGCTCGGGCGTTCCCAGTCGTCGTTGAGACCCGGCGCGATCGAGTGCACAGTCGGCCAGATTAAATAATCAGAGCGCTCACCCAATGTCGGAACGCGAACCTGAGGAACTGTGTTTGGCCATGAGATCACCGACCATTAGGGAGACACAAATGGCCACCACGGTAGACAGTCGGCGCGAAACCGCGTCGCTCATTGGGAGCGATAAAGTCGAAGGAACCGCGGTCTATGGTGCCGATAAGCAGAAGATCGGCAGTGTGCAACGCATCATGATCGACAAGATCAGCGGAAAGGTCGCGTATGCGGTCGTGTCATTCGGCGGCTTTCTAGGCATGGGTGAAGACTACTTCCCGATGCCCTGGGCAAGCTTGACGTACGACACCAATCTCGGCGGCTACCGAACGAACATGACAGAAGGTCAGTTGAAGGGAGCGCCGAAATACAATCGGAACACCGATTGGGATTGGTCTGATCGTTCCCGCGACCGCGCTGTCTACGACTACTACGAAACGCCGCTTTGGTACGACTGACCTCGCGGCTCCGCGCAAGGCAAATGTGCGCATGGCCGCTCCGAGCGGCCATGCGCAGCTGCCTGCCGCCTGTGCGTAGTTGACCGAGCGCTCACACAACGACGAAGCGTCACACGGAGACCAACGATGTCCTCCGATAACAAAAAGCAAAGAGTGCAGCGTAATAACTCAGAACAACAACCAGACCTGTCAACTCAATATCGGCAAATCGGGATTAAAGCCGTCGCCGCGGCAGCTTACGACGAGGGCAAGAGGCCTGCAGATGGGAGTGACGATCAGGAGGGAAAGAGGCATTCGAAGGAAAAAGCTCGCGGATGACCGCGCGAGGGTGATGATTTGGAGGGCTAGGAAACGGATAATTTGACATGGAAGACCGACCACAAGGCCAAAAGGCTCACGATATGATCCGCGCTGGGCGAGAATTTCTCATGGAGCAAATCCGTGTGAGCCGGCAAACAATAGAGCGCGCTGAAGCGCTGCTTAAGCAGATCGATCAGTTGCGTCCCGAAGACACAGTGAAGCGATAAGCCACCTCGGTTGCGCGACCCGATCACGTTGGGTGCTTCGGCCGCCTAGAGTAACACCGGTGCGACGCAGCCACTTTCCAAGACTACGTCGTTCGGCACGCAAGGGTGCCTGTGTCACTGATCGCGGGCAGGCATGGAATACAGCCACGTGCGACGTTTCGCAGGTGACGCGCTGGAACGTGAAAGGCCGGTTCCTCGTTCTACCTAACAGCGCCGCGGTAATATCTCTCACGTGCGGGTCAGCGTAAATGCAATTAGCGAAAACAAATAGCCGTCGACACGCGGCTAAGGACAGCGACGGCGCCAAGCGGCTGGAAAAATACCGTCCATCAGAGAGCGAGCCGTTCATGAACGAGCGCCAGCGAGAGTACTTCCGCGCAAAGCTGCTTCAATGGCGCGACGATATTCTGCGGGAGGCCCCTGAGCTAACGCAGGCTTTCCAAGACGACCGGCAAAATGATCCAGACTTAGCCGACCGGGCGTGCTGTGAGGCAGACCGAGAGATTGAGCTACGCGCCCGCGAGCGACAGCATAAGCTGATCACGAAAATCAACGCCGCCTTGGCACGTATCGAGGAAGGCACCTACGGCTACTGCGAGGAAACTGGTCAGCCTATATCCATCAAGCGGCTGGAAGCCCGCCCAATCGCCACGCTGTCCATCGAGGCGCAGGAACGACACGAGCGCCGTGAGAAAAGCTACCGACAGGACTAGCCGCTCCGCCCTCTGCTGACGCCACGACCCAATGAAGGTGCGACGTTTCCACCGTTACAGCGTGTCACTTCCAGGAGCCGCCCGGGGCCAGTGATTGAGGTCATAACCTCAATTTATGCTCGATCATTCTTTGCAATGCTGACGGTGAAATGTTTTTATTGCGTACTCCGCTGGTGCAGGGCGTAGGGGCACTACCATGAAAGTTCACCGTAGGCAGTTCCTGCACATGGTTGCAGGCAGTGTGATGCTGTCCCTAATGTCTAGCAGCGCATCAGCATTGGACTTTCCATCGCACCCAGTCACGATGATCGTGCCCTTCGCGGCGGGTGGCCCCGCCGACGTGTTTGGCCGCATCATTGCCGAACGCATGCAAAGGGCATTGGGGCAACCAGTCATCGTGGAAAACCTTCCGGGCGCGGCTGGTACGATTGCCGCCGGGAAAGTGGCGCGCGCTGCCGCTGACGGGTACTCACTCCTTATCGGCCCCGGCTTCAGTACGCACGTCATAAATCCAGTAATCTATAATCTTTCTTACGACGTAGTGAGTGATTTTCAGCCCATCGCTCTGCTGACCACCACGCCGAATGTGATTGTTGCAAATAAAGCGGTCCCAGCAAATGACCTAAAAGAGTTGATCGCGTGGCTGAAAGTAAATCCAGACCGTGCGCTACAAGGTACATCAGGTGTAGGCAGTATTGGCCATCTAGCGGGCGTTCTGTTTCAGAAAGAAGCGGGAACTCAATACAAGTTCGTACCCTATCGCGGGCTCGGGCCGGCGCTTCAGGACTTGTTGGCCGACCGTGTGAATTTGGTGATCGACCTGCCACTTAATTCTCTCCCCTATGTTCGCGCTGGCACCCTGAAAGCGTATGCAGTCCTTTCCCCCGCTCGAATGACACTCGCGCCGGATATTCCAACAGTGGATGAAGCCGGAGTGCCTGGCCTGCATTTGGTCGGGTGGTACTCAATTTACGGCCCGAAGCGTATTCCGAAGGAAGTCGTTACCAAGCTCAACGCCGCGGCAATGGAAACGTTAACTGATCCGGCGGTCGCAAAACGCCTAGCTGAGCTAGGCCACGAGATCGTCCCACGCGAGCAGCAAACGCCTAGTGCGCTCCGTGCGGTGCAGAAGGCAGACATGGACAAGTGGTGGCCATTAATCAAAGCTGCTGGGATAAAGGCTGAGTGATCGAACGGCGCCGCGCATCTTTGCCGCGTGGCACGCGCCGGATAGCGAGGTTGGGCCCGCCGCTCGTTTATCATTAAACGGGCGGTCGGTTCATTTACCATCGTGACTGTGGTAGGCGCCCGCTGGTCGCGATAACGATTTGTGTGAGCCGCATGTTGACCAGCATCCTTAGCTTAAGTGGCGTAGTCGCTGGGGTCACTATCGCGTACCTCGGGCGTCAACACCCCAGACATCGCGTCATTTTGGAAACGTTGGCGGGCATGCTGTTGATCGCAGGCTTTGCCACATTGGGTCTTTCGTTAGGATGGGTCCTGTGCCAACCCTGTTCGATAGGGACAGCTTCCAGGCTATTCTGAACACCTAAGTGGATTACATTTTCGTCGCAGCTTCTTGAATGAGGTAGTCGATAGCCTCTGTTCCTGTTTTCTTAAGCTGCCGCTAAGACGGATGAAAAGCTATTTTCGCACGAGCGGACAACTGAGTTATCGTAAGGTCCAACGAGCGGCATATTTTGTCGGGGTCCGCCCCAGAACATTGATTGCTCCGTTTTTTTGCTCATGGGTAGCTCGGTGCGCAGAGCGCTCTCAGCTCGCGCGGTGATGCCCCATATTGACGTCGAAAGGCACGGTTGAAATATGACACGTCGTTAAATCCGACACGGTAGGCGATACTTGCAATGCGATAGCGGGCGCCCATTGGGCTGCTGAGTATTTTGTGTGCTCTCGCAAGTCGCTGAGAGAGAATGTATTCCGAAAAGGTCATCCCTTCCAGCTCGAAAAGCTTCTGAAGATAACGTACACTGATTTTATGCTGGCGCGCCATGCTCGTTACATTCAAGTTCGTATCGTGAAGGCGAGCAAGAATTTCGGACTTAATAGCCGTCAGCCTGCCAATCCGGATGTCTCCATCATTATCCGTTCGTTCTGACATCAGCTCGTTAACGCTGAAGGCAGTCAAGTCAAAGACTTGGTTGGCTACCATCCGCCCCAGCTCTACAGTGGAAAATGCATCGTCGTCAGCTATGAACTGCAAATATCGTTTCAACAACTTCAGCCCGAGTAGCTGGGTCGGAAGCCGTTTGATCATCGCGTCGTCGATATTCGGTGCCATCGCGGCAACGGCCGCGCGCGGCATTTTCAGCCCCACGAAATCTGATCTCTCCGGACGGGTTATCGACCAGCCGGTATCCTCTCGGGTCATGAGGACCGCTTCGCCGGCGTTCAAGATAACTTCTTGTCGCCGATGAGACGCAAAGCAAGTGCCTCCGACATTTATTGCAAGAAAGAGATCGTCATCTCTGCCCTTGCCGTCACCTCGAAGACCTTCCTGACGCACGCCGGCCAGACAACCGGACAGAATGCCGAACTCCCCAATCGCCCGACGGACAATGGTTACATTAGGACTGCGACTGGGGAGGGTTTCGATCTTCGACGGCAGCACGCCTTCTTCGTAGAGTAAACCTATCGCGCCGTTTCGTTCATCGACCGGGATATGATCAGTCGAGAACCTGAAGACCGTGGTCAAATCCGTTCGGCGACCGCCCATTATTTGGCCTCCCAACCTATTTCGCGATGATACGCTTTTGGTGCGTTTTAGTCCAATTCTCCATTCGTTTCAGTCCAAGACATGCCGGCGATAGGAGCGGTAACTTTCTCCATGGGCACTTAGACGTGGGCCCATACTGTCTGACGACTATCCTGGAGGAAGAAATGAGAATAGCCCAACTGGCAGGTATTTACCTCGCAGCGTTCATAGCCACATCGCAAATCCCTTCTGCGATGGCGCAATCATCCGGCGGCGCAGAACCCCGAAAGTCAATTGAAGCCATCGTCGCGAAATTCGATGCCGCATACGAAGCACACGACGCAGCCGCCATTGCTGCCCTTTATGCGGACGATGGTATTCAGGTCCCGGCGCGTCCCTCTCCGACTTTGGGAGCGCTTATTTCAGGTCGAACGAATATACAGAAGTTCTTTGCTGACGCTTTTAAGGTCTTTCAGCATCAGAAGCAGGAGATAGTGGCGTCTGGCATCGTCGGTAATTCCGGTGCTTGGTATGTAAGCGAACTCCATTTGACCGGCTCTGGTCAAAACGGGCCAGCCAAAATAGATGGCCACCTTGGGGTTACATTGGTCCGCAGCGGATCAGACTGGAAGATCGTCCTGACCACCGCCAACGGAGCGCCGCCGGCGCCATCGACAAAGTGAGGCCTTCGGATCAGTTGCACGAGCCGTCTTCGGCTTCTGGGCTTTTGGCTGGGCTTGCCGCCCACGGTGGCGTAACAAAAGGGCGAACAGAAGCGAAGGGCCGCCGCAGGGCGGCCTTTTGCTGCCCGGCATTTTGGTCCGTTAAAGGCAACCACGCTGGCTAGGACGATGGCGAAAGCAGAGCTCGCACGGGTTGCGCCTATGCGGTGGCAGCTTGCCGACGTAAAGCTGCCACTTCCCGAGCATACGCCGCCTTGAACTCTGCATTATCGCGGAGCGGCAGGAAAATTCGAGCAAGTACAGTGACGCGGCGCTCCGCCGCTTTAAGTTTTTCCTGAGGGCTTGTAGAAGCGTCCGGGACCGCCTTTGCCAGCGTCAGTTCATAGAACGCCGCGGCCATCTTCTTCGCAGCATCCTGTGGGTCGAGCATGTGGCTGATCCTGTCGATCAAGCGCCCTTAGCCGGCGTACCATTATGGATTTAAAGGGCGATTGGCGAAATATAACGAATTGCAACTAAAGACGTTTACAGGATGAACTGAGGCACGCCTTACAGGTGGCACGCCAACCACGAGCATAGCGCGGCGTGCCATGGTGAAGGCGCAACGGTGTAATCGTTTCCATCACGCATAGCACTCCCACCCGGCGGGATCGTACTATTCGCCTCGAAGCGCACCCGAGGAAAAATGACAGGTAACAGACACCTTCCCGCAGCAACGACCTCCGCGGTAATAATGGCCCTGCTGCCGCTGATGGCTGCGGTTCTTGTCGTGTTTCTAATCACTGGTCTCGCCATCCCGGTGCTGCCGCTCCACGTGCACGAAGGGCTTGGCTTGAGCACTTTCGTGGTTGGCTTGGTGACCGGAACACAGTTCGGCGCGTCTCTTATCTCCCGTGTCTGGTCCGGCCATTACGCGGACACCCGTGGCGCCAAGCGCGCCGTCATCGCCGGCCTCCTGGCGGCGTCGGCCTCCGGTATCTTGTATCTCTTGTCGCTCTGGTTCGTGGCAACTCCGATCACATCGGCCACGATCCTGCTGCTCGGTCGCGCATTACTTGGCGGCGCGGAGAGCTTCATCGTCACAGGCGCGCTGAGTTGGGGCCTCGCGGTCGTGACGCCGCAGAACTCAGGAAAGGTTATCGCCTGGATCGGTACCGCAATGTACGCTGCGTTTGCGGTCGGTGCCCCCATCGGCACCGCGTTCTATCTTGCGCACGGCTTCTTCGCCATTGCACTGGCGACCGCCATTGTGCCGCTCGCGGTCGTTCCGTTCATCCTGTCGCTTCGCGGAGTTGCCGCGCTTCCGCGAAATCAGCCATCGCTCGCCACAGTCCTCGGCACCGTGTCGCTTCCCGGGCTTGGGTTGTCCCTGAGCAGTCTCGGCTTCGGCGCGATTACCACGTTCAGCACCCTTTTGTTCGTCGGTCGCGGCTGGGCGCCCGTGTGGATCGCGCTGACGGGCTTCACGACAGCGTTCATGGTCACCCGCATCGCGCTGGGTCATCTGCCTGATAAAATGGGAGGCGCAAAGGTAGCGCTTGTCTCCATTCTTGTGGAAGCAGCCGGTCTCGCGCTGATCTGGGTCGCACCGTGGGCGGGTCTGGCATTCGCGGGAGCCGTGTTGACTGGGGTCGGTTATGCCCTCGTTTATCCTGGACTTGGGCTTGAGGCGGTTCGCTACGTACCGGATCAGAGCCGCGGCCTCGCCATGGGCACCTACACAGCCTTTTTTGACATGGGGGTTGGAGTTAGTAGTCCAGTGCTCGGTGTAATTGCTGGACACGCCTCCCTCGGAGCGGTGTTCCTCGCCAGCGCGCTCGTTGTGCTCGGCGCGGCGCCGATTGCGGCGCGCCTTTTCTTTGCGGGGCAGGCCCCCGCTGGCACTGGTGGCGGACGGGTCCCTCGTTGAGGCCGACCATAGGCGGCGGGCTTGAGCGTGGCCTAGCTCAGATTGCAGGTTCTGTGATCTTGCTGCCGCCCCCGCTCTCCGAACGCGTATTCCCCCTTAGCGTTTCTCGTGAGCGAAGCCCTGTAAGCGCCGGTGCAAAAGTGACCCGGGTCGCCGGATGAGAAGTGACCCACCCGATAGTTTCGGTGTCTCCAGCTGGGAGGCACCCGATGCTGACAAGGGAAGAGGTCATGGAGATCC
>Ga0070741_10009652_pt1 | contig 18607 bp, 9 predicted proteins | sample Coa_R1_4_FD_66440 | JGI IMG/M metagenome (GOLD analysis project Ga0070741, IMG submission 66440) | Surface soil microbial communities from Centralia Pennsylvania, which are recovering from an underground coalmine fire - Coalmine... | ecosystem: Environmental > Terrestrial > Soil > Unclassified ...
AGCCGAGATGGCAGCTGCTCGCTCCTCCCAGTCCACGGATCGCCCCCCGTTGTCGTTCCCGCAGCAGCGGCTCTGGTTCCTAGACCAGCTGTCGCCGGCAAGCGCGCTCTATAACGTCCCGATAGTGCTCGACCTGGAGGGTCCGCTCGACGCTGGCGTGCTGCACCGCGTCCTCGAGGCCATCGTCCACCGGCACGAGCCCCTCCGAACGAGTTTTCCGGCTCCCGACGGCGAGCCGTATCAGCGCGTCGCAGCGATCGCCTCATTCGAGCTGCCAGTCGAGGACTTGAGTGTCCTCGACCCGGACCGACGCGACTGGGAGGTAGACCGCCACGTGCTCGACGAGGCCCGCCGGCCGTTCGCCCTGGCGGACGGCCCCATGTTCCGGGCACGCCTCGTCCGGCTTGGCGCCACGCGGCACGTCTTGATCGTCGTCGTGCATCACATCGTATTCGACGCCTGGTCGGCTGGCATCTTCCTGCGAGAGCTGGCCGCGCTCTACGACGCCTTTTCGCACGACCGGCCTTCGCCGCTTCCCGATGTTCCGCTTCGGTACGTCGAATTCGCGCGCACCCAGCGTGAATGGCTCGCAAGCAACGCCAGGAACGAACAGCTCGCCTACTGGATCGAGCGGCTGAAGCCGCCGCGGCCGGTCCTCGACCTGCCGGCGGACCGGCCGCGACCGCCGGTGCAATCGTTCCGCGGGGACCGGAGGCGCATCGTCATCCCGAATCCGCTCGTCACGGCAGTCGAGCAGTTTAGTCGCCGGGAAGGCGTCACGGCGTTCATCACGCTGCTGACCGTCTACGGCATTCTGCTCCACCGCTACACCGGACAGGATGATCTCATCGTCGGGTCGCCGATCGCCAACCGGACGCGCCCAGAATTGGAATCGCTGATCGGGTTCTTCGTCAACACGCTCGCGCTGCGGTTGGACGCATCCGGCGATCCGACGGTCCGGGAGCTCCTTGGCCGTATCCGCCGCGCGGCATTCGAGGCTTACAGCCATCAGGACCTGCCTTTCGAGCTGCTGGTCGAACAGCTCAATCCAGAGCGCAGCCTCAGCCACTCCCCCATCATTCAGACGATGCTGGTGTTCGACAACACGCCGTACGGCGTCCGGGACCGGGTCCGCGCCGGCGAGCTGACGCTGGCACGCCACGAGGTCGACACTGGCACGTCGAAGTTCGACACGACGTTGCTGATCTCCCGCGGCCTGGAGGGCTGGCGCGCGACGCTCGAGTACAGCACCGACCTGTACAACCCGCCAACGGCCACCCGCATGTTGACCCACTACCAGCAGTTGCTCGAAGCCGCGGTGGCGGCTCCGGACGAGCGCATCGGCCGGCTGCCGATGCTCCCGCAGGATGAGCGGCGCAGACTCCTCGTTGACTGGAACGCAACCCATCGCGAGTACGGGAGCGGCCCCACGGTGGTGGCCCGGTTCGAGCAGCAGGCCGCCTACACGCCGGACGCCGTGGCGCTCATGTCCGGACCCGATCGCCTGACCTACAGGGACCTCAATTGCCAGGCGAACGCCATCGCCCATCGGCTGCAGGAGGCCGGAACCGCGACGGGCGATCGGGTCGCCATCTTCCTGCCCCGCTCAGCGTCCTTGGTCGCCGCCATTCTGGGCGCGCTGAAGGCTGGCGCGGCGTACGTGCCGCTCGACCCCGACTATCCACCAGATCGCTTGGAGTTCATGGCCGCTGACGCCGCCGTCACCGCGCTGCTGACGGTGTCCTCGCTGGCGGCAATCGCGCCTCGAGGCGCGTGGGCGACGCTCTGCTTGGATCGCGACGTCGGGTCGCCGACGACCACTGGACCCTCGAGCCGGCCGTGCGCGGAGGACTTGGCGTACATCATCTACACTTCCGGCTCCACCGGTCGGCCGAAGGGCGTGGCCGTCGAGCACCGCTCGGTGGACAACCTGATCGCCTTCGCGCTCGAGACCTTTACGCGCGACGAGCTGATGGCGGTGCTGGCGTCCACGTCGACCAGCTTCGACGTGTCCGTGTTCGAGATGTTCGCGCCGCTCAGCGTCGGCGGCGCAATCGTGCTCGTCGACAACCTCCCTGTCTGGGCCCTGTCGCCGGAGCCGGTTCCCGTCACCCTGGTCAGCACCGTCCCCTCGGTTCTGGCCGAGATCCTCCGGGTGAACGCGCTGCCGGAGGGCCCGCGCGTGATCGTGCTGGCCGGAGAGCCACTGCGGGCGGACCTCGTCGACCGTCTCTACGAGCGCCAGTCGATTCGCAAGGTCTTCGATTTCTACGGACCCAGCGAGTGCACGGTCTATGCGACGTGTGCGCTTCGTGAACGCCACGGTCCCACGACGATCGGCCGTCCAATCGCAAACATGCGCGCCTACGTGCTGGATCGCCAGCAGCAGCCAGCGCCGGTGGGCGTGCCCGGCGAGCTGTGGCTGGGAGGCGTCGGCCTCGCGCGCGGCTATTTCGGCCGTCCAGATCTCACCGCCGAACGGTTCGTCGACGACCCCTTTGACGGGCCGCCGTCCCGCCTGTACCGGACCGGCGATCGCGCGCGATGGCGCAGCGACGGAACGCTCGAGTATCTCGGCCGGCTCGACGACCAGGTGAAGCTGCGGGGTTACCGGATCGAGCTCGGAGAGATCGAGGCGATGCTCCGCGAGCACACAGCGATCGTCGATGCTGTCGTGTCGCATCGGGAAGACGAACGGGGCGACGCCACCCTCGTCGCACATGTGGTCACCAGGGCCTCGGCCGACGAGGCCCAGTTGCGCGAGTGGCTGGCGCGCCGGCTGCCGACATACATGGTGCCATCGGCGTTTGTACCGCTCGAAAGCCTGCCGCGGCTTCCCAACGGCAAGATCAATCGAGCGGCCCTCCCACGGCCCGACGCCCCGCGCGAAGGGACCGGACGCAGAGCGAACGCCTCCGGAGAGCTGACGCCGATCGAGCAGCGGCTCGCGGCGCTCTGGGCGGAGCTGCTGCAGGTGCCGGCCGTTGGCATCGACCAGGACTTCTTCAGCCTCGGCGGCCACTCGCTGCTCGCTGTACGGCTGTTCGCCGAACTCCACAAGCGCTTTGGCGTCAAGCTGCCGATCTCGAGCCTGTTCCGCAACGGGACGGTCCGCGAACAGGCGCAACTGGTCGCCCACGAGCGCATGGGCGACGAGGCGTGGTCTCCGGTGGTGCCGATCCACCCCCACGGGACGCGTCCGCCGTTCTTCCTCGTCCACGGGATTGGAGGAGAGGTGCTCTCGTTCCAGGGGCTCGCCCAGCACGTCGCCTGCGAACAGCCCATCTTCGGGCTCCAAGCCGACATGCGACAGGGTGCAGCGTTTTTCGGCACGGTCGAGGACGTGGCGGCCACGTACTTGCGCCACGTGCGCAGCGCGTCAGCGTCCGGTCCCTACCATCTGGGCGGCTACTCGTCGGGTGGCATCATCGCGTACGAAATGGCCCAGCAGCTCGTTGCCGCAGGCGAGAGGGTGTCCTCGCTCGTCATGCTGGACAGCCCCGTGCCTGGAGCCTCCGAGGGGCCTCTCACGCTGGCCGCGGCGTGGCGGATCCTCAGGAACGCCGTCTACTGGCTGATTGACGACGAGTTCCTGCGTCTCTCGCGCCGCGATCGACGCCGGCGCCTCATGAGCAAATGGCGCGCGCTGTTCGCGAGGGATGGCGGGGACCTCCGGGACCGGCTCGGGTTGTGGCACATGGGCGAGGAGGCGCGCAGTTATCTCGAGGCGCACTATCGCATGGTGCGCTCCTACTGCCCGCGCCCGTACGCCGGGCCGATCGTCGTGCTCCGCGCACGCACGCTGCGGCTCGGTTCACGCGCCCCGGCCGACCTCGGGTGGGGGCGCCTCGCGTCCGGCGGTGTGACAGTCCTCCACGTTCCGGGCGCGCACGACACCATCCTCAAGGAGCCGCACGTGCGGCTGCTCGCGGTGGCGCTCGTCGAGGCGCTTCGCGGGTCGAACAGAACGGCCTCGCCCGCCCGCGCACCGGAGCCGCCGAGCGAGTCGGCTCGGGATTAAGCGCGGGCCGGTTGACCATTCTGACGCTGCCGTCAGCACCCGCGCCGACGACGCTCCCACGGATCTGGTTGAGTCAATAAAGCGGCGCGCCCGCGCTCAGGGCGCCTTGCAGACGAAGTTCGCCGCATCGCTCGTGCTGCCCGTGCCCTTGTACTGCGCCACCTGCGGATACGGGCACAGCGGCCGGGTCATGTCGACGCGATTGTTCGCGACGTGCACCGCGAGCAGCCGATCCGGCGGCTCGTTCGATTCCCGCCACCGCTCGAGCGCCGCCATCCAGTTCACCTGGTTCGGCCCCGGACCGCCACCGCAGTGCTGCATGCCCGGCGCCATGAACAGCCGGATGAAGTCGTCCTGCCGGCCGCCCATCTTCGCCAGCACGCTCCGGTAGTAGTCGATGGTGTTGCCGGCGGAGATGGCCGTGTCGTTCCAGCCGTGGTACAGGAGGAGCTTCCCGCCGCGCGCCTTGAACGCCGACAGATCGGGGTTGATCGCGTTGACGATGGATCCCACCTTCTCGTCGACCACCTTCAGGTCGCGATCCAGGTCGAACGTCCTCCAGTCCCAGCTGGCGTTGTCGTAGGCGACCTGGAACGATCCGACCGACACGGCGGGCGGCTGCGTGCCGCCGCCGATCACCGTCCAGCCGGTCTCGCTGCCGGGATCCTTGCCGGGGAATACGACCTGGCCGGCGGAGGTCCGCGCCGGCGCGTACATGCGCTTGACGGATTCGAGCTGCGGCGCGGTCAGGCAGGTGTCGGCATCGGCGCCCTTGCAGAGCAGCGAGGCGGGATCGAAGTGGCAGGATCGCGGGTCGTTGATGATGCCGTCTCTGACGCCGTCGCGCGCGTCGCAGGCGGCGAGCGCCGCCCGGTTCAGCATCTCGAGCTTGGCGGGCGGCACGGCCGCGGCCGGATCCTTCAGCACCGGGACGGCGACGCTCAGGTCCCACGCGTGCAGGTGCGCCTGGAAGTTCGCCGGCGCGCCGGCGACGATGGCATCGAAGTCGTTCGGGTACTTCTGGGCCTCCATCAGGCCCTGGCGGCCACCGGTCGAGCAGCCGTTCCAGTACGAGAAGCGCGGGCCGCGATCGTAGAACGCGCTGATGAGTGCCTTCGACGCGACCGTCGTCTCGTGCACCGCGCGGTACGCAAAGTCGACGAGCTTTTCGGGATGGCCGATGGCAAACAGCGCGTTCCCGCCCTTGTGGCCGGTGTCGGTCGAGGCCGTCGCGTAGCCCTCGGCGAGCGCGCCGGCCATGGCGGCGTAGCTGATCGTGCCGGCCCATCCGCCGTTGCCGACCGCCTCGAACTTGCCGTTCCAGCCCTCGGCCGGCAGCCAGGCCTCCATCTCAATCTCCGAGTCGCTCGACGGCCGGAGGACGGCATGCACGCGGCAGTGCGCGGGCAGCGCCACGGCCGGTGTGGCTGGCGGCTGGCCGCCGCGTCCGCGGCCGCCTCCTGGCGCGGGGCCGCCGGGCGCAGGCCCGCGGCCGGCAAGGGGGCCTGCCGGCGCAGGGGCCGGCGGCGGCGCGTACGGTCCGGCGGGCACGAGCTCCGCCGCGGTGATGGTGGTGTTCGGAAGCGAGAGTGTCTTCAGGCTCTCGCAGGGCATTGCCGCTGCGAGGGCTCCGGCCGCGAGCAGGGTTCCCAGCATCAGCCCCTCCTGCAAACTCGTCCGAGGTCCGCACTCCTCAGCAAGCAGTTGCGGGCCGGTCGGACCGGCCGGCCCGCCACCCGACGCCAGATTTCTCGAAGCCTCTCCGCTCGTTCACGGCGGGCGGAGCGTGTGGACTGTCGGCGCCTCGGCGCGCGCCACCGGGCGGCCGGGGGCGCTACCGTTCGTCGAATGCCAGCGCGCCAATCCGGTTCCCCGCCGAATCGGCGAACCACAACCGATCGACGAGCCTGGTGGGCGGACGTCGATCGCTCCCGGCCGTCAGCCCCGCCGGCGCGCCGCCGCCGGGAATCTCGAACTCGGTGATCGCCCCGTCGGGCGTCACTCGCCCCAGGCGCCCGGCCTTGGTGTACCAGATGTTCCGATCGGGGCCGACCGCGAGGTTCACGGGCGATCCCGCCGCGCCGGGCATGGGGAACTCCGTCATCCGCCCATCGGGCGTGATCCGGCCGACGCGGTTGCCGTCCACCTGACGGTTGTCGATGCGGCCATTCAGCTCCAGGAACCACAGGTTGCCGTCGGCGCCGACCGTGATGTCGCCCGGTCCGCGGTTCGGCCCCGGAATCGTGAACTCGGTCACGAAGCCGTCGGGCGACATCCGGCCGATCTTGCCCGCGTTGAACTCCGAAAACCAGATGTTCCCGTCCGGGCCGGCGGCCAGCGCGCGCGGGCCGCTGTTCGGCGTCGGAATCGAGAACTCCGTGATCACGCCCGAGGGCGTGATGCGGCCGATCTTCCCGCCGGCGAACTCGCCGAACCAGACATTGCCGTCGCGGCCGAGCGCCGTCGCCCGCGGCTGGCTGTCGCGCGTCGGGATGTCGAACTCCGCGATCGTCCCGTCGGCCGCGATCCGGCCGATGCGATTCCCGAGGTGCTCCGAGAACCAGAAGCGGCCGTCGGCGCCGATCGTGATGATGCGCGGCGAGCTGCCCGCGTGCGGCAGGTCGAATTCCTGCAGGCTGCCGCCGTCTGGCGCCAGGCGGCCAATCCGGTTGCCGGCAGCTTCGGTGAACCACAGCGTGCCGTCCGGCGCGATGGCGATCGTCGTCGGGCCGCTCGCGGGGTGCGGCAGCGAAAACCAGGCGAAGCGGCCGGGGTCGGGCTGGAGGCGCCGAGCCGCGTCCGGACGCTGGAAGACGACGGCGCGCGGACCGACGGGGAGCGGCGCAGGGCCGATGGCTCCTGCCGCGACCGCCGCGGGGGCCGGCGCGGCGGGTCGAGGACGCGCGGCGCCGCGGCCCGCCGAGAGACCGGACTGAACGCCCACTGGAATCGCGAGCAAAATCAGCAACTTGCGGGTCGCCGCCGCGGCGCGCCTCGGCATCTCGCGTGATAGAATTCGGCCTGACCGGGATGGATGTCAAGCTGCGCGTCGCCTGCCTGATCGCCGCCGCGTTCGCGCTCGCGGCGCGCGAGTCAGTATCCATCCAGGGCGCCATGCCCGCGCCGGCTCAGACCGCGTCCGCCGCGGCGCCGGGCGGTGCGGAGGCCACGCCGGAATCGGCGCGCGCGCTCGTCACCGGGTTCTGCGTGCCGTGCCACAACGATCGCGCGCGCACGGGCGGCCTCACGCTCCAGCCGCTCAGCCTGGAGGACGTCGCGTCGGGCGCGGAGACGTGGGAGAAGGTCATCCGGAAGCTCCGCGGCGGCATGATGCCGCCGCCGACGGCAACGCGTCCCGATCAGGCCAGCATCGATCAGCTCGTCGCGTATCTCGAGCACTCGATCGATCGCGCCGCCCTCGCCCATCCCAACCCGGGCCGCTCGCCGATCCACCGCCTCAATCGCACGGAGTACGCCAACGCGGTTCGCGACGTGCTCGGCCTGGAGATCGACCCTGCCGCCTACCTGCCGGCCGACGACGAGGCGAACGGGTTCGACAACATCGCCGACGTGCTGCGCGTGTCGCCGTCGCTCCTCGAGCAGTACCTGGCCGCCTCGCGCAAGATTGCGGCGCTGGCCGTCGGCGACCTGTCGATCGCGCCGTCGAGCGCCGTCTACCGGGTGCCGCCGGATCGCGCGCAGGGCGATCACATCGAGGGGCTGCCGCTCGGCACGCGCGGCGGCACGCTCATCCGGCATGTCTTCCCGCTCGACGCCGACTACGAGTTCCGCGTCAACCTGCTGCAGAACATCGTCGGCTACGTGCCGGGCCTCGAGTGGCCGCACGTGCTCGAGATTGCCATCGACGGTGAGCGGGTGTTCGCGGCGCCGGTCGGCGGCGAGGAGGACAACCGGCTGTCGGACACGAACCTCGCGGCGGCGAAGGAGGCGCTCGACCGGCGGCTGCGGACGCGCGTGCACGTCACGGCGGGCCCGCACACGGTGACGGTGGCGTTCGTGAAGAAGAGCTCGGCCGAATCGGTCGAGCCGCTGCAGCCCTTCACGCGCGACCACGACATGCAGAACATGAACGGGATCCCGCTCGTCGAGCACGTGCAGATCTCCGGCCCCTTCAATCCGACGGGACCCGGCGACACGCCGAGCCGCCGGACGATCTTCGTCTGCCGGCCGCCGGCCGAGGCGGCGGCCGCACCGGCCGCGCGCGCCGGCCGCACCGCGCAGGGCGGCCGCCCTGGCGGCGCACGGTCGAGCGCCTCGGCCGCTGCGGCGGGCGAGCTGGCCTGCGCCCGCCGGATCCTGGCGACGCTGGCCAGGCGGGCGTACCGGCGCCCGGTCGACACGGACCTCGACACGCTGCTCGGCTTCTACGAGGCGGGACGCCGGGGCGGTACGTTCGACACCGGCATCGAGCGCGCCATCCGGTTCATCCTGGCGAGCCCGAAATTCCTGTTCCGCGACGAGCCCGATCCGCCGCAGGTCGCGCCGGGCAGCGTCTATCGCACCAGCGATCTCGAGCTGGCCTCGCGGCTGTCGTTCTTCCTCTGGAGCAGCGTGCCCGACGACCAGCTGCTCGCCGCCGCGCTCGAGGGCCGGCTGGCGGATCCCGCCGCGCTCGATCGCCAGGTGAAGCGCATGCTCGCGGATCCGAAGGCGAAGGCGCTCGTCACGAGCTTCGCCGATCAGTGGCTGTTCGTCCGGAACCTGCAGAGCGTCCAGCCCGACACGCAGACGTTCCCGAACTTCGACGACAACTTGCGCCAGGCCTTCCGCACCGAGACGGAGCTGTTCGTCGAGAGCATCCTCCGCGAAGATCGGAGCGTCCTCGATCTGCTCACGGCCGACTACACCTTCGTCAACGAACGGCTGGCGCGGCACTACGGCATTCCGAACGTCTCGGGCACGCGCTTCCGCCGCGTCACGATTCCCGACGAGAACCGCCGCGGCCTGCTCGGCGAGGGGACCATTCTCGCGGTGACGTCCTATCCGAATCGCACGTCGCCCGTGCTGCGGGGCAAGTGGATCCTCGAGAACATCCTGGGGACGCCGCCCCCGCCGCCGCCGCCGAACGTGCCGGCGCTCAAGGACGGCGGCGACGGCGGTCGCGTGATGACGGTCCGCGAGCGCCTCGAGGAGCACCGCAGGAACCCGGCGTGCGCCTCGTGCCACCGCATCATGGATCCGCTGGGATTCTCGCTCGAGAACTTCGACGCAACGGGCGCCTGGCGGACGAAGGAGACGCCCGAGGTCCCGGTGGACGCGTCCGGCCAGCTGGCCGACGGCACGCCGGTGGACGGCCCGGTGGCGCTGCGCCGGGCGATCCTCCGGCATCCAGAACAGTTCGTCCGGACCCTGACGGAGAAGCTGCTGACCTATGCCCTCGGCCGGCAGCTCGAGTACTACGACATGCCCGTTGTCCGATCGATCGAGCGGGAGGCGGCCCGGCAGAACTACCGCTTCTCCGCGATCGTGTCGGGCATTGTGCGGAGCGTGCCGTTCCGGATGAAGCGCGCGGCGGAGGCGGCGCCCGCCGCGGCGGCGGGGCACTGACGCCCGCCGGCCGCCCGACGGGCGGACGAGGCGACGATCGGCTCGTGGAAGGACGTTCAGGAGGCGCGATGTACCTGACCAACCGATGCCTGCCGCGGAGGACGTTCCTGCGCGGCGTGGGTGCGACGCTCGCGCTGCCGCTGCTCGATGCGATGGTTCCCGCGCGGACGGTGCTCGCGAAATCGGCGGCGTTCCCCGCGCCCCGCCTGGGCTTCGTGTACCTCCCGCACGGCGCGATCATGGACAAGTGGACGCCGGCGGCCGAGGGCGCCGGCTTCGAGTTCCCGCCCATCCTCAAGCCGCTCGAGCCGTTCCGCCGCTACGTGGACGTGGTCAGCGGGCTGGGGCACCGCGCCGCCGACAGCACGGCCGTCCACTCGCTCAGCCCGACGACGTGGCTGAGCGGCGTGCGGCCGAAACCGACCCAGGGCGTCGATGCCTATGCCGGGGTGACGGCCGACCAGATCGCCGCCCAGCGCATCGGGCAGGACACGCTGCTTCCCTCGCTCGAGCTCGCGACCGAGGATCAGTCGGGCCTCATCGGCGCCTGCGACCGCGACTACGGGTGCATCTACATGAACACGCTGTCGTGGCGGACGCCGACGACGCCGATGCCGATGGAGATCAACCCGCGCAAGGTGTTCGAGCGGATGTTCGGCGAGGGCGGATCGGCGGCGGATCGGCTCGGGCGCACGGAGGAGGATCGCAGCGTGCTCGACGCGATCACGCACCAGGTCGCCGATCTGCAGCGCATGCTGGGCACCAAGGACCGCCGCACCGTGAGCGATTATCTCGAGAGCGTCCGCGAGATCGAGCGGCGCATCCAGGTGGCCGAGCGGCAGCAGCAGCTCGATCTGGATCTGCCGCCGGCGCCGGTCGGCATCCCCTACGATTTCGAGGAGCACATCCGGCTGATGTACGACCTGCTCGCGCTCGCGTACCAGGCGGACATCACCCGCGTCGCCACCTTCATGGTGGCCCGCGAGGAGAGCAACAAGACCTACCCGCAGGTCGGCGTGCACGAAGGGCACCATGCGACGTCGCACCATCAGAACCGCCCCGACAAGATCGAGAAGCTGGTGCGGATCCAGACGTATCACATCAGTCTCTTCGCGGATTTCCTGAAGAAGCTCGACTCGATCCCGGACGGCGACGGCACGCTGCTCGACCACACGCTGATCCTCTTCGGCAGCAACATGAGCAACAGCAACGTGCACAACCACTTTCCGCTGCCGAACCTCGTGGCGGGCGGCGCCTCGGGGCGGCACCAGGGCGGCCGCCATCTCAAGTACGCCGACCACACGCCGATGACGAACCTGCTGCTCGCGCTGCTCGACAAGGCGGGCGTGCCAGTCGAGACGCTCGGCGACAGCACGGGCGCGTTGTCGGAGGTCTGATCACGGGCGCCGAGCGCGAGGGGGCGGAGGCTTCACCGGCGGTCGTCGATGATCGTTTCGATAATCACCGAGCGCATGCGACAGGCAAACGAGCCGTGCTCCCGCAGGCCGATGCGGCCTGCGCATGGCCGATCCGCGCTCGTCTCGTCCATGGCCCTCTCGGCCATCGTCGTCGGGTCGGCGCTCGCGGCGGCGGCGCCCGCCGCGGCCGAAACACGGCCCGCACGCCCCGACCGCCGTCTCGTGCAGGCGGTGAAGGACCGCAACCGCCCGGCGGCGCTCGCGCTGATCCGGCAGCGGGCCGGCATCAACACGCCGGAGCCCGACGGCACGACCGCCCTGCACTGGGCGGTGCGCGAAGACGACCTCGACCTGGCCGACCGCCTGATCCGCGCCGGCGCCGACGTGCGGGCGGCAAACCGCTACGGCATCACGCCGATGTATCTCGCGGCGCTCAACGGGAGCCCGGCGATGGTCCGCCGGCTGCTCGAGGCCGGCGTGGATCCGAACGCGACCGGGCCCGAGGGGGAGACGGCGCTGATGACCGCGGCCCGATCCGGCGGCGTCGAGGCGGCCCGCCTGCTGCTGGACCGCGGGGCCGTCGTCGACGCGCGCGAGGGCTGGCACGGCCAGACCGCGCTCATGTGGGCGGCCGCCGAGGGCCATCCCGAGATGGTTCGCGAGCTGGTGGGGCACGGCGCCGACGTCAACGCGCGATCGAATTTCGAGAAATGGGAGCGGCAGACGACGGCCGAGCCGCGCGAGAAGTGGCTGCCACAGGGGAGCATGACACCGCTCCTGTTCGCGAGCCGCGAGGGCTGCCTGGCGTGCGCCGCAATCCTGGCCGACGCGCACGCGGACCTCGACGCGGCCGATCCGGACGGCATCACGCCGATGCTGTCGGCGATCATCAACGGGCACTACGACGTGGCCGCATTCCTGCTCGAGCGCGGGGCGGATCCGAACCTCGCCGACAACACCGGCCGGACGCCGCTCTACGCGGCCGTCGACTTCAACACGATGCCGGCCTCCAATCGCCCGGCGCCCCGCGTCGTCGACAACCGGGTCAGCAGCCTCGAGCTCGTGCGCATGCTGCTCGACTACGGCGCAGACCCGAACGCGCGGCTCCGGAAGCAGGCACCGTATCGGACCAAGGTCGATCGGGGCAACGACACCATGCTCGGCACCGGGACCACGCCGCTCGTGCGCGCGGCCAAGGCGGCCGACGTCGCCGCCATGCGCCTGCTCATCGAGTACGGCGCCGACGCGAGGATCGCGACCGGCAGCATCGCGCCCGACGAGACCGCCGCGCCCGCGGCGGCGCCCCGCCGCGGGTTCGGCGGCGGCATCAACCCGCTCATGGCCGCGGCGGGCCTCGGGAGCAAGGAAGAGGACACGACGGGCCGCTTCAAGACCGAGCCGGACATCATCGAGGCCATCAGGATCTGCCTGGCCGCCGGCGTCGACATCAACGCCGCGGACAACAACGGCCGCACGGCGCTGCACGGCGCCGCGCAGAAGGGCTACGACCGCGTGGTGCGGTTCCTCGTCGAGCACGGCGCGCGGCTCGACATCAAGGATCGCCGCGGTTTCACGCCGCTCGACGCCGCGATGGGCCTGCTCGGCAACGGCGGGTTCGACGGCACGCGCGCCGACGTCCACGAGTCGACGGCAGCGCTCATTCGCGAGCTGTCGACGGCCGGCGCCGCCCGTCAGTAGGCCCGCCCCGGGCGCACGTTCGAGATGCTTGACACAGGACCGACGACGATGCCATCGTCGTCGCGGAGGTCGAGAAGGCGGTGAGATCACCATGCAGGCTGTGTCCCTGCCGGCGTCCGTCCGGGATCAGATTGGCGATGACGCGGCCGCGGCGTTCGAGGCGTGCCTGGAGGCCGCCCGCGACGAGCGGAGAGCCGATGTGCTGAATGCGGCCGCGGATCGGTTCGAACGGGGATTCGAACGGGGACTGAACATCGAGCTGGCGGCCATGCGGGTCGAGATGGGCAATGGGTTCTCCGCCATGAGGCGCGAGATGGGCGACCTGCATGTCGAGTGGCTGAAGTGGTCCTTCCTGTTCTGGCTCGGCCAAGTTGCCGTCCTCACGGGCGTCATGGCGCTTCTCCTGAAAGCGGCACTCCGGTAATCCGGCTGACCCCCGCGCGACGCTTGAATCGGCGCTGGCAAGCGGAGCGGCGCCACGCGGAGGCGCCCCCGCGTGCAGTCTGCGCGCGACGGGGCGGAGGCTCGGTACCCTGCCGCCCGTGGCGGCATGCGCTTGCCTGCGTCAATTCAAGTCCCGCACGGGATTGGGGTTAAGCTACCAGACGCGCTCGACAGGGCGCGATTCATCGAACAGGAGCGTGACCGACATGAAGCACATCGCAGGTCTGTTCGTCGCGGCGGCGGCCATTGCGGCGGCCGCGCCGGCGGCAGCCCAGGCCACCATCCACGGCGATCTGACGAAGGACTGGGCAGCGCAAAAGGACACCATCGTGAAGATCGCCAGCGCCATGCCCGAGGACAAGCTCGGGTTCAAGCCGACTCCGGCGCAGCGCAGCTTCGGCGAGCACATCATGCACATCGCGCAGGTCAACATGATGCTGCTCGGGACGCTCGGGGCGAAGACGCCGGCGCCGGCCGTCAACATGAACGCCGCCTCGAAGGCCGACCGCATCAAGGCGATGGCCGACACGTTCGACTACGGCAGCGCCATCCTCAAGGAGTTCGACAACAAGACGATCCAGGACACGGTGAACGCCGCGTTCTTCGGCCCCTCGACGCGGGCGCGCGTGATGTACTTCCTCATCGCCCACACGCAGGACACCTACGGCCAGATGGCCGTGTACCTCCGGCTGAACGGCATCGTGCCGCCGGCCAGCCAGCGGCCGTAGTCCGCCGCGCCGCTCGCGCCGCGGCCCGCGCTACCGATTGACCACCTCGAGGCCGAGGCCTGTCGTCCGCGGCGCGAAGAGCGCGACATCGATCATCACGATCCAGAGCGCGCCGGCGACGACGGCGAACATCGCGCCGGCGCCCCACCGCTCCAGCACGGGCAGGAGCAGGAACGGCATCGCGCCGCTCGAGAGCCGGCTCAGCCCGTACGCCGCGCCCGACGCCGTGGCGCGCACCGAGGTCGGGAAGATCTCGGCCTGGAGCACGTGGAAGCCGTTCGAGAAGAAATTGCTCGCGACCGTGTAGAGGAAGCCCGCGGCGACAATCGCCGCCGATGAGGAGGAGAAGCCGAGCGCCAGCCCGAACACGCTCATGAGGAAGGCCGACCCGGCGATCAACCAGCGGCGGTCCGTGCGCTCGATGATCGGCAGCGACAGCGCCGATCCGATCGGATAGCCGATGAAGGTGAGCGCGGTGAAGGAGAGCGACGTCACCACCGGATAGCCCTTCGCCGCAAGGACCGTCGGCGCCAGCGTGCCGAACCCGTAGTAGCCCACCGTCTGGAAGATCTGGAAGACCGCGAGCATGAGGGCGCGCGCGCGATACTGCGGCGCACGGAGGACGGCCAGCCTCCGCGTCCCGCGCACGCCCGTCGCCGGCGCCGGCCCGGTCCCGACAGCTGCGGCGTGCGGATGCAGTTCGCGGCCGCTCGGCCCGTCGGGGAGCAGCGTTCCCGCGGCCTCGGGCGGCTGCGAAACCGGGGCGTCGCCTGCAGCGGCCAGGGAGCGCTGGCGAAGGTCGATGGAGGCTTCGCGCTCCATCCGCGCAACGAGGGCTTCGGCTTCGGCGGCCCGACCGACCGACTCCAGCCAGCGCGGAGATTCCGGCAGCCGCCCGCGAACGGCCCAGACAATGGCCGCGCCGAGCGATCCGGCGACGAAGAGCCACCGCCAGCCGCTGATGCCAAGAGGAGCCCTGGGGACGAGCAGGCGCCCCAGCAGGCCCGCCGCCGGAACGCCCGCGAACCCCAGCGTATAGGCCCAGGCCGTGTAGCGCCCGCGCAGCCGCGCCGGCAGAAGCTCGCTCAGGTACGTGTCGACGAGCGGGAGCTCGGCGCCGATGCCGATGCCGGCCAGGAAGCGCGTCGCGATCAGCATCGGCGCGTTGACGCTGAAGGCGCCGGCGAGCGTGAAGCCGGAGTACACGCCGAGGTTCGCGAGGAACGCCGGGCGGCGGCCGCGGCGGTCCGCGAAGTCGCCGAGGAGGGCGGCGCCGACGAACATGCCGAGGAAGCTCGAGCCGAGCACGAGGGGCAGCGAGACGCGATCGAGCTGGAACCGGCTCGTGAGCACCGTGCCGAGAACGCCGGCGAGGAAGATGTCGAACAGATCGAAGAACGACCCGATGCCCGCGATGATCGTGGCGGCGCGGTGAGTGGGCGTCGCCGGCAGGCGATTCAGGCGTTCAGCGATCGAGAGCGCCGATGCGCGGTAGGACATTCGCCCGCACTCGACCTTCGAGCAGTTCGACGAAGCCGCGGAAATCGTATCATTTGGCAGACCTCGGCTGGACTCCGCTCGCCGCGAGGTGCCGCATGCTCGATCGAGCCCCGCTCACCCGCCGCCGCCTCCTTCAGACCACCGGGGCGTTGCTGGCCGCTTCGTGGCCGCTCGGCTCGGCGAAGGCGTTCGCGTCGGCCGCGCCCGCCGCGCCGGTCAGCGACCTCATGGAGCGGCTCAGCACCTACATGGCCGGCGCCGCCGCCCGCCCGCTGCCCGAACCCGTCGTCGAGAAGACGAAGCAGATGGTGCTGGACACGTTCGCGGCGATGATCTCTGGGTCGGCGCTTCCGCCAGGCCGGTTCGCGATTCGCTTCGCCCGCGCGTCCGGCGGCGTCCCCTCGCCCGACGGGCCGGCGCGGCGTGCATCCGGGGGCGCCCGGCGCACACGGGACCGCCGCGGGCTCGCGCTCGTCGTCGGGTCGAACCTGCTGTGCCGCCCCATCGACGCGGCGCTGGCCAACGGCATGCTGGCCCACGCCGACGAGACCGACGATACGCATCCGCCCTCGCAGTCGCACCCCGGCTGCGCCGTCGTGCCCGCCGCGCTCGCCGTCGGCGAGCGCTTCGGCATCGACGGTGCGCGGCTGCTGCGGAGCGTCGCGCTCGGCTACGACGTCGGCCCGCGCGTGACGGCCACGCTCGGCCGGCTCCAGTACATGGTGGACAGCCATCGCAGCACGCACTCGATTGCCGGCACGTTCGGCGCCGCGGCCGCCGCCGGATGCGCGGCGGGCCTCGACGCGCGGCAGATGCGGTTCCTCCTGTCGTACGCGGCCCAGCAGGCCTCGGGCCTCGCCTCCTGGCAGCGCGACTCCGAGCACATCGAGAAGGCGTTCGACTTCGGCGGCATGCCGGCGAGGAACGGCGCCACCGCCGCCCTCCTCGTCCAGGCCGGCGCCACCGGCGTCGACGATGTGCTGTCGGGCGCGGACCACTTCTTCCAGGCGTTCGTTCCGCGGAACGAGGCGTCGATGCTCGTCGACGGGCTGGGCGATCGGTACGAGATCATGCGGACGAACGTCAAGAAGTGGACCGTCGGCGCCCCGATCCAGGCGCCGCTCGACGCGCTCGAGGCGCTCATGCGCCGCGAGGGCTTCCAGGCGGACGCAGTCCGGGAGGTCGTCGTGCGCGTGGCGACCAACGAGGCGAAGATCGTCGACAACCGCGAGATCCCCGACATCTCGCTGCAGCACCTGATCGCGGTGATGCTCGTCGACGGCACCGTCACGTTCACGTCGGCGCACGACGCGGCGCGGATGCGCGATCCGGCCGTGCTGCGCGAGCGCGCCAAGGTGCGGCTCGTCGGCGACGAGGCGCTCGAGCGCGCGATGCCCCGCCGGGAGGGCATCGTGGAGGTGACGCTCGCGGACGGGCGATCCGTCCGCGAGCACGTCGCCGCGGTGCGCGGCACGGCGGAGAACCCGATGACGCGCGACGAGATCGCCGCCAAGGCGCGCGATCTCGTCGCGCCCCTCATGGGCGAGCGGCGGTGCCGCCGGCTCATCGACGCGGTCTTCGCGCTCGAGACGATGCACGACATCCGCGCCCTGCGCCCGCTGCTGCAGCGGGGGTAGCCGTCATGCCTGCTGCTCAGAAACGCGGTCGGTCGCATGAAGCTAGGGGCTACCAGGTGTAGCCGCGGCGCGCGGCGCGCGGTTCCGGGGCCAGCCGGCCCTCGGCTGAAAGCCCCGCGCGACACCGCGGTGCGGACTCTCCACACGTGCTCGTAAGGTCGCAGAACAGCCCGCTTTCGAGCTTGATGCGTAGGACGGGCGGGCGCGCGCGCCGCGCGGCGGCCGCGGCCGCCCTGTGCCTCCTCGCCGCGGCAGGCGGCGCCTTCTCGCCCGGCCGCCCCGCCGCGGCCGGAGCCCGCGCCCCCGCGCAAGCCTCGGACACGGTCGACGTCCAGCTGCTCGCCTTCAACGACCTCCACGGCTACCTGGCGCCGCCGCCCGGCGCCAACGGGCGTGTCCACGCCACGGCGGCCGGCGGCGTCGAGTTCCTGGCCGCGCACCTTCGCCGCGCCGCCGCCCGCAACCCGCACACGATCGTCGTCGCGGCGGGCGACCTCGTCGGCGCCTCCCCGCTCCTCTCGGCGGCGTACCACGACGAGCCGACCATCGAGGCGCTGAACGCGCTCGGCCTCGCCGTCTCGTCGATCGGCAACCACGAGCTCGACCACGGGCCGGCCGAGCTGCTGCGCCTGCAGCGCGGCGGCTGTCATCCGCGCGACGGCTGCGCGCCCGGCGACCGGTTCGCCGGCGCCCGCTTCGAGTACCTCGCCGCCAACGTCGTGAACCGCTCGTCGGGAAAACCGATCCTGCCCCCGACCGCGGTGCGTGCCGTGGGCGCCGTGCGGATCGGCTTCATCGGCGAGACGCTGCGCGACACGCCGCAGCTCGTGATGCGCGGCCGCCTGCGCGGCCTGTCGTTCCTCGACGAGGCGACGACCGCGAATCGATACGCCGCGGAGCTCGAGCGGCAGGGGGTCCACGCGATCGTGCTCCTCATCCACGAGGGCGGACGCCAGGCGCCCGAGGACGCCGACGCCGATCCGAACGGCTGCGAGGGGTTCTCGGGCCCCATTGCGGAGATCGCCGCCCGCCTGTCGCGCGACATCCGCGTCGTCGTGAGCGGCCACACGCACCGCTTCTACAACTGCGAGTTCGAAGGACGCCGCGTGAACAGCGCGGGATCCTATGGGCGGCTGTTCACGCGCATCAATCTGAGCATCGATCGCGCCACGGGCGCGATCGCAGCCGTGCGGGCGTCGAACGAGGTGGTCTCGCGCGACATCGAGCCGGATCGGGACGAGCATCGGCTCGTCGAACGATACGACGCGCTGTCGCGGCCGGCCGCCGACCGCCTTGTCGGCCGCATCGCCGCCGATCTCCTCCGGACGACCAACGCCGCCGGCGAATCGGTGCTCGGCGACATCGTCGCCGACTCGCAGCTAACCGCGGCGCGCGCGATCCGCGGCGGCGCCGCGGTCGCGTTCATGAACCCCGGCGGGATGCGCGCCGACCTCCTGTTCGGCGAGGACGGGCGCGTCCGCTACGGCGACGTGTTCACGGTCCTGCCGTTCGGCAATCTCGTGGCCACCGTCGCCATGACGGGCCGCCAGGTTCTCGATCTGCTCGAGCAGCAGTTCGACAACCCGCGGCCCG
>Ga0070741_10009653_pt1 | contig 18606 bp, 18 predicted proteins | sample Coa_R1_4_FD_66440 | JGI IMG/M metagenome (GOLD analysis project Ga0070741, IMG submission 66440) | Surface soil microbial communities from Centralia Pennsylvania, which are recovering from an underground coalmine fire - Coalmine... | ecosystem: Environmental > Terrestrial > Soil > Unclassified ...
ACGCAGCGACAGCCCGACCTCGTTCCCCAGCAGGCGCAGGCTCTTGACGACGGCCTCATAGTTCCAGAGCGGCTCGCCCATGCCCATGTAGACCGCGTGCGAGATGCGCCGCGCGCTCTCGGACTGCATCAAGAGCAACTGCCCGACGATCTCGCCCGCCGTCAGGTTGCGCGCCAGCCCGCCCTGCGCCGTCGCGCAGAACGTACACCCGGCAGGGCAGCCGACCTGCGTGGAGAGACAGACGGAGACGCGATCCGGGTAGGGCAGGTAGACGCTCTCGACCGTCTCCCCGTCCGCCAGTTCGACCAGGTACTTGATCGTCTCGTCCGGCGACACGTCCTTATGCGCCGCCTTCAGCGCGCCGACCGTATAGGACTCGGCCAGGCGCGCGCGCAGGTCGCGCGGCAGATCGGTCATCGCCTCGAAGGAGGTCGCGCCGCGCTTGTAGATCCAGGTCGCCAGTTGCCGCCCGCGATAGGCGGGCTGCCCGGCTTCTTGCACGACCGCTTCTAACTCTTGAGTCGTTAATCCTGACAGATGTTGCATGAAATTACGAGTTATTTCCTAAATCTGGCTTTTCAGTCGTTGACTCCGCCCCGTTTTTCCCCGGCTCGGCGGCAGGCGGGAAGGGAACGCGCGCATAGATGTCGGCCAGCCTCAGCGTGCAGCCGATGCTCTCCAGAGGGACCGCGCTCTCCAGTCCGACGACCGCCGTATAGAGCCACCCGTTCGCCTGGCGGCTATAGGCTTCCACGACGGGACTCTGGTGCGAAACCAGCACATAAGTTTGCAGCGAATCGAGCGTCTGATAGCACAGCCACTTCTCGCCTTTATCCGCCTGGAGCGTCGAATCAGAGAGGACTTCGACAATCAGCGTCGGATTTAGCAGCGAGCGCATCCCTGCAAGCATCTCGTATCGGGGTTCTTCACAGGTCACGATGACATATGGATAGTAGTATTTGTTACACGCAGGAACGCGCACGCGTAGATCGCTTGGGAAGCCTTGACAGGGCTTTCCCTTTAGTTGTACGCTCAGAGTTCCTATGATGTCGAACACGATGGCGTTGTGTTCCGGGCTGGCTCCCGCCCTTGCCATCAGCACGCCGCCATGATACTCGCTCTTGGTCTCGGCGTGGCGCTCCCGCTCCAGATACTCCTGCGGCGTCAGGCGGCGCGGTTCTGTTGTTGGGTACGCGACCACGATGACACTCCTTACTGTTGTCGCATCAGGCATCGCATTTGTGGGACGACAGGCAAATGCTAACGCTTGCCTGCGCTATCATTATACATCATACGGCGTAAAAGCGTCTGCGACAGGTGCAGGAAGAGGAGCCTATCGCGTGACCAGGAAGCATAGCTCCGTCGAGAAGACAAACCTCTGTATCGTCCAGCGTTCGGCCTGGGCCATCGTGTGGAAATGGGCCTCGTAGTGGGCGAGCATCTGCTTGCCGCGCCCGCCGAGGCTCTGCGTAGGGAAGGAGACGAGGAGAAAGCGGGCATTCAGCGCTCTGAGCAGTGTCAAACCGGCGGTCTTGTCTATCTGCTCCAGCGGGGGAAGAACCTTCAAAACGAGGGCCAGGTCTACCGCCTGCATGGGCGGAGCGCCGATCACGTCACAGGCTGCGGCGCGGCCCTGCGCGCCCGCCAGCGCAAAGAAACTGTTCAGGAAGTCGGCCATGTCTTCAAAAAGGTCGCAGGCCGTGTAGGTCGCGTCGGAGGCGAGCGGCATCCAGGGAAGAGCCAGCGGGTTCAGGCCGCAGGCCACATCGAGGACGGAACGGATAGGAGGCAGGGTCGCGAAAATCGTTGTGTAGAAGTCGTCCAGAATGGGCAGGCGTTCGCGGGTCGAGGCGTGATGGTTCATCACATGCAGACAGGCGGCGCGGAAAGCCTCCGCACCCTCCGCTTTGGCAGCCGTCAGCGTCTCCAGCCACTCCGCATAGCGCCTCTTACCGCCGAGATAGGCTCCCGCGACCTGATGCAGCTTGTTGCGTGTCGCCTGCTCGGCCTCCTTGAAAGTGCGCCGCGCGGCCAGTTCGCGCTGCCCGATGCGGCGTATCAGGGCCGGGCAGACCGCCCGGTACTTCGGACTCGCGCGCACCGCAAGGACCAACTGTTCCAGCGCCTCGGAAGCCGCCTCGCTCATGCGCCGCTCCGAATCAGGCCCATCAGCCGCGCCATGAAGCGCAGGTTGTGGATGGTCGCCAGGCGGAAGAAGAGCGTGTCGCCGCACTTGTGTAGATGGCGCAGGTAGCCGACGGCGTATTTGTGACAGGTGTGGCAGTCGCAGCCGGGAAAAATGGGCGTGTCGGCTTTGATGTGCCTGTCGTCGTCAATGTAGAGGGTAGTAAACCAGTCGCCCTGCAAGCGGAAATGCGTTTCGGTTGGATCGGACGTGAAGGCATAGAGACGGCCGGCGCGCGCGTCCCGCGTCGGCAGGGCGCTGTCGAAGAGGGCATATCCCAGGCGGGCGCACTCCACCACGCTTTCAGGATGGCCCACGCCGAGCGCGTGCATCGGAAACTCTGCCGGAATGAGGGCGCGCATCGCCGCCAGCATCTCCCGCAGCAGCCTGCCGCCGCTATCCAGCGGCCAGCCGCCGTACCCGAACCCGTCGAAACCTATCTCCAGCAGCGCCTCCGCGCACTGCCGCCGCAATGCTATCTCCCCACCGCCCTGCGCCACGCCGAACAGCAGAGGCCGCCGCGCCTCCCTCGCCCTCCTCTGCTGCAACTGTCTCTGGAACTCCTCTTTACAGCGTTTGGCCCATTTGACCGTGCGCGCCACGGACGCCTGCTGCTCCGCGAACGGCGCATCCACGTGCGTGCAGTCGTCCAGGCAGATGACGATGTCCGTGCCGTAGGCCAACTGCAACTGTACGCTCTTTTCCGGGGTCAACTGGAACTTGCGGTCGGAGCCTTCCGGTTGGAACGTGATGCCCTGATCGCCGATCTTGCCGAACTTCGGGTTCTGCCGGATGAGCGAATAGGCTTGAAATCCGCCGGAGTCCGTCACAATGGGGTGCGGCCAATCGGCCATCTTGTGCAGCCCGCCGAGCGCCTGGATGGTGGAGGAACCGGGTTTCTGCATCAAGTGGAAGACGTTCATCACGACCGCCTGCACGCCTGCGGCCTCTAAATCCGACGAGTCCACCGCGCGCACGACGCCCAGGGTCGCGTCCGGCAGGAAGGCAGGCAGCGCGATCTCGCCATGCGCGAGGGAGAGGGAGTCAGGCATCGGCCTCCTCCTCAGCAACCTCCCCCCTGCCCCCTCCTTCGTAAGGAGGGGGAGCATTCAACACTCCCCCTCCTTCGTAAGGAGGGGGAGCATTCAACACTCCCCCTCCTTCGTAAGGAGGGGGAGTGTTGAGTTCTCCCCTCTCCCGCAGCGTGGGAGAGGGGCTGGGGGTGAGGGTTTCACGGGGTGGGGTCTTCCCGGCGATGACGAAGATATACTCGCCTTTCGCCTTCTCCCCAGAAACCGCTGACCGCAACTCCGAAAGCCGCCCGCGCAGTACCTTCTCGAACCGCTTGGTCAGGTCGTTGGCGAGGGCGGCAGGCCGGTCGCCGTAGACCGCCAGCGCGTCCTCCAGAAAGGCGTCCAGGCGGTAAGGGCTTTCGTAAAAAATCAGCGTGTGCGGCGAATCCCGATCCACCTCGAAGAAGCGGCGGCGCGGGCCGGACTTGCGCGGCGGAAACCCGCGAAACGTGAAGCTATGCACCGGCAGGCCGGACAGCACCAGCGCCATGATCAGCGCGGTCGGGCCGGGGGCCATTGTCACCGCGATCTCTGCGGCCAGCGCCTTGCGCACCAGCGTAAAACCGGGGTCGGAGATGCCTGGCGTCCCCGCATTCGTCACGACGGCGACCGACTTGCCTTCCGCCAGCAGCGCCAGGATTCGTTCGCTGGCGCGCTCTTCGTTATGTTCATGGTACGAAATCTGGGGCTTCTGTATGCCGAAGTGCTTGAGGAGCAGGCCCGTCTTGCGGGTGTCTTCGCTGGCGATGAGATCGGCGGCGCGAAGTGTGTCCAGCGCCCGGAGAGTGATGTCGTTGAGATTGCCTATCGGCGTGGCGACTAAAGTCAGCATAAAAGCGATTTGAAAATGAATCCTCCCGGAACGCCATGCGGCGTTCCGGGAGGATTTCCATCTATTTCTTCTTGATGGCTTTGACGGCCTCGACGATGTGCCGCGCGCTGATGCCCGCCGCATCGAGCAGTTCGTCGGGCTTGCCGGAGCCGGGCATGTCCTTGACCCCCAGGCGCGTCACGTTCGGATGCGGCCCGGACGGCCCGCCGAAGACTTCGAGAACGGCATCGCCGAGTCCGCCCTCCGGCCAGTGGTCTTCGACCACAATGAGGTTGCCCTGGCACTGCTGGGCCGCCTGCATGAGCGTCGCGGCGTCAATGGGCTTGACCGAGTAGAGATCAATGACGCGGATGGCGATTCCCTCATTCTTGAGCGCATCGCAGGCTTTCAGCGCCTCGTGCAGCGTCACGCCCGCCCCGATGACTGCCGCCACGTCGTTGTCCGACCGCCGCAGGACTTTGCTGCCGCCGATGGGGAAGCTCTCGTCCGGGCCGTAGAGGACAGGAGTCTTCTCGCGGGTCGTCCGCATGTAACAGATGCCCGTGCGCGTCGCCATCTGCGCCGTCAGGTGCGCGGTCGTGGTGGCGCAGGAGGGATAGAGAACCGTGCTGCCAAAGACGGCGCGCATCATGGAGAGGTCTTCCAGCGCCATCTGCGACGGGCCATCTTCGCCGATAGAGACGCCCGCGTGCGAGCCGACGAGCCGGAGATTGGCGCGGGAGATGGCCGCCATGCGAATCTGGTCGTAGGCGCGGGCAAAGAAGGCCGCGAAAGTCGAGGCGAACGGAATCTTCTGCATCACCTGCAGGCCGACCGCCGCGCTGACCAACTGCTGCTCCGCGATAAAGATTTCAAAGAACCGCTCCGGGTACGCCTTCTTGAACTTGTCCGAGAAGGTGGAGTTGCTGACCTCGCCATCGAGCGCGACGACCGTCGGCTTGGCCGCGCCAAGCGCCTTCAGCGCGTCGCCGTAGGCTTCGCGGGTCGCCACTCTGGAGCCGACTTCGTACTGCGGCGGCTGGAACGTGGACGGCGTGCCGAGATCAGCAGGAGCGCCTTCGCGCGGCGGCTGCGGCGTGACGATGAGATCGCACTTCGGATTGCCGAGTTCGGCCAATGCCTTCTGCGCCTCCTCCGGCGGCAGCGCCTTGCCGTGCCAGCCCTCCTGGTCGGCCAGGAAGGAGACGCCCGCGCCCTTCTGCGTCTTCGCGATGATGCAGACCGGCGTATCTTTGACGTTCAGGGCTTCGCGATACGCTGCGTCAATCGCGGCGACATCGTGACCGTCTATCGTGATGGCGTGCCAGCCGAACGCGCGGACGCGCTGCGCGTAGATCTCGCCGTGCCACTCCAGCATGGTCGGGCCGCGCTGTCCCAGGCGGTTCATGTCCAGAAGAGCGATGACGTTGTCCAGCTTGTAGTAGCCGCCCAGCTCGAAGGCTTCCCACACGCTGCCCTCGGCCATCTCGCTGTCGCCGAGAACGACCCAGACGCGGAACGGCAGCTTGTCCAGATACTTGCCGCTCAGCCCCATGCCGACGCCGGTAGGAAGCCCCTGGCCGAGCGAGCCGGTCGCCACGTCTACCCAGGGCAGGCCGTTCGGCGCGGGAACCGGGTGGCCCTCGATGCGGCTGCCAAACTTGCGCAGGGACATCAGTTCGTCGTCGGAGATGGCTCCCGCCGCTTTGTAGAGCGAGTAGAGCAGGGGCGCGGCATGGCCCTTCGAGAAGATAAGCCGGTCGTTGCGCAGGTTGTGCGGGTCGCTGAAATCGTAGTGCAGGTAGTCGGCCAGCAGCACGGCCATGAGATCGGCGGCGGACATGCTGGAGGTGGGATGGCCGGAACCGGCGGCGGTGGTGCATCGGATGCTATCGGCGCGGAGTTGGGTCGCAAGGTCTTTCCAGAGCTGTGGCGAATGTGCCATGTGGTTACTCCTCATGGTGGGCGTGGGGCGTCAGGCGTTGGGCATCGGGAACTCCGCCCGCGCGGCACGAACCCCGGTAATTCTATGGTGATGGCTTCCCATTGTAGCCGAAAACCGGGCGCGAATTCAACCGAAGCGCGCTCTAAACGCCTAACGTTCCTCTTGACGGGAATGTTCCCTCTACGTTATAGTTGGGTCTGTGCGCGCCCGCCATTAGACCGGGCGCAAGATCGCAGCGAGGGAAGGGAGATGGGGCGATGCCGCTGACACTATCGGCAGGACTGGTGGATGACATCGTTTTGCAGCGCGATGCGCAGGATCGCGCCAACGTCACCGTGCGCGGGGCCGCGCCGCCGGAAGCGGAAGGGGCCGTCGTTGTGACCGTGCTGCGGCAGGGGTTTCCTCTGCCAGAGTGGGAGGAGAGAGCGGCCGGGCAGGCGGAGCGGGGCGCATGGACGGCGACTTTGAGCGGGCTGCCGGTGGGCGGGCCGTACACGCTCACCTTTGCGCTGGCCGGGCAGCCAGAGAGCGGCGTTACCGTGCGGGGCGTGCTGGTCGGCGACCTCTGGGCGCTGGCCGGGCAGAGCAACATGGAGGGCGTCGGCGATCTGGTGGACGTGGAGCCGCCTTCGCCGTTCGTGCATCTGCTCGACATGGCGGATCGCTGGCGGGTGGCGGAGGAGCCGCTGCACTGGCTCTGCGACTCGCCCGACTCCTGTCACTGCGAAGTGACCGGAGAGGAGCAGAAGCGGCTCCAGCAGGAGACGCGGCAGACGCGCACGAAGGGCGCGGGCCTCGGCCTGCCCTTCGCGAAGGCGATGGTGGAGGCGACCGGCGTTCCCATCGGCCTGCTGGCCTGCGCGCACGGCGGGACCTCGATGCAGCAGTGGAACCCGGAACTGAAGGGACTGGGCGGCGGCTCGCTCTACGGCTCGATGCTGGGCCGCGTGAAACGGGCGGGCGGCAAAGTGCGGGGCGTGCTGTGGTATCAGGGCGAGTCGGACGCCAACCCGAACGATGTCCCGCTCTTTCACGAGCGGTTCAAGGCGCTGGTGGCGAACGTGCGCGAGGACTTCGGCGATCCGAACCTGCCCTTCTACACGGTGCAGATCGGGCGCTTCGTCTTCCTGCCCGCGCCCGGCGAGGAGTGGACAGACCCGGCCAGCTGGAACGGCATTCAGGAGCAGCAGCGCCGTCTCGCCGCCGAGATCCCCTATTCCGGCGTCGCGCCCGCCGTGGACCTGGAACTCGACGACCTGATCCACATCGGCACGCAGGGCTTGAAGCGGCTGGGGAGACGGCTGGCGCGCATCGCGCTGCACGGCCTGCGCGGGGAATCCGGCCCGCCGCCCGGCCCGCGCCTGAGTTCCGTCACCAACGAGGGAGGCTGCCTGCGCGTCCGCTTTGACGGCGTGGCGGCTGCCGGTTTTCCACCGTCGCTGCGCGTCACCGGGTTCTCGCTGCACGACGAGAACGGCAAGCCCGTGCCGTACATCTACAAGGCAATGGTAGACCCCGCGCAGCCGACCGACATTCTACTATGGCTGATCGGTCCGGTGGGGCAGAACTGGTCGCTTCAGTACGGCTACGGTTTCGATCCGGCCTGCACCCTGACCGACGCCGATGATATGGCCGTCCCCGTCTTCGGCCCCATCTCCCTATGAGCCTTACCAAAACGCGACGCGGGAAGGCCCTCCGCCATGACGCCGGGGGATGAAAGCGTCGCAATCGCAACCGCGAAGCCCCGTGCCTTTAGGCAGGGGAGTAGTCACTTTGTGGGTGAAGCAGGAGTGGCAGGCGGGTTCGCGGGTGGGGGGGAGGCTGCGGTCTCCCCTTCGCCCTCCTCTTCCTCTTCTTCGATGGGCTTGCTGCCCTTGATTTTGCCCGTGCTTTGCAGCGTCTCCGCGCCCTCTTTCGTGCTGATGGTCACGTTGCTTTCGAAGTCCATCACGCTCCCCTCCGTGTCGCTCATGTGTACCGGCGCGAAGAGAACGAGGACTTCCTTCTTCCCGTCATATTCGGCGTGTTCGGCAGTGACGGTGCGCTCGACCTCTTTCCCATCCCGCAGAAACTTCTGCTTGAAGATCAGGTTGCCGCGCAGGATGACGAACTTTTTGCGGTAGTAGTTTTCCAGCCGGTCGCAGGTGGCCGTGCCGCCGCGCCGCCGCGCCTGGCTGGCGTCCTCCTGTCTGTTCTCTTCCGCAGGGGCCGTCTTGTCGGGGACTTCTATCGGCGCGAGGCCGACCGTGCTTTTGCCCGCAGGCGCGGCGGGGGCGTTCGGCGCAGGCGGGGCCGCCCCTTCCTTCGGCTTGAGGATCAGCACGACGTTGCCGGTTAGAATGGCAAGTTTCTTCTCCTTGCTGTTATCCACATGCGCCCTTTCCGCCGTGACGCGATGTTTCGGGTCTTCCATGACGAGATTGCCCTCGACATCCAGAAGCTTTTTTCTGTCATCATAGCGGGCTGTCGCGCCGGTCACCGTCGTGTCGCCCTCGACATACCGGAAGTTGTGCCAGGTGTCAATGCCGGTCGCATCGTCGTGCTTCCAGTCTTCCCCCCAGAAGTCCGCCATTTTCTTTTTGCCCGCCGTGTCCGTGGGCGCTTTGGATGATGCTTTGGGCGGCTGATTCTGGCGCGCGGCGGCGTTCAGCGTCCAGCCGGAGATAGCGGCGCAGAGCGCGACAGCCCCGGTGAGCGCAGGAGCAAGCCGGAAGAGGCGGTTTCGAGAGGCTGACATCACGATTTCCTCCAGAAAGGCGGGCTGCATGGCTGGCCCTGGCAGCATAGGTCTGCCAGGATTTTGCGTCCGAAGGACGCCTGGCCGCAGGCCATCGAGACGGGTACTGAAAGTACCCGAACAGACTAACGCAGCGTGGGAAGAGTCTCTTCTTCTATACGGATTTGGCCGTGAACACGGTTCGCGGTCAGCACGCGGCGCTTGAGGTCTACCGTCAGCCCTTCCCAGGTAAACGGCATCCCGCGATATGTGCCGGTCGCCGTCTCCGGGCAGCGCAGCACCTGATCTTTGAGCGACCAGAACAGCCGCTCCGCCTGCATGACGCCGCCTTTGAATGCGCCGCGCACCCCGCCGAGGCATTCGACCGTGCGTTCGGCAGGATCATAGCGCACCCGATGGGCCTGCACCTGCACGCCCTTGAGGTCTACCGTCGCGCCCTGATCGCAGATGACGCGCCGCTCGGTGCGGTGCGTGCGCCTGCTGATCATCTCCAGGAGGACGAGCGAGTTCGAGCGCAGGCGATCTCCGGCCTGCGTCTGGAACTCTACGCCGCCCTGCAACTTGAACTGCCACTGCACGTCATAGAGAGGAGCGATCTCGGCGGGCGGCGGTTCCAGCGCACCGAGGGCGTAGAGGCCGTTGTTTGCGCGGAAGGTGGCAGCGGGCGGGTCGTCGGGCGAGTCCGGGGCGGCGGTCGGAGCCAGGTTGGGGCTGCCCGCCGCGAAGCGGGGCGCGGGCGATTCGGTGGCGGAAGCGGGCGTCACCGGCGGAATGGCCGCGCCGGTCGGCGGCGCGGCGTAGAGTTTGCCCTTGCGGATGTCGGTAAGCGTGGCGCGCTGCAGATTGGCGAGCGAGGAACCTGGCAGGCGTTCCAGATCAATGCGGCCGGCCCAGAGCGACCAGGTCTTGTGTCCGTTGACGTAGCTGGTGAAGGGAGCGCCTTCCAGCCGCACTGTCACCTGCGGGCCGACGCTGTCGAGGCCGGGGGCGACCGGAAGGGTCACGGACCCGGCCCAGCGGTAGGCGAAGTAGAGTCCGGCGGAGAGTCCCAGCAGGGCCGTCCAGCCGAGCGCCCGAACGAAGCGGCGGGGGGGACGACGGGGTGGCGCGTTCATACGGCGGGCCTGCGTTCCTACTGCGGGCAGCCGCCCGGCGGAGGCGGCGGGGCCGCGTTGGCGTTCATCAACTGGACATCGGCGGGCAGCGGGATCGTCGTGGCCTGCAGTGCCGGGAGCGGCAGGCTGCACTGGACGCCCGTCAGTGGATTAACCGCATAGGTGCGGATCGTGTTCGTCCGGTCGGGATAGAAGAGGATGTTCAGCCATTTGGTCGCGTCGGGCGAAGAGACGGTAAAGCCGGTGGCCGTCAGCGGCACGTTCGGCTGCGTGAACTTCCCGTCGGCCCCGGTTGTCGTGGACAAGTTCGTGCCGGTGATTCGCACGATCGCGCCCGGCACCGGGTCTCCCGTCACCGAGTCGACCACTTTGCCGGTCACGGTCGCAGTCGTGCCGCCCCCGCCGCCTCCATTTCCCCCACCTCCGCCGCCTCCCCCGCCGCCACAGCCGGAGAGGGCGAGGAAGACGCACAGACTTAGCAGCAGCGCCAGAGAGTTCAGAAAGCGAGGGAGGAGCCTGTGTACCCGTTGCCTCATGAAAACCTTCCTCCAAAGAGCGGTCGTTGTGCGGGGGGGCGCGACTCGCGAGTGTGGGGTGATTCGCGCTATTATACACGGCCTGCGCGTTACGCGCAAGCCTTTTTTGTCCTGGCATAAGGCTAGACGGCGATGACGCCGTGGGCGATCGGCCAGTGGACGGACTCGTAGACGGCTTGCAGCGAACAGCAGCGCGGCTGATACGGTTCTCGCTGCCCTCGACTGAGGTTGATGACCCCCTGCCCGGCTTCCACCAGGCGGGGAACAAGATAGGTTCCGACATGGCCGCTCCCGCCGATGATGACCACACGCATCGTCCGCCTCCTTATCCCATCACGGCGGCGCGGATGGCCTTGAGATTGGCGTCGGAAGAGGCGGGCGGCGTGGGAACCGCGCAGCCCGGCGCGACGATGAAGCCGTGTCCCCGCGCTGCCGCTATCGCCTCGCGCGCCTGGCGGGTGATCTCTTCCGGCGCGGCCTGCCCGAACGTCGTCTCGTCCACGCCCGCCATCAGGCACGCCTGCGTCTTCGCGCCTATCTCCTGAATGCTCGGATTTCCGGCCAGCCGGTCGCTCCAACTGTAGATGTGGAAACCCCGCAGACCGAGGATGAGATCGGGATAGATGCCTGTGCCGTGATGATGCACGACGTTGGTGGTCGCGCCTGCGGCGGCATCGAGTACCTGCTGATCGTAGGCCAGGAAGTGCTGGCGGTACTCCTGGGCGTCCATCGTGTCGGAGGCGGCCCCGGCGATGGCGAGATAGATGCCGTCCGCGCCGTTGGCGATCAGCGCCTTCGCATAGTGAGCGAGCGAGGCGGCGATCTGTCTCAACCCGGCATGAACCGCATCGGGATCGGAACGCAGGAACTCCAGCGTGCGATTGCCGCAGACGTGCTGGGCCGTCGCGTAGGCGCTGAAGATCGTATCCACGACGGGTGCATCGTCCCCGCGACCGGCGAGGATCTGCCGGATGGTCGCCAACTGCGCCCCGAAGTGGCCGCTCACGCCGTCCAGGACCGGAAGTCGTTTCCAGTCGGCGAGCGTCTGCACTTGCGGCAGATCGGGCGGCATCTCGTAGGGGATGTCGTGCATGACTTTGAACAGGTCGGGATCGTAGCGGTGATAGAAGTCGAGTTCGGCGCGCGCCATGCCTTCTCCGGCAGGCGGATCGAGATGGAAATGGTACCAGAGGCTATACGGGGTGCGATCTACCGGCTTGCCTGCGCACGCGGCCGCGATGCGTTCACGCTTTGTCATGTGTCCGTTCCTCCTTCCGATGACACTACACTAAAAAACGAGAGCTACAAGCTCTCTACCGTTACCAGGCCGCCCTCAGCAAATTGCGCGACGAGTTCATTCCCGTCCAGCCATGCCGTGCCGAGCAGAGGACGCCTCCCTGTCGCTAGAATGCGCACATCGCGTTCGATTCCATAAGCAGTATAACATTAGGGGCGTGCCATTGCAACACAAGCGTGCAGAAAGAAGCAGGCAGAAGGAAGCGTTCACTAATGGCGGAAGAAGCATCCAGGGGCGAACGGGAGCGCGCCTTCGAGGCGCTGGCGGCGGAGGCGCAGGCGTGCGGGCGGTGTCCGCGCCTGGCGGAGCGGGTGGCAGTGCTGAGCCGGGCCAACGGCAGCCTGACGCCGCGCGTCGTCTTTGTGGCGGAGGCTCCGGGGCGCAGGGGCGGCGACCGCACGCGCGTTCCGATGCAGGGGGATGCGTCCGGGCGGCACTTTCGCTGGCTGATGGAACAGGCCGAACTGCGACTCGAAGACGTGTTCATCACCAACGCGGCGCTGTGCAATCCGCGCACGGCGACGGGCGCGAACGATAAGCCAACTGCTGCCGAGATCGCCAACTGCTCTGGCTTCCTGCGCCGCCAACTCGATCTGCTGCGCCCGGAACTGGTCGTCAGCGTGGGCGCGACGGCGCTGGACGCGCTGAACCGGCTGGAACCGCATGGCTTGCGCCTGGCGGAAGACGTGGGGCGCTGCGTGGCCTGGCGGGGAACCCGGCTGATCCCGGTCTACCATCCCAGTCCGCAGGTGGTCATCTCGCGGCGGTCGCTGGCAGAGCAGGCCGCCGACTGGCAGGCCATTCGCCGGGCGCTGGATGGAAAGCGGGAGGGAGTTAACGCCTCGCGGGCGTGACGGGAGAGAGAGCGGCCTCAATGCCCGCTTCGGTCAGGCGTTGTCGGGCGGCTTCGGCGCGGGCGCGGTTCCGGTAGATGCCCTGCTGCACGCGATAGAGCGGCTGGCCGTTCGGCCCGGTATACTGCCGGATGTAGGTGCGGACGCCTTTATCGCGCGCGGCCTGCGCGACCTCATCGGCCTTCTCGCGGGTGGAGAAGATGCCAAGCTGCACCCGGTAGCGCCTGGAGTCGGAAGCCGAGGAGGTATCCGCGCGACTGCTGCTCGTCGTTCCTGTGTCCGTGCCGGGCGCGGCCTCGGTCGCGCCGCCCGTCTCAGGGCGGGCGGACGTGTCCGGCGTGGCGGAGGGACTGCTATCGCCGTCCGGCTGCGCGGGCGTCTGGATCGCGCCGGTGTCCGGGGTCGGATTCGTGCGGTGACGGCGAGCGCGGCGCGGCGCGGCGGGCGCGTTCTCGGTCAGCGTGTCGGGCGCTATGGCGATAAACGGATTTCGCTCCGAGGAGGCAGAGGGTTCGGTAGCGCGGTCGCTCTGGCGCGGGCTGTCCGGCGAGTCGGGCTGCTGCACGCCGGAGTTGTTGGAGTCCAGCGGCTCGATCACGGGGCCGGGGGTATCCGTGTTCGGTTTGGGCGGCGCAGCGGGCGCAGGGGTGGTTGTCGTGGGCGGGGTGGAGACAGGCGGCGCGGTGACGGCATTCGTCGGGGTGGGCGCGCTATTGGAGGCGGTTTCCACGCTTGTGTCGCGGGCCTCCTCCGGCTTCTGGTTGCCCGGCAGCAGTCGGGCCAGCACGAAGAAGCCGAGCGCGAAGCTCAGCGTCGCCAGCCCGCACATCACCAGAAAACCTTTCAGCAGGCCCATGCCGCCGCTTCGGGCGCGGCTGGATGAAGAATAGCTCCCACGATTTCTGACCCCCATCGTTCCCTCTCCTTCCGAACTGCGTACAGTCTACCTATTTGCATTCCTCCTGTCAAGCCGGGTATCTCTTCTTCAGACCGAACAAGCGCGCCACCGTCTCTCCTCCTGAAAAGCGGGCAAGTTTCTCCGCAACGCATGGGGCGCTCTCCTTGCCCGTTCTTTCCAAAGAAACTAGCAGAACTCGCTACCTGCCCTGTTCGGTCATACCCAGCGACTCACACAGGCGTCGGAGATCATGGGGAGGCTTGCTGCACCTTTTGAAGCAGGTTCGTGACCGCCGTCATCCGCTCCTTGAGTAAGGTCTTGGCCTCATGGCTCTCCGCGCGGTAGATCTCGGAGTGCAGCGATTGAATTTCCGCATCCAGCAGTTGCACCAGGATGGCGCGCTCTTCCTCGGTTAAGACGATCTCCATAGCCTTCCTCCTCGCTTTCTCTCAAAGCCCCGCCCTCCGGCGCGGCGCTCTCCGCATCGTAAACGCAGGGTACGGGTGAAGGCGTCGCCGGGCCAGGCCGAGCAGTCCGAGGCTGCCCAGGCCGAAGACCGCGAACGCCGAAGGTTCGGGGACGCCCGCAGGCAGTTCGGCGACAACAGTATAGTTCCAGAAACCGATATGGCCGCCGGTATTGGCGATCCAGCCCGGCACATCCTCTTCCACCAGGGTCGGCGAACCGTCGTAGAGTTCGATGGTGAAGTCGGCGAAGCCCTCGAACTGCGTGACATGCCACGACCAGGGCGGCGCGCCCGGCGCCAGATAGTCGCGATTGATTCCATCCGCGCCCGCCTGGATCGCAGCGACGACGATGCCTGCTCCGATGTCCGGCCCCTGCGCGATGAGCGCCTGCGCGTGGGCGATGTCTTGTGGCTCCTCTAGCGGCAGCACATAGGAGTCGGTGATCTGGGGCAGCCCCGGCCGGCCGGCGACCAGAAAATAGCGTGGATCGGCCTGGGCGGTCGCGGCAGCGGCAAGGCCCAGCAGAGTTCCCCATATCCACAGGCGTTTCATGGCTGTCTCCCCTCTGACGGCACGCGCGACATGCTTATCTTTGTCTGGTTATACGAGATTGCGCCTGCTAAAGTATGCGCTATCTTCGGTTTCGCGTTCTCACGGCCTGCTCTCCTCAGCAGAGAGCGCGCGCATAGAGCCTGGCCTGCGGCGTGAAGGGGACATCCGCATCGAGCGGGAAGATAGGCCGCGCACAGATCGTATGGCCGAGCGTCGGCAGGTTGGCCGAGGTCGCGCCCGGCAGGTCTACGTTGAAGTTCTTCTCCACCCAGGCATCGTACATGTGGTACTCGGTGTGCGGGGACTTGACCACGATCAGGTCGAAATCGCGCGGGTTCAGCCCGTTGGCGTAGTACATCGCTCTGTCGAACAGGCTCAGCGTGCGGCTGAAGACCACGACGGTGAAGTTGTCGAAGGTCAGCACGGCGGTCGGCCCGGCGTCCAGGCCGATCTGCGAGGTCTCCAGGCGCGCGCGTCCGTCCGAGAGGGAGCGCACGCGCGCCGTGATCGGCATCGGCGGGAAGCGTTCGGGGTCCAGCGCGCCGCCGAGCGTGACCGCGATCGTCGCGCCGACGCCCGCCCTGTGCGCAGCCGCCGCGGCGGCAGGGTCTACGATCTGCGCCAGCACGCGCTTGCGATAGCCGTGCTTGCGCAGTCCCTGAAGGATCAGGTTGGAGTCGCCGGTCGCGCCGGAGGAGGTCGCATCGGCGGCATCGGTGAAGACGACCGGCCCCTGCATGGTCGCCGCCTGCGCGATGGCGCGCTCCAGGGAGATCAGCTTGCCCTGCATCTGATGGCGCAGCGGCCAGAACTCCTCGGCGAGGCGCACCGCTTCGCGGGCGGCGGTCGCTTCCTGGCCGTCCGTTGCGACGAGAACCTGGCTGCACAGTTCCGGCACATCGGTGAACGGGTTGCCGATCATGATTCCGGCGGCAAGGGCCGTTCCGTCCCGTTCGAGGCGCTGCGCCTCGCGGATCAGATCGCCATAGCAGCCGGACTTGGTGACGAGTTCATCGCCGCGCACCAGCGCGGGAATGACGACGCGCGCGAGGACGGGCCGCAGGTTCTCCTGAAGCAGCCGCGCCAGGAACTCTGCCGCGCGGCGGCCTGTGTCGGCGAAGTCCACGTGGGGGTAGGTGTGGTAGATCGCCAGCCCGTTGATCTGGCGGAGCATCCGGTCGGTGAGGATGCCGTGCAGGTCGAGCGAGATGACCAGCGGCGTCCGGTCGCCGACGATACGCCGCGTCTCTGCGAGCAGGTAGCCTTCGGGATCGAGTTCCCCTGCGGCTCCCATCGCGCCGTGCATCGAAAAGTAGACGCCCTCGATTCCGGCCTTCGCGCCTTCCGACACCGTGTCGAGGACTTCCGCCGAGAGGCGCTGCCAGTCTGCTGCGGCCAGCAGCCCTGCCGACCCTGCGCGGGCGGAGATAGCAAAGATGGGTTCCATCCCGGCAGCGCGCAGCGCCAGCAGCGCGCCGCCGATAGCGGTGTTCAGCCCCTCCTGCGCCCGTATCTCCTCGCCGCGCGCGATGTGGAAATTCTCGTAGCGCGAAGGAACGGGATTGAAGGAGGAGATCTCCTGCATACACTCGACGATCAGGATACGAGGGCGGTCGGGCATGGCGTTTTCCTCCGCAGATGGCGCTAGATGCGGTCGAACTCCTTCTGGATTCAGGATACCCTATAACAGGGCTGGCTCGATGGCGAGAGGACGGCCATCGAGCCAGCGTTATGCTTTATCAAGTTCGCCGCCCCGGTCACCTGTTCCGGGGCGCAGACCGCAGGATCGTCAGGAGGGAGTTTGCGGCCCCGATGCGCGTATCCGCCTCCCCGGCTTCCAGATAGGGAGCGATCCGGGGCAGGTCAGAGGCGTCGGCCCACCGGCCCAGCATCAGAAGCGCCTGATACTTTCCCTCCTCATTGCCCTTCTCCGCATAGCGAAACAGTTCGGCCTTGCGCGCTTGCCGCTCTGCCGCAGGCCCGTGCAGATAGAGCGTGATGATATAGAAGAAGCGGTCGGGCGCGTCTTCCGGCTCCTGTTCGAGACGCTTCCGAAGGTGGGCCAGGGTCGTCGGCTGGAGTTTTTTGAGGAAACGCAGCGCGTAGGCGGTCACGGCGCGCATTCGGGCGTCCGGCAGGTCGAGCAGTTCCGCCAGATAGGTCTCGTCCTGGGGCCTGCCGGAGTTTGCCAGCACCCACCGCGCCAGGATACGCATGACCGGCTCGCCGCTCCGCGCCTGCTCGACAAAGGGCTTATCGCGCCCCGCATAGCCCAGTTTTGCCAGGGATTCCAGCGCGAATTCGGCGTGCAGCCCGTGCGTGTCCAGCGCAAAGTCGCGCACCTTCAGAACATACTTTTCCCGCTCGGCCCGGCTGCTCTCGGTGATCTGCGCCAGCACGCGCCAGGCCGCGACGCGCGTTTTCGGATCGGCGCTGGACTGCGCCGCCTCGTAAAGCGGGCGCACCTCCTGGGAATAGCCGTTCCAGACCAGCGCCTCCGCCGCGTGCATCCCCTGAATCGGGTCGCCGTGCAGCGCCGCCTGCAACACGCTCAGGGCGCGCTGCCGCAGCGCCTCTCTTTCCGCCGGAGAAGGCGCATCGCGTTCCTGTCCCTTTGTGCCGATTCCGGCTATCAGCAGGCTCGCCATCAGTCCCAGGCGGAGCCACTCCTTACTGAACTCAAAGCGCATTCACGCCCTCCTATCTCACGCTCTGGCTTTCGGCACAAGGCCCAGGCGGTCACAGAGCGCCCTGACCTTCTGCATATCCTCCTCGGTGCAGCTCTCCTCCGGCGGGCGCACATAGCGTTGCGCCACCCCGAAAACCTCCAGGAACGCGCGCCAGTAGGCCGGGAAGGAGCGCGGCCCGGCGAGGCAAAGATCGAAGACGGGCTTCTCGTAATGCGCGACGATGCCGCGCGCCTCCTCCAGATCGTTCTTCTGGACGGCCTGCCAGAACCGCACCGTGACCTCCGGCGCGAACGTGATGAAAAAGCTGAAGAACGCCGGAGAGCCATACGGCTGCGCCAGCAGATAGCGCCGCTTCTGGCCGCCGCAGAAGATGGCGAGCCGCTTGCCGAACCGCTTCTGGATGTCCACGTAGTAGGCGTCGCTGCCGTCCTCTTTCATGCTGACAATGGCGGGTATCTCGATAAGCCGCTCGATCAGCGCGGGCCTGGGATCGCCCTGCAAGACGAGCGGCAGCCGGGTCGCCTCTGCGAGTTTGCGGAAATGCGTCACATAGCCGTCTTCCGAACCGCCGGGCAGCAGCACTTGCAGCGCATCCGCCCCGACCTGCTCGGCGTAGCGCGCGTAGTCTACGGCCTGCCCCGTCCACCAGGGGCCGGTCGTGGCGATGACTACCCCCCTGCCGCCGACCACCTCGACGAGAACGCGCGTCAACTGCTTGATCTCGTCGTAGCTCAACATCGCGTACTGGCTGTTGCCCGCCGTCAGTTCGTAGACGCCGACGCCGTTCGCGAGGCCGAGGTTGACCATGTTGCGCACGCCGTTATAGTCCACCGCAAAATCGCGCGTGAAGGGCGTCGGGACGGTGAGGATGGGGCCAAGCACACGCTGCTTGAAGGCTTCCGGGCTGAAACGCGGGCGCGCGGCTTGCTCCATCGTGCGCGCCTCTCCGAGCGTCCGCAGCGGAGTCGCTGCCAGGCCCGCGCCCGCCAGCCCGGTCAGGAACGCGCGCCGCGAGAGTTGGGTTGAATCGTTCATCCTTATTTCTCCGGGGAGACCTTCGCCTCGACCCGCTCGATCAGCAGGCCCGCCGGGTCGGTCTGCAAGGCGGTGGAGCGAATCCGCAGGTAGCAGACGCCCAGGCTGTCGCGCGATTGCGGCAGCATGGCAACAGGGCGGCCATCCACCAGCAGGCGGCACGTGCGCTTGCGCCCATCCCACCGAAACGCCAGATCGTGCCAGCGCCCCGGAACGAGCGCTCCCCCGCCCGGCAGCGCGCCGTTCGCGCCCAGCTCGCAGTTAAACAGGTTGTTGAAGCGATCCAGATCGTCGAATGGAACGGAGAAGTGGTCGGTGAGTCCGATCAAGGCCCCGGCGAAACCGGGCTGGAGTTGCAGACGCAGTTTCAGCGTGCCGGAGACGCCTGCCGGGAAGTTCCAGACCGCTCCG
>Ga0070741_10009654_pt1 | contig 18605 bp, 15 predicted proteins | sample Coa_R1_4_FD_66440 | JGI IMG/M metagenome (GOLD analysis project Ga0070741, IMG submission 66440) | Surface soil microbial communities from Centralia Pennsylvania, which are recovering from an underground coalmine fire - Coalmine... | ecosystem: Environmental > Terrestrial > Soil > Unclassified ...
AACAACAGCGGCCCCTGCACCTCGTGCCACCAGACGGGCGACTACGTGCTGCTCTCGGCGGATCCGAACGCGAACTTCGCGGCGATCAAGAAGATGCCGTACATCATGAAGTTCGCGCTCGCGGACGTGAACGTCGACGGGACCTTCAAGGACATCGTGCCGGCGGATCGCTTCAAGGATCGCGGCATGGAGACCGGGCACCCGGCGTACACGCTCAACACCGCGCGCCTCACCGCGCTCACCACCTTCTTCACGACCGTCTACGGTAAGTGGAAGGCGGGGACCTGCGCCGCGGCCGCCGGGGCTCCCGACGGCGGCGCCGATATGTAGCGCGCCGCTCCCTCCGTCTGCTCCCGCCGCAAAACCTCGAGTAGTCCTTTAACACGCGATCTGGCGTAATCGATCACAGACATTATTCCTGACTCGGGAATAATGCCGACCGTGTCCACCCTTGATACGACCATGCCCCTCGCCGCTCGCGCCGACGCCGCGCCGCGCGCCACCGCCGTCCTCTCCTGGCCGATCTGGATCGCGGTCGCCGCCACCACCGCGACGCTGCTCGGGATCGAATGGGACATCGCGTGGCACCGCTCGATCGGCCGCGACAGCTTCTGGTCGCCGCCGCACGTGGCCATCTACCTCGGCGGGATCCTGGCGGCGCTCTCGTCGGTGTATTTGATCTTCTCGACGACGTTCGGCGGCTCGCAGGCGGCGCGCGCGGCGTCGGTGCGCGTGTGGGGCTTTCGCGGGCCGCTCGGCGCGTTCACCGCGGCGTGGGGCGGCGTGGCGATGATCGCGTCGGCGCCGTTCGACGACTGGTGGCACAACGCCTACGGGCTCGACGTGCGCATCTTGAGCCCGCCGCACACGCTGCTCGCCATCGGCATCTTCTGCGTGTGCCTCGGCTCGCTCCTGCTCGTCGGCGCCGCGCGCAACCGTTCGCCCGAGCGCGCCGCGCCGCGCGTGCTGTTCCTTTACTTGAGCGGGCTGATCCTGTCGCTGGTGCTCACGTTCGTCATGGAGTACACGAGCCGCGCGGTGCTGCACTCGGCGACACCGTACCGCGTGCTCGCGCTCGGCGTGCCGCTGGTGCTGATCGGCTTCGGCCGCGCGTCGGGCTCGCGCTGGGGCGCCACCGCGATCGCCGGCGTGTACAGCGCGGTGTACCTGGCGCTCCTGTGGCTGTTTCCGTTCGTGCCGGCGACGCCCAAGCTCGGGCCGGTCTACGTGCAGGTCACGCACCTCATCCCGCCCGGCTTTCCGCTCGCGGTGATCGTGCCCGCGCTCCTGATCGATCTCGCCGACGCGCGGCTGAAGGATCGATCGCCGTGGCTGCGCGCGTTCGCGGCGGGCGCGATCTACTTCGTGTCGTTTCTCGTCGCGGAGTGGAACCTGGCGTCGTTCCTGATCACGCCGGCGGCGGAGAACTGGTTCTTCGGCTCGGGCTATCACGACTACAACTCGCGTCGCACGTGGGCCGAGTTCCGCCACGCGTTCCACCCGCTCGAGCCGACGCGGCTGTTGTTTTTCTACCAGCTCGGGCTCGGCTTCGCGGTGTCGCTGATCTCGGCGCGGCTGGCGCTGTGGTGGGCCGACGCGCTCGGAAAGCTGCGCCGATGAAGCGCGCGCTCGCCTTCGCGCTGGTGCTGCTCGCGTGTGCGCCCGCGTCGGCGCACGTCGGCTCCGACGACGTCTTCTTCGAGGGCGACGCCGGCCCGTACAAGCTGTTCGTCACCGTGCGCCCGCCCGACGTGATCCCGGGCGTGGCCGAGGTGCAGATCCGCGCGAGCGCGCCCGACGTCGAGCGCATCCGCATCGTGCCGCTCGAATTGACCGGCGAAGGCGCGCGCTTTGCGCCCACGCCCGACGTGGCGGCGCGGCTGGCGGAGGATCCGCAGCTCTACACCGGCCACCTGTGGATGATGACCGCGGGCGCGTGGCAGGTGCGCGTCACCGCCGACGGCGCGCGCGGCTCGGGCGAGCTGGCGGTGCCGGTGCCGACGCTGCCGAAGCGCACCAAGGGCATGCAGGCCGCGCTCGGCGTTTCGCTGGCGGCGCTGCTCGCGCTGCTCGCGTTCGCGGCGGTCTCGATCGTCGGCGCCAACCGGCGCGAGGGCGCGCTCGAGCCGGGCGTCGAGCCCGACGCGGCCACGCTCGCGCGCGCGCGCCGCACCATGATCTTCGCCGCGCTCGCCGTCGCCGCCGCGATCGCCGGCGGCGCCGAGTGGTGGCGCGCCGAGGCCGCCGAGTACGCCGGCTACGTCTACAAGCCGCTCGCGCTCGCCGCCACCGTCGACGGCAACCAGCTCGAATTGCGCCTGCACGATCCCGGCTGGCTGCGCTCGCGCGGCGTCGACGATCTCTTGCCCGACCACGATCACCTGATGCACCTGTTCGTGCTCGGCGCGCCGTCGCTCGAGCGCGTGTGGCACCTGCACCCGGTGCAGCGCGAGCCGGGCGTGTTCGCGCAGGCGCTGCCGGCGATGCCGCGCGGCCGCTATCAATTATTCGCCGACGTGGTGCACCGCTCGGGCGTGGCCGAGACGCTGGTGGCCACGCTCGACCTCGCCTCGGACATCGCCGGCGCGCCGCTCGAAGGCGACGACGCCGCCGGCCAGGCGCCGCCGCTCGACGGCGAGAGCAACCGAACGGTTGCGCAGCTCTCCGACGGCGCGCGCATGATCTGGCAGCGCGACCCGGGCCCGCTCACCGCGCGCCGCCCGACCATCTTCCAATTTCGCGTCGAGGACGCGGCCGGCCGCCCCGCGGGCGACCTCGAGCTGTACATGGGCATGCTCGGCCACGCCGCGTTCGTGCGCCGCGACTTCGGCGTGTTCGCGCACGTCCACCCGTCGGGCTCGGTGCCGATGGCGCAGCTCGCGCTCGCCGATCCGTCCGCGCACCATCATCATATGGGCGGTGCGATCCCGTCGGAGATTGGCTTTCCCTACGGCTTCCCCAGCCCCGGCGACTACCGCATCTTCGTGCAGGTGAAGCGCCGCGGCCGCGTCGAGACCGCCGCCTTCGACGCCCGCGTCACGCCCTGATAGGCTGCGCGCCCATGGCCACGACGATGACGCTGCGCAGTCGCCTCCTGCGCGGCCACCTGATCGCGTTCGGGCTGATCGGCGCGACGGCGGTGGTGGTGCTGTTCGAGGTGCGCTCGCTGGCCGGGCTGCCGCCGCGCATCCTCGCCGACAACTTCCGCTCGATCCAGGACACCGAGGAGATGGATCGCGCGCTCGGCCTGCTCGCGCTCGACGGGCGCGACGCCGCCGCGCGCGAGCGCTTCGACCGCGCGCTCACCGACGAGGAGCACGACCTCACCGAGCCGGGCGAGCGTGAGGCGTCCGAGGCGCTGCGCCGCGAGTTCACCGCGCTCGGCGCCGCGCCCTCGCCCGCGCAGCTCCGCGGCGTGCAGGAGCGCGTGCGGCGCATCTTCTCGATCAACGAGGAGGCGATCCTGCGCAAGGACCGCGCGGCCGCGCAATTGGCGGATCGCCTCAAATTGTCGATCCTGGCCCTTTTAGCCATAGCGCTCGTGGCCGGCGTCACCATCGCGTCGCGCGCCGCCGACGACATCTCGCGGCCGCTGCGCGATCTCGCCGGCGCGGTGGCCAACCTCGGCGAGCGCGGCCCGTACCCGCGCCTCACCGAGGGCGACTACGACGAGGCGCGCACGCTGGCGCGCGAGTTCAACGGCCTCGCCGAGCGGCTCGAGGCCTACGAGCGCTCCAGCCTCGATCAGCTGATCGCCGAGAAGGCCAAGCTCGAGGCGTTCGTGGCGTCGATGAGCGAGGGCATCCTGGTGATCGAGGGCGGCGCGGTGCGGCTGCACAACCAGGTGGCGCAGCGCGCGCTCGGCGCCGGCGACGCGCGCCCGCTCGACGGCACGCCGCTCGACGCGCTCTCGGGCGAGCCGGCGATGGTCGAGGTGGTGCGCCGCGTGGCCGCGCAGCCGGGCGGGCTCGCCGCCGACGTCGCCGCCGGCGGCCGCCTCTACTCGCTGTCGAGCGCGCGCGCCGCCGACGGCGCCGGCCGCCCCGTCGGCACCGTGATCGTCCTGCGCGACGTGACCGAGATCCGCCGCGGCGAGCGCGATCGCGGCGAGCTGGTCGCCAAGCTCACGCACGAATTGCGCACGCCGCTCACGTCGGCGGTGATGGCCATCGGCCTGCTCGGCGAAGGCGCCGCCAACCTCGACGATCGGCAGCGCCAGATCGTCGACATCCTGCGCGGCGACGTCTCGCGCCTCAAGCAGCTCTCCGACAACCTGCACGAGATGGCGCGCGCGCAGCTCGCCGGCGTCGAGCTGGCCAAGGAGCCGATCGAGACCGCGCTGCTGGTGCGCTCGGCGCTCGCGCCGTTCGAGCTGCAGGCGCGCGAGCGCAAGATCGAGCTGCGCCTCGAGCTCGCGGACGATTTGCCGTCGGTGCAGGCGGATCCCAACAAGCTGCCCTGGGTGCTCACCAACCTGTGCGGCAACGCGCTCCGCTACACGCCGCCGGGCGGCCGCATCGACGTGCGCGTGCGCGTCGACTCGGGCAGCCTGCTGTTCGAGGTCTCCGACACCGGGCCGGGCATTGCGCCCGAGGCGCAGGCGCGCATCTTCGAAAAATTTTCGCAGCGCTCGGCGCCGGGCGCGCAGGTGGGGTTCGCCGGGCTCGGGCTCTACATCGCGCGCGAGATCGTCGAGGCGCACGGCGGGGTGATCGGCGTCGAGAGCGAGCCGGGCCGCGGCAGCCGTTTCTACTTCCGCCTGCCGCTGAAACGAATGGCCACTTGACCTCGGTCCTCCGGTGACCACTGTATGTCGGCGAGATGGACGAGCCGCCTGACGTGGATCTGCCTCCGCTGCTCCTGGTCGTCGAGGACCTGGAGGAGGCGTACGATCTGTTCTCGCAGTTCCTCGCCGACGCCGGCTTTCGCGTGGTCGGCGCCTGCAACGGCATCGACGCCATCGACAGCGCCGTGCGCCTCCTGCCCGACGCCATCCTGATGGACCTGTCGCTGCCGCGCATGGGCGGCTGCGAGGCGGCCAAGCTGCTCAAGCAGGACGAGCGCACCAGCCACATCCCGATCGTCGCCGTCACCGCGCACGAGGACCTCGCCGACATCGCGCGCGAGTCGGGCTGCGACGCGTTCTTCACCAAGCCGTGCCCGCTCGATCGCCTGCTCGACCGCGTCCGCGCGCTGGTCTACGGCGAGGTCGAGACGCCGGCGCGCAAGACGCAGCTACAGAACTGATCGCGATTCGCGGCTAAGATGCGCCCGATGGCGCCTTCGCCCGCCGACGACGAACGCAAGCCCGCCGAGTATTTCCTCGGGCTGGTGCGCAAAGAGACGCGCGGCCGGCTCAAGGTCTATCTCGGCATGGCGGCGGGCGTCGGCAAGACGTACCAGATGCTTCGCGAGGCGCACCGCTTGCGGCGCAACCAGGTCGATGTGGTGGTGGCGTTCGTCGAGACGCACGGGCGCGCGGAGACCGAGGAGCAGATCGCCGATCTCGAGGTGGTGCCGCGCAAGCAGGTGCTGTATCGCGGCGTGCTCTTGCCCGAGCTCGACGTGGACGCGGTGGTGCGCCGCCGGCCGCAGGTGGCGATCGTCGACGAGCTGGCGCACACCAACCTGCCGGGCGCGTCGCGGCACGACAAGCGCTACCAGGACGTCGAGGAGCTGCTGGCCGCCGGCATCCACGTGATCACGGCGATGAACGTGCAGCACCTCGAGTCGCTCAACGACCTGGTGCAGCGCGCCACCGGCGTCGAGGTGCGCGAGACGGTGCCCGACGCGCTTTTGCGCGCGGCCGACGAGGTGGTGTCGGTCGACGTGTCGCCCGAGGATCTGCAGGAGCGGCTGCGCGCGGGCAAGATCTACGCGCCGGAAAAAGTCGAGCGCGCGCTGGCGAATTTTTTCCGCGACGAGAACCTGGCGTCGCTGCGCGAGATCGCGCTGCGCGAGGTGGCCGACGCCGCGGGCCGCCGCGCGCCCAGCCCGCCCGACGCGTCTGGCGGCGCGCCCGAGCCGACCCCGCCGCCGTCGGCGACGCGCGTCGAGCGGGTGCTGGTGGCGCTCAGTTCCATCCCCACCGACGCGCGCCGCCTGATCCGCCGCGGCTCGCGCCTGGCCGGCAAGCTCAACGCCGAGTGGCTGCTCCTGCACGTCGAGACGCCCGACGAGTCGGCCGAGCGCATCTCCGCCGAGGCGCTGCGCCACCTCTCCGACAATCTGGAGTTCGCGCGCTCGCTCGGCGCGCGCATCGAGAAGCTGGCCGCGCCGCGCGTGGCGCCCGCGCTCGCCGAGTTCGCGCGCCGCGAGCGGGTGACCCACGTCGTGTTCGGGCGGCCGTCGGGCAAGCGCGGGCTGTTCCGCCGCTCGGGGCCGGTCGACGAGTTCATGCGGCTCGCGCCCGAGATCGACGTCTACCTCGTCGGTGCCGGCGCCAAGGAGGAGCGCAAGTGACGCGGCAGGCGGCGCCGGCGCTGCTCGTCGAGCACGACGCGCCGACGCGCAGCGTGGTGTCGATGGCGCTCGAGACGCTCGGCCTCGAGCCGACGGCGGTGGCGAGCGCCGACGAGGCGCTCTCCGCGATCGGCGATCGCGTGTTCGCGGTGGCGATCCTCGAGGCGCGGCTGCCGGGCGCGATGTCGGGCATCGAGCTGCTCGAGGCGCTCAAGCTGCAAATCCCGTCGCTGCCGGTGCTGGTGCTGGGCGAGGGCGAGCGGCCCGCCGACGTGCTGGCCGCGTTTCACGCCGGCGCCGCCGACGTGCTGCTCAAGCCGTTCGAGCTGGTGCAGCTCAGGGCCGCGCTCGCCCGCGTGCTGGCGCGCCGCGAGTCGGACGCCGCGGTCGATTTTCACGGGCGCGTCGAGCTGGCCAAGTCGAGCCTGGAGGCGGGCGCGCTCGACGCCGCGCGGGCGCACCTCCGCAGCGCCCTCGGCGGAAATCCGCTCGACGCCGAGGCGATGAACCTCTACGGCCTGGCGCTCGAGCTCGGCGGCGACTTCGGCGCGGCGACGCAGGCGTATCGCGCGGCGTTCGGCTTCGATCCCGGCTACGGGCGCGCGCGGCGCAACCTCGATCGCGTGAGCGAGCAGTTCACGTGGCTCGGCCTGGCCGACGCGGGCAAGACCGATCTGTTCGCCGCCTCGTCGCTGCGCCTGGCGCTGCCGATCTTCGAGCCGGCGCGCGACTTCGCGCTCCTGGCGATCGCGCGCGCGCTGTCGACGCCGACCAGCGGCGTGGCGCTCGGCTACTTTCTCGATCCGCCGTCGGAGAGCGGCGGCGGGGCGCACACCGTGGCGCGGCGGCGCGCGTACCTGCGCGGCTCGCGCGTGGCGGGCGCGACCACCGACTCGCTGCCGTGCGTGCTGTGCTACGCGTTCGAACGCGAGCGCGCCGCCGCCGCCGCGCGGCTCGCCGAGGCGGAGAATTGCGAGCTGTCGATCGTCGGCGCGTGGACGCCGCCGGCGCTCAGGCGCGCGCTCGCCACCGAAACGCGCGCGCTGGTGACGGTGGCCGGCGCCGAGTTGCCGGCGGCCGCGGCGGTGGCGCCGGTGCTCGATGGCGATCGCGCGGCGCTGCGCCTGGCGCTGGCGATCAACCTGGCCGCGCGCACGCGCCTGCCGCTTCGCCTCGACGCCGCGCCCGCGATCCCCGCGCAGGCGTCGAGCGCGCCGGCGCGCCTCTTGTTCGAGCAGCACAAGCTGCGCCGCCCGCTCTGGCTCAACGGCGATCTCTACGTCGCCGTGCGCGTCGGCCCCGCCGAGCCCGACGCGCCGGCGCTCACCGTCGGCGGCGAAGGCGCGACCATCGAAGTGGCCTGACGAAATTTGTGTTTATCCGCCAGATCCGAAATGATTCGGCGCTCGTAAATTTCTCGTCACCCGAGGAGTGAGCCATGCGAACAATCGCCCTCAGCGCCCTCTTGCTCGCCGCCTGCGCATCTTCCGCTCCCGAGTCGAAGGGCGGCACCACGCCCGCCGCGCAGAAGTCGCTCTACGAACGCCTCGGCGGCAAGGACGCCATCACCGCCGTCGTCGGCGAGTTCGTGACGCGCGTGTCCAAGGACGACAAGATCAACGCGCGCTTCGCCAACGCCGACATTCCGCACCTCAAGCAGATGCTGGTCGATCAGATCTGCGAGGCGTCGGGCGGGCCGTGCAAGTACACCGGCAAGGACATGAAGACCGCGCACACCGGCATGAACATCACCGACGAGGAGTTCGGCGCGCTGGTGGGCGATCTGAAGGGCGCGCTCGATCAGTTCAAGGTGCCGGCGCAGGAGCAGGGCGAGCTCATCGGCGCGCTCGCCCCGATGAAGCCGGACATCGTGGGGCACTAATCATTAATGAGAGGCGCGTGGTACGATAGCGCCCGCATGCGCGCGTCTGTCGGCCTCTCGCTCGTCCTCGTCCTGGGCTCGGCGCACGCCGAGCCGCCGCCCGCCACGCCCGCAGCGACGGCGGCGACGCCCGATCCGGTGGCGGAGAAAGTCGGCGCGCTCAAGGAAGCCGGCTCGCTCCTCGAAAAAGCCAACGCGGCGCGCGCGCGCGGCAACAAGTCGTTCGCCGAGCAGCTCTTCAGCTCCGCCGAGTTGATCGTCGGCCCCGACGCGCTCGCCGAATTGGCGCCGCTGTTCCGCGAAGGCGCGCCGCCGCGCATCACCACGCCGCTCAAGCAGCTCCCGAAAGACACGCCGCCGCAGCCCGCGGTCGTCGGCTCCTCCGACGAGGATCAGCCCGACGAGAAGCCGAAAAAAGGATCGCTCTCGGGCAAGCTCGAGCTCGAAGGCAAGGCGCCGCTCGAGGGGCTCGGCGTGATCATGCTCGAGCCCGCGTCGGGAAAGTTCAAGCACCGGCCGGCGAAGCAGCGCGTGATGGAGCAGCGCAACCGCCAGTTCGCGCCGCGCCTGCTGGCGGTGCCAGTCGGCTCGACGGTGTCGTTCCCCAACTTCGACGCCGTGTTTCACAACGTCTTCTCGCGCTCGGAGCCGAAGGCGTTCGATCTCGGCATCTACAAGAACGGCCAGGCGCGCGAGATGACGTTCGACAAAGAGGGCATCGTGCGCCTCGGCTGCAACCTGCACGCGAACATGGCGGCGTACATCGTGGTGGTGTCGGCGCCGCACTACGCGGTCACCGACGCGAAGGGCAACTTCAAGTTTCGCAGCCTCGAGCCGGGCAAGTACAAGCTGCGCGCGTGGAGCGAGAGCTCGACGCAGCCGGCGACGCAGGACGTGGTGGTCAAGCCCGAGGACAACACCATCACGATCAAGCTGGCCGCCGACGCGCCGTCGGGGCCGGGCACCGACAAGTTCGGAGCGCCGCGTGGCAAGAACCCTTAGCGTCGTCGTCGCGCTCGTGGGCCTCGGCGGCGGCGCGGCGCTGTACCTCGCGTCCAATTCGCGCGGGCCGGGCGTCGACGGAAAAGCGATCGCCGCCGACCTCGACGGACGCTTGCGCGAAGCGGCGGCCGGCGTGCACTCGCGCGCGTCGACGCTCGCCGATCTGCCGCGCCTCGCCGCCGCGGTGTCGACCGACGAGCGCACGGTGCGCGATCTCACCTCCGACGAGCTGGCGTTCCGCACGCGGCCGGGCGAGATCATCAGCATCGGCCAGCTGCCGAAAAAAGGCGGCGCGCCGACGGTGCTGTTGCAATTGCCCGACGGCGCGCCGGCGATGCCGATCGATCGCGTCGGCTTCCGCCTCTCGCTGGTGAACGGCAAGCTGATGCTGACCGAGGTCGCGACCGTGGTGCCGAAGGATCGCGCCGACGAGCTGCTGGGCGCGGTCGCGGTGTCGTGGCCCGTCGACGTGCAGGCGATCGCCGCGAAGCTCGACGCGCTCGGCGCCGGCGCGCGGCTCGACGTGAGCGGGCAGTCGCTGGCCCTCGGCGCGCGCCCGCTCGGCGGCGCGGCGACGACGTCGGTGCCGCTCGAGAGCGAGCCGGGCAAGGGCGCGGTGCTGATCGTCCCGACGGTGAGCGGCGCCGATCCGACGATCTTGCGCGGCGCGGCCGGCGGCGTGGCGCTGCTCGGCCTGCTCATCGCCGCGATCCTGTGGAGCCGCGGCCGTCCCAAGCAAGCGGCGCCGGCCGAAGTGTCGGGCACCGGGCGCACCGAGCTGGCCGCCGCGTCGACGCCGCCGTCGGCGATCGCGGCGAGCGGGCAGAAGCAGATCGGCCGCTTCACCGTGCTCAAGCAGCTCGGATCGGGCGGCATGGCCGAGGTGTACCTGGCGCGCGCCACCGGCGAGGCCGGCTTCGAAAAATTATTCGCGCTCAAGGTCATGCACGCGTCGCTCGCCAGGCAGGAGGAGATCGTCGAGCACTTTCTCGACGAGGCCAAGCTCGCCTCGCGGCTCACGCACCCGAACATCGTGCAGATCTCCGATCTCGGCCGCGCCGGCGACGACTACTTCATCGCCATGGAGTACATCGACGGCGCCGATCTCGAGCGGCTGCTCAACGCGGCGCGCGCGCGCGGCGCGCAGGTGCCGGTCAAGGTGGCGCTGTTCATCCTGCGCAAGATCTGCGACGGGCTGCACGCCGCGCACACCGCCGTCGACGCCGACGGCAAGTCGCTTGAGATCGTGCACCGCGACGTCAAGAGCGCCAACGTCTTCGTCGCGAAGAACGGCGCGGTGAAAGTCGGCGACTTCGGGATCGCCAAGGCGAACCAGCTCAGCCGCGTCAAGAAGACCGACGTGGGCATGGTCAAGGGCACGCGCGAGTACATGGCGCCCGAGCACCGCCTCGGCGAAGCGGTGGATCGCCGCGCCGATCTCTACGCCGTCGGCGCGATCGCCTACGAGCTGCTCTCGGGCACCGCCATCAACCTCGACCTCGCGATGCTGGCGCAGCGCGGGCGCGAAGGCTGGCCGCACCTGCCGAAGCTGGCGACCGTGCGCCCCGAGCTGCCGCCCGAGCTCGACGACGTCATCTTCAAGGCGCTCGCCTACGAGCGCGACGCGCGCTACGCCGACTGCGGCGCGTTCGAAGAGGCCATCGACGCGATCGTCAACAAGCACGGCCTCTCCGCCGGCGAGAAGGCGGTCGCGCTGTGGGTCGAGGCCGAGCTCGCCGCCGAGCCCGCCGCCGACGTCGCGCGCTCGAAGACCAACGCCTACCAGCAAAGCTGATCGCGGCGCCCGCTATTTTTGCGAATTCGATTACAAACGATTATTGAATATATCGATTACGGCCCATTTATATGATCGATTATTTCCGGTTTGTTAATTCGAACCATTTCAAAACAAGTTTGCTTGACGCCCTGCGCTAGGGCGCTATGCTACGCGACGTGACTCAGGAGCGATTCAGCGCGGCCCCGCCACCGACGGAGAATTCGTTCGTCGGACTCTCGCTCCTGCCGATTCTTCGGCTCGTACTCATTGGCGCGATTAGCGCCGGGTGCGGGCCGCCGAGCTGAGTCGATATTCGATTCCAAACGGCCCCCGCCCCGGAAAACGGAGCGGGGGTTTTGTTTTTAATGGGTTTTGAAGAGTTTTCAAAAGGAGCGTTTCAATGGATCCGGCGAGTACGAGATGCGCAGCGACGCGGTGAAGAAAGGACCGGCGCGCGCCCCCGCCCGCGCGATGCTCAAAGGCGCCGGCCTCACCGACGCCGATCTCGAACGGCCGCTGGTCGCGGTCGTCTCCACCTGGACCGAAGTGATGCCCTGCAACATCCACCTGCGCGCGCTCGCGGCGCGCGTGAAGGAGGGCGTGCGCGCGGCCGGCGGCACGCCGATCGAGTTCAACACCATCGCCGTCTCCGACGGGATCTCGATGGGCACCGACGGCATGCGTGCGTCGCTGGTGTCGCGCGAGGTGATCGCCGACTCGATCGAGCTGGTGGTGATGGGCCACTCGTTCGACGCGGTGGTGGCGCTCTCGGGTTGCGACAAGACGATCCCGGGCACGGTGATGGCGCTGGCGCGGCTCGATCTGCCGTCGCTGATGCTGTACGGCGGGCCGACCATGCCGGGCCGCTGGCACGGCCGCGACGTGACCATCCAGGACGTGTTCGAGGCGGTGGGCGCGTGCGCGGCGGGAAAGATGTCGCCGGCCGAGCTGTGCGATCTCGAGGACCACGCGTGTCCCGGCGCGGGCGCGTGCGGCGGACAGTTCACCGCCAACACGATGTCGACGGCGATGACGGTGCTCGGCATCTCGCCGATGGGCGCGAACGACGTGCCGGCGACCGATCCGGAAAAAGAAAACGTCGCGCGGCGCGCGGGCGAGCAGGTGATGCAGCTCTTGAAGTCGAACCTGCGCCCGTCGCAGCTGATCACGCGCGCGTCGCTCGCGAACGCGATCGCGTCGGTGGCGGCGACGGCGGGCTCGACCAACGCGGTCCTGCACCTGCTGGCGATCGCGCGCGAGGCGAACGTGCCGCTCGCGCTCGACGACTTCGACGCCATCGCCGCGCGCACGCCGGTGATCGCCGATCTGAAGCCGGGCGGGCGCTTCACCGCGGTCGATCTGCACCGCGCCGGCGGCGTGGCGCTGCTGGTGCGCCGGCTCCTCGACGCCGGCTTGATCGCCGACGCGCCGACGGTGTCGGGCCGCTCGCTCGCCGAGGAGGCCGCGGACGCGCGCGAGTCGGCGGCGCAAAGAGTTTTGCTTCCGATCGCCGAGGCGCTCAAGCCGCGCGGCGGGTTCGCCATCTTGCGCGGCTCGCTCGCACCCGACGGCTGCGTGGTCAAGCTCGCCGGCCACGAGCGCAACCTGCACCGCGGCCTGGCGCGCGTGTTCGATGGCGAAGAGGCGGCGTTCGCGGCGGTGCAGCGCGGCGCGATCAAACCCGGCGACGTGGTGGTGATCCGCTACGAGGGGCCGACCGGCGGGCCGGGCATGCGCGAGATGCTGGCGGTGACCGCGGCGCTGATCGGCCAGGGCCTGGGCGACTCGGTCGCGCTGGTCACCGACGGGAGATTCTCCGGCGCGACGCACGGCCTGATGGCGGGGCACGTCTGTCCCGAGGCGGCGCGCGGCGGGCCGATCGCGTTCGTGCGCGAGGGCGATCTGATCTCGTTCGACGTCGCCAACCGCCGCCTCGACGTCGAGGCCGATCTGTCGACGCGGCGCGAAGGGTGGCGCGCGCCCGAGCCGCGCTACTCGCGCGGCGTGATGGCCAAGTACGCGCAGATGGTGTCGCCGGCGTCGGAAGGCGCCGTCACGTGGAGGAGGAGCCCATGAGCGAAGAAGCGGATCAAGAGCCGAGCAGCGAAGAGGATCACGAAACGCCGTCGGGGCCGTTCGCGCACGAGGACGAATTGCGCGAAGAGGCGAGCCACGTGCCGCTCGGCGGCGCCGACGTGGAGCACTGCCAGCGGATGCGCGGATGAAACGCACCGGCGCCGAGATCGTGTGGGAAGTTCTCGTCGGCGAGAACGTCGACGTCGTCTTCGGCTATCCGGGCGGCGCGATCATGCCGGTCTACGACGCGCTGTTGAAATATCCGCAGGTGCACCACGTGCTCGTGCGCCACGAGCAGGGCGCGGCGCACATGGCCGACGGCTACGCGCGCGCCTCCGGACGCGTCGGCGTGGCGCTCGCGACCTCGGGGCCGGGCGCGACCAACCTGGTGACCGGGATCGCCACCGCGATGCTCGACTCGTCGCCGGTCGTCTGTATCACCGGGCAGGTCTCGTCGCAATTGCTCGGCTCGGACGCGTTTCAGGAGACCGACATCACCGGCGTGACGCTGCCGATCACCAAGCACAACTACCTCGTCACGCGCGCGGAGGAGATCGCTGAGACCTTGCGCGAGGCGTTTCACATCGCGCGCTCGGGGCGGCCGGGGCCGGTGCTGGTCGACATCACCAAAGACGCGCAGCAGGCGACGGTCGAGTACGAGTGGCCGCCGGCGCCGTCGGGGCGCGCCAGCCGGCGAAAGGCGCCGCGGCTCGAGTCGCGCGCGCTCGAGGCGGCGCTGGAGCTCGTCGACGCGGCCGAGCGCCCGCTGGTGCTCGCCGGCCACGGCATCGTGCAGGCGGAGGCCGGCTCGGCGCTGCGCGCGTTCGTCGAGCGCGCCGACGTGCCGGTGGCGTCGACGCTGCTCGGGCTCGGCGGCTTTCCCGCGACCCATCCGCTCAGCCTCGGCATGATGGGCATGCACGGCGAGGCGTGGGTCAACACGGCCATTCAAGAGGCCGACCTCTTGATCGCGCTCGGCATGCGCTTCGACGATCGCGTCACCGGGCGGCTCGCCACCTACGCGCCGCGCGCGCGCAAGATCCACGTCGAGATCGATCCGTCGGAGCTCAACAAGAACGTCAAGGTCGACGTGGCGCTCACCGGCGACGTGCGCGACGCGCTCGAGTGGCTGGAGCCGCGCGTGCAGCCGCGCCGCCGCCGCGCGTGGGCCGAGCGCATCGCCGCGCTCAAGGGCGACTCGGCGGTGCGCGACATCCAGTCGCTGCCCGACGGCGGAAAACTTTTTGCCGCGCACGTCATCCACGATCTCTGGCGCGCGACGCACGGCAAGGCGCTGGTGGTCACCGACGTCGGCCAGCACCAGATGTGGGAGGCGCAATATTACAAGCACGACTACCACCGCAAGTTGGTGACGTCGGGCGGGCTCGGCACCATGGGCTTCGCGCTGCCGGCGGCGATCGGCGCGCGGCTGGCGGCGCCCGACGAGGAGGTCTGGGTGATCGCCGGCGACGGCGGATTTCAGATGACCGCGTGCGAGCTGTCGACGTGCGCGCAGGAGAACCTGAAGGTCAACGTCGCGGTGATCAACAACGGCTACCTCGGCATGGTGCGCCAGTGGCAGGAGTTCTTCTACGACGGGCGCTACTCGGCCACGCCGCTGCGCAGCCCCGACTTCGTCAAGCTCGCCGAGGCGCACGGGCTTACCGGTTTGCGCGTCGAGCGGCGCGCCGAGGTCGGGCCCGCCGTCGAGCGCGCGCGCCGCGAGCCGGGCACCGTGGTGATCGACTTCCGCGTCGAGCGCGAGGACAGCGTGTACCCGATGGTGCCCTCGGGCGCCGACCTCGGCGACATGATCCGCCGGCCACTTTCCGCCATCGAGAGGGACGAATGATCACGCTACGAACGTTCGTGCTGTACGTCGAGGATCGCCCGGGCGTGCTCGACCGCGTGGCGTCGCTGTTCCGGCGCCGCAACTTCAACATCGACTCGCTGCACGTGCAGCGGGCTCCGGGGGATGGCCGCGCCGGCGTGTCGCGCATGACCATCGAGGTCCGAGCCGACGAGCAGGGTGCGCGGCGCATCGAGGCGAACCTCTACAAGTTGATCGACGTGCTCATGGTGCAGGACGTGACGCTTCAGCCGCTCGCGGCCGCGAACGAGGAGAGATGACGATGGCGAAGATCCATTACGACCAGGATGCGGACGCGAAGCTGATCGGCGAGAGGCGCGTGGCGATCGTCGGCTACGGATCGCAGGGCCACGCGCACGCGCTCAACCTGCGCGCCTCGGGCGTGGACGTGCAGGTCGGGCTGCACGCGGCGTCGAAGAGCATCGCCAAGGCGCGCGGCGTCGGCCTCACCGTCGGCGCGGTGCGCGAGGTCGCGTCGTGGGCCGACGTGATCATGCTGCTCGCGCCCGACACCGCGCAGCCGAAGATCTACGCCGAGGAGCTTCAACCCGAGTTGCGCGCGGGCAAGCTGCTGCTGTTCGCGCACGGCTTCAACATCCGCTACGGCACGATCAAACCCGACGCGGGCGTCGACGTGGCGATGGTGGCGCCGAAAGGTCCCGGCCACCGCGTGCGCGAGACGTTCGAAGCGGGGCAGGGCGTGCCGGCGCTGCTCGCGGTGCACCAGGACGCGACGGGCAGGGCCAAGGCGCTCGCGCTCTCGTACGCGAAGGGGATCGGCGCGACGCGCGCGGGCGTGCTCGAGACCACGTTCGCCGAGGAGACCGAGACCGATCTGTTCGGCGAGCAGGCGGTCTTGTGCGGCGGCGTGAGCGCGCTGGTCAAGGCGGCGTTCGATACGCTGACGAACGCGGGCTACCAACCCGAGGTGGCGTACTTCGAGTGCATGCACGAGCTGAAGCTGATCGTCGATCTCATGTACCGCGGCGGCCTCAACTACATGCGCTACTCGGTCTCGGACACCGCCGAGTGGGGCGACTACGTTTCCGGGCCGCGCGTGATCGATCAAGGCACGCGCGCCGAAATGCGCCACATCCTCGACGACATCCGCTCGGGCGAGTTCGCGCGCCGCTGGATCGCCGAGAACCAGGAGGGGCGGCCGCGCTTCGACGCCGAGCGCAAGCGCGAGCGCGAGCTGCCGATCGAAAAGGTCGGCGCCGAGCTGCGCCGCATGATCCCGTTTTTGGATCCCGTCACGATCAAGCCGGGAGACTAGTCATGGAGTCGAATGGCGAAGGCGCGTACGTAAAGATCTTCGACACCACGCTGCGCGACGGCGAGCAGTCGCCGGGCGCGACGCTGACCGCGGCCGAGAAGCTCGAAGTGGCGCGCGCGCTGTCGCGGCTGGGCGCGGACGTGATCGAGGCGGGATTTCCCGCGGCGTCGCCGGACGATTTGCGCGCGGTCGAGGCGATCGCGAGCGAGGTCGGCACCGAGCCCGTCGACGGGCGGCGCGCGGGCGAGCCGCCGATCATCTGTGCGCTCGCGCGCGCGTCGGCCGACGACCTCGAGCTGGCGTGGCAGGGCGTGCGGCGCGCGGCGCATCCGCGCATCCACACGTTTCTCGCCACCAGCGAGCTGCACATGAAGCACAAGCTGCGCATGACGCCGGCGCAGGTGGTCGAGCGCGTGCGCCAGACGGTGCGGCGCGCGCGCAGCCTGTGCAGCGACGTGGAGTTCTCGTGCGAGGACGCGGGGCGATCGGATCCGGAATTTCTGTACGAGGTGATCGACGAGGCGATCCGCGCCGGCGCGACCACGCTCAACATTCCGGACACCGTCGGCTACACGACGCCCGACGAGTTCGGCGAATTGATCGCCGGGATTCGCGCGCGCGTGGCCGGCATCGATCGCGTCACGCTGTCGGTGCACTGCCACGACGATCTCGGCCTCGCCACCGCCAACACGCTCGCCGGCCTGCGCGCCGGCGCGCGCCAGGCCGAGGTCGCGATGAACGGCATCGGCGAGCGCGCCGGCAACTGCGCCCTCGAGGAGGTCGTCATGGCGCTGCACACGCGCTACTGGAAATTGCGCCTGCGCACCGGCATCGACACCACGCAGCTCACGCGCGTCAGCCGGCTGGTGTCGACCTGCACCGGCATGGTGGTGCAGCCGAACAAAGCCGTCGTCGGCGCCAACGCGTTCTCGCACGAGGCGGGCATTCATCAAGACGGCATGCTCAAGCACGAGGAGACCTACGAGATCATGCAGCCCGAGACCGTCGGCGCGGGACCGACGCGCCTCGTGCTCGGCAAGCACTCGGGGCGGCACGCGTTCAAGCTGCGCATGGCGGAGCTGGGGCACGCGCTCGACGAGGACGAGGTGGATCGCGCGTTCGAGCGGTTCAAGCGGCTGGCCGATCGTAAGAAGCACGTGAGCGAGGCCGATCTGGAGACGCTGGTCGCGACCGACCTCAAGCAGACGTGCGAGTACTGGGTGCTCGAAGATTTGCAGGTCGGCTGCGGCACGATGGGGCTGCCGACGGCGTCGGTGCGCTTGCGCGGGCCCGACGGCGCGTCGCGCGTGCGCGCGCAGGTCGGCACCGGACCGGTCGACGCCGCGTACAAGGCGATCGACGAATTGGTCGGGAGGCCGTCGACGCTGCTCGAGTACGTGGTGCGCGCGGTGACCGAGGGCATCGACGCGCTCGCCGAGGTGAGCGTGCGCGTGCGCGGCGAGGACGCGCAGCGGGGCTTGCATCCGCAGGGCAATCCGCGCGCGGGGATTTTTCACGGGCACGGCGCCGACACCGACGTCATCGTCGCCAGCGTCAAGGCGTACCTGGCGGCGCTCAACCGCATGCTGACGGCGCTCGACGCGCGCAGGCCCGAGGCGCGCCTCGCCGTCGAGGAGGCCCGCTCGTGAGCGCCGCGCCGAAGACCGAGCCGCAGACGCTGTTCGATAAAATCTGGGACGCGCATCTCGTCGTCGAGGAGCCGGGCTGCCCGGCGGTGCTCTACGTCGACCTGCACCTGGTGCACGAGGTGACGTCGCCGCAGGCGTTCTCCGGCCTGCGCGCGCGCGGGCTCAAAGTGCGGCGGCCCGATCGCACCGTCGCCACGATGGATCACTCGACGCCGACCGAGCCGCGCGCGCTCAAGCTGCTCGACGGCGAATCGGCCGCGCAGCTCTCGACGCTGCTGGCCAATTGCGTCGAGCACGGCATCGCCATCCACGCGCTCGACTCGGACGATCGCGGCATCGTGCACGTGATGGGCCCCGAGCTCGGCTACACGCAGCCGGGGATGACCGTGGTGTGCGGCGACAGCCACACGTCGACGCACGGCGCGTTCGGCGCGCTGGCGTTCGGCATCGGCTCGTCGGAGGTCGAGCACGTGCTGGCCACGCAGTGCCTGCTCCAGCGCAAGCCGCGCACGCTCGAGGTGCGGGTCGAAGGGCCGCTGCGCAAAGGCGTCACCGCGAAAGACGTCATCCTCGCCGTGATCGCGAAGATCGGCGTCGGCGGCGGCACCGGC
>Ga0070741_10009655_pt1 | contig 18604 bp, 13 predicted proteins | sample Coa_R1_4_FD_66440 | JGI IMG/M metagenome (GOLD analysis project Ga0070741, IMG submission 66440) | Surface soil microbial communities from Centralia Pennsylvania, which are recovering from an underground coalmine fire - Coalmine... | ecosystem: Environmental > Terrestrial > Soil > Unclassified ...
CCCAGCCGCCCGCCGGCTTCACGAACACGTAGGCCGCCCCCTGGCCGCTGGTGTCGCCGGGCGCGCCGGCGGCCACCGTGTCGCCGTCGATCGCCACCGACTCGCCGAATCGCTTGTCCGTGAGGCTGTCGGACGCGGTCAGCTTCGCGACCTGCACCGGGGTGCCCATGGACATGACGAAGACGTACGCCGAGCCCGCGTCCCTCTGGATCCCGAGGTCGTCGCGGGGCGCGCCCACGACGATCGTGTCGCCGCTGACGGCGACCGACCAGCCGAACCGGTCGTCTGCCGCGCCGTCCGAGGCGGTGAGCTTGAACGACTCGGTCATCGTCGCCCAGCCCGTCACCGGCTTCGCGAACACGTAGGCCGCGCCCGCGCCGCCGGAGTGGCCGGGCGCGCCGAGGACCACCGTGTCGCCGCTCGCGGCAACCGACCAGCCGAGCTCGTCCTGTGCGGCGCCGTCGGACGCGGTGAGCTTGGCGCTCTGCAGGAACGGATCGACGATGATGGGATAACGGGCGCCGGCATCGTCCACGCGCAACTGCACGACGCCCTCTCGCCGCTCGAGCCAGGCCCGCAGCTCGCGTCCGTCCCGGTCCCAGGCGCCGACGCCCGCGAAGCGCAGTACGGCCGCCCCGTCGGGCCCGTGCAACGCGAGCGCGCGGCCGCCGTCCTCGACCTCGCCGCGCAGGCCGCCGGTCATCGCCAGCTCGAACACCAGCGGCCCCCGCGCGCCGCAGCCGCCGGACCCCGCGGGTGCGGGGCGGCACGCGGCGGCGCCCTCGTGGGGCGGATCGGCCACCGTGAAGCCCTGCTCGAGGCCGAGGGGACCGTTCACGTACCATTCTTCGAACGCCCCACGCCGATACACGATGCGGTTGGCCGCCGCGGTCGGTTCGACTCGCGCCACGCGCGCGAGCGCGCCGTCGCGCCCCCAGGCCGCGAGCGCCAGCCCCCAGCGCCGACCGGCGCGCGTCACCTCGAGCCCCTCGCTCGACAGCCGGGCGGTGAAGCCGTGGCGCGGGTTGCCGACGCGGTAGCCGTCCCCCGCGCGGCCGACGTGGTAGGCGGTGTCGTCGCGGCCGAGCGCGGCGGCCACCACCGCCTGTCCCGGCAGCGGGAGGTCCGCCAGCGCGAGCCCGTCGGTCGCGCCGCCGCGACCCGCCCACGCGGCCGCGGCGTGGGCCGCGAGCACGAGGCCTGCCAGCCACACGGAGCCGAGGCGGCGACTCGCGCCCGTGCTCCATACGAGGTTCAACGACGTTCTGACGACTCTCATCGTCTCACTCCTTCGGCGGTCGTCGCGGGCGGGCCGCACTCACCTCCGCGCCGATTCCCGGCCTTCGGGTACCACGCACGGAAGGCATTTGGCAACGGTCTGGCAGCGAGGCGCTGCCCTTCGCGATGCTATTAGCGAACTTAGGGAACTATGATGCGGGGGGCGGCGCCTGGCATTCCGGCGCGCTTCCCGCGGCGACCCGGCGCGGCCAGACTGCGCCCGGCCCCGGCAGTCGCCATGGAGAAGGCGCGCCGGCGGTCAGCCGGCGCCCGGCCGCTGCGTGCAGCGCGTCAGTTGACGCCGGCATCCAATGTGCGCGCCTGCGCTCGCCGACTCGGCGTGGCCGCGATGGACGGGAGCGGGGGCTACGAAGCCGTCGCGTGCAGCGTGCTTTCGCGCGCGAGCTGCGCGCTCAGCGACGCCGCCGCCCGAGCCGCAGCGGTCAGCGGAAGAGATCGAAGGCCGCGCTCCGGACGAGCGCGGATGCGGCGCCCGTCTGCCCCGGCGTGTAGCGGACGCCGCGGACGATCGCCGCCGCGACGCCGCTGTCCTTCTCCATCACGAGCCCCGCGGCCGCCGCGATTTCGTCGGCGAGCGCGACGATCGTGTGATGGAGCGTCCGGCCGGTCAGGTCGGCGCGGCCGCGGAGGTCGAACAGCGGCTCCATCCCGGCGCACCCGAGGGCGACCTCGACGAGCCCCTCGCGCCAGGGCCGCCCGAACGTGTCTGTGACGACGACCGCCAGCTCGACGCCGAAGCGCGCCCGCAGCCGCTCCGCGAGCGCCGCCGCGGACGCGTCGGCGTCGCGCGGGAGGAGCGTGAGCACCTCGGGGGCGACGCCGTTCGACTCGTCGACGCCGGCGTTCGCACAGACCCACCCGTGGCGCGTCTCGCAGATCACGTGGCCGCGGTCCATGCGGACGATCCGCTGCGTCTCGCGGAGCACGACCTCCACGGCCCGCGGGTCCTTCCCGCTCTCGGTGCGCGAGGCGAGGTGCACCGCGAACGCCGAGGGCGTCACGTCCGCGAGGCGCACGACGGCGCCCTCCGCCTTCGAGACGACCTTCTGGCAGACCGCGACGACGTCGCGCGGCTTCATCCCGACGCGCGCGGCCTCGATCGCGTCGCCGAGGAGGACGGCCAGGTCGTCGCCCGGCTTCACGAGCGGCAGCCCCGGGATCGGAATGACGGCGACGGTCATCGACGGCGCTCGTCGTGTAGCGCACGCAGGACGACGCCGGCAAGGCGGGCCGCGTGCGCGGGGCTCCGCATGATCGTGTCGGTGACGACGGGCCGCATGCCGAGCGCCGCGATCGCGGGCGCGAAGCGCGCGTCGACGCGATCGAGCACGAAGACGTCCACGAGGCCGCGGTAGAGCCGCGCGACGCCGCGGGGCGACACCTCGTGGCCGAGCGCGCGGAGCATGCGGTGGAGCGGGCCCTTGAGCGCGCGGCCGCCGACGAGCGGCGTGATCGCGGCAGCGGGCGCGCGCCGGGCGGCGAGCGCGCGGCGGATCGCGGGAACGGCGAGGATCGGGCCGATCGAGACGAAGGGGTTCGACGGCGCGAGGACGATCCCGTCGGCGCGGTGGAGCGCGGCGAGGACGCCCGGCGCGGGGCGCGCGCGCGCCGCGCCCGCGATCTCGATCCGCCGCACCCGGCCGCGCGCGCGGCGGCGCACGAGGTAGTCCTGGAAGGGGAGACGGCCGCGCTCGGTGTGGACGAACGTGCGCACGCGGTCGTCGGTCATCGGGAGGAGCGTCGCGCGCAGGCCGTGGGCGCGCGCGAGGTCCGCCGTCACCCGCGAGAGCGGACGGCCGGCGCGGAGGGCGGTCGTGCGCACGAGGTGCGTCGCGAGGTCGCGGTCGCCGAGCCGGAACCAGACCGGCGCGCCGAGCGCGTCGAGCGCGGCGAGCGCGTGGAACGTCTCGCCCGCCACACCCCAGCCGCGCACCGGGTCGGCGCGGCCGGCGAGCGTGTAGAGGACCGTGTCGAGGTCCGGCGAGACGTGGAGCCCGAAGAATTCCTCGTCGTCGCCCGTATTGCCGATGACGGCGAGCCGGCGCGGGTCAGTGCGCTGCGAGAGGCCCCGGAGGAACCGGGCCGCCCCCACACCACCCGCCAGCACCGTGATCCGCCTGCCCGACTCGCCCATAGAGCGTCGTCCGCTGCACCGGCTGCCGTCCCATCGCGCGGACGAGCGCCTCGATCTCCTCGGCGGAGGTGTACTCGCCGGCGTCCGCCCCCGCCTCGCGGGAGATGCTCTCCTCCATGAGCGTCCCGCCGAAGTCGTTGCACCCCGCGCGGAGCGTGAGCTGCGCGAGGCGATGGCCGAGCTTCACCCACGACGTCTGGAGGTTCTCGATCGCGCCGCGCAGCATGAGCCGGCTCGTCGCGTAGATGCGCAGGTCGCGGAGCCCCTTCGGCTGCGGGGTCACGCGGCCGTCGTGGTAGAGCTTCGTGTTCTCCCAGATGAAGCCGAGGGGGACGAACTCGGTGAACCCCCGCGTCTCCCGCTGGAGGTCGCGCATGAGCCCGATGTGGCGCGCGACGTGGCCGGCCGTCTCGACGTGGCCGTACATGACCGTCGAGGTCGTCGGGACGCCGAGCCGGTGCGCCGTCGTGATGATCTCGATCCACGTCCGCACGTCGACCTTCTTGTGCGACAGGATCTCGCGGACCTCGTCGTCGAGGATCTCGGCGGCGGTCCCGGGGATGGAGCCGAGGCCGGCATCGCGCAGCATGGCGATGTAGGCCGGGTAGTCCATGTTCGTCCGGCGCGCCCCGTACATGATCTCCATCGGCGAGAACGCGTGGATGTGGAGGTCCGGATGGCGCGCCTTGATGGCGACGAGGATGTCCCGGTACGTGAACGGGGTCATGTCCGGGTTGATGCCGCCCTGCATGCACACTTCCGTCGCGCCGCGCGCGATCGCCTCGTCGACCTTGGCGAGGAGGACGTCCATGCCGTGGGTGTAGGCGTCCTCCTCCCAGCGCTGCCGCTTGAAGGCGCAGAACTGGCAGTTCACGAAGCAGACGTTCGTGAAGTTGATGTTCCGGTTGACGACGTACGTGACGACGTCGCCCACGTCGGCCGCGCGCACCGCGTCGGCGGTGCGGACGAGCGCGACGAGGTCGTCGCCCGTGAGCCCGAGGAGCCGCTCGCCCTCCTCGACGGTGGGTGGCGTCCCGTCGAGGGCGCGATCGAGGATCGCGCGCACCCCGGGCGCGGCGCGGCCGAGGACGCGCGCGAGCGGCTCGTCGTTCAGCGCGACCCGCTCGATCGCGTCCCAGGGATCGAGCCAGCTCATGACGCGAGCTCGTGCGCGGCGGTGCCGGTCTCGGCGGCGAGCGCTTCGACGCGCGGGCGGAGCGCGGGCGCGAGGAAGCCCGGGCGGTCGATCCAGCCCGGGTAGATCGCGAGCCGCTCGCGAAGGGTGTAGCCGGCGTCCGCGCAGACGCGGGCGAGCGCGGCGACGTGCGGCCAGGGTGCCTCAGGGTTCACGTAGTCGGGTGTCATCGGCGAGATGCCTCCCCAGTCGTTCAACCCGGCGGCGAGCAGAAGCGCGTGGTCGTCGGGCGAGAGATTCGGCGGCGCCTGTATGCTCACCTCGTCGTCGAGCACGAGGCGCGTGACGGCGATCGTGCGCGCGAGGTCGGCGGCCGTCGGCTCGGCCGCGTCGGCGCGGCCGATCGTCGGCTTCGCGCGGAAGTTCTGCACGATCACCTCCTGCACGTGCCCGTACTCGCGATGGAGCTCGCGGATCGCCCACAGCGTGTCCACGCGCTCGGCGAGGGTCTCCCCGATGCCGATCAGCAGCCCCGTCGTGAACGGGATCCGCAGCTCACCCGCCTCGCGCAGCATGCGGAGGCGCCGGCTCGGCTCCTTGTCGGGCGCCCACTGGTGGACCTCGCCTTTGCCGCGGAGGCGGGGCGACACGTTCTCGAGCATGAGGCCGAGGCTCGCGTTCACGCCCTTCAGCCGGCGCATCTCGTCCTTCGTCAAGAGGCCGGCGTTCGTGTGCGGCAGGAGCCCCGCCTCGAGCGCAATCGAGCAGGCGCGGTAGACGTACTCCGCGGTCGTCGCGTGCCCGAGGTCGGCGAGGAGGGCACGATATTTCGGGAACGCGCGCTCCGGCTTGTCGCCGAGGCACATGAGCGCCTCCTTGCAGCCGAGGCGGCGGCCGCGCGCGGACCAGACGGCGATCTCCTCCGGCGTCATCGTCCACGCGTCGGGATCGTCCGGGTCCTTGCGGAACGTACAGTACGTGCACCGATCGCGGCAGAGGTTCGTGACCGGGAGGAAGACCTTCGGCGAATAGGTGACCGTGGTGCCCCACGCGCGATCGCGCCGCGCCCCCGCGGCGGCGAGGAGTGGCTCGGTCGCCTCGGGCGAGGCGAGGAGCGCGACGGCCTCCTCGCGCGAGAGCGTCCCGCCGGCCTCGGCCCGCACGAGCGCCTCGCGGAGTGCGTCGGACAACGGAGCGGGCGCCGCGGCGCCCCACGCAAAGGGGGGCATGGGAAACCGCCCCGCAGCTATCGGACGGGTCCAGACCTGTCAAGCCGTCGCGCGCTGTGCGGACGTGGCCCGCGGCGCCGGCACGGCCGGCGGGAGCGCGATGCGGCAGCGCGTCCCGTCGGCGCTCGCAACGATGGAGAGCGTCGCGCCGAGGACGCGCGCGAGCCGCGCCGCGAGCCGGAGCCCGAAGCCGAGGCGCGAGGTGACGCGGGCGCGCGCGCCCGACGCCTCGTCCATCGCCTCCGCGATCAGGTCGGGCGCGAGCCCGGGGCCGCCGTCCTCGATCTCGACCGCCGCCCCGGACTCCGTGCGCTCGGCGCGGAGGACGACGGCGCGGCCCGCGGGGGTCGCCTTGACGGCGTTGTCGGCGAGGGCGCGGAGGAGGCGGAAGACCTTGTCCGCGTCGGTCGCGACGACGAGCGCCGCGTCGCCCTCGCAGCGGACGGTGACGCCGGCAGCCGTGGCCTGGGGTGCGAGCGCCGCCGCGACCTGCTCGAGCAGGCCGCCGAGGCGGACGTCCGCGGGCGCGGCCGGGTGGAGGCCGTTCGCGAGCTCGTTCAGGTAGAAGAGCGTCTCGACGTAGCCGAGAAAGTCGGCCGAGTTCGACTGGATGCGCTCGAGCGCGAGGCGCTGCTCCTCCGAGAGCCGCTCGCCCATCTCCTCGGTGAGCATCGTCGAGTAGCCGACGATCGCGTTGAGCGGCGTGCGGAACTGGTGCGAGAGCGTCGAGAGCACCTGCTCGGGCGCACGTTTGAGCCGCCGGGCCTCCGCGCGCCGCGCGACGGCCGTCGCGACGAGCCGGCGCACGTGCTCGGAGTCGAACGGCTTCGCGAGGTAGTCGAGCGCCTTGAAGCGGAGCCCCTCGACCGCGGTGTCGAAGGAGCCGTAGCCCGTGATGATGAGGACCTCGATGTCCGGGTCGACCTCCTTCGCGTGCTCGAGGACGCGCATCCCGCCGAGCCCGGGCATCTTGAGATCGAGCGTCATCACGTCGATCGGCTCGCGGCCGATGAGCTCGAGCGCTTCCTGCCCGTTGCTCGCCGTGAGCACGTCGCACTCGCCCATGAGGATGGCGCGCAGCGACTCGCGCACGCCGAGCTCGTCGTCCACGATCAACACGCGCGGCCGGTCCATCGCACCGCAAGGTGAGCAGAAAGCATGCCACTTGGCGGGAGTCGCGGGGCCTGCCGGGAGCTCGGGCGGCGGGCAGGATTCCCCGGCGGCGGACGCCGCGGCACCCGTGCCCGCGTGGCACAGGCCTCGTGTCACGGTGGCCCGGGGGCGTTCAAATTCGGACGGGTGCCCCACGGGCCTAGGCCGGGGGGGCGATCCCGAGCTTGTCCATGCGGTACTTGAGGATCCGTCGCGTCGTCCCGAGCATCTCCGCCGCGCGCGTCTGATTGAAGTCGGTCTCGCGCAGCGCCTCCTGGATGATCTCGCGCTCGAACTCGTCGACGGCATCGCCGAGCGACTTCCGGCCCTGGAGCACCTGCTCCTTGATGGTCCCCGGGTCGTGGTCGCTGCGGCGGACGCTCTCCGGGAGGTCGTCGACCCCGATCGTCGGCCCCTCGCAGAGGACGAGGAGGCGCTCGACGAGGTTCTCGAGCTCGCGGACGTTGCCGGGCCACGGGTAGCGGAGGAGGGCGTCGACCGCCTCGGGACGGAGCGTCTTCTCCGGGATCCCCATCTCGCGGCACTTCGACTGCGTGAAGTGGCGGAGGAGGAGCAGGAGGTCGTCGCGGCGCTCGCGCAGCGGGGGCAGGTTCACGGTCACGACGTTCAGACGGTAGTAGAGGTCGGGCCGGAAGCCGCCGTCCTTGATCGCGAGCGAGAGGTCGCGGTTCGTGGCCGCGATGATGCGGACGTCGACGGTGACGGACTTCGTGCCCCCGACGCGGAGGAACTCGCCGTGCTCGAGGACGCGGAGGAGCTTCGCCTGCGTTCCCGGGCCCATCTCGCCGATCTCGTCGAGGAAGAGCGTCCCCTCGTGCGCCAGCTCGAACTGGCCGAGCTTCTTCGTGTGGGCGTCCGTGAAGGAGCCCTTCTCGTGTCCGAAGAGCTCGCTCTCGAGGAGCGTCTCGGGGATCGCGGCGCAGTTGAGCGTGACGAGCGGGCGGTGGGCGCGCGGGCTCTGGTAGTGGATCGCCTTCGCGATCAGCTCCTTCCCCGTGCCGCTCTCGCCCGTGATGAGGACCGTCGTCTTGAGCGGCGCCACCGTGAGGACGGTCCGAAACACCTCCTGCATGCGCGGCGAGCGGCCGATGATGTTGTCGATGTGGTACCGCCGCCCGACCTCCGTCCGCAGCTCCTCGACCTCCTGCACGAGCGCCGCCTGCTCCGTCGCCTTGTCGAGGATGCAGCGAAGCTCGTCGATGTCGAAGGGCTTCGTCACGTAGTCGAAGGCCCCGAGCTTCATGGCCCCGACCGCGGTCTTCACCGTCTTCGTCGCCGTCAGCATGACGATCGGGAGCCTGGGCCATCGGGTGCGAAGCTCCTCGAGCACCTGGATCCCGTCCATCCCGGGCATGACGACGTCGAGGAGCACGACGTCGACCGGCGTCGCGGCGAGGAGGTCGAGCGCCTCGCGTCCCGAGCCGACCGCGAACGGCTCGTAGCCGTCCTTCAGCACCATCCGGAGGGACTCCCGTACCCCCGCCTCGTCGTCGACGACGAGCACCCGCCGCCTCGTGTTCCCTCGCATCTCCACCTTCAGGTCCTCCTCCCATCCTCCCCCGGCAGCCCGACGACGAGCGTCGTCGTCCCCGCGCCGTCGGTCGTCACCGTGAGCGAGCCGCCGTTCCGTTCGAGCACCGCGCGCGCGAGCCGGAAGGCGAGCGGCAGGAGCGTCGGATCGGCGAGCGTCATCGCCCGCTCGTCGGCGCCCGCCGGTGCGGCGAGCCGGCGCAGGCGGTCGAGCGCCGCGGCGCTCCCCGCGAAGCGGAGCGTGACGACGCCGTTCACGGTCGCGTCGGCGACGAGCTCCTCGCGCGCCGGCACCTCCCGGACGACGCCCGTGAAGAGGTTCCGGAGGGCGTACGCCAGGTGCTCCGGGTCTGCGGCGCAGCGCGCGGGCGCGGCGGCCCGTGCGAGTCGGATCGTCCGGCCCTCGAGCGCCGGCTCCACCTCCGCGAGGACGCGTGCGACGAGGGCGTCGACGTCGATCGGCTCCGCGCGGGGCGGCCCGAGGCGGGCGAAGGCGAGCAGGTTGTCGAGGAGCGCGTCCATGCGCGTGATCGCCTCGTTCGTGAGCGTCGCGAAGCGGGCGCGAAGCGCCGCGTCCTCGAGCAGCGCCGGCAGGTGCTCGGCGTACGTCTTGATCGTGACCATGGGGTTGCGCAGCTCGTGCGCGAGCTCGGCCAGCACGAACTCGAGGGCGGCGCCGTCCGGCGCCGCGAGCCCCCCGTCCGCCGGCGCGGGCGCGAGCGCGGCCTCGACGCGGACCGTGGGCGGCGGCGCGAGGGCGCCGTCGAGGTCGGCCGCGTCGATCACACCCGTCGCCGTGCGAAGCGCCGCGCGCGCGAGCGCGGCCTCGAGCTCGGCCACGTCCCCGGGCCAGTCGTGCGCCGCGAGGCGCGCACGGGCGGGCGGGGTGAGCGCGAGCGGGCGGCCGCCGCCGCGCCGCGCGAGCCGCGCGAGCGCCGCGTCGGCGAGCGCCGGGACGTCGGCGGGGCGGGCGGCGAGCGGCGGGACGGCGAGGACGACGCCGGCGAGCCGCGCCGCGAGAGGACGGGGGAGCGCGGCGCCCGGCTCCGCCGCGGCGAGCACCCACGTCTCGCCGTCGTCGAGGAGCGCTTCGAGCGCGAGGCGGGTCTCCGGCGCGAGCGCGGCCACGTCGACGTAGAGCGCGGCGCCCGGTGGAAGCCCGTCCAGTGCGGGGCGCCGGCCCGTCACCGCGACCAGCGGCCCCGGCCGCGCCGCGCGTGCGTGGAGCGCGCGGGCGAGGAGGAGGCGGCCCGCGGCTTCCGGAACGGCGAGCAGCACCGGCGTCGCCGTCGCACCGGCGCGCTCGGCGAGCGGGACGACCGCCGCCGCCGCCGCGGGCAGCCGCGGCGGCGCGAGGGCGGCGGCCGCGAGCTCGTCGCTCGCGAGGGGTGGGAGGACGACGCGGCCCCGCGGCTCAGCCGGCGCTCGCGTCGGCATCCCGCGCCCTCGCGCGCATCGGGAAGTGGATGGAAAAGACCGCGCCCCCGCCCGGGCGCGGCGCAATCGTGATCTCGCCGCCGTGCTCGGTGACGATCTGGCGCGCGACGAAGAGGCCGAGCCCGCTGCCCGCCTCCTTCGTGCTGTAGAACGGCTCGAAGACGCGCTCGCACTGCTCGGGCGGGATGCCGGGTCCGGAGTCCGCGACGGTGACGACGCACGACGTCCGGTCGCGACGGGTCGCCACCGTGACGTGCCCGTGGGCGGGGCACGCCTGGATCGCGTTCAGGATGACGTTCATCAGCACCTGCTTCACCTGCGCGTCGTCGACGGCGACGAGGGGCAGCGCGGGGTCGGTCTCGGTCGCGAGCTCGACGTCGCTCCGCCGCGCCTCGGCGTCGAGGAGCCGGACGATCTGACCCACCAGCTCGTTCAAGTCCGCAGGCTCGAGCTGCGCCGGCGCAGGGCGCGTGAAGGCGAGGAGGTCCGTGATGAGGCTCGTGATGCGTTCGACCTCGCCCAGCGCGAGCGCGCGGAACGTCGTCCGGAACTCCTCGTCGGCGAGGCGCTCCGGGAGGAGCTGGATGAACGTGCGGACCGAGACGAGCGGATTCCGGATCTCGTGCGCGATGCTCGCCGCGAGCGTGCCGAGCGCGGCGAGCCGGTCGGCGCGGGCGAGGAGCTCGCGGGAGTCGACCAGGTCCTCGGCGACCCGGCGGTGCTCGAGCAGCTGGAGGCATGCGTCGCCGAGGCGCTCGACGAACACCCGGTCGGCGGGCGGGAGCGGGGCGCCGCCCGCGCGCGCGAGGAGCACGAGGGCGTTCGTGCCGCGCTCGCCCTCGAGCGGGAGCACGATGCTCCACGGTCCGCCCCCGGGCACGTCGCCGCGGCGAATGACGGGCAGGTCGACGGACCCGACGCTCGCGACGCGCACGAGCGGCTCGCCCAGACGCTCCTCGAGGAGGAGGACGGCCCGCTCGGCGTCGAGCGCGCGGACGAGGAGCCGGAGGAACGCGCCCGCGAAGGTCGCCGGATCGCGGCCCGCGGCGGCGCGGCGCGACCCGCGACGGCCTCGTCCCAACCCACCTCTCCGTCCACCCACGCCGCGTCCCCACCCCCGCCCCGACGACTCGACGCCTGCCGAATCGGCGAGCGACCCGTGTGCAAATTTGCACGGGACCGCCGGAAAGTCAATTCAATTCGCGGATTCCGTGCCGGCGCGGAGCGTCCGAACGCGGAGGCGGAGGACGCCGAGCGCGATCAGCGTGAGCCCGAGCGCGGAGAGGATCTGTCCCGCCTGGCAGAAGAGCTGGTAGAAGCCGAGCTTGGCGCGGGCGAGCTCGTGCCGCTCCTCGCCCTCGCTCGCGGTCGGGAAGAGCGCGGCGGGGTCCGCGGCCGGCGGCACGGCGGTCGTGCGCAGCAGCTCCTCGTACTGGACGATCTTCGAGCGCCCCGCGATCGTGTCCGCGACGCCGACACCCGCGAGGAGGAGCCCCCCGACGATGAGGGAGCTGCGGACGAGCTGGTGGACGATGCCCATGCGGTCGCGATCTTCCGCCGCCCGTTGCGGCCGGTCAAGCGCACGGCGCGCTCGGTGTGCTACGATGTATAGGATGTCGCGCGCGCGCCACGGAGGTCCGCGGTGAACGAGACGGAGGCGACGGCGCTCGTCGACCGGATGCTCGCGGGCGACCGCGTCGCGCTCGCGCGGCTCATGACGCTCGTCGAGAACCGCGCGCCCGAGCTGCCCGCCATCATGAGCCGGATCTACGGGCGGGTCGGACGCGCGCAGGTCGTCGGGGTGACGGGCCCGCCCGGCGCCGGGAAGTCGACGCTGACGGACCGCCTGACGGCGCACTTCCGCGCCGCGGGGAAGCGCGTCGGCGTCGTCGCCGTCGACCCGTCGAGCCCCTTCACCGGCGGTGCCGTCCTCGGCGACCGGATCCGCATGCAGGAGCACTTCCTCGATCCCGGCGTCTTCATCCGCAGCCTCGCGAGCCGCGGGAGCCACGGCGGGGTCGCGCGCGCGACGCGCGACGTGATCCGCCTCCTCGACGCGTTCGGGATGGACGTCGTGGTCGTCGAGACGGTCGGCGTCGGGCAGACCGAGCTCGACGTCATGCGCCTCGCCGACACGACCGTCGTCGTCCTCGTCCCCGAGGCGGGCGACGCGGTGCAGGTGATGAAGGCGGGGCTCCTCGAGATCGCCGACGTGTTCGTCGTGAACAAGGCCGATCGCGAGGGCGCGGAGCGCATGCACGCGGAGCTCCTCCAGATGGTCCACCTCCGGCCCGCCGGCGCCTGGACGATCCCCGTGCTCCTCGCGCAGGCGTCGGCCGGCGCCGGCATCGCGGACGTCGCGACGGCGATCGCCGCGCACCGCGCCGTACGCGCGTCGCGCGCGCCCGAGGCGAGCGCGCGCCGGCGCGAGGACGAGCTGCTCGACGTGCTCGACGAGGAGATCCGCCGCCGCGTGGCGCGCGGCCTCGGCGAGGGCCCCGACGGGCTCGGGCCGCTGCTCGACGACGTGCGCAGCGGACGCGTCGACCCGTACACGGCGGCATTGCGGATCCTCGCCGACGCCTCTACGCTCGGAGCGCTCCTCGGACGACCGTGATCCATGCCCGGCCGCACGTTCACCATCGGCGACGTTCACGGGTGCGCGCGTGAGCTCGAGACCCTGCTCGGGGGCCTCCCGCTCGCGCGCGGCGACGCCGTGGTCTGCGTCGGCGACTACGTCGACCGCGGCCCCGACTCGCGCGCCGTGCTGGACCTCCTCCTCGCGCTCCGCGACCGCGACGACGTGGAGACCGTGTTCCTCCGCGGCAATCACGAGGAGATGGCGCTCGCCTACCTCGGGCGCGGCGGGCGCTACGGGGAGGCGTGGGGGCTCAACGGCGGCGCCGCGACGCTCCGGAGCTACGGCCTCGACGCGCGGACGCCCGGGCGCGAGGTCGCGCGCGCGCTGCCGCCCGCGCACCTCGCCTTCCTCGAATCCCTCGTGCTGAGCCATCGCGCCGCGGGCCATCTCGTCGTGCACGCCGGCATCCGCCCGGACCGCGCGCTCGCCGAGCAGGACGAGGAGGATCTCCTCTGGATCCGCGAGGAGTTCGTCATGCGCCCGCACGCGCTCCCCGACACCGTCGTCTTCGGGCACACACCGCACCGCGACGTGCTCGTCGACCTGCCGTACAAAATCGGCATCGACACCGGGTGCGTGTACGGCGGCGCCCTCACGGCGCTCGAGCTCGGCGAGCGCCGCCTCTTCCAGGTGCGCGCCGGCGAACGCCGCGTCCGAACGGCGCCGCTGCCCGCGCCCCGCCGCGCCGCGCGGCCGGGCTGAGCCCGTCCTGCCGAGCCGCGTCAGGCGAGGATCGCGACGCTCTCGCCGGGGAGGACGACCTCCGCGCCCGCCATCCGGCAGCCCGCCGCCGAGGCGAGGCGGATGGCGCCGCCGGCGACCGGCACGCGCACCGGGTCCGGCCCGAAGTTGCAGGCGACGGTCACGGGCCCGCGCGTCATCGTGAGCCAGCGCGCGGGCTCGTCGACGCGCACGCGGACGGCGTCGAGCCGGCCGTCGGTGAGAGCGGGCGTCGCGCGCCGGAAGGCGATCAGCCGCCGATGCCAGTCGAGGAGGGCCGCGTGCCCGGGCGCGTCGCGCTCCTCCCAGCGGAGCTTCGAGCGGCGGAACGTCTCCTCGGCCTGCGGGTCGGGCACGTCCTCGGGCCGCCAGCCGAAGGCGGCGAGCTCGCGCCGGCGCCCCTCGCGGACCGCGTCGCCGAGCGCGGCGTCCTGGTGGTCGGTGAAGTAGAGGAACGGGGACGACGCGCCCCATTCCTCGCCCGCGAAGAGGAGCGGCACGAACGGCGCCGTCAGGACGAGCGCGGCCGCGAGCCGGAGCCGTCCGGGGCTCACGAGGGCGGCGCTCCGCTCGCCGCACGCGCGGTTCCCCACCTGGTCGTGGTTCTGGAAATAGCCGAGGAAGCGCGTGCCGGCGAGCCCGGTTGCGGGACGGCCGTGGCGCCGCCCGCGGTGTCGGGAGTGGCGGCCGGCGTAGACGAACGCCGCGCGAAGCGCCTCCGCGAGGTCCTCGAGCGTCCCGAAGTCCTCGTAGTAGCCGTCGCGCTCGCCCGTGAGCACGGCGTGGAGGGCGTGGTGGAAGTCGTCGCTCCACTGCGCGTCGGCGCCGTAGCCGCCCGCCTCGCGCCGCCGGACGAGGCGCGGGTCGTTCAGGTCGCTCTCGAGGATCACCCAGAGCGTGCGGCCGAGCGCCGCGGCGAGCGCCCCGACGCGCGCCGCGACCTCTTCGAGGAAGTGGACGGCCGACGTGTCGACGATCGCGTGCACGGCGTCCAGGCGGAGGCCGTCCAGATGGTAGTCGCGGAGCCACATGCAGGCGTTGGCGAGGAAGAACTCCCGCACCTCGTCGCTCCCCGGGCCGTCGAAGCTCACGGCGGCGCCCCACGGCGTGCGGTAGCGGTCGGTGAAGTACGGGCCGAACTCGCCGAGGTGGTTCCCGTCGGGGCCGAGGTGGTTGTAGACGACGTCGAGCACGACGGCGAGCCCGTGCGCGTGGCAGGCGTCGACGAGCCGCTTGAGACCGTCGGGGCCGCCGTACGCGTGATGCGGTGCCCAGAGGTCGACGCCGTCGTAGCCCCAGCCGTGCGTCCCGGGGAACTCCGCGACGGGCATGAGCTCGACGGCCGTCACGCCGAGGTCGACGAGCCGGGGGAGCTTCGCGATCGCCGCGCCGAAGGTCCCCGCGGGCGTGAACGTGCCGACGTGCAGCTCGTAGAGGACGGCCGCCGCGAGCGGCCCGGCGCGCCAGCCGGCGTCCGTCCAGCGGAAGGCGCCGTGGTCGACGAGGCGCGACGGCCCGTGCACGCCGGCCGGCTGGAAGGGCGCGCGGGGGTCGGGCCGGGGCGGTCCGCCGTCGAGCGCGAAGGCGTAGTCGGCGCCGGGCCCGGCGTCCGCGACCACGGCCTCGAACCACCCGCCGCCGGCGGCCGTCATCGCGTGACGCGCGTCGCGGACGAGGACGTCCGCGCGGGCGGCGTGCGGGGCCCAAACACGGAACCGGTGCATGCTACGCCCGGCGGAGGAGGGCGACGGGGAAGCGTGCCAGGAGCGACGCGAGCGGGACCGCGCCGCCCGCGACCGCGTCCCCCGTGAGCTCGTTCGTCCACCCGCCCGGGGGCAGCGGGACGGCGGTGTCCCCCCAGTCCTCGAGCCCGAGGACGAGGCGCGGGACGACCGTCGCGACCTCGCCGCCGCGCACGAAGCCGACGACGCGGCCGGCCTTCGCGCCCGTGGCGGCGAGCGGGACGTAGTCGCCGTCGAACGGGGCGGGATGCCGGCGGCGGAGGTCGAGCGCGCGGCGGAGGACGAAGAGCTTCGGGGCGCCCGTCTCGGCGCGCGCGCGGACGTCCTCGGGTGTTGCGCCGTCGAGCCACGCGAGCAGCGCGCGCCGCGCGGCGAAGTCGACCGGCCGGCGGTTGTCGGGGTCGACGAGGCTCGTGTCCCACAGCTCCGCGCCCTGGTAGACGTCGGCGACGCCGGGCGCGGTCGCCTTGAGGAGCGTGAGCGCGACCGACGTCGTCCGCGCCGGCTCGACGAGGGGCTCCAGGAACGCGGCGAGGTCGGCGGCGAACGAGGCGTCTTCGACCACCGCCGCGACGAACGCCGCGAGCGCCGCCTCGTACGGCGCCTGCGGGTCGATCCACGAGGTGTGCACCTTCGCCTCGCGGGCCGCCTTCTCCATGTACGCCTGCGCGCGGTCGCGCGGGAGGGGATGCGCGCCGACGACGGTCTGGTAGAGGAGGTACTCCATCCCGCGGTCCGGCCGGTCGTCCGTCCGATGGCGCGCGTTCATGGCGGCCCACCGCCAGACCGCGCTCGCCCAGCGCTCGGGCATCTGCGAGAGGAGGACGAGCCGCGCGCGCACGTCCTCGGCGCGCTTCGTGTCGTGCGTCGACGTCGCGAGCATCGTGCCCGGATGCGTGGCGGCCGTTTCGGCGTTCCGGCGATGGAACGCCTCGACCGTCGTCCCGAAGCGCGCGGGGTCGCCGCCCACCTCGTTCAGCGCGACGAGCCGTCCGTAGCGATAGAAGGCCGTGTCCTCGACGCCCTTCGCCATGACGGCGGCGCTCACCTGCTGGAAGCGCGCCGCGAGCTCGCGCTCGGGCTCGCCGTCGTGCCGGAGGAGGAGCACGTCGCGGAGGAAGACGAGCAGCTCGGGATCGAGGTCGGGGCGGTCGGCCGTCGCGCGCTCGACCGCCTCGGTCACGCGCGCGGCGTCCTCGGGGCGGACGACGCCGGGGCGCACGTAGGTGCGGTAGACGGGGAGGCGGACGAGCGTCGCGCGGAGCGCCTCCCGCGCCTCGGCGCGCGTGTAGTCGCGGTACCGCCGATGGCGCTCGCAGACGTCGACCAGGAACGCGGCGAGGCGGTCGAGGTCGGCCGGGAGCGCGTCGCGCAGCACGTGGAGCCGGCTCCGCCGGGCGTGCTCGTCGAAGGGGACCGCGTCGCCCGTGAAGCGCGTGTAGAGGTCGGTGAGCGGCTCCTCGCCCGCGGGGTCGACGAAGAGGCCGGTCGCCAGATTGAGCCACTCGTAGCCCGTCGTGCCGTCGACCGGCCACTCGCGCGGCAGCCGCTCGTCCGGCTGGAGGATCTTCTCGACCACGACGTACGCTCCCCCCACCTCGGCGCGCAGCTGCTCGAGGTAGCCCTGCGGGTCGCGGAGCCCGTCGGGGTGGTCGACGCGGAGGCCCTGCACCCGCCCCGTCCGGACCAGGTCGAGGACGAGGGCGTGGGTGTCGTGGAACACGATCGGATCCTCGGTCCGCAGCGCGACCAGCGTCGGGACGTCGAAGAAGCGGCGGTAGTCGAGCTCGCGGCCGGCCGTCTGCCAGCGCGCGAGGCGGTAGTTCTGCCGCTGGAGGAGCGCGTCGAGCGCGTCGGGGTTGGCGTTCGTCTCGGCGACGACGGCGTCGATCGCCTCGCGCACGGCGGGGTCCTCCTCCGTGAGCCGCGCGAGCTGGTCGAGGAGCACCTCCTTGTCGCGATGGCGCTCGCGGACGCTCTCCCAGTCCGTGAGATGGGCCGGTGGCAGGCGCCCGAGCGCCGTCGCGATGCTCGCGAGCTGGTCGGCGCGCTCGCCGATGCGCTCCGCCGCGCGCACGAGGATCGCGTCGAGCGAGCGCGGGGAGACCGGGGCGACGTGCTCCCAGTACCGGACCGTGAAGCGGCCGCGCTCGTGCTCGAGCCGGAGCTCGCCCGCTTCGAGCACGCGCCCGTAGTGGTCGCCGAGGATCGGGAGGAGAACCGTGTGCCGCAGCTTCGCCTCGGGAGGGTCCCAGTCGATGTCGAAGTACCTGGCGTAGAGGCTCGACGGCCCGTTCTCGAGCACGTCCCACCACCAGACGTTCTGGCGTCCCGTGACCGCCATGTGGTTCGGCACGATGTCGAGCACCTGACCGAGGCCCGCGGCGGCGAGGGCGCGCGCGAGCCGATCGTACGCGGCCGCGCCGCCGAGCTCCGCGCGCAGGCGGCGGGGGTCGACGACGTCGTAGCCGTGCGTGCTGCCGGCGGCGGCCTCGAGCACCGGCGAGCAGTAGAGGTGCGAGACGCCGAGCGCCGCGAGGTAGTCGACGAGCGCCGCCGCTTCGTCGAAGCCGAAGCCGGGACGGAGCTGGAGGCGGTAGGTCGCGCGCGGACGCCGGTCAGGCGGCACGGCGGAGCACCAGGACGGAGCGGCCCTCGACCCGCACCGTCTCCTCGGGCGCGTACTGCGCGGCGCCCTCGGCGCGGTCCGGCGCGGCGGTCGAGAGGACGAAGGCCCAGCGGGCGGCGAGGGCGCCGCCGGGCAGCCGGAAGTCGATCGGCTCGGCATGGGCGTTGAAGACGAGGAGGAAGGAGTCGTCGAGGATCGGCTCGCCGCGGGGGCCGCGGGACGGGATCGCGGCGCCGTTCAGGTAGACGGTGAGCGCCTTCGCGAAGCCGGTCTGCCACTGCTCGTCCGTCATCGGCTCCGCGTTCGGGTTGAACCAGCGCACGTCGCTGCCGCCGCGGAACCAGCGCTGCCGGCGGAGCACGGGATGCGCCTTGCGGAGCGCGACCAGGCGGCGAACGAAGGCGAGGAGCGCCGCGCTCGCCTCGCGGTCCGTCCAGTCGAACCACGACAGCCCGTTGTCCTGGCAGTACGCGTTGTTGTTGCCCTGCTGCGAGCGCCCGATCTCGTCGCCGCCGAGCAGCATCGGGACGCCCTGCGAGAGGAAGAGCGTGGCGAGGAGGTTGCGCTGCTGGCGGGCGCGGAGCGCCTGGACCGCCGGGTCGTCGGTCGGACCTTCGACGCCGCAGTTCCACGAGCGGTTGTGGCTCTCGCCGTCGCGGTTCTCCTCGCCGTTCGCCTCGTTGTGCTTCTCGTCGTACGCGACGAGGTCCGCGAGCGTGAAGCCGTCGTGGGCGGTCGGGAAGTTGATGCTGTTGTACGGCTTGCGGCCGTCGGTCTGATAGAGGTCCGAGCTTCCCGTGAGCCGCGAGGCGAACTCCGCCAGGCGGTTCTCCTCGCCGCGCCAGAAGTCGCGCATCGCATCGCGGTACTTCCCGTTCCACTCCGACCAGAGCGGCGGGAAGTTCCCGACCTGGTAGCCGCCCTCGCCGATGTCC
>Ga0070741_10009656_pt1 | contig 18604 bp, 17 predicted proteins | sample Coa_R1_4_FD_66440 | JGI IMG/M metagenome (GOLD analysis project Ga0070741, IMG submission 66440) | Surface soil microbial communities from Centralia Pennsylvania, which are recovering from an underground coalmine fire - Coalmine... | ecosystem: Environmental > Terrestrial > Soil > Unclassified ...
GGGCTTGCGTGGGATCACCATCGACGCAGCATTCGCCCTCGGTCTCGATCACGAAATCGGCAGTATCGTTGCAGGCAAGAAAGCCGATTTCACGGTCCTCGAGACGGATCCGTTCGAGTCCGGTGTCGACCGCCTGAAGGACATTCCGATTTGGGGAACGGTATTCGAAGGCGCCGTACATTCGCTGGCGTCTCCGGTGGCGAGCGTGCACGCGCTACACAAGATGTCCACGATTGAAGTAGCCGCACCCATCCCTGCGGTTGGTGAGCTTGGCTGCTGCACGGGTAACGGTGACCACTGTGGCGTGTTGCAGGAAATGGCGCTTTGGGCACGAACAGCGTTGCTCGGCATGAAGCCGGCTGCGACCGCTGCCTAACATTCCTTTCGCACGAGGTGATACGGATGAGAGCCATCGCGTGCTGGCCAATGCTGCTCAGCGCTTTGCTGATGTTCCCAGTCGCCGCAACCGCGCAGGACCGATCGGTGCTCCGGCTCGTGGCGCCTTATCCTGCCGGCGGCAACATCGATGTCGTCGCCCGGATCATTGCGCAGCCACTGAGCGCAGAACTGGGGCGACCGGTGATCGTGGACAATCGGGCTGGGGGCAGTGGGATGATCGGCTCTGCATTCGTCGCACGTGCCGCCCCGGACGGCGGCACGCTGCTTCTGAACACATCGATACAGGTTGTTCTGCCGCACCTCATGAAGCTACCGTACGACACGCTCAATGATTTCACGCCGCTTGCAGCGGTCAATTCCTTGCCCTACTGGCTCGTGGTGGCCAAGGATTCCCCATTCAGGTCGGTCGATGAAGTCGTTGCATACGCAAAGGCTAATCCCGGAAAGCTAAACTTTGCGAGCAACAGTACGGGTGGCGGCTCCCACCTTGCGGGCGAGCAATTCAAGAAGATCGCTGGAGTGGACATCACTCACATCCCCTACAAGGGGGCGCCAGCCGCGATCGCCGACCTGATGGGAGGTCAGGTACAGATCATGTTCGAGCAGGGGCCGGCCGTCGGCGGCTTTGTGAAGAATGGTCAACTGCGCGCCCTGGCAACCACGAGTCGCCAGCGTTCGGCCATGCATCCCGATGTTCCGACATTCGCGGAAGCCGGGTATCCAGCTTTCGTGTACAGCAATTGGCAGGGGATCTGGGGTCCTCCCAAGATGAGCGCAGAAGTCTCTGAGCGTCTTGAACATGCGTTGACCAAAGTACTGCAGAGTCCTGCCGTCCGCCAGCGTTTGCTAGAGCTCAACACAGAACCGCTGGATCTCACCGGAGATAAATTCAGGAATTTCGTGCTCGAGCAGTACGAGGTCAATCGGGAGATCGTGAAGTCCGCAAACGTGAAACTTGAATGACCCGCCTCCGTTTTATCGGGTCGACGCGACGCCGCAGCGCTTCGAAATGGTCTGGTGCTGGTTGCACGAGCCCGCCCAGAGAAGTACGCCAGCATGGTGTGACCGAGCGCAAGCTGCGTCCGGTCGGTATTGGGCAGTACGATGTGAGAGATTCTGGACCTGAACCTTGAACCAATACGAATTGTGACGCGAGAGGGTCCTAGACCGTTTACGAAGTCGAAGAGGAGCGGCTCCATGCGAAATTTTGAATGCCTCATTTCCGCAGACTCCCACATGACAGAACCCTTGGACCTTTGGGCGAAAGCATTGGGCAAGAAGCTTGGAGAGCGCACTCCTCGCGTCGTGGAGGAATACGACGGCCTCAAGGGCAGGTTCTTCTTCACCGGCTCGAGGGCAATCCGATTGGGAGAGCGGGAGAAAGCTCGCGCCGCCATTCGTTCTAGCGAGCTGGAAGACGCCGGTTTCATCCCGGCGGCACGCGTGAGTTACCAACAGCAAGAGGGCATCCAGGCAGAAGTGCTGAATCCTACCGATATGATGCACATCCTGCAGGAACGCGACCGAGATCTGGTTAGAGCCTGTTGCGAGGTGTACAACGACTGGCTTGCAGAGTTCTGTTCGTACAATCCCGAGCGTTTATTGGGCGTAGCCCTAACTCCTATCGAAGATGTGAACTGGGCGCAGGCGGAGCTACAACGGACGTGGAAGAAAGGACTGCGAGGTGGCCCGATGATCAATCTCGAGCCGCCGGAAGGCTTTCCCCCTTATCACCACGCTTATTACGATCCATTCTGGTCGCTGGTGCAGGAGCTGGATATGCCTCTGATGCTCCACTCAATCACCGGAAGGGTCCGTGATCCTTTCCACTTCACGACGCCAGAAGATTTGCAACGTACGGGCCGAGGCCTGTTCCTCCTGATGGGGGAAATCATGGGAGTGCTTTCCGACGAATTCATCCAAGGCGGAATCCTTGATCGGTTTCCGCGGCTGAAACTCATATGCGCTGAGTTCGAGATTTCGTGGCTTCCTTGGTTTCTAGGAGAGTTGGACGGGCATACCCTCGCAATTGCGCGGCGACAGGGTCGGACGATGCCCAAACGAATACCTCCTAGCGAGTACGTCAAGACGAATATTTGGGCGAGCTTTATCGACGATCCGTTTGCCAAAAACATCATTCCTTTAGTGGGAGCCGATCGAATCGTTTGGGGTACGGATTTCCCACACCCGAGGTTGCCCATGGGCGCCCAAGAATTTGCGGCAAACTTCTTAAAGGGACTGCCGCGACACGATCAGGAGAAGGTTGTAGGAGGTAATGCCGCTTCGCTGTGGTCGCTATAGCGAACGCGGTCTATCGGTGCACGACTTCGTACAAACCGACGGAGAACGTCGATGCCGTCGCGAGCATGGGGGCCTACAGTGAAGACTGATCGGTTTCTTGCTATTGGTCCGCTGATGATGGTCAGCTTAGTTCTGGCCTTCGCCTTCAACCTTCAGGCGCATGCACAGCAGCGGCTCAAGGTTCGATTGATCTTGCCGTCGCAAGCTACGACGTATCAGTTGCCGTACTTTATTCCGAAGGACACAGGCTGGTTCGATCAGCGAGGACTTGACGTCGAGGAGGTGTTTGTTGGCGGTGACTCCACGGCGCTTAGAACTGTCATATCCGGGTCCGGTGACATTACGATCGTGGGACCACCCGCCGTGTTCCACGCGTACAGCGAAGGAGCGAAGATCAAGTATGTAGGATCCTGGCAGCCGCTCGTCGATTACCAGATCCTGTCAGCAAAAGCGATTACCGATCTTTCGCAGCTTGCCGACAAGACGTTTGCATCCGCCGGGCCGTCGGATCTGACGGCGGAGATACCGCGACTCGTGATGCGCAAGCGAGGCATCAACACCGATAACGTGAAATTCATTCAAGTCGGTGGACACGCTCCTCGGTTACAGGCGCTGGAGGTCGGGAAAGTTCAAGCAACAATGGTGAACACGCTTACCAGCCTGGTGGGACAACGTCACGGCGATGTCAATGTGCTGACAAAGGTGTCTAGCGAGTTTCCGAAGCTCGGCTACATAATGCTTACTGCGAAAGCTGGCGATCTCGACGATCCTACAAAGCGCCGCGCATTGGAAATATTCCTCGAGGGAAGCATCTATGGCGCACGGCAAATCAAACAAAATCCGGAACGCGCGACGGAGGTGCTCGCGAAGCGTGTACCCGATCTGCCCAAGGACTTGATCAGGTCTGCGCTGCAAGAGCTCAATGCAATCAACGCTTGGGGAGTTGACGGAGGTCTTGACCCGGAGATGGTCACATTCACCTCCGACGCCTTCATGAAGTGGAACATGATACAAAAGCCAGTAACGCCAGCCGAGATTGTGGACGACCGGTTGGTTAAGGCGGCGCTTGCGAAATTGGGACCTCAATAGGATTTCACGTTCGCCATTCACCGGTTCGGGTGCCGTTGCGTCCGCTTCTTCATCGGCACCTCATCAGTCGTCGGCTTATGTTGTGCGGCCTCCAGGTTGAGGCCGTAGCCGATCGCATCGATTCGCGGATGAGAGCAAGGCCCTGTGGCTCCTCGGTGGGTCACGGCCGTTCGCTATCGACAATGCGCTCGATCCGGCGATCAGGAACGAGCCAAGCAAGCGCCACGGCAACATAGATCATCTGTGCAAGCCACTGCACAGCGAACGAGGCGAACATCGCTATTACATACGCGACAACTGAAAGCTTGCCTTTCCAGTCCTTGCCGACGGCTCGCCGGAGCACCGAGTCAGATCCCTCGACACGCATGATCGCGTGCTCAAGCACGAAATACGCGATCGCCGCCATGGTGAGGACGAATCCATACACGGCTGAAGGCATCGAGCCGAAATGGTTCTCTCCCATCCACGCGGTCGCAAAAGGAAACAGCGATAGCCAGAACAGCAGATTCAAGTTCGCCCACAGCACAGCGCCGGATACGTGGGTTGCGGTGTGCAGAAGGTGGTGGTGATTGTTCCAGTAGATGCCCACGTAAATGAAGCTCAGCACGTAGCTTAGCAACTGCGGCATCAGCGGCAGCAAGGTGTCGAGCCCCTCGCCGTGAGGTGCGCGCAATTCAAGCACCATGATGGTGATGATGATGGCCAGCACACCGTCGCTGAATGCCTCTAGCCTGCTCTTTGGCATGGAAGCCTCCCCTTTCGTTGGCGGTCTCAGCACAGCCTAACAGAGCCGCACGTCTTGTTGTTCAGGCAGCAGGCGACGCGCATACTGACGGGCCTACACCGCGTCACAGGAGGTTGCATGGCGAGCGAACCGCGCAGGGACCCAGCCGCGGACCATCTTCTCACTCCTGAGAACGCTGCCTTCCTCCTGATTGACTATCAGCCCGTCCAGGTGAATTCCATCGCCTCGATGGAGCGTCAGCGCCTGGTGAGCAACATCGCGCGCGCCACCAAAGCAGCCATTGCATTTGGGCTGCCCGTGGTGCACTCCACAGTCAACGTGCAAAGCGGTCGAAACAAGCCGACGATCGCGGTCCTGCGCAAACTGCTGGAACGATTCCCGGTCTACGACCGCACGTCGATCAATGCATGGGAGGACGTTGAATTCCGAACTGCGGTCGAAGCAACAGGCCGCCGGAAGCTGATCATTGCGGCGTTGTGGACAGAGGCTTGCCTGACGTTTCCGGCGCTCGATGCGCTGACGCAAGGCTATGAGGTCTATGCGTTAGCAGATGCTGTAGGCGGCACGTCCGTGGCCGCCCACGAACTCGCGCTTCGCCGCGTGGAACGAGCGGGTGCGCAGATGTTGAGCGTCACGCAGCTCTTCTGCGAATTGCAACGCGATTGGCAGCGCACACAAACGCTTCCGGCCTTCTTGCCCTTGTTCGTCGATATGAGCGGTAGCGCTGGAGTGGCGGCCGCGGAGGAGTGAGGGCAAGGAGGCCGAGGTGCTGGTCTTCGACTGGAAGCCCTGAGCGGATCGAGGAGCGGCGCTGGACGACTGGAATACGCTAAACGCCCCCGCAGTACCCCAACCAGCCGCGTGGTCGACGACACGCACCTTGAGCGGGTCAAGGGATCTCACGACCGCGTGGTCCCGTGGCAGGCCCTTTGGGACACCCACCAGCCTGAAGCGCCATTTGCGGCGTCAGGCCTGCGGCTAATTGGATTGCCGCCGTGGTCCTTTAGTTCGACGCCTCCCCATTTATATTTACCCAATAGTATCTATATTTGCGCAATAGTATCTTTTGGGGCCCGGCGGCACCGACGTGCAGCGAAGCCGTTTCCGGGGACGTCCAAACAGTAGGCGATCCGCGCCTTTCTCGCGAACAACGGCGGCGCGGCTGCGGTCCAACGACACGTCCGGCGTGCGGGGCTGGTACTCGGATGTAGCTGCCCGGCAAGCGCGCATTTCCGATTGGCGCCTCGCGCGACCCGAATCATCCAGGCGGACGGTCCGCCAGGGACCCTGCCGCAACCTCAGGAGGAATCTATGAACTTCGCGCGCAGTTTGCTGGCCGCGACGCTCGGCACGGCATTGTTCGCAATGACGCCCATGCCCGCCGCCGCGCTCACCGGCGACACCATCGTGCTCGGTGCGGCAGTTTCGCTCACCGGGAAATACTCGACCAACGGCAAGAACACCAAGGACGGCTACGATCTCGCCGTCAAGGTCATCAACGACAAGGGCGGCATCAAGCTGGGCAACAAGCAGTACAAGCTCAAGGTCGTCTACTACGACGACGAATCGACGTCGGCGCGCGGCGCCCAGCTGGTCGAGCGCCTGATCGCGCAGGATCACGTCGACTTCGTGCTCGGTCCGTACAGCTCGGCGCTGACCAAGGCGATCGCGCCGATCACCGAAAAATACAAGATGCCGATGGTCGAGGGCAACGGTGCCGACCGCGGGCTGTTCAAGCACGGTTACAAGTACATGTTCGCGGTGCTGAACACGTCCGACTACTACCTGCGCGAGGCGGTGAACATCCTTGCCGAGCAGGCCAAGAAGGCGGGCCGCGATCCGAAGAGCGTCAAGATTGCGATCGCCATCGAGAACGACGACTTCTCGCAGGATGTGCGCGACGGCATCGTCGAGGACGCGAAGAAGTACGGAATGCAGGTCGTGATCGACGACAAGCTGCCGGCGGAGCTCAACGACATGACGGCGACCCTCACCAAGGTGAAGGCGTTGAAGCCTGATGCGCTGATGATCTCAGGCCACGAGAAAGGCGCCGTGCTCGGCATCCGACAGGTCGCCGAGCAGAAGGTGTACGTGCCGATGCTCGCGCTCACGCATTGCGATTCGGCGCAGATCACCGAGAAGTTCGGCGCGGATGCCGACTACGCGTTCTGCGGCTCGCAGTGGGACGTCAGCATGACCTACACCGACCCGTGGTTCGGCAACTCGAAGAACTACGCCGACATGTTCAAGAAGGCGTACAACTACGATCCGCCGTACCAGGCCGCCGAGTCCACGGCGTCCGTCGAAGTCTTCGCCGATGCCCTCAGGCGCGCCGGCTCGGTCGACAAGGAGAAGGTGCGCGATGCGCTCGCGAAGACGGACCTCATGACCTTCTACGGGCCGGTCAAGTTCGATCAAACCGGCAAGAACATCGCCAAATCCATGGTGATGTATCAGGTTCAGCACGAGCACTACGTCGTGGTCGCGCCTTCCAAGTGGGCAGAGGGTAAACCCATCTATCCCGCCCCGACGTGGGACAAGCGAGAAGCGAGCGAGAAGGTAAGTCAGAAGTAGTTCGCTTTTGCCCGGCCGATGCGCTGGAGGGCCATGTCGAATCTCGGTGTCCTCATCGACGCGCCGATCCTGCTGCTGCAGCTGGTCGTCAGCGGCATCCTGGTCGGCGCGATCTTCGCCCTGGTCGCGTATGGCATGGCGCTGGTATGGGGCGTGATGAACATCATCAATATCGCCCAAGGCGAGTTGGTGATGCTCGGTGGCTACATCGTCTTCTACCTCGACGCCGCGGGCGTGCATCCGCTGTTCGGCATCCCGATCGCGGCGGCGGCGATGTTTGCGTTCGGCCTCGCGCTCTACCGCGTCGTCATCCGCCGCCTCGTCGATCGCGACATGTTCGTGTCGATCCTCGCGACCTTCGGCATCAGCATCCTGCTGCAGCAGCTCGCCAACCAGGTCTTCGGCGCGGACATCCGCACGCTGTCGTCGGGGCTGCCCAACCTGTCGTTCGACAACGGGCTGATCTCGATTGCCGGCGTGAAGATCGTCGGCTTCGCCGCCGCGCTCGTCGTCGGGGGCGCGCTGTTCCTGTTTCTGCGCCACACGCGCATCGGCCAGGCGATTCGCGCCACGGCGCAGAACGCACGCGCCGCGCGCGTGCTCGGCATCGACACGCACCGCATGTATGCGGCGACGTTCGCGCTGAATTGCGCGATCTGCGGCGCGGCCGGCGGGCTCGTCGCAATGACCTGGTTCGTGCAGCCGTATCTCGGTCTCACATACACGTTGCGCTCGTTCATGATCGTGGTCGCGGCCGGCATCGGCAATCTTCCGGGGGTCATCCTCGCGGGAAGCGGGTTCGGCGTGCTCGAGGAAACCGCGGGCTTCGTGCTCGGCAGCCAATATCAGACGGCATTCATCTTCCTGCTGCTGATCCTGCTTCTGATCGGACGCAATCTGCTGCTTGCTCGCCAGCGCAGATATCTGAAATGAATTCATTGCCGCGCCGCCGCGGAGTCGCATTGCTCGCCGCAATCGGTGTCGCGGGCGTCGCGGCGCCGTGGGTGGCGCCGGAGATCGTCACCCAGCTCGCCTTCCTGTGGCTCATGATCCTCTTCGCCGTGACGTGGGACATCAACGGTGGCCAGATGGGCTACAACTCGTTCGGCAACGTGTTCTTCTTCGGCCTTGGCGTCTACATCTGCGCCCTCGTCCAGCGTGACTCGGGCTTGGGCTACTACCAGGCACTTTTCATCGGCACGGCGCTTGGCGCGCTCGGCGCCGCGCTCGCGGCGTTGCTCCTCGGACCCGCGCTTCTCGGCATACGCGGCCACTATTTCTCGATTGCCACGCTGGGTCTTTCGATCGTCGCCGCCGATGTCGCGTCGGCGTGGGAGTACATCGGCGCGGCATCCGGAATGACCGTGCCGGTGTTCCCGGGCGCAATCGGCGACCGCAGCCGCTTCTTCTATTTCCTGCTGTTCGCCCTGACCGCGATGACGTTTCTTGCCGTGCGAGCACTCTATGCGACCAGGCTGGGCCTCGCCATCAACGCGATTCGCGACAACGAAGACAAGGCCGAGGCGATGGGGGTGCACACCACGCGTACGAAGGTGTGCGCCTGGTGCGCGAGCGCCTTTTTCCTCGGTGCCGCCGGCGGCCCGGTGGGCAACCTCGTCGGATTCATCGATCCACGCGATCTTGCGTTCGCGGGCGCGACGTTCGGCGTGTGGATGGTATTGATGGCGGTGCTCGGCGGCAAGGGCACCCTCTGGGGCCCGGTCATCGGTGCCGTGATCTTTCACGTCACCCAGGAGCTGTTCTGGACCTACCTGCTCGGCTGGCAACGCGTCGCGATGGGACTTTTGATCGTCGTCATCGTCGTGTTCTTCCCCAACGGCATCCTGGGCTGGCTTGCACACGCGCGGCATCGTGCAACCCGTGTCGCGAGCAAGCAGGCGCAGGGGGTTTGATGAGCGCGGTCGTTCACGATGGCTCTGTGACCACCGCGGCGATGCCGCCGCCGGCAGACGCAACCGAGGAACGCCGGCGGCCGGTCGCGTTGCTGGAAGTGCGCAACGTCTCGAAGTGTTTCGGTGGCGTGGTCGCGAACCGCGACATCTCGCTCGACGTTCCCGTCGGCAGCATCACCGGGCTGATCGGACCGAACGGGTCGGGCAAGACCACGCTCTTCAACTCGATCGTCGGGCAGCATCCCATCGACGGCGGCTCGATCCGTTTCGATGGCCAGGAGATCTCGAAACTGCGTACGCCGACGATCGCGCGGCTGGGGCTGGTACGAACATTCCAGCAGACGCACATCTACGGCAAGATGAATTGCGTGCAGAACATGCAGATCAGTACGCCGCAGCGGTGCGAGACGCTCATGAGCATGCTGCGTCGGCCATCGGCCGCGATCACCGAGCGCGCGGAGGCGCTGCTCGATTTCGTCGGCTTGGGCCCAAAGCGCTTCGTGCCCGCGGGCGATTTGTCGTTCGGGCAGCAGAAGCTGCTCGAATTCGCGATGGCGCTGATGAACGGTCCGCGCCTGCTGCTGCTCGATGAGCCGACTGCCGGCATCAATCCGGTGCTGATCAACGGTCTCGTGGATCGCCTCAAGCGCTCGAATGCGGAGCTCGGCATCACGCTGCTCGTGATCGAGCACAACATGCGCGTCATCATGAATCTCGCCAGCGAAATCTACTGCCTCGCGCATGGCGAGTTGCTCGCGCAAGGATCGCCCGATGCGATCCGGCACGACCCGCGCGTCGTGGACGCCTATCTCGGAGGCCGCTGATGCGCGCACCGGCGACGACGGCGCTGCCGTCCACCAGCGGCTACGGCTTCGGCGCCACCGACGTGGTGATGTCGGTCGACGAAGTCGAGCGCGCGGCCGGCGAGCTCGCGAGGGAGGGTCCGGACAAGGCGCGCCTCGACACGCTTTGCACCGGCGTGCCGCTGGTCGCGATCGATGGCCTCGTTGCCGGCTATGGGCGGATGGAGATCCTGCACGGCATCGATCTTCGGGTCGGCCGCGGCCAGTCGCTGTGTTTGATCGGGCCGAACGGGGCCGGCAAGTCCACGGTCCTGCATTCGATCCAGGGGTTCACCCACATCTTCGCGGGCACGATCCGCATCGACAGTCGCAACGTGACGCGCGTGGCGCCGCAGCGCAAGCTGCGCGAGGCGGGCGTGGCCTATGTGCTCCAGGACAATTCCGTTTTCCCCGACATGAGCGTCGAAGAAAACCTCCTTTTGGGGGGTTATCTGTTGCCGCGCACGCGTGAAGCGCGGCGTGCGGCCGAACGCGTATTCGAGCGCTATCCGCGGCTCGCCAAAAGGCGACGGGAGCGCGCTGCGGTGCTCTCCGGTGGCGAGCGGCGCCTGCTGGAAATCGCACGCGCGCTCATCATGGATCCGTCGGTTCTGCTGATCGACGAGCCATCGATCGGACTCGAGCCGCGCTTCATCGATATGGTGTTCGAGATCCTCGCCGATCTGCAGCAGCGCGAGCAGCGCACGATCGTGATGGTCGAGCAGAACGCGAAAAAAGGACTCGAATTCGCGGACCTGGGGTACGTGCTCGTGTCGGGGCGTGTCGCGCTCGCCGGTCGCGGCCGCGACCTTCTCGACAACCCCGAAGTGGGCCGCCTTTTTCTCGGCGGATGAGCGGCACCGCAACGAAGCTCGCGCCAAAGTCCGTGATTTAGCCGACCCGACCTGACTTCCGGGTCATCTAAGATACTCACGCTTGAATGCGATCCCTTTAAACGGGGGACCGAGCGCGAACCCGGCCACATCGACGGGAGGCTCGAAGCGTGCGGCGGCTTGCAGCCATCGTGGTGACCGACGTCGTGAGTTACAGCCGCTACATGGCTGAAGACGAGGCCTGGACGCTCGCCGCGCTCAACTCCGTCCGCACCGAAATCATGGAGCCGGCGTTGGCGGCGCATGGCGGCCGGGTGGTCAAGCTGATGGGCGACGGTGCGCTGGTCGAATTTGCCAGCGCCGTGGCCGCGGTTGATTGCGCAGCCACGATCCAGCGCGCCATGGCCGACCGTCACGAGTCACAATCCGGCGCGCGCTGCCTGCAGCTGCGCATCGGCATCAATGTCGGCGACATCGTCATCGAGCGGGATGCCCAAGGGGTCGAGGACATTTATGGCGACGGCGTAAACATCGCCGCGCGGCTGCAGGCAATCGCCCCTCCAGGCGGTATCGCCGTGTCGAACACTGTCGTCGATCAGGTGCGCGACAAAGTCGCGCTCGGCTTCGACCCGCTCGGGACGCCGCGGCTCAAAAACATCGATCGCGTGGTGAACGTGTTCGCAGTCAGGCTCGACGAAAGTGCGCCGCCGGCCGCTTTGGCGACGGATCAGGTGCTCGAACGGCCCGCCGTCGCCATCCTGCCATTTCGCAATATGTCTGGCGACGCAGCACAGGAGTATTTCGCGGACGGCATCACCGAAGATCTGATCACGGCGCTGTCGGCGTGGCGCTGGTTTCCTGTCATTGCGCGCAACTCGACCTTCGCCTTCAAGGGGCGAACCGGCAATATCACGCAGATCGGAAAGGAGTTGGCGGCGCGCTATGTGGTGGAAGGGAGCGTGCAGCGCGTGGGCGACCGGGTGCGCATTGGTGCGCAGCTCATCGATGCCGGCACCGGCCTTCACCTATGGGCACAGAACTACGACCGGCTCTATGGCGATGTATTCGACTTGCAGGACGAAATCACGCGAGCGATCGTCGGTGCCATTGAGCCGCAGCTCACGCACGCCGAGCAACGCCGCGCGGCGCGCAAGCGGCCGGAGAACCTCGACAGCTGGGACCTGAGCCTGCAGGCCCTGGCGCAGATCCGCAAAGGTAATCCGACCGCGCTCACGCGAGCCGACCAATTGCTCGATCGCGCCATAGCGATGGATGCCGGCTCGGCCTACGCCCATTCGCTCCGGGCGCTGACCCGCTTTCAGGGCGCACTTGCCGGTTGGACAACCGACCCTGCCGGTTCACTTTCGTCCACCTACGATGCGGCGCGAGCTGCTGTCGCGCTCGATGACTGCGATTGGCTCGCGCATGCACTGCTCGGGATCGCTACGCTCTGGAAGAGGCGCGATTACGAGGCGGCTGCGGCGGAAGAGGAAATGGCGATCATGCTCAATCCGAGTGCAGCGATGGCCCATCACTTCAGCGGCTGCGTGCTCACCTTCGACAGCCGCCCGGCCGAGGCGATGCCTCATCTGCGTGCGGTGCTCCAGCTCGATCCGCGCTTTCCCTTCCTGTCCGTGACACTGGCCGACATCGGCCTCGTGCACCTGCTGCTGGGCGAGTTCGAAGACGCTGTGCGTATGTGTGAACGCGCGCTCGCCGAGCGAGAGGAGAACGTGCGCGCATGGCAGCGACTCGCCGCGGCGCTCGGCTGGCTGGGCCAGACCGAGAAGGCGCAAGCGGCGCTCGCTCGCGTCTTTCACCTGCTGCCGGAATTCGGTTCTGGCTACATCGACGCAACCTATCCCTTCCGCGATCCGGCGCACGCCGCCGTTCTAATCGAGGGTTTACGGAAGGCGGGCTGGGCTGCCTGAGCAGGCGGCGCAAGGCTCGCCAGCGCTACTTCCTGACGTGTACGGTCCCGGTCATATGTGGATGCACGGTGCATAGGTAGGAGAAATCTCCTTCCACATCGAACGTGTGCTGGAAGACGTCGCCGGTGTCCATGCCTTTCGATGCGAAGCTCTTGTCAACGCTGGTCACCGTGTGCGGGGTGTCGTCCTTGTTGGTCCAGACAATCGTGGTCCCGGATGCGACTGTGATCTCCTTCGGTGCAAAGGCGAATTTTTCGATGGCGACCTGGACCGTCTTGGCCGGTGCTGCAGCGACTAGCCCCGGCGCCGCGGCTGCTACCGCAGCGAGGAAGGCGAGGGTCCGACGCTTGCGCGAAAGCGAATCGGCGAGTTGTCGTGATGAAATGTTCATGCGCGAGCCTGAGGGTGTGAGGGGAACATGGATCGGACGTCACGCGCCGATGGGCGTGTCGATCAGCGCGAGCGATCGATTTCCCGGCACGATGCTGAGTCGGCGTGTGCCGAGGAGCTTGCCGAGTTCTCCCGCCGCCACTGTCACGGGACCGGGCTCGCCGATGCCCGGCTGTCCTGGAGCAGGCAGCGGGTACGCAAGCGACATTGCAGTGTGGAGCGCTACGTTACCTTCGACCTTCTGCAGCACTTGGTGAATGTGCCCGTTGAGCACTGTCACGGACCCGAACGGTCGAAGCAATGCTAATGCTTGCGCGGCATCGGCAGTTCCCCACCCCCATGGTTCCCAGATCGTCCACATCGGAATGTGCGCCAGGACGACTACAGGAGTCGACTTCGATACGCCGGCCAAGTCTTGCTTCAACCAGTCGAGCTGCTCGTTTCCCAAGGATGCGAGCGTTCCTGTGTTGAAATTGAGCGTGTTGGTGAGCCCGACGAAGTGCACGCCACCATGGTCGAAGGCGTACCATGCCTTGCCATTCCCGTCGTGATCGAAAAAGCGCAGGTAGCCGGTAACGCCGTCATCGATCGTGTCGTGTTCGCCCGGCACGCAGTGCACGCGATCGACCACCGTGATTTCCTTGAGCAGCTCGCGCGCCTGGCCGAACTCCTCGGGCTTGGATAGATGGCTCACGTCACCGGTATGCACGACGAGCGCGGGACGAGTCGGGAGCGCATTGATCTCGGCCGCCGCAAGGCGGAAGCTGCCGACAATGTTCGCGTTGGCGGGCTTATTGAAGCCGAAGTGCGTGTCGCTGATCTGGACGAATGTGAACCCGTGCGGCTCGGCGGAAGTCAAGGCACGGTCGCTGGCATCGCCAACCGCGCGTGGAACGCCTCCCAGCACTGTCCACACGATTGCGGCCCCGCTCCAGTCGGCAAGACAACGCAGCACCTCGCGGCGTCGTGGATTGGTCGCGCGCAATTCGCTCGGTTGGTCCTTCATGAAATGGCTCCTTGTGTGACGGGCTGGATCGCTCGTGCACCTCTTACCGTGTGGGGAATGCGTTTATTCCACATGCAGGCGTTCGGGAATAAACCAGCCGCCTCGCCGGTCTTGAGAGGAACCTCGGGGGTTGCGTGCCGCCATCGGACACATTTGACCGCGAAATCCTTCCGCACTTAGACGGTGCGTACAACCTTGCCCGCTGGCTGGCCGGGAATCCGGCCGACGCGGAAGACGTCGTGCAGGATGCGTGTGTCCGCGCGTTGCGTTATTCGAGCTCGATGCGTGGCGGGCACGGAAAAGCGTGGTTCCTGACGATCATGCGCAATGCGTATTACGACTGGGTCGCGCGGAACCGACCCGTGGGTGTGGTCGTCGACGTCGATGAACTGGCCGAGCACTTCGCCGATCCCTGTGCCGAAGATCCCGAAGATGCCGCCATTCGCGCCGATGACAGCCGGGCACTGGCGGACGCATTGGCAGCCATACCCCTGCAATTTCGCGAAGTGATCGTGCTGCGTGCGGTGGAGGAATTGTCTTACAAGCAGATAGCGAGCATCGTCGGCGTCCCGATCGGAACGGTCATGTCGAGGCTGGCCCGCGCGCGGGCGATGCTTCGGCGCGCGCCACGGCTGCGCCGGGAAGACCAACCAGCGAAGGAACGGCGGCGCACATGAAATGCGACAAGGCATCGCGTTGGGTCGAGGCCCTTGCCGATGACGAGGTGCGGGGAGGCCGGCGCATCTTGCTGCAGCGGCATCTTGCCAACTGTCCCGGATGCACGGCTCGGCTCGACGAGGCACGTGCCCTGCGGCAGCGGATTCGCACCGAAATCCCGCGGTTCGCCGCACCGGCGCGTTTGCGCGAAAGGCTCGAACGGCTGGCGCGCAGTGATCCTGAGCGGGTTACGCCGCCGGCGCCGGCGTGGCCCTGGCGATGGGCGGCCGGTGGTGCCATGGCCGGCGCTGCCGTGACGATGCTCGGGTTTGTTGTCTTCAGCGGCCTTTCCGGCCTTCGCACGGAGAATGACGTCGCGCACGCACTGGTCGACGAGCACGCGCGGGCGGTGATTGCGCGGCAGACGGTCGTCGTCGCATCCTCGGACCAGCATACCGTCAAGCCGTGGTTATCTTCCCATCTCGACTATTCACCCCCGGTGCACGATTTCGCCGACGCGGGATTTTCGTTGGTCGGTGCGCGCATCGTTCGCATACAGGGTCACAGCGTCGCGGTGCTCGCTTATCGATACCGGCTGCACGCCGTCGACGTCTATGTCGAACCTTCCGGGGAGCGAGCGTACCCCACGGCGCCAGAAATCATTCGCGGCTTCAATGTTCAGCCACTGCGGGCCCATGGAATGGAATGGACGATCGTTTCCGATGCCAGCCCCGATGTGCTCGCAGGATTGGCCAAACGCATCGTTGATGCAGGGTACTGATGCGGCCGTCCGTTCATTCGAACTTGATGTTGCGCTCCTTGACGATCTTCTTCGTCTGCGCGGCCTCGCGCAGGATCTGAGCCTTGAATTCAGCCGGCGAGTTGCCCACCGGTCGCGCGCCGATTTTCTCCAGTTTTGCGCGGAAGTCCGGGTTGCCGATCACCTTGCGCATGGCATCTCCGAGCTTGGCGACCACGTCGGGCGGCGTGTTGGCGGGCGCGAGCAGCCCGTACCACGCTTCGTCGGTGAAACCCTTCAGGCCTGCCTCTTCCATCGTCATGATGTCGTAGCCGGGCACACGGTGCGGCGAGATGATGCCGATGCCGCGAATCTGGCCGGCGTCGATGGCGCCCTTGGATGATGGAAACTGGTCGAAGATCATGTCCACCTGCCCACCCATGACGCCCTGCATGCCGGGGCCCGACCCTTTGTACGGCACGTGCACGAGCTTCACCCCGGCATAAGCCTGGAACGATTCGCCAAGCAGGTGATTGATGCTGCCGATGCCCGAGGTTGCATAGGTGTACTTGTCGGGATTCGCCTTGAGCAGGGCGATCAGCTCCTTCAAGTCCTTCGCCTTGATCGTGGGTCCGACCGACAGCACATTCGGCATCGAGGCGATGTTCGTGATCGGCACGAAATCGTCGACGCTGTACTCTGGCTTCGCTACGGCGGACTGATACACGACCATCGTGCTCACCGTTGCAATCGCGAGCGTGTAGCCGTCGGCGGGAGCTCTTTTCACCTGCATCGTGCCGATCGCGCCCGCGGCGCCCCCAACATTCTCGACAACGACGGGCTGCCCGATATCGCGGCCCAACTGGTCCGCCGTCAGTCGGGCAATGATGTCGGTGCTGCCGCCAGGCGCGAATGGCACGACGAGCTTGATGGCGCGCGAGGGCCAGCCCTGGGCCGAGGCGGTGGTCAAGCCGAGGAGGGATACGAGGACAGCGGCGAGTGCGGTCTTCCAGATTCTCACAGTGTGTTCTCCTATTGAAATCGTGCTGCAGGTGATTGCGCCAGGTGGCGATTCAAGACATGTCTCGCGATGTCACCGCGGCGCGCGATCCAGACCTTGGGATGCTGTTTCGCATACTGCAGCGACCTGCGGATGGCGCGTGTCAGTCCCGGACGCGCGCCGATATGGCAATGAATCACGAGCTCGATCCATTTCGGGGATCCGTCCTTGCCTTCTTCATACAGCTCGTCGAATGCGTCCTTGAACGATTCGAAATAGACGCCGGGGCCATTCGCGGGCCACAGCCAGAGCGTGAGGTCATTGGCCGGAAAGTTGTTGCGCGGCATGATGACGACATCCCGGCCATGCATTTCGCGTACGAACGGCACGTCGTCGCTGGCATCGTCGCCGATCCAGCTCACCTTCGCCTCCGTGACCAGCGCCTTGTACTTGGCATCCGACCCCTTGCTGCCGGGGCTGGACCATCCGTCGGGCCGCACGCCGACCGCCTTCTCGATCGCGGCCATCGTGTCCATCACGTCCTTCAGCTCGCGTTCGGGGGTTACCTCTTCGCCGAGATTGTCGTTGGTCCAGCCGTGGCCGACGATCTCGTGGCCGCGGCGCGCCACCTCTTGCAACGTGAGCGGCCACCGCTCGGCAGCAAGGCCGGAGGTGTGGAACGAGGCGAGGATGGATTCGCTCTCGAGCAGCCGAAGTACCCGCCACACGCCGGTTTTGGGACCGTACTCCGCATACGACAACGAGGATTGGTCCGGTTTTCCAGCAGGCCCCGGTCGTACGTTGTACTGGCTGCGCGTATGAAACGCTTCGAACGCAACGACGACGGAAACGGCGATATTGGCGTCGTCCGGCCAGCGCATCGGGATGGAAGGTTTGCCGGTGTCCTGCATGGAGTTCGCTCCTGAAGCAATTTGCGTTGGGAATGCGCGTCCGAGAGCCGCCCCGCGACGCGTGCGACCGCAATGATAACAACGCAATCGTGCGGCGGTTTCTTATAATCCCCTGCCATTGCGTCGAAGCGACGCATCGCAGATCATTGCCCGGCACCTTGCAAGGAACCCCATGTCGATGAATACCCCGCTGGTGGACTGGAACGCGCTCGTCAACGGCAGCGTACTGTCCGCGCCATTGATTGCACGCGCCACCGAACGAGCCAGGCCTGGCTCCGATATCCCTTTCACACAGCAGGTCCGCTACTTCGATTTCAACGGACACGGCAAGCCGTTCACCCAAGTCGCATTGGTGCTGACGCCGGAGCGGCCGCTGACGATCGACGGCCGCGCCGTCGTGCTCGTCACCTCCGAAGGCGGCAGCGACAACGGCCGCGGCTTCATTCGCGATAACGCCGGAAACGAGGGAGTGGGACCGTGGCTCGCGCGGCGTGGCATCACATTCATCCAGCTTTGCCGGCTTGGACGCTGGAATTTTCTGACCGACGAACCCCTCGGCTCCTGGCGCGATGTGCCGCTCAACGGCCGCATGCCGGTGTTCAATCGGCAGCAGCAGCGGCATTGGTCTGCCGAGGATTACGAAACGGTTTCAGCCGAGGGCGTGTCCAGCCCCACCAATAGCCAAAGCTGCCGCATTCCGCGGCCGGGTTCCGAGCTCGAGCAGTACATGCTCGCGCTCACGCCCGATACCTCGATCAAAGGATTCGAGATCGCGGTCGATGCCTTGGTGCCGACCGCGACGCGCGCCAAGACGCTCATGCTCTACAGCGGCTTTTCGACCGGCGGCGCGTTCACCTGGGCCCTGGCGAAGCGGATTCGTCCGCACGGCATCGTCGGCTATGGCACCAGCAATTTCCCGATCGCGTATTACGCCAGCCGCGCCGCGAAAGGAAAGTACGACTGGCTCTACGATCACTCGGCCGCGCGCCTGCGCGAGCGCGGCAGCCGGGACTTCGAGTTCTTCAATCGCGACCTGAGCGAGGCGCAGCGCAACGAGCTTTGGGAGCACGCCTTGCACCACCCCAGGTTCAAGAGCCACGAGGATACGTTCATGTTCTTCAACGTGGCGGCCCTCGCGGAATGTGTCTCGCGTCTGTGGAACGCATCGTTCCTGCCGGCCGAGGAGCGCCGCGCCGGATTCGCTGCGCTCATGCAGCAAAACCTCGACCTGTGCTTTCCCGGCGAGGCGCTTGGAACCGTGCGCGTTCTGGATC